>ERZ772770.162-NODE-162-length-14939-cov-3.55234_pt1 | contig 14939 bp, 10 predicted proteins | sample MGYA00511361_ERZ772770 | MGnify/ENA primary metagenome ERZ772770 (study PRJEB29015, sample SAMEA2738026) | human oral metagenome | biome: human oral; feature: human-associated habitat; material: saliva | place: China | collected 2251 ... | reverse complement strand
GGGCGGCGTCGGTAAATAAAAAAGGAGGGTGAGACGTACCCCTAAAACGTCCCACCCTCGACTTTTTCGGCCAAAATTGACCGCATGTAAGCGCAAGCGGCTTAACGGGTTACATGTTAACGCATGCAAAGGCCCTGGTCATAGATAGTTGGCAGATAAGTGATATATGTCCACCTAATGGGACACTAACCCTAGCAAACCAGACTGCTTTGCAGGCTAGCGCTGACAGCGATAGGCAAGTTTCTGCTGATCACAGGGATGGTTGGCAAGCTCTGGCAATATTTACGACGACGGCGGGGCGCTTACGTCATTGACGCTAAGTGAGCGTGTTAACCTAGCCGATGAAGCAGATTACATGCGTTCCTTTAGCTCAAGTTACTGAGAGTAGGTAAATAATGACGCTAGAGTTGCAAGAGATTGGTTTTCACTACCGTAGCGGTGAGCAGATTTTAAATAATTGCTGTCACACATTTGAAAACGGCATAACCGCACTAGTAGGCGCCAATGGTGCGGGTAAAACCACTCTCTTGCGACTACTAGCTAGTTTACTTAAGCCTAAATCTGGGCGGATAGATTACTGTGGTCATTCTATTCATGCTTCCGCCAGTAAGCTAGCTGAATATCGCAAACTTTTAGGCTGGCTCCCCCAACAGGCCAGCCTAGCTAAAAATATAGTGGCAATAGATTATTTGCGTTACCTTTGTTGGCTTAAACAAATTCCTAGCCGCGAAGCCGAAACCGCTATAACTAACCTGGCCCAGCAGTTAGAAGTTGAGCAAGTTTTAGCTCGCCCTATGCGCCAGCTTTCAGGCGGCACTCGCAGGCGTGTCACTCTGGCCGGGGCTATGCTTGGTAGCCCTAAAGTGTTGCTACTAGACGAACCGTCTGTGGGACTTGACCCTACGCAGCGTCAAGCTTTCCTAAATGCTTTAAAGCCACTTAGCAGTGACTGCATTATTATCTTATCGACCCACATCCTTGAAGATGTTTTCTTAGCCGCTAATAGCTGCGTAACTATAGCAGACAAAACCATCAAATCTGCTTTTTCAATAGATGCTTTACGCGAGCAAGACGCATTAACTTTAGAGCTCCTTCGCTCCAAGATCGGTATGTAATATGTTTAAAGTATTGCTGCCTCGTCAGCGGATAGCTTTCGTCTTAGTTTGCGCAGTGCTATCTAGTTACTTTGTCTGGGAATTATTTAAACCGCGTGCTCAGTGGCTTGGCTGGTATCCGGCCGTAACCGGCGTTTTGCTTGGCACCACTTTGCTGCCCATGTGTTTTGCTGCCACCTTTGCAGCTTGGGCTGGTGGCTACCTCAAAAATCAGCCTCTACCAGACTTGATCAGGTTAAGCCCCCACCAGCCCTATGCCCCTGCACGTGAGCTTTTTGCAGCCATAACCTTAACCTTCACTGGCGTTACCTGGATGATTTTCATTCCAGTCCAGATTTATGTCTGGCTGACCTCTGCACAGACTCAAAACCTATTGGTTCCCTGCCTTATGGCACTGCTAAATGTGTTGGTAAGTTACGCAGCGATGACCGCTTTAGGTCTTGCTTTAGCCCGATATTTGGGGGCTGTGCCCGCGATCTGTATAGCCCCTTGCCTGCCCTATACGCTGATTGCGCTTACTTCAGCCTATGGTGGGGTGCAGTCTCCCGGCTTGGCCTTCACTTTTTGGGATAGCTTGCCTTGGCTGTACCTGCGCACTAGCACGGCTACTCTTACGCTGCGTTTGCTTTTTTGGGCGGCTGTCACCTGCATGCTGCTAGCCTTTGTTTTCCAAGCAACCCAGTTAATACGCAGGTGTGCGTTAGCACTGCTGGTAGTTATCACTGTCCTAACCGGTAGCTACGGTTTAAACAGCACAGCTATTAGCGGCGCCGATAGTGCAGTTTGTAAATCTAACGCCACACTTACGGTATGTAGCCCCGCCTATGGTGCACAGGGTCTAGACGCTTACTTGGCTTATGGCGCTTCGTTAATTAGTACGCTGCCTGCTAATTTACGCCCCAAAACCCTAGTTGGCGCAGTAACTGACCTTGAAGCTACTTTAGCTAGTGCACCTCAAAAAGCTATCTATGCACCAAGTAGCTTTGGTAAGTCTACAGATACGGCTTTAGTTGATAGAGATGCTCTAGCTGCCACGCTTGCCCGCAACTATCTGCTGGCTAACTGTACATATAAGTCGGCAGGTAAAGACCTAAATTTAGGCTTGTCACTGTGGTGGCTAAAGCGTAGTGGCGTGAGCGAAACTAGTTTGCCTGACTATGCCCAGCTACGCCCCTATGCCACTAGCGAGGTGTTAGGGGCTGAAAAGTATCTTAGCTCTGTGCCTTATGCTTCCCTTGAGAACACTTTGAACCGTAAAGCCCAGAAGATTCTTGCCTGTGAAGCCACACTTGACGATATTAAAAAATAGCTGCCATCGCAGTGCAGTTATCGGCATTTTAGTTAGCCTTACTGCTTGGCTAACTTCAGTTGTGCTCAGTGAAGTGCAAATTCGGGTCCACCCCGACACCACTGCCTCCATTGCCTCCCAAGAGCAGTTGGGCACGCTAGCGGGCGCCGTCGCGATTAGTGCCAGCACCATGATGCTTTCCCCAAGCGTCCCCTGGGCTGAATTTACTAGCAAGAGTGGTGTACTGCGTTTACAGCTGCTACGCACCAGCGTGTTTTTAGCGTTAAATCTTGCCTTAATAGGTTTAACAAATCTGCTCTTGCCAGCCAATATAGATACTTGGTTTCGTACTTGGCTACTGCTAATTCTTTGCGCTTTAACTGCATTAAGCGCTAGTTGGACTAACCGCTATGTAGCTGCCTTAGCTCCTATTGCGGTAGTGATGATAATGTCCCTGGCTGGGCTTGTACCTTGGCAGTTTAATTTTGTTTTTAATCTAGACACTGCCCCCTTCCAAGCTCCCCTAGCAATAGTGCTTACAGTGTTGGCAGTGATTGATAGCCGCCTGCACCTTAGTCGGCAATATTTTTAAGCGTCAGGTTAAAGAAAGTAGTGCCCAGTTTAAAGCGCTTTAGAGACAGGTTTGGGGCCGGAAAAATTCCGACCCCAAACTTATTTAGCTAACGCTTAGCCCCGAGTTTGGCTCAAGGTGTAGGCGCAGTTCAGTCCTGAGTTTCTTCGCTCAGGGTGCGGGTGCGGCGACGACGGGGACGACGCTCACGTACCGGGGCGTCACCCTCCTCGCGGGCGCCACGCTCAGCGCGGTGAGCCTCGCGAGCCTCGTTGTTAGCGGCCTCAGCAGCCAGCTGCTCTTCGTTCAGCACGGCGTGCAGGCTGAGCTTGCCACGCGGGTCGATCTCGGCCAGTTCAACCTGAACCTTGTCGCCGACCTTGAGAACATCCTCAACGTTCTCCACGCGCTTGCCACCAACTAGGCGACGGATCTGGCTGATGTGCAGCAGGCCATCCTTGCCCGGAGTCAGGGAGATGAAAGCACCGAAGGTAGTGGTCTTAACAACCGTACCCACGAAACGCTCGCCCACCTCAGGCATCTGGGGGTTGGCGATAGCGTTCACGGCTTCACGGGCGGCCTCAGCGGAGGGGCCGTCAGAGGCGCCAATGTAAACGGTGCCGTCCTCCTCGATGGTTAGCTCAGCGCCAGTGTCTTCCTGGATCTGGTTGATCATCTTGCCCTTAGGGCCAATAACCTCACCGATCTTGTCAACCGGGATGTTAACGGTCAGCACGCGCGGGGCGTAGGGAGAGAGTTCGTCCGGGGTGGAGATAGCTTCGTTGAGCACACCCAGGATGTGCAGGCGGGCGTCGCGAGCCTGACCCAGGGCGCCAGCCAGAACCTCAGAGGGTAGGCCATCAAGCTTGGTGTCCAGCTGCAGGGCGGTGATGAAGTCGGCGGTACCGGCAACCTTGAAGTCCATATCACCAAAGGCATCTTCAGAACCGAGAATATCGGTCAGGGTGGCCCACTTGGTTTCGCCGTCGATTTCCTCGTGCATTAGACCCATGGCGATACCGGCTACAGGGGCGCGTAGCGGCACGCCGGCCTGCAGCAGGCTCAGGGTGGAGGCACACACGCTACCCATGGAGGTAGAGCCGTTAGAGCCTAGAGCCTCAGAGACCTGACGGATAGCGTAGGGGAACTCTTCGCGGCTGGGCAGCACCGGCACCAGGGCGCGCTCGGCCAGGTTACCGTGACCGATTTCGCGGCGCTTGGGGGCACCCACACGCCCGGTCTCACCGGTAGAGAAGGGCGGGAAGTTGTAGTGGTGCATGTAGCGCTTGGCGGTGATGGGCGAAAGGTTGTCCAGCTGCTGCTCCATGCGCAGCATGTTCAAGGTGGTCACGCCCAGGATCTGGGTTTCGCCACGCTCGAACAGGGCCGAGCCGTGTACGCGCGGAAGTACCTCAACCTCAGCAGCCAGGGTACGGATGTCCTTGGTGCCACGGCCATCCATACGGATACCCTCGGTCAGGGTGCGGTGACGCACTAGCTTCTTGGTGACGGACTTGAAGGCGGCCTTGAGGGCCTTCTCGTCGTCTTCCTCGGGGAAACGCTCAGCTAGCTGGGCCAGGACCTGGTCGCGGATAGCGTCCACGGCCTCGTCGCGGGCCTGCTTGCCTTCGGTGCTTAGAGCCTGAGCTAGGCCGGCCTCCTTAGCAGCGGTCTCGACGGCGTCGTACTGCTCGTCGGTGTAGTCCAGGTAGAGCGGGAACTCGGCGGTGGGCTTGGAGGCGTGGGCAGCAACTTCCAGCTGAGCCTCGCACAGCACCTTAATGAAAGGCTTGGCGGCCTCTAGACCCTCGGCTACTACAGCCTCGGTGGGGGCCACGGCGCCGGCCTTGATTAGGTTCCAGGCGTGCTCGGTGGCGCCAGCCTCAACCATCATGATGGCCACGTCGCCGTCTTCAAGCACACGACCGGCCACAACCATCTGGAAGGTGGCACGCTCAATCTCGCTGTAACGGGGGAAAGCTACCCACTGGCCGTCAATCAGGGCGATGCGGGTACCAGCCACCGGGCCCGCGAAGGGCAGCCCAGCAATCTGGGTGGACATGGAGGCGGCGTTAATAGCTAGAACGTCGTAGGCGTCGTCGGGAGCAATAGACAGTACAGTCTCAACTACCTGAACCTCGTTACGCAGGCCCTTAACAAAGGAGGGGCGCAGCGGGCGGTCAATCAGACGGCAAGCCAGGATAGCTTCGGTGCCGGCGCGGCCTTCACGACGGAAGAAAGAACCGGGAATGCGGCCGGCGGCGTACTGACGCTCTTCCACATCTACAGTGAGGGGGAAGAAGTCAAACTGGTCTTTGGGGTGCTTGCCAACAGTGGTGGCAGACAGGATGGCGGTCTGACCATCCAGGTAAGCCATAGCGGAGCCAGCGGCCTGCTTGGCTAGTCGTCCGGTTTCAAAACGGACTACGCGCTTACCAAAAGCGCCATTGTCGATTACGGCTTCAGCCGCAGTGACCTCAGGGTCATCAATGAACATCTAGATTCACTTTCGTTTTCTCTTATATATCCCTTCTAGCTTAGCGGCATTTAGGCCATTTGTGGGTTTGGCCGCGCGTGAACTAGGCAATGTAAGCAAAAACGGCAACCTCTAAACGAGATTGCCGTTTGTATGCTTATGCGCCAGTGATCAGCGGCGGATGCCCAGACGAGCGATGAGGCTACGGTAGCGCTCAATGTCCTCTTCGTAGAGGTAGTCCAGCAGGCGACGACGCTTACCAATTAGCAGGTAAAGACCACGACGGGAGTGGTGGTCGTGCTTGTGGGACTTGAAGTGCTCGGTCAGGTTAGAGATACGCTCGGTGAGGACAGCGACCTGAACCTCGGGGGAACCGGTGTCGCCCTCGTGGGTAGCGTACTCGGCGATTAGCTGCTGCTTGCGCTCAGCGGAGATCGACATATATTTACTCCTCATGGTCGTTACACGGAGCCTGGGGCAGGTTCTCCCAAGCATGACGCGCCGTGGCCGGCTTTAACGGCCCTGCAAGCTTAGCAGCCTCAACAGTTAACAACCACCCTTAAAGCGCGCTTTTGCCACAAATCACCCTTAGTTGATAATCAGTATCATTATAGTTAAGCTTTTAGTGGCATTTCTCTGCACATTTGGAAAGACCCGCTATGAAAATACGTTCGCGTATCGCAGCTATGGCCTTAACTGCCGCTTTAGCCCTCTGCCCGCTGGCTGCACCTTCCCTGGCCAGTCCTGACGACGGCAAGATCGTAACCACCGCCCACCACATTGACGCCCCTAAGGTGTATTGGCGCGATAACAACTTTGCCCTGCTAAATGAAGCCAATGGGCAAACCTATGCGCTAGAAGACACGGTTAACTGGGTGGGCACCGGCTATAAACGCAGCGGTGAGCAGCTGTATTTCTTCAACTTTGAGGGCTCACCCAACCCCGGCATTGACTTTATTCGCTCTGTTGGTGACCTGTGGTATCGCGCCCCAGCTATTCCCGGGGTTAATAAGGAACCCCTGTGGGCTGGTTTCGGGGCTGATAGCGAGATCCCCACCGAGCAGTTCAGGAACGCTTCTTTCAGCCTAGACCTGGTTGGTTTTGATGGCCCGGGCCGTATGGAGGCGCTGGTTTATTACGCTGACGACGACGGCGTGCGGCGTTACCTGTCCTCTCACGATGAGGGGCGGCGCTCGATCTTCCTAACTCCGGGTAACCACACCCACAATGACACAATTTTCTCTAAGCCTGGCCGCTATGTGCTGACCTACCGGGCTACTGCGCGCGCTAAAGATGGCTCACTGATTGCCTCTAAAACTGTGCCTTTTGTGTGGCAAGTTGGTGGCACGCGTCCCTCTGACACCGCCTCTACCCCGCTGAGCCAGCAGTTTGCTGCTGCTCCTTCTGGCGCTCCGGCCACGCCTTACACCTTCACGCTCTCAGCCCATGAGGGACGCCAAAAAGATGGCGACGACAAGCTCACGGACCTGACTTTTGATGCGGGGGATGCTAAAGCTGGTGGAACCGTAACCTTCTTCATTGACGGCTACTACCTGGCTCAGGTGCCGGTGGTTAACGGTAAAGCCACTTGGAAAGAAATGATTGGTTCTACCACCAGCGCTTTCCAGGCTGTCTATATTCCCGACGCCGCTAGTGGCCTGCCACGTTGGGTTTCGGCTTCGGTGGAATACACCACCGGCGAGGAATCCCCTGCCTCCACCGACTCCACCCAGGCGGTTTCGCGTCTGCCTGAGCCGGCTTCCACTGACCCCGCCCCGGCTTTTGACACTCAGCTTTACACTCCTAAGGCACTTAGCTACACCGTGGATGTTAAATCCATTAGCGACACCCGTCTAAACACCACCATCACGCTGTCAGACAGCAAGGTAAAGGCCTATATCAATGGTGGCTACTATGACTCGCCTACCGAGCAGTACCCCACCTGCATTTTTGAGGGGGTGACGGATGTAAATGGGCAGTTGAGCATTAATGACTCTCACTCTGACTGCTCCGGTAAATATCTGCGTATTAACGTTATCCCCCATGCCCTAATTGGCTCTGCTGGTGGTAGGGCTGATTCTCCCGGCCCGGTTGATACTCGCGCAGGTCTGAGCTACTCGGGTGCTTTGGCGGTCGATGGCGCCAACGGCTCTTCTGAGCCGGCCCCACAGCCGACCCCAGAGCCTGAGCCGGCCCCCACCACCGCTCCTACTGCCACGCCGACCCCCTCCCCCACAGCTAGCGCGGCCCCTACGGCTACCCCGGCACCTAGCCCGACGGCGTCGGCCCAACCCAAGCCCACAGCTGGGCCCACGCCCGCACCGACCACGCAGCCAACTACCACACCGGCACCGGGTAAGCCCACGCCGACTCCCCCTGGGAGCAGCCCGGCCCCCACCCCCACTAAGCCCAGCGGGCCGGTGAGTGAAAAAGTAATTTTGCAGCGCGGTCACGTCGATATTGCTGGCTCACTAAACGCCGATGGCACCGCATTAAGCGCCAGTTTGCATGATGACACCCTCACTAACGCTAAAACCTCAGTTGACCGCGATATCAACTCGGTAGCTTTAGCTTTGGATGACTCAGCTCGCCACACCCGCCCCTCTAGCGGCCGCCTAGCTGGTAGCCAGTATGACTTCCTGGGTAAATCTGGCAGCCAGTTCTACTACACTGACGCGATTAATGACGGCGTACACATTTGGCCTGGGTGGTCCACCAATGGCATCAGTGACTCGCTGGCCCAAGGTAGCGTCAAATTCATTGTTAAACCCCACTCACTGCCCGAGGGTGCTAGTGCGCACGTGTTTAACAGTGACGCTTTAACCGGCAAAGTGGAGCATATTTTTAACACCTCCACCTCGCTTAGCGAGCTGTCTATTCCTGAGCACACCCACGCGCACGCCAACTGGGCTTTCACCAAGCCCGGCGTGTATCTGTTCGAGGTTAGCTTCACGGCCACAGTCAAGGGCCAAGCCTTGGCCTCACCGACTAAATGCCTGACTTTCTTAGTGGGTAACCAGGCTATTGCCGATTACCGCGCTGGTAAGGTTAGCGGCTGCAAGCTAGATGGCAACTCCCCAGGGCCCGGGGCCAGCCCCACTAACCCAACGCCCACTAGTCCAAGCCCCACCACCCCTATCAGTAATGTGGTTGGCTCTAACCCCACTAGCCCGGCTGGCGCTAGCGCATCTAAGCCGACGGCGTCTGGCTCCCAGGGCGCTAAGAGTTCTGGCTCTCTAAGCGGCGCCTTAGGCAGCTCTAGCAACGGCGCAAAACTGGGCGGTTCTGGTTCGACCGGAGCCTTAGGCAGCACGGGCGGCGCGGGTGGCGCCAGTGCTAGTGGAGCTGGCGGCTCGCTAGCCAAAACCGGCTTCGAACCAATACTGGCAATGCTAGGAGCTGGCCTGTGCCTGGCCTCGCTAGGTTTTAGGCGCCGTACCAGCTAGTGAGCGCCGCGCCAACTAACGCCCGTGCCCCCTGGTTTTTTAAACCAGGGGGCACGGTGTTTGGTGCGCATTTGACCAGCCCCGTCAGCATCTAAGCCTCATGCGCAATGTAGCTTTTAGCAGGCAGTAACTTGCGCCGGATCAATTGGCTCTGGCACCGGCACGTTTAGCACCGCCGCACTGTCAGCAATATCTTTATGCATTTGCTTTAGCAGCTCATCCAAGCTGGCAAAGCTAATCATTGGACGCAGATAGCTGACCAGATCAACCGCCACCTCTTGGCCATACAGGTTCAAGTCGGCGCGGCCAAGCACGTGGGCTTCAACCGTGCGTTTAGGTACATCCTTAAAAGTTGGGTTAGTGCCGATCGAGATAGCCGCAGGCATTTTACGTAGCCCACTAGCGCCGTCGCAGGCCCAAAGCCAACCGGCGTAGACACCGTCAGGGGGCACTACCCCGGCGGTTTCAGCATCCAAATTAGCAGTGGGGAAACCCAACTGACGCCCGCGCTGCAAACCATGCACCACCGTGCCACGCAAACGGTGCGGGCGCCCCAAAATCCGCGCCGCCTCAGCCACGTCACCCTTTTCCAGGGCTTGACGCACCCAGGTTGACGACCAGCGTTTACCGCCGTGAGCGCACACGTTATCTACGATTTCAACCTCAAAACCAAGCTTTTGGCCCAGTTGCTCCAGGGTGTGCCTGTCACCCGCATTGCCGGCCCCAAAACGCACGTCAGAACCCACCACCACCAGGCGCACCTTAAGCAGATCCACCAGCCAGGTGCGCACAAAATCCTCGGCGCTTTGAGCAGCAAACTCCAAGGTGTAGTTAACCACCAAGGTGGCATCCACCCCCTGCTGCCCCAGCGCCTCAAAGCGGTCAGCTAAAGACGTGATCAAGTGCAGGTGGGTGTCAGGATCATGCACCAGGCGCGGGTGGGGATCAAAAGTCAGCACCACGCAGGGCACGCCCATTTGCTTAGCGCGCCGCACAGCATGAGCCAAAATTGCCTGGTGACCGCGATGGACGCCGTCGAAAATACCGATAGTGAGCACGCAGCCAGCAGCTAAATCAAGCTGCGCCACCTGCTGCGAACGTAAAACTTTCACGCGTGTGCGCCGCCATTGCAGCCGCAGCCACCAGCGCAACCACAACCACCAGAACTGGGCTTAGCATCCACCGCACGCAGCCCCAAAATATTGCCAGGTTTACGTCCTGGAACTGGGCCAGACTGCACCACGGGGGCCTGAGGGACCTGAGTTTTAGGATCCTGCGGCTGCGAAACCTGCTGAGTCAAACTTTTTCTCCTATTTCACGCGCCCGCAAAAACTAGCACCGGTCGCAAATGTTTACCTTGATGTTTCAACAATGCCACGGCCTCACCCTGCATGTCTAACGCGGCTAGCACCTTTTGCTTAGCGTTAACAGGGGCCTGGGCCACTTGCACATTTTCTTCCAACTGACGCGGCAAAAACTTACCTTGACGCACGTCCTTAACCTGACCGGGATCTAAAACCAGCCAGTTAAAAGCCTGCCTGAGCACCAGCGGCAGGGGCGTTAGGGCCAAACCCTTAGGGTCAGCGCTGTCAGCATCCTCAGCTACCTGCGCCGACCAGCCGCTAAGAGTGCGTGCGTCGCTGACTTTAAACGGGCCCACCAGGGTGCGTCGCAGCGTAGTCAAATGCGCAACTGTTTGCAGCGACAAGCCAAAATCGCGGGCCAAAGCCCGAATATAGGTACCTGACGAGCAGCTAACTTGCACCTTCACATCCACCACTGGCACTTGGCCCCAGCCTGGGTAACTGGCGCTAGTGGAGTTAACTTGGCCCAGATCAAAGCTATGAATGGTGACTTGCCTAGCTTCCAGCTCCACCTCCTGACCGCTGCGGGCCAGGTCATAGGCCCGTACGCCGTTAACCTTAATGGCACTAAAACTGCTGGGCACCTGGCTAATCGGGCCGGTTAGCTGGGCGGCAGCAGCCTGTAGGCGCCCCAAATCAACCTGCCCGGGCGCTACCACCTGGGTGACTTGGCCGTGAGCATCCTCAGTGTCTGTAGCTACCCCTAGGCGAATAGTGGCCTCATAGGTTTTATCGGCCCCCACCAGGTAGTTCAGCAGCCGGGTAGCTTTACCCACGCCCACCGTAAGCAACCCGGTAGCCATGGGGTCGAGTGTGCCCGCATGGCCCACTTTGCGCGTGGCCGCTAGGCGCCGCACCCGGGAAACCACATCATGGCTGGTGATGCCGGGGTCTTTATCAACCAGTAGCAGCCCGTCGGGGGCGGTTACAGCCCCCCGGGCTACATCCACTGGCCGCACGCGCTCAGTTGCACCTGGGCCCTGTCTGGGCTCGCCTTGGCTGGGCCTGTCTTGACCGAGCGCAGTTTGCTTTTCGCTCACTTATCAGAGCTGGTCGTGACTAGAGCGGCCCTGGGCGTCAGCCTGAGCAGCCTCAGCCATGGCCTGTGCCTGCAGGGCGGCAATCTGGCGGTTGTCGACGCCGCCATCCTGCTCGTCAGCAAAAACGTCCTGCTCGTGCTCAACCTCCTCAGGGCTAGCGGCACTTTCAGCACTGTCAGCGCTCTCGCTGCTTTCAGCGCTGGCGGCGTTGTCACTGGTGACGGCGTCCTCACCCTCATCCTTAGTACGGTAGGGGTTAGCGTCCCCAGCGTAACTGGCCCCCTCAGCGGCGCGGGCAATGGCGGCGTCGCGCGCCTGAGCCTGAGCCAAAGCATCCTCAATGCTGCGGGCCGTGGTGGGCAGCGAGTCTAGCTGGAAGCTGATGGTGGGGGTAAGGCGGATCCCCAGGGCTTTGCCTACCTCAGAGCGGATTAGGCCGGTGGCGGACTTTAAGGCGCTGGCGCTACGACGGCGCTCACCTTCAGTGCCGTAAACCGTGTAGAACACGGTAGCCTGCTGCAAGTCACCGGTGACACGCACATCGGTGATAGTTACGAAACCTAGACGCGGGTCTTTAATGCGGCGCTCAAGCACCTGGGCCACGGTCTTGTGGATTCGGTCAGCAACTCGACGAGCGCGTGCGGGGTCAGCCATAATGACTCCTTTTTCTATAAATGGTTCAAGGTGATCTAAATGCTTAGTTTAATGCCAAAAAGTGGCGGGCCATTGCTGACCCGCCACCTACCGCCTTAAGTGGCGGCTACTGTTTAGCCTAAGACGTTCAGTCTCGCGGCTTCTCGCGCATCTCCCAAGTCTCAATGACATCGCCCTCAGCAATGTCCTTGAAGCCTAGGTTAATACCGCATTCGTAGCCTTCGCGTACCTCGGTGACGTCGTCCTTCTCGCGGCGCAGGGACTCGATGGAAAGCTCGTTAGCAACCACCACGCCGTCGCGCACCAAACGGGCCTTAGCGCCACGCTTGATAATGCCGCTGCGGACAATCGAACCAGCGATGTTACCGAACCGGGAGGAACGGAAGACCTGGCGAATCTCGGCGCTACCCAGGGCAACCTCTTCGTAGATCGGCTTGAGCATGCCCTTCATCGAGGCCTCAACATCTTCAATGGCGTTGTAGATGACGGAGTAGAACTTCATCTCTACACCCTCGCGGTCAGCCAGCTCCTGTACACGCTCAGCCGGGCGTACGTTGAAGCCGATAATAACCGCGTTGTCGACGGTAGCCAGGTTGACGTCGTTCTGGGTGATAGCACCCACACCACGGTGGATAACGCGCAGCTGTACTTCTTCGCCAACATCGATCTTGAGCAGCGACTCTTCCAGAGCCTCAACAGCACCGGAGGCGTCACCCTTAAGGATGAGGTTAAGGGTGTCAACCTTACCTTCCTTAAGCACATCGGTGAGGTTTTCCAGCGAAACGCGCTTGCGGCGCTTAGCCAGCATGGCGTTACGGGCAGCAGCTGCACGCTTGTCAGCGATATGACGGGCAGTGCGGTCTTCGGGGGCCACCAGGAAGGAGTCACCAGCGCTAGGAATGCTGGTCAGACCCAATACCTGAGCCGGGCGAGCCGGGCCGGCCTCTTCCAAAGACTTACCGTATTCATCGAACATGGCACGCACGCGACCATAGGCAGAACCAGCCACGATGGGGTCACCCACGCGCAAGGTTCCACGCTCAACCAGTACGGTTGCCACCGCACCGCGACCACGTTCAAGCTTGGCTTCAATAGCCACACCGCGAGCATCAGCGTTGGGGTTGGCACGTAGGTCCAGACCCGCATCTGCCTGCAGCAGCACAGCTTCGAGCAGCTCATCAATGTTTGTGTGCTGCTTAGCGGAAATGTCGACGAACATGGTGTCGCCACCGTATTCCTCAGGCACCAAACCATATTCGGTGAGCTGGCCACGGATCTTCTCCGGGTTAGCGCCTTCCTTATCGATCTTGTTAACGGCTACCACGATCGGCACGTTAGCGCTCTGGGCGTGGTTAAGGGCCTCAACGGTCTGGGGCATCACACCGTCGTCGGCGGCAACCACCAAGATAGCGATGTCAGTTACCCGAGCACCACGCGCACGCATAGCGGTGAAGGCCTCGTGACCAGGCGTATCAATGAAGGTGATGGCACGCATCTGGCCGTCGTGCTCAACTCGCACCTGGTAGGCACCAATGTTCTGGGTAATACCGCCAGCCTCAGAGTCCACCACGTCAGTGGAACGGATGGCGTCCAGCAGCTTGGTCTTACCGTGGTCGACGTGACCCATAACGGTTACCACCGGAGGACGTACAACCAGCTCAGATTCATCGTCATCAGCCTCTTCAGCTTCAAGGTCGATGTCGAAGGACTCTAGCAGCTCACGGTCTTCATCCTCAGGCGAGACTACCTGGACATCGTAGCCCAGCTCTTCACCTAGCAGCTTGAAGGTGTCCTCATCCACCGACTGGGTGGCGGTAACCATCTCGCCGAGGCTGAACAGAGCCGTAACCAGGGCTGCGGGGTTGACGTTAATCTTCTCAGCCAGGTCGGTTAGCGTGGCACCCTGACGGACGCGAATTGCCGCACCGTTACCGCGCGGAATAGCGACGCCGCCAATAATGGGTGCGCTCTGCTGTTCGAATTCCTGGCGCTTAGCGCGCTTGGACTTACGACGACGCGGGGCGTTGCCACCGCCGCGACCGAAAGCACCCTGGGTGGAGCCGTTACCGCCACGTCCGCCGCGCGGGCCGCCGAAGCCGCCGCCGGGACGAGCGCCGCCGCCACCGTTACCACGGCCACCGCCGCCGTTACCACCACGGGCGCCGCCGGGGCGAGCGCCACCACGAGCGGGCGCACCAGGGCGTCCAACTGAGGACTGACCAGGCATCATGCCCGGGTTGGGACGCGGAGCACCAGTGGGGCGAGCAGTTGCCGGAGTGGGGCGCGGGCCGCCATTGGCAGCCGGACGCGGGCCACCGTTACCACCGGGGCGAGGACCTCCAGAACGCGGGCCGCCATTACCGCCCGGACGCGGGCCACCAGAGCGCGGAGCGCCCGGACGCGGAGCACCAGAGCGGCCACCACCCTGCGGACGCGGGCCACCCGGGCGGGGGGCGCCATTACCGCCAGGACGCGGGGCCGCCGGGCGCGGACCGCCCTGACCGGGCTGAGGGCGAGCGCCACCAGGACGGGGCATACCCTGCGAGGAAGCGAAGGGGTTGTTACCCGGGCGGGGGGCGCCGTTAGCGCCGCCCGGACGCGGGGCCGCCGGGCGCGGACCACCCTGACCGGGCTGAGGGCGAGCGCCACCAGGACGGGGCATACCCTGTGAAGAAGCGAAGGGGTTGTTACCCGGGCGGGCACCACCACGCGGCGCAGGAGCAGCCGGCTTAGGTGCGGCGGGCTTAGCAGCCTCGGCAGGAGCCGGCTTGGCAGGAGCCGGCTTGGCAGGAGCCGGCTTGGCAGCAGGCTTAGCGGGCTTGGGAGCGGCGGGCTTAGCAGCCGGCTTGGGCTCCTCAGCTACCGGGGCCTTAGGGGCCTTAGGTCCGGGCTTGGGAGCGGCAGGCTTAGCGCCCTCTACCTTGGGGGCCGGCTTAGCAGCCGGCTTAGGTGCGGCGGGCTTAGCAGCTTTCTTAGCGCCAGGCT
>ERZ772770.161-NODE-161-length-14966-cov-3.83167_pt1 | contig 14966 bp, 10 predicted proteins | sample MGYA00511361_ERZ772770 | MGnify/ENA primary metagenome ERZ772770 (study PRJEB29015, sample SAMEA2738026) | human oral metagenome | biome: human oral; feature: human-associated habitat; material: saliva | place: China | collected 2251 ... | reverse complement strand
CTGCGCACCGCCTCCAGCGCCCAAGCGCAGAGCAGGGTACCGGAGTTGCCGCGTGCCACGCGGGATGCGCGCATAATCGCGTGTTCGTAGATGCCACCCAGCTGAATCCACAGGTGGGCGAGGGTTTCCTCTTCGGAGGCGCCCGCCGCCTCGGGTGCGTACGTACCCTCCCCGCCAGGATTTTCGCTAGCGGGAAGAACCTCACCGGGCTGAACCTCACCGGGCAGAACCTGCTCCATGCCCCGCTCAAACTCTTCAGTCAGGGTCAGCAGGGTGTGGGCGATATTGGAGCCGGTGTCCTTATCGGGCACCGGGAACCCGTTGAGCTCGTTGAGCGCCTCGCGGTAGCGTTCGATGGTAGTGCGGGCGGCGGCGGACCACGCTACGCCGAAGCGGTAGGCGCGCACGCAGGCGCGGCGGTAAATCTCGCGCTCTTCGGTGCGCTGGTTCTGTTCTGCGTTCACGCTACCCTCCCTATCAGTTTCGCGTGGTTCTCGGCTAGTTCCCGACCGATTTCCCGACTGATTTCCCGGTCAGTTCCCGACTAGTTCTCAGCGCCCGCGGCACGGGCAGAATCCAGCCTATTTCGTACTTCTATTCTAAGCAATTTCGGTTAAATGTACGGTATTGCCCGCCGCCCATCCCGCGGAATGAAAACACGGACGAAACACCCAAACCGCACGCACCTTGCGGCGCCCGGTGATTTGCGACACTTGGTGACTTGCGGCGCTCGGTGACTTGCGGTACTGGGTCAAGCTTCTACGCGGACGCTCCGTAGTGTTCCCAGCCCATGCCGTCCAGGGAGCGGCCGTCCATCACGACCGCCGCGCCGGTCACCGCATTGTGGCGGCGTTCGGCACCGTAGAGTTCGGCGCTCAGACCTCGCTCCGGGGCGTCGGCCACGCAGGTTCCCAGGGGCACAAACTCTTCGGGCACCTCACCGGGGAAGGTCGCCAGCAGGCCGTGGTCTTCTCCGCCAACCAGCACGAAGGTGCGCGCCAGGGATGCGGGGCTCTCCCCCGCCTCGTTGCGCTCACCAATCGCCAGCAGCAGGCGCGCCAGCGGTAGTAGCGGCTCGGCGAACGCATCCACGGCGGCGCGGTCGAGGCGCATCTGCACCCCGGAGGCGGCGGCAACTCGTCCGGCGTCCTTGACGAGTCCGTCGGAGAGATCCAGCATGGAGCTTGCCTGATGCTGGCGCGCCACCTCTCCGGCGGGGATGGGGCTGACCGGGTGGTGTTGCGACTCGACGGCGCGCTCGCAGACCGCGAGCATCTGCGCGGCCTCTTCGGGGGTGAGGGTGCGGGCAAGCTCGATGAGCCCTTCGGGAAGAGTGCCAGCAGGAAGAGTGCCAGCACCTTCCGGTTGCTGCTGAGCCCACGCCCGGCTCACCGCCTCCAGCGCCGCCTCAGCATCATGACCTGCGGCAATGGCGCGCAACAGCGCCGTGGCGGGCAGGGAGAGCGGGTTGAGCAACAGGCGCAGACCGGCATCGGACCAGGCGGTACGTCCCGCCAGGGCGATAGTGTCGCCGGGGCGTGCGCCGGAGCGCAGCACGGCGCGATCCGTGTAGCCGAGGGCGGTGACAGTCACCGACATTTCGGTGGAGTCGCCAATATCGCCGCCGCCAATCACGCATTCGGTGGCTCCGCAGGCGTTGATTCCGTCCACAATGCCGTGGGCAAAGCCGTCAATCCAGCCGTAAGGCGTGCTACCGGGCAGACTCAAGGAGATGAAGAGGCTCGCCGGGCGTGCGCCCATGGCGGCAACGTCGGCGAGGTTCTGGGTCGCGGCTTTGCGCCCCACATCGTAGCCGCTGCTACGGGCGGGTTCCAGAATGAACTCACCGCCTTCACCCATCCGTGCGATACCGCCGGGCCAGAGGTTCATGAAGTCCTGGTCCTCAACGAGAGTGTCGGTGGTGACCACGGTACGCTGACCGGGCGCAGGCGCGGCGAGAACGGCACAGTCGTCGCCGGGACCCACATCCAGGGGTTCAATGTGCCCCGCCTGGCGTGCCGTAGCGGCAACCTGCTCATTGTGGGCGTTGATAATCGGCATGAAGGCGCGCAGAACGCGGGACTCCCCCAGCTTTGAGAGAGGTGTCTCTCGCATGGGGTTGTCCCGCGTTTCGCTAAAAGTCTGAGGATTCACATCCTCTATTATCGCGTATTCTTACGCGTTATGTTCACCTTATGCTCCGCGGCTGAAGTAGCGGATTGCCAGAGCAATCAGCACCAGACCGATGAGCGAGAAGAGAATCAGCGGTGCAATGCCGGAAAGTCCGGAATCGTCCGCATCCGCATTCTTCACGGCCTGTTCCTGAGCGGCGTTCGCACCGTCAGCCTTTGCCACGCTCTTTGCGGAGCGGCTGGCGCTAGCCGAGGTGGAGGAGCTGGGCGACTTCGAAGCCGATACCGAGCTTGAGGAGCTCGAGGGGCTTGTCTCCTGGGAGTGGTCCTCGTCGGTCTTATTGCGTGAGAGGTATCCAGCAACCCAGTCTGCCGCACCCGGGATGGAGTCATTCGAGCCGTTATTGGCTGCGATTCGTCCGAGGGTGGTGCCGCCAGAACGCAAGGGATCATCATCACCGTCATCGGCCCTGTCATTCGGTGCCTTGGTGCTCGGTGAAGAGCTTGAAGATCCCGAAGAGGAGCTTGAGGACTCAGAGGAGTTGCCCGGTCGCGGAAGCTCGATGGAGATGACGACATCTTCCCCCGAGGTTTCCTGACGGTTTCCAGGGACGGTCACCGGGTTGTTCGCCGGAGGAATCGGAGCAACAGGCTCAGTCTCAATCGGGGTAACAGTCTTGGCGTCTGAGCTACCATTGTTGTCTTCTGGCGGATTCACCGGAGCCACCGGGACCACAGGGATTTCTGCGTCCTTAGTGGGTTCCTGAGTCGGCGCGGGCACTACCGGGGCCTGGGTCGGATCCTGGGAGGGTGCCTCGCTCGGTTCCTGAGTCGGCTCGGGAGTTACATCCTTGGTCGGCTCAGGAGTGGGTTCCGGATTCGGTTCCGGGATGGGATCCTTAGTCGGTTCGGGAGTAGGCTCCGGTTCCGGGATAGGGTCCTGAGTCGGTTCAGGGGTAGGCTCCGGATTTGGTTCCGGGGTTACGTCCTTAGTTGGCTCGGGAGTGGGTTCGGGAGTAGGTTCCGGGGTCGGTTCGGGAGTTACATCCTTCGTCGGCTCGGGAGTAGGTTCAGGGGTGGGCTCTACCGTAGGCTCGGGAGTCGGGTCCTGAGTGGGTTCCGGGGTCGGGTCCTTACTGGGTTCCGCGGTGGGCTCCGCAGTAGGTGCAACGGTCGGCTCAGCAGTCGGAGCTACAGTCGGCTCCGGAGTGGGAGCAACAGTAGGTTCTGCCGTCGGGGTTGCGGTAGGAGCAACGCTCGGTTCGGCACTTGCACTGGGAGCTACGGTAGGCTCAGCGGTCGCCTCCTTAGAGGGCTCTGCGCTAGGACTTGCCGTAGCGGTAGCACTCGCAGAAGCGGAGGGCTCGGCAGTGGGCTGCGCAGTGGCATCCGGAGTGGGTGTCGCGTCCTTAGAGGGCTCTACGCTAGGACTCGCCGTAGCGGTAGCACTTGCAGAAGGCTCAGCACTAGCGGTGGGCTGAGCACTCGAAGAAGCGCTAGGCTGAGCGGTGGGCTCTGCCTGCGCATTGTCAGTCTTATTATCCCCCTGGGCGGTGGGCCATGCGCTCACGGTTGCGAGCGTAGGTACTGCTGTCCGAGAGGAAGATGCCGCGGTCGCGGCGGGGTCCAGGGTTTGTTCTGCGGTGCCGACAGGGTTCGGCGGAAGCTGTGACGCTGCCTCCTGCACATCTTGAGCAAATGAGGCTACGTATGGGCTTCCGGAAGCAACCAGTGCTGTCGCCAGACTCGCAGAGACCACCTTACGGTTTCGTTTTCCCAAAAGGTTGTCCTTGACTTTCTGATACGTTGTGAGTGAATAGATACCCAATCGCTAGGGCAGATTGGATATGGCTTCATCTATTCTACCGAATCGGCTTTTTCTTCATTACTCATTTTAGCGCTTTCATACCAATCTTTGAGCTTCACGATGTGCAAAGACTATCAACGACACCTTTCCATCACCCAGAAGCATCATTTCATGCACTTGTGAGCAGAATTACGTTTCACCTTATCAACACCGCTTTAGAATTTGCACTCCCCTATTTAAGGGACCCCGAGGCGAGTTTAAGTGATTTTTCTCATTGGTGAATCTAGAGCGATTCTCATCAAGATTTAGAGGCTAATACGTACCAATTACCCCGCCCACACAGACATTAACTTGCCCACCGCGCAAAAAAACGCCCCGCCGCAATTCCTCAAGAATCCGCGACGGGGCATCTCTTAGCAGGGGCTACTCCCCCACTGCTACGTATTCAAAAACTAGCGCAGACCTAAGATCTCTAACGCAGACCCAGGGGGCGTTCCATCGCCAGGGTCAGCAGCTCGCTAATCAGATCGGTGTAGGAAATACCGGTGTTCTCCCACATGGTCTTGTACATCGAAATCGGGGTGAAGCCGGGCATGGTGTTCACCTCGTTGATGACCAGGCGGCCATCCTCGGTGTAGAAGAAGTCCGCACGCGACAGACCCTCGCCGTCCAGCGCCAGGAACGCCTTCACGGCCAGCTCGCGCAGGCGATCCTGCACGTCCTGCGGCAGGTTCGCCGGGCACACGGTCACAGCGGACGACTCAGAAACGTACTTCGCCTCAAAGTCGTAGAAGCCGTGGTCCTCGTCCACAACCTCAATCTCGCCGGGGTAGGATGCGCGGGGCATCTCGCCGTGGTGGCCGTCGAGCACAGCACACTCGATTTCGCGGCCCACAATACCGGCCTCAATAATGATCTTCGGGTCGTGGCGGCGTGCCTCTTCAATCGCGGGCACGAGCTCCTCCACCGAATCCACCTTGGTAATACCGAAGGAAGAACCTGCGCGGGTCGGCTTCACGAACATGGGGAAGCCCAGCTTCAGCACGCGCTCCAGAATCTGCTCGCGGTCCTCGTGCTCCCACTGGCGGTTGGTGACGACCTCGTAGGGGCCGACCTCCAGGCCAGCGGACTCGAAAGCAACCTTCATGAAGTGCTTGTCCATACCCACAGCGGATGCGGTCACACCGCAACCCACATAGTGCAGGTCAGCCATTTCCAGCAGACCCTGCACGGTGCCGTCCTCGCCGAAGGGGCCGTGCAGCAGCGGGAACACAACGTCCACCGGCGCGGTGCGGGTAACGTTACCCTCAGCATCCACCAGGGTCAGGCGGGAATCGCCGGCACCCATCGGCAGGAATACCTGCTGGGTGCCCTCGGGGAACTCTGCGGTACCGCGAGTGCCAGCGGTCAGCTCGGCGAGCTGCTGCTCATCGGTCAGGTACCAGCGGCCGTCACGGGTAATACCGATAGTGATGACGTCGTAGGCGGTGCGGTCAATAGCGCCCAGAACGCCGGCAGCGGTAATGAGCGAAATCGGGTGCTCGGAGGAGCGGCCACCGCACAGCAGGGCGACGGTCTTCTTCTCGGTCATATATTTCTCCCTGTTCGTTTCGGGGCGTACCCGCCCCACTTACAGCCCATTGTATCGTCTCTTACGGGCCTTTCTGACACTAGTACCCAAGCTGCGGTAACCGCAGATACCGGGGTCATGGCGCGCGGTGAATACGCAGCACAGGCCCATCAAATAAGGCGGTAATCAGCTGATGCATGTGCGCATCGTCGGTGGTGAGAGTGGCGGTGCGGGAGCGCCTGGGGTGAGTTTTTACCGGTTCCATCACACCTGTACCCGCCAGATGATGAGCGGTAATAGTTAGCACCGCCACACGTTCACGCCGCGTTGGAAACTCAGTGTGCAGTATCTGCCGCAGATATTCAGACACGTTCATGGTGTCCTCGGCAGAACCTGCGGCTGCGAGCACTATAGCGGTTTGAGGCAGCAGGTATGCCCATCGGCGGAATGCCATGACCCCCGTCATCTCCTCGGGGCACGAATCAGCCTGTTCGTCCCAGGGAACCACCACAATATCGACGCTCTCAAGAGCCTCGTATATATCGGTGGTGTAAGTCACCGGAAGCTGGTGCGCGGTTTCTCCCATATCGGTGGGTTCCCACAGGTATACCGGGCGATCGCACTCGGTTTTTTGAGCTACCGACCCTGTAGCTGCAGCACACAGCGCCCCATACCCTGCGGAGCCCAACACAGCGGTGGTTACCGAGCTCAGGTTCATTGCGTGCTCTTAATGCCCTTCATGTTTAAGGGAACGCCCCAGCAGCTGAGGCGCCAAATCCTCAATACCAATACGGCCCGAAAGCACAGCCACAACAGCCTCAACAATGGGCATCTCCACGTCGTGACGACGAGCCAACTCAGCAACCACCGGCGCCGACTTAATCGACTCAGCGGTCTGGCTCATGTGCTCATGCAGGCGGTCAGGGGTAATACCCTGCGCCAGCAGACGGCCCGCCGTGTGGTTACGAGACAGCGGCGAAGAGCAGGTCGCAATCAAGTCGCCCATACCGGCAAGACCGCTCATCGTCGCAGCCTCGCCACCCAACGCCACCGCCAGGCGGGTAATCTCCGCCAGGCCGCGAGTCATAATGGACGCCTTCGAGTTATCACCGTAATTGCGGCCCTCACAAATACCCACGCAAAGGGCAATCACGTTCTTCACCAGGCCGCCAATTTCGGTACCCACCACATCCGTGTTGGTGTACGGGCGGAAGTACGCGCACGCAATCGCGTGAGCAACAGACTCAGCCACCGGCAGGGTACGAGCCGCAACCACGGAGGCGGTAGGCTCCTCCCCCATGATTTCCTTCGCCAGGTTCGGGCCCGACAGCACGCACACGCGGTGCGGAATATGACCGATCGCGCGCACATCAGCACCGCGCAGAGCCATAGCCTCTTCCAGCTCCTCGGTAATGACCTGCGACATGCGCAGACCCGTACCGGTCTCCAGGCCCTTCGCCAAAGACACCAGCATGGCGTTCGGCTCAATATAGCGGGCGAAGCTCTGCAACTGCGAACGCAGAACCTGCGCGGGCAGGGCAAGAACCACAATATCGGCACCGGTCAGCGCGGCGGGGGCATCCGCCGTGAAGTGCATGTTGTCCGGCAGCTTCATTCCCGGAAAATAGCGGGCGTTCTCGCGGGTGCGCTCGCACTCAGCCATCACCTGCTCATCACGACCGATGAGGGTCACGCGAGTGTTATCGCCGCGCTCGCGGGCAGCGTCTGCCGCGATTTTGGCGAAAGCGGTGCCCCAGCTACCGGCGCCGAGCACAGCAATAGACTGTACGGTTGCCGGAGGGGTAAATTCAGGGCTTGCTGCGGGGGTGCGTCCAAAGAAGGTCACGAAAACACCATCTTCCTTGTGAGGTCCTTGGATGAGGTCCTTGGGTGAGCCCCCTGATAGGCGCCCGGTCGGGTACCTATCGGGGGCTCTCAATGGTTCCCAGCGGGAATACTACTTTTCGTCCGGTTCGCCGAGTGCGCCACCCACCGGACCGGAGGGAGTGCCGGGAGCTTCACGACGCTTAGTGCGCGGGTTCCAACGACCCCCAGGAGCCTTCTCGCCGCGAATCTTCTCCAGCTCGGCGGTAATAGCATCCAGCATGGCGTCGGTGACCACGCCCAGTTCGGTGCGGGTGTGCTTAGCCTCGGGGCTGGCGTCCTCAACGAGGGAGGCGATGTCCAGCGCCTTACCGACCTTCACGCGAACGGTCTTGCGCGGGAACAGCGAAATCTTACGCTTCTCCTTGATGCGGCCATCCTCGCCGGCCTCATCCACGTAACCGAGAATCTGCTCATCACCCCAGTGCGCCACCGGGAAGACGGGCGCACCGGTCGCAAGCGCCAAACGAGCCGCGCCAGTACGCGCCTGCATGGGCCACAACTGCGGATCGTGGGTGGTGGTGCCCTCCGGGAAAATCACGACGGCGCCGCCAGCCTCAACAATCTTGCGGGCAGTAATCAGGGACTTACGCGCATCCACTGAGCCGCGAACCACGGGAATATGCGCGAGCTTGCGCATAATGTAGCCGAGCACGGGAGCGCGGAACAGCGAATCCTTCGCCAAGAAGCGCGGCAGGGCGCCCTCAACGAAAGCAGGGAAAGCCACGGTCACCGGGTCAAGCTCGGTGGTGTGGTTAGCCACGATAATGTACCCGCCGCTCTTGGGCAGGTTCTCACGGCCGGTAATCTCAACGCGTGCGATGAGCTTGTACAGCCCGCGTGCAGCGTTACCGAGCACCTTGTACAGAGCATCACCGGAGGCGGTGGGCTCAATCTCAGGCAGAGCCTGCTTTCCCTGCTGTCCGCTCACTAGTCCTGAACCTCAACTTCCTCGGGCTCAACAACGACGATTGCCGCATCGGGCTTGGGAGCCTTCGACGCCTTGCGTGCCAGCACCTCAAAGTTGGCACCCAGGCCCTTGAGCTTCTCCTCAAAGTTCTCGTAGCCGCGAGCAATCAGCTCAACACCGCTCACGTGAGAGGTGCCCTTAGCCGCCAGAGCAGCAATGATGTGGGAGAAGCCGCCGCGCAGGTCCGGAACCTCAATGTCGGCACCGGTCAGCGGGGTGGGGCCAGAAATAATAGCGGAGTGGCCGTAGCCCTTACCCTCAAAACGGCAGGGTGCGCCGCCCACGCAGTCACGCATGACAACAATATCTGCGCCCATCTGCTTCAGGGCGTTGGTGAAGCCGAAACGCTCCTCGTACACGGTCTCGTGCACGATAGATGCGCCCTTAGCCTGGGTCAGCGCCACAACGAGGGGCTGCTGCCAGTCGGTCATGAAGCCGGGGTGCACATTGGTCTCAAAGACGATGGGCTTCAGCTGAGCACCGGGGGTGCGCTGAGCCGGGTGGGTGAAGCGGATGCCATCGGCGGTCACCTCGTACAGGCCGCCCATCTTGCGGAACTGGTTCAGGAACGCGGTCATATCCTTCTGAGCTGCGCCGCGCACGAAAATGTCGCCGCCGGTAGCCAGAGCCGCAGAAGCCCAAGAAGCGGACTCGTTGCGGTCGGGCAGGGATGCGTGATCGTAGCCGGTCAGCTCGTCCACACCCTCAATGACGATGGTGCGGTCCTCGTTAATGAAGATGATGGCACCCATCTTCTGCAGAACAGCAATCAGGTCAATAATTTCGGGCTCAATCGCTGCGTTGCGCAGGACGGTCTTACCCTTAGCGCGCACACCGGTGAGCAGAACCTGCTCGGTAGCGCCCACGGAGGGATAGTTCAGCACAATCTCTGCACCCTTCAGACCCTCTTCGGGAACAATCAGGGTGGTGCCGGTTTCGTCATCCTTCTCAACGACTGCGCCGAACTTGCGCAGTGCAGACATATGGTAGTCGATGGGGCGGTCACCGATCTTGCAACCACCCAGGTTGGGGATGCGTGCGGTACCGAGGGTGTGCAGCAGCGGGCCCACCATCAGAATCGGGATGCGGGAGTTACCGCCGAAGAGCTGAATCTCCTCTGCGTTCTTTGCAGCGGTGGTTGCATCCTGTGCGGGGTTGAGGGTCAGAACACCAGCTTCGCGGTCGTAGTCAACCTTTGCGCCGTGCAGCTCCACGAGGGTGGTAACGATTTCGACATCGCTCAGGTCAGGGACGTTACGCAGGGTCGAGGGGGTCGAACCGTGCAGTGCTGCGACCATCGCCTTGGGCACCAGGTTCTTGGCGCCTCGAACGTGGACCTCACCAACGAGCGGAGTGCCACCTTCAATGCGAAGCTTGCTGATGTTCTCAGTCATTAAAAATCCTTTGTGGAGTCGGCTGGTTTAGGCCGAACTTTAACAGTGTGCCGATACGCCGCGTTCTCATACGCTCATACGTGCCGTGCCCTCTGCCGGTAGCAGGGTGAAACGGGCGCATATATTCATCATTATTCTAAGCCCTGCGTAAAGGTGCTCCAAACACTGAAGAGCCTTTGGAACTCGTGACTGGGATTTTGCTCCGTTGTGTGTGTGATAAACCGCTCTGACCCCTCCAGATTCAGTGCCGGAAAAAACAAAAAGATACACAAATATTCACAACAATGCAAACATTTTCTGGTTCTTCACCGAAATTTGACGCCAGTTTCGTCTTTTTGACGCACGAATTTGAACTTGAGAGTAACCTCCCCCCTACAATAACGTGCACACTCTTACCCGCTGAACGGCGCCTCCACTCTCACCGAGGAGCCAATCGGCTCTCAGCTGCGGCATCTGCGCCGGCATTGCCGTTGCTCCATGCAGTACGGAGCCTCACGGCAGGGAACGGGCGTGTATTCACTGCATAAACCCTGCGATGGCGCCCAACCACAACGGTTCGGCTTCCTGACTCACTTCAACTTCAAAAATTCACCTCAACATCACCGTAAATATTCGAAAGTCAACTAAAAACCAGGGCACATCGCAACCAGCCACAGGTTATTTCGCGGCTGCATCCGCGAAACAACCGGAGGACCCAATATGACACATCACAACACTGCATCAGCTATTTCACGCCGCCGCCTCGTACAGGGTGCGGCATGGAGTGCCCCCGTTATCCTCGCCAGCACAACCGTCCCTGCATGGGCGGCAAGCGGCGAGCCCACCTGTTCCCCCGCCCTGACCCTCAAGCCGACCGCAACCGGCTTCGACGACAAGGCTGGCGCATACACCGAATGGCTCGTCCCTGAAGGCGTTGGACGAGTACGATTCGACCTCGTGGGAGGTGCCGGCGGTGCCGCATCTTCCTTCACCCCCAGCTACCTGACCGACGTCACGAACGCATCCCTAGCTGGCGGCGGTGCCGGCGCGCAGCTCAGCGGCGTTCTGGCGGTCAAGCCCGGCGATATCCTGCGCGTCTGGGCGGGTAACGGCGGCGTCGGCTCGGCGTCCGGCGCGAAGCCCGCACTCGGCGGCGAAGGCTACGCAGCGGGCGGCGACTCCACCGGCTCCAGCACCGCAACCGGCGCAGCGCAGGTAGTGGGTACTAACAGCGGCTACGTGTACGGTGCATCCGGCGGCGGCTCCTCCGCGGTCGAGCTCGTCCGCGACGGCGCAGTCACCGTCGTAGCCGTTGCGGGTGCAGGTGGCGGCGGCGCACAGCTGGGAACCCTCACCACCCACCAGAGCCTCTTCGACACCCAGCCCAAGGATCAGCTGAACCCGGCACTGCGCGTGGCACTGGACAGCCGCGACGCATCCACCACCGCAGGCGGCAGCGCAGGCGGCGACCTGGGCACCGATAACACCGGTCAGGGCGGCATGCTCATGGCAAGCCCCTACCAGGAATTCATGCCCCTCGACGAGGACGACAAGACCCTCGACATGCGCCTCATGGTCACCGGCGGTACCGCTGGTCGCTCCGGCGTCGCGGGTACCCTCGGTGAGGCATTGATCGGCGTCCTCGACGAGAACAACGAGCTGAAGCTCCTGCCTATGTCCGAGCCCTGGTTCGATTCGTACAGCTTCCCGCGCTACTACCGCTACGAGGGCGACTCCGTGAGTGAGAAGGAGAAGGGCACCGGCGGTGCGGATGCTACCGGCTCCTACCGCGGTAAGGGCGGCTCCGGCGCTCTGCTCTCCCACACCTACGGCAAGCTCTCCCTCACCACCGTTGCTTCCGGCGGAGGCGCCGGCTACGGCGGCGGCGGCGCAGGCCTGAACATCTGGACCGTCGGTACGTACAGCGAGGGCATTTTCGGCCGTCAGGTGCAGTTCGAGAGCGAAGGCAACATCTACTCGCTCAGCTCTCTGAGCAGCGGCGGCGGTGCAGGCGGCAGCTACATTAACCACGAGGTGGTTTCTGACTTCGCTCTTGCCACCGCGCAGAACGCCAACCCGACCGCGGGCGTGCGCTCCCCCGGTTCGGCGGCACTGTACAGCTGCACCGAGAACGCAACCCTGAACACCCCCATCACTGAGGGCGCCTAAGCTCTAGGTATTGAATAAATGCGCCTCCCCGGAAGCTGATGCTCCGGGGAGGCGCATTTATATGTGTGCCAATTTATATGCGTGCCCAGAGGTTTTGGGTGCCGAGGTTCGGATGCAGAAAAGCTCGAAGGCGGCGACTGAATCAGTCGCCGCCTTCGAGCTTTATACCTCTAGGTTTTAGAGCGCTCGGCTGAGAGCTCCCCTATTTAGAGCTCCTGGGTGCGGGGCATCCAGGAGGGGCGCTTCGCCTCGTACGCCTCGATAGCCTCGAGGTTCTGCAGGGTCAGACCGATGTCATCCAGGCCCTCCATGAGGCGCCAGCGCACGTAGTCGTCAATCTCGAAGGGAACGACCAGCGCGCCCACGGTTACGGTCTTGGACTCCAGGTCAACGGTGATTTCGGTGCCGGGCTCGTGCTCCAGCGCCTTCCAAATCAACTCAATATCGTCCTGTGCAACCTGCGCGGTGACCAGGCCCTGCTTACCCGAGTTGCCGCGGAAAATATCGGCAAAACGAGCAGAAATAACGACCTTGAAACCGTAGTCGCGCAGCGCCCACACGGCGTGCTCACGGGAAGAACCGGTACCGAAGTCCGGGCCCGCCACCAGCACGCTACCGTGCTTGTAGGGCTCCTGGTTCAGGATGAACTCGGGGTCCTTGCGCCAGTTAGCGAAGAGGGCATCATCGAAGCCGGTCTTGGTCACTCGCTTGAGGTAGACGGCGGGAATGATCTGGTCGGTATCAACATTCGAAGAACGCAGCGGCACGCCAATGCCGGTGTGCTTAATAATGGGTTCCATAATGGCTCCTTAGCTATAGCGGCGTGCTAGGCCACGACGTCGGACGGGGCGGACAGGGTACCGCGCACAGCGGTTGCGGCGGCAACCACCGGGGAGACCAGGTGGGTGCGGCCACCCTTACCCTGGCGGCCCTCAAAGTTACGGTTCGAGGTGGAGGCGCAACGCTCACCGGGCGCCAGCTGGTCGGGGTTCATGCCCAGGCACATGGAGCAGCCGGCAAAGCGCCAGTCGGCGCCGAAGTCCTTGAAGACCTTGTCCAGGCCTTCTGCTTCTGCCTGCGCGCGGACCTTCTGGGAGCCGGGCACGACCATCATGCGTACGTTCTCGGCGATGGTGCGGCCGCGCACGATGTCTGCTGCGGCGCGCAGGTCCTCGATGCGGGAGTTGGTGCAGGAGCCCAGGAAGACGACGTCCACGGGGATGTCCTTCATGGGGGTGCCCGCCTTCAGGTCCATGTATTCGAGGGCGCGTTCCGCTGCGACCTTGTCGTTCTCGTCCTCGAAGTCGTCCGGGGAGGGAACGGTGTGACTCAGCGGCACACCCTGACCAGGGTTGGTGCCCCAGGTGACGAAGGGTTCGAGCTCGTCGGCGTTGATGAAGATTTCCTTGTCGAAGACGGCGCCTTCGTCGGTGGGCAGACTCTTCCAGTACTCGACTGCCTTGTCCCACTCTTCACCCTTGGGTGCGTGCTGGCGGCCCTTGATGTACTCGAAGGTGGTCTCGTCGGGGGCGACCATGCCGGCGCGTGCGCCCGCCTCAATGGACATGTTGCACATGGTCATGCGGCCCTCCATGGAGAGGGAGCGGATCGCGGAGCCGCGGTATTCGAGCACGTAGCCCTGACCGCCACCGGTACCAATCTGCGCGATGACGGCGAGGATGATGTCCTTAGCGGTCACGCCGGGCTTGAGGGTGCCTTCAACGTTGATTGCCATGGTCTTGAAGCGTGCCAGGGGCAGGGTCTGGGTCGCCATGACGTGCTCCACCTCGGAGGTGCCGATACCGAACGCGAGAGCGCCGAACGCACCGTGGGTGGAGGTGTGGGAGTCGCCGCAGACGATGGTCATGCCGGGCATGGTCAGGCCGAGCTGCGGGCCGACCACGTGCACGATGCCCTGTTCCTCGTCGCCGAGGGAGTGGATGCGCACGCCGAATTCCTTGGCGTTGCGGCGCAGGGTCTCGATCTGGGTGCGGCTGGTCAGGTCGGCGATGGTGCCGAAGATGTTGTCGGTGGGGGTGTTGTGGTCCTCGGTGGCGATGGTCAGGTCGAGGCGGCGCAGGGGGCGATTCTCGATGCGCAGACCCTCGAATGCCTGGGGCGAGGTCACTTCGTGCAGTAGCTGCAGGTCAATGTAGAGCAGGTCGGGCTTGCCGTTTTCACCGGGGACGACGACGTGTGCGTCCCAGACTTTTTCTGCCAGGGTGCGCGGACGGGTGCCCGCGGTGGTTGCGTTCTGTTCGCTAGTCATGCTTTCTCCTGCTTGATGCGTTCCTACGGTGGATGCGTTCGGTGTGATGCGTGCCGCTGGTTTGCGGATTGAGGGGCGGATTATGTACCCGATGGGACCCTCAAACCGGTATTTCCCTGCGGCGTGTCGCACATTTTTTCACAGATTCTTAGCCTGTGAGACGGCCTAGAAACACCCCGAACCAGCGAGTGTTTTTATGTGGGTTTACTCTATGACTCCAGGGTAATTTTGCGGGATTATCCGCATTTTTCTGCGACTTTTCGCATATTTTCACCCATAAACCCACATAAACACTTATTATGAAAAGCTCATAATTTATCCCGTAGGGGGTGATTCCATCTTCAGCTCTGCACCCAAAAGAGTCCATGAAGTCCGGGGTATCTTTCATATTCTGAGATAGAATATAAGAATGACTCCTTCCGCCTCACGTTTTAACGCACACGGAATGCGTCACCCCAACGCATCCACACACCACAACGCACCGGTTGTCGACCCCGTCAAGCCGCCCGAACACATGGCCGCCGACGAGCAGATGGTAGAGGTACACTCCCACGGCTCCTCCGGCGTTGGCGTGCTCGACAAGGCGACCCTCATTCTTGATTGCCTCGAGGCAGGCCCCGTATCCCTGGGCGACCTCGTCAAGGCAACCGGCCTGGCACGACCCACCGCGCACCGCCTCGCCGTGGCACTGGCACATCACCGCCTCGTAGCCCGCGACGTGCAGGGACGCTTCATGCTCGGCCCCCGTCTGACCGAACTCGCCTCCGCCACCATTTCCGATGAGCTCATCAC
>ERZ772770.160-NODE-160-length-15058-cov-3.55616_pt1 | contig 15058 bp, 12 predicted proteins | sample MGYA00511361_ERZ772770 | MGnify/ENA primary metagenome ERZ772770 (study PRJEB29015, sample SAMEA2738026) | human oral metagenome | biome: human oral; feature: human-associated habitat; material: saliva | place: China | collected 2251 ... | reverse complement strand
AACGGTGTGCTGAGCTTCCCCATGACCTATGAGGGCGCCACCCGCATCATTCACCTGGAAAAGCAGCACGGCTAAGCGCGCTACCGGGGGAGTCATCTCATATCTGGCTCGCATAGCGGATGGGGCGTTCCCGTTGCCGCGTGCGGGCTATAGAATGGGACTATGAGCGAGAACACGACCCCCGAGCATGGCACCGCAGCCTCGGTGCAGGATTCCTTCGAGCTACCCGGCGCACCGGACCAATTCCAGCGCCTGTGGACCCCTCACCGCACCGCCTATGTGAGCGGTGGCCAGAAGGACTACACCGAGAAGACCTGCCCCTTCTGCACCGCGCCCAGCCGCAGTGATGAGGAGTCGCTGATTGTGTACCGCGGCGAGCATGCCTTCGTGATTCTCAACCTCTACCCGTACAACCCGGGGCACCTGCTTATTTGCCCGTACCGCCACATCCCGTTCTATGACGATGCGACCGAGGCGGAGACCATGGAGATTGCGAAGCTGACCCAGCTCGCCATGAAGGTTCTACGTGAGGTGTCGCATAATGACGGCTTCAACATTGGCATGAATCAGGGCAAGGTGGGCGGCGCGGGCATTGCTGATCACCTGCACCAGCACATTCTGCCGCGCTGGAGTGGGGATACGAATTTCCTGCCGATTATCGCTCACACCAAGACCATGTCCCGCACGTTGGACGATATGCGTGTGGCTATTGCGGAGGGGTTTGCTCGCCTCAGCTAGACAGGCTGGCTAAATATCCCGGACTAGATAGCCCGGCGACCCGGTTGGCAGGCTTGGTGAGTTTGAAAATCTGTACCCACTACTTCAATTTGCCAACCAGTGCAGAAAAAACTTGCTTCATAAATGCGTAGATTAGGCGGTCGACGCGTATTTGAATGATGTTATGCCCCTTGGATATGGCAAAGTTTTAACTGCAGCGACGCTGCGGGGAAGCTTCCGGCTTCCATGAACACCGCACAGCTCACCGAAAAATAGCGGTCACCGATCGCTTTCGGGCTTGGCAGGGGAAGCACCCTGCATCAACCACAGAGGTCAGCGCCTCAACTGAGAACCCACCCCGCCGTGCGTGAACGCGCGGCAACACTGCGAGGGGTGCGGATCAGCGTGAAGGTTGCTGGCCTCTTTTGCGCCCCGAGGATGTGCACCGGGGAATGTACAGCGGGAATGAGCGGAGCGTCTGGGGTAGTCCCGCCAGCTGCGCCGTGAACCCGCCAGAGCCGTTAGATGTGCCAGCACTGGATGCGCCAGACCCGCTAGAGTGGAATGCTATGGACTACCCCAACCTGCTTGAGACTGCTTTCGACGAGTTCACTGCCGCGCCTGCTGCAGCTACTGTGCCTGCTGTAGTTACTGTGCCCGCCGCCGGTAATGAAGCCGCCGGTGACTCTGCAGACGTGCCGCGGCTGCTCATCTGGAGGCAGATCCGCTGGTCCAATCGCCGTCCGCTCATTGAGGTGGAACCGGTCGTGCCCGCGCAGCTTGGTGTTCCGAGCGGGGTGCGCATCCAGATTCCGCTGACCCCCGGCGCCTACCTGGGGTTGCGTATTCCGCGCGATAGCGAGGGGGAACTCTACCGCTACTGCGCCGGCTACACCACCGGCGTAAGCGGTGATGCCGCCCCCAAATCCGCCCCCGCATCCGCCCCTAACCCCGGGGTTACCTCCGCTGGAATTCGCCGCATACCCTGCCCCGAGGGAACCCGCATCCAGCGTGGCCAGCAGTGCCCGCGCTGCACCGCCCGCGACGAATTCACCGCCCTGCACAGCGCGCACCTGTACCCCGGAACGCTCACCGAATCCATGCGCGCCTACGCCATGCTGCAGCACCGCCTCTACATCGCGACCTTCCCGGACGGCACGCACAAGGTCGGCACCAGCTCCCTGCATTCGACCCCGCGCCGCCTGGATGAGCAGGCAGTCGCCACCGCCACCTACATTGCGCTCGCACCCGACGGTCTTGCCATTCGCCGCGCCGAGGATGCGGTGACCGCCCTCGCGAAGATTCCGCAGGTCAAGCAGATGGCGAGTAAGTATCGCGCCTGGACGAACCCGCTGCCCGGCGCGCAGCTACGCGCCGCCCATCAGGAGGCGGTCGCCCGCGCCCGCGAAGCGCTCGCCGAGCTGGCGCGCACCGAGCCAGAGGCGCCGCTCACCGCCCTGGATGAGCCGTGGATTCCGTCGCTCGCCATGAACCGCCCGTATGCGGCGTTGCGTACGCAATCGCCGGAGCCGCTGGCACCGTGTGATTCTGGTTTGGGTGATTCCGGTACCGAGAGCGGGACGGCTGGCTTCTTCTGCACGGGCGCGGCGGGCCAGTTTTTGAGCGCCCACACCGGCGATGCTGACGCGGCGTTCCTGGTGAATACTGCCGCGTGGAGGAATGTGCTGGTGGAGCCCGCGCAGGAGTTCACGCGGGTGCGGGTGCAGGGTTCGCTGTTCTAGCTACCCCGCACCCCGCTTTAGCCGGAGCCACCATTCCAAAACCCCGCCTCGCACCAAACCTCCGCCCCTTCCGGCGTGAGCGAACGATTCCGGCGGACCATTCAGCCGTTAGCGTGCGTGTACTAAAATGGTATGCATGTCCAAACCCCTCATTCGTCTTCTCGGCCAGGGCGTACGCGCCGCGACTAAGCTTCGCGGTGGCGGCTCCGCCTTCCCCGGCCTTGTCATGGAAAAATTGCACCCCGACTTCGTCGCTGAAGAGCTCGCGAAGCTGCCCTACGGCGTGGTTGTTGTCTCCGGTACGAACGGTAAGACCACCACCACGAAGATGGCTGTGCAGCTGCTTGAAGCTCAGGGTCTGAAGGTTTTCACTAACCGCACCGGTTCGAACTTTGTGCGCGGTGTTGCCGCGGCACTGCTGGGCGAGATGACTCTCGGCGGCAAGCTTGATGCTGATATTGCTGTGCTTGAGCTGGACGAGGCGCACGCCGTGCACTTCGTCAAGGCCGTCAAGCCCGACTACGCTCTGCTGTTGAACGTTCTGCGTGACCAGCTGGACCGTTTCGGTGAGATTGACACGACCCGCCGCATGCTGGCGACCGTCGCCTCCGCAACGACCGGCACCGTGGTGCTCAACCGTGAGGATCCGCGCATCCGCTCCCTCGCTGAGAACGTGCAGCCGGGCGTGACCGTCAAGTACTACGGCCTGGATGAGTCCCTGCGCTCGTACTTCCCCTCGGATGATGAGATGCGCGGCGGCACCGTTGCGAAGGCAACCCTGCCCGATGCAGACGTCACCCTGACCGCGTTCTCCGGCACCTCCGCAACCTTCGACCTGGCGGGTGTGGAGCGAGTTGGCGAGATTAACCTCTACGGCATTTACAACATCTTCAACGCGGCTGGCGCTATGGCGCTGACCCGCGCCGTCATGGGCGAAAAGCTCAACGAAGATAAGCTCATCGCGGAGCTGGCGAAGATTACCCCCGCCTTCGGTCGCGGTGAGACCCTGAACGTGAACGGCCGCCCGCTGCAGCTGCTGCTGGTGAAGAACCCGAGCGGTTTCCGCCTGTCCCTGGCGAGCGCGAACGCTGACGACTACGCCACCATGATTACGATTAACGACCAGTACGCTGACGGTCGTGATGTGTCCTGGCTGTGGGATGTCGACTTCGACAGCTTGAAGAAGACTGGCGTGCAGATGGTTTCGGGTGTGCGTGCCTGGGATATGGCGCTGCGCCTGGAGCATGATGGCGTGACGGTTGACGAGGTCAATGAGAACCTCGCCGATGCGCTCAAGGGCTTCATTGCCTCCAGCGGTAACGCGCCCATGCGTATTTTCTGCACCTACACCGCAATGCTGGCTCTGCGTGAAGAGCTCGCAAAGATCACTGACGTTGAGAGGGTCTCCTAATGACGGCAACTCACACTTTTGAGGGCACCCCCGCCTCCGGCCCCAATAACGGTAAGACTCTGCGTATTCTGCAGCTGTACCCGCTCGACATGAACATTTACGGCGACTGGGGCAACACCCTGGCGTTGGCTCGTCGCGCGCAGGCACACGGCTTTGACGTGCAGATTCTGGACCACAACCCCGGTCAGCCCTTCCCGGAGGATGTTGACATTATTCTGGGTGGCGGCGGCCAGGATTCCGGTCAGTCCGTGATTCAGGACGACCTGCACGCTAATGGTGACACGCTGCGCTCGCTGGCTGAGGATGGCGTGCCGATGCTCGTCATTTGTGGCCTGTACCAGCTGTTCGGCAAGGAATTCCGCACCCGTGAGGGTGAGGTGCTCAAGGGTATCGGCATTTTTGATGCGCACACGGTCGGCGGCGATGACCGCCTGATTGGCAACATTGTTGAGGAGTCTGAGGAGTTCGGTACCGTGATTGGTTTTGAGAACCACTCGGGTCTGACCTACCTGGGCCCCGGCTGCACCCCGCTGGCTACCGTCACCAAGGGTGAGGGCAACAATGTGACTGATACGTACGAGGGTGCGCGCGTGCACAATGTGATTGGCACCTACCTGCACGGTTCGCTGCTGCCGAAGAACCCGAAGATTTCGGACTACCTGATTGAGCAGGCGGCTAAGCGTAAGTTTGGTGAGTTCACGCCGAACACTATTGACGACTCGCTGGTGGAGAAGGCACGCGCTTCGGCTGCGTCTCGCCCCCGCTAGCATCCTATTCCGGGCGGTGGCGTGCACTTTCTGAGGTGGTGTGCGCCTCCGCTACGGTATAGTTATGTGAGTACAGTACGGTGCGTGGGACGTTTCGCCGTGTCCGCACAGAGGTTTTGACTAAGGGAGATACGAATGTCCGGTCACTCTAAATGGGCGACTACTAAGCACAAGAAGGCTGCTATCGACGCTAAGCGCGCGAAGGCTTTCGCGAAGTTCATTAAGGCAATTGAAGTTGCAGCACGTATGGGCGGCGCTGATATTGCTGGTAACCCCGCTCTTGACCTGGCTGTGTCGAAGGCGAAGAAGAACTCCGTTCCTAACGACAACATTGACCGCGCAATCAAGCGTGGCGCTGGCCTGACCGGTGAGACCATTGACTACACCGAAATCATGTACGAAGCACGCGGCCCGCAGGGTACCGCTCTGTACATTGAGTGTCTGACCGATAACCGTAACCGCGCAGCGTCTGAGGTTCGCCTGGCTGTGACCCGTAACGGTGGCACCATGGCTGACCAGGGTTCGGTTGCGTTCCTGTTCGAGCGTAAGGGCGTTGCTGAGGTCACCAAGACTGACGGTCTGACCGAGGATGACGTTCTGATGGCTGTCCTGGATGCAGGTGCCGAAGAGGTTCTGGACGAGGGCGACGTGTTCACCGTTGTTTCCGCAGCGACCGACCTGCCCGAGATTCGTAAGGCACTGGACGAGGCTGGCCTGGAGTACAACAACGACGACCCGGTCTTCCGCCCGACCATGCAGGTTGACCTGGACGCTGAGGGCGCTAAGAAGTTCATGAAGCTGGCAGACGCTATTGAAGAGCTCGACGACGTTCAGAACGTCTACTCGAACGCTAACGTTTCTGCTGAGGTTATGGCAGAGCTGGAAGCTGAGTAATCGCTCGGATTCTGATATCTGATGCTTGAAGAAGCCGCTCCTTTAACCGAGCCGCCGCAGGGTGGCTGGTTGGGGGAGTGGCTTCTTAGCGTCTTGGGGACGTTCACGTGTGGTGACTGTTCTCGTGGTGACCGCGCTAGTGGTGACCGCGCTCGTGGCGTGCCCCGGTGCCGGGTGCTAGGATTCTGAAGGGCTAGAATCTAGAGATTCTCTAGGGAGTTTGTCGAAAGGGGAGATGATGGTTGCCGCTCAACCTGCCGCACGCGATAGCATGCGTGAAAACCACGCCGCCACCGCCGTGGAGCGTGTGCCGGGTGCCACCCGCATCATGGGTGTTGACCCCGGTCTGACCCGCTGCGGCTTCTCCATGCTCGATATGACCGCCGACCGTAAGGCGCACTTCGTGAACGTGGGTGTTGCCTGCACGATCCCGGCGTATTCTCTGGATTTTCAACGCCGCCTCCCACTGGCTCGACACCTACAAGCCGGATGCCCTGGCGATTGAGCGTATCTTCGCGCAGGAGCAGGTGAACACGGTGATTGGTACGGCGCACGCTTCGGGTGCGGTGATTTCTGCGGCGGCGATGCGCGGCGTGCCGGTGTTCTTCCATACCCCCTCGGAGGTGAAGGCGGCGGTGACCGGTAGCGGCCGCGCCGATAAAGCGTCGGTGGGTCGCATGGTGACCCGCATTCTGGGGCTGGATTCCATGCCGAAGCCCGCCGATGCTGCCGATGCCCTGGCGATTGCGATCTGTCACGGCTGGCGTGGCGGCGGCATCGGTTCGGGTATTAACATGGCGGCGCAGACGCAGACTCACCAGGGTTCACGCCCGGCACAGGCTCGCCGTGGCGGGTCGTTGACTCCGGCGCAGCGTGCCTGGATGGAGGCGGAGGCGCGCGCTCGCCGCTAGAGGTGCCTGTGTGTGCCTTTGTGGGTCTTTGTGCCCCTCCTGCTGGTTCGCGTATATTCGCTAAGAAGTTCGAATATATGCTTGATTTCAGAAGAAATATTCTAATATACTTGTAGTGTCTCCCCGTCGAACTGGGGGAGTGCGTTCTGTGGGTGCCGGAGTTCCCGGTGCCCTCACACTGCCGCGAGCCTCAATCCGTGGGCGCGGTGTTGAAAGGTGGAGAGAAATGATTGCATCCCTGACCGGTCGTGTGGCTCAGGTGGGCCTTGATCATGCGGTGATTAACGTGAACGGTTTCGGCATGCTCGTGTACGCTACTGCGCGTACTCTCTCCAAGCTGCGCACCGGTGAGGAAGCTACCGTGCTGACCACCATGATTGTGCGTGAAGAGTCGATGACTCTCTACGGTTTTTCGGAGCCTGCCGAGCGTGAAGTGTTCGATATGATGCTTTCGGTTTCCGGTATTGGTCCGCGTATTGCGCTGGCGGTGTTGAGTGTTCACACTGCCGCTGAGGTGGAGCGCGCCGTGGCGACCGGTGACGATAAGGCGTTCACGAAGGTTCCCGGTATTGGTCCGAAGGGTGCCCGCCGTATTGTGCTGGAGCTTGCCGGCAAGCTGATTCTCAGCGATGGTCAGACCGATGAGCTGCCGCTGAGCCAGGGCATCGTCTGGAAGCCGCAGGTGCTTGACGCTCTCACCTCCCTGGGCTGGAGCGAGAAGGACGCTTCCGCCGCTATTGACGCCTACGTGCAGCACAATCCTGCCGCAGAGACCGAGCCGGTGGGTGTGGCTCTGCGCGGTGTGCTCGCCTCCTTGGGTACTCAGAATACGGTGAGCCGCCACTAATCGGCGCGCCCTGTTCGTTGTATCCCACTCAAACTTTTGTGAAAGAAGAATTCTATGAGCCAGAATCCCTATGAGCCGCAGCCCGCGGCGTCCCTGGTTTCCGGCGGGTATTTTCCCGGTCAGGTGCCCGGCACTCAGGCGTCTTCAGCTCCCGCCCAGCGCCTGGTGGCGATGGAAGAAGAGCCTGAAGAGAAGATGATTGAGGCGGCACTGCGCCCTAAGTCCCTGGATGACTTTGTGGGTCAGCGCCGTGTGCGTCAACAGCTGTCCTTGGTGCTGGAGGCTTCGAAGATGCGTGGCCGTAGCGCCGACCACGTGCTGCTGTCGGGTCCTCCCGGTCTGGGTAAGACCACGCTCGCAATGATTATTGCGGCAGAGATGGAGGCGCCGCTGCGCATCACCTCCGGCCCGGCGATTCAGCATTCGGGTGATTTGGCGGCGATTCTGTCTTCGCTGACCCCCGGTGAGGTGTTGTTCCTGGATGAGATTCACCGTATGAGCCGCCCGGCTGAGGAAATGCTCTACATGGCGATGGAAGATTTCCGTGTGGACATTGTGGTCGGTAAGGGCGCGGGTGCGACCTCCATTCCGTTGGAGCTGCCGCAGTTCACCCTGGTCGGTGCGACGACCCGTGCGGGTCTGCTGCCCGGCCCTCTGCGTGACCGCTTCGGATTTACCGGTCACCTGGAGTTCTACTCGGTGGAGGAGCTTGAGCTGGTGCTTCGCCGTAGTGCGGGTCTGATGGACATGCAGATTACCTCCGAGGGCTTCACCGAGATTGCCGGTCGTTCCCGCGGCACGCCGCGTATTGCGAACCGTCTGCTGCGCCGTGTGCGTGACTGGGCGCTGGTCAACGGCGTGGACCGCATCAATGCGCGTGATGCCGCAACTGCGTTGGACATGTACGAGGTGGATTCGCGCGGCCTGGACCGCCTGGATCGCGCCGTGCTGGAGGCGCTGATTCACAAGTTTGGCGGCGGCCCGGTGGGTCTGTCCACCCTCGCCATTGCGGTGGGTGAAGAGACGGAGACCGTGGAGACGGTTGCCGAGCCGTACCTGGTGCGTGAGGGCCTGATTGGTCGCACCCCGCGCGGTCGTGTGGCTCTGCCCGCGGCGTGGGAGCACCTCGGCTTGGAAGCGCCGGAAATTCAACTCTAGGCCCGCACTGTCTAATAACACAACAGTAGCCCGTGGGAGGTAGCAACTTCCCGCGGGCTTCTCTGTACCTCCGGTAGCTTCTCTACAGACTCCATCGGGTTCTGCCGGGCTCTGCCAGGCTTTATCGGCGACATAAAATTACGCCGAGAGAGTCCAAAACTCAGGTTAACCTCACAAAAATGCTGGTTCGGGGCACTAAAGCTCACGCTCTCGCGTAGGATGGATACGTACTGTATCTACGATTCCACACCTTCTGGTACGCTCAACCCTCGCGGTGAGCGGCACGGGTGCGGATGTGAAAGTGAGACCATGGATTTTAACCTCCTGATTATGATTGCCATGATGGCGCTGCTGGCATGGATGATGTTCTCTGCGCAGAAGCGTCAGCGTAAGCAGATGGAGGAACTGCGCGCAATGCAGCAGTCTCTCGTCCCCGGCGCCCAGGTGATGACTGGTTCCGGCATCTACGGCACCGTTGTCAGCACTGACCTTGAGAACAACAAGCTGCAGCTTCAGATTGCGGACGGTGTTGTTATCACCCTGGCACTGAACGCGATTATGGCCGTCGTTGAGGAGGAAGCCCCCGCAGCGCCCCTGACCGAGGACGTGTACGAGGCTACCGCATCCGAAGCTCCCGCTTCCGATACCTCTTCTGATACTGCTAAGTAATTCAGAGCGTATGAGCCCGGCGCCCATGAGCGGCGTCGGGTTTTCGCGTTACGGAATCTGTAGAACACTCAATACTATTCACACGAAGAAGGAACATTATGGCTAAGCGTTCACCGCTTGCAGCCGCGCGAGGGGCGCTCCTCTCGATGGTCCTGCTCATGGTTGTTATGGCTGCCGGTATTTTTGGCAGCACCTACTCGGGAGGTTCGTGGGCACCGAAGCTCGCCCTGGACCTTTCGGGTGGTACTCAGATGATTCTTTCTCCGAAGGTCAATGGCTCTTCGGATGGGAACGTCACCCAGGAGCAGTTGAACCAGGCGGTTGAGATTATTCGTCAGCGCGTTGATGGTGCCGGCGTTTCGGAGGCGGAGGTTACCACCTCCTTCGGCTCGGGTAATAACGTGGTTGTTTCGGTTCCCGGAACGATTAGCGCTGAGACTCGTCAGCTGATTCAGGCGTCTGCAAATATGACGTTCCGCCCGGTGCTGCTTTCTGGTGCCGGTACTGCGGTGGCTGAGGATGCCCGCACTGCGGACGATAAGCTGCCCAAGCCCTCCGCGGAACCGACTAATGGTTCGGACCGCAACTGGATTACTGCGGACCTGTACAAGCAGTACGAGGCGAAGGACTGCACCGCGGCACGTAATGAGGACGCCGATAGTGCGGACCCGACTAAGCCGATGGTGGCGTGCTCCACTGACGGTCGGGAGAAGTACATTCTGGGTCCTGTGGAGCTGAGCGGTAGCGATATTTCTACCGCAAGCCACTCGCAGGAGACGAGCGGTCAGGGCGTGACGACGGGCCGTTGGGCTGTGAACATTCAGTTCAACGATGAGGCTCGTGAGAAGTTCCAGAACATCACTTCTCGCCTGAACGCGATTCGTGCGAAGAACGCAAATGATCCGCGTGCCCGCTTCGCGATTCTGCTGGACGGCAAGGTGCTGTCCTCCCCGGTGTCGCAGGCAGTGATTTCTGACGGCAAGCCGCAGATTACCGGTAACTTCACCGAGCAGGAGGCGAAGGCTCTCGCCGACCAGCTCAAGTACGGTGCCCTGCCGATTAGCTTCACGATCCAGTCGGAGCAGCAGATTTCTGCGACCCTGGGTTCGGAGCAGCTGCGTGTGGGCCTGCTGACCGGTCTGATTGGTCTGCTGCTGGTGTTCGTGTACTCGCTGTTCCAGTACCGTCTGCTGGGTTTTGTCACGATGATGTCGCTGATTGTGGCTGGCATTATTTCGTATGAGGCGATTGCGCTGCTGGGTTGGGCGTTGAACTACCGCCTGTCCCTGGCTGGTGTGGCGGGTCTGATTGTGGCGATTGGTGCTACGGCTGACTCGTTCATCGTCTACTTTGAACGTATCCGTGACGAGATTCGTGCGGGCCGCACGATCCCGTCGGCGGTGAACCACGGTTGGCAGCGTGCATCCCGCACTATTCTGGCGTCGAAGGCTGTGAACCTGCTGGCTGCTGTGGTGCTGTACGTGGTGTCGGTTGGTTCGGTGAAGGGCTTCGCGTTCACCCTTGGTTTGACTGCGATTGCTGACCTTGTGGTCGTGTACCTGTTCACCCACCCGATGCTGACCCTGCTGGCGAATACCCGCTACTTCGGTGAGGGTCACCGCCACTCGGGCCTGTCGCCTGAGTCGCTGGGTGCTACGCCGCTGTACCGTGGTGCCGGTCGCCTCCGCAGCCCGGAGGAGAAGCAGTTGAGCATCGCTGAGCGTCGCCGTGCAGAGCGTGCCGCCGCTGAGGCTGACGAGTCTGCTTCTGATGAGAAGAAGGAGAGCTAAGCATGGCTACCGATGTGAAACCTAATGCTTTTGCCCGCTTCGGTAATGACCTGCATTCGGGTGCCCGCTCGTACCCCTTCGTGGGTAAGCGTCGCCTGTGGCTGCTGCTGGCTACTGTGCTGATGGCGGTTTCGGTTCTGATTCCGGCTGTTGGTGGCGGCTTCAACCTGGGTATTGATTTCCGTGGCGGTTCGGAGTTCGTGGTCTCGAAGACCGCGCACGTTGATACTGCTACGGGTGAGCGCATTATTCACGAGAAGGCGAAGGACGCTTCGGATGTTCGCGTGACCAATATTGCGCCGGGTACGATTCGTGCCCAGATGAGCAAGCTCAGCGATGATGAGACTCTGCAGGTGAAGGCGGCTCTGCAGGAGGGTTACGGTGTCTCTGAGAACGACGTGACCTCCTCGTTTGTGGGCCCGACCTGGGGTGCGGATGTGACCCGTCAGGCGTTCTGGGGTCTGGTCGCGTTTGTGGTGCTGGCGCTGATTGGTATGGCGTTCTACTTCCGTACGTGGAAGATGTCGCTGGCGTCTATTGCGGGCCTGTTCTTCACTGTGGTGGTGACGGTTGGCCTGTACGCCGCGTTCGGCTTCGAGATTACCCCGAGTGCAATTATTGGTTTCTTGACGATTCTGAGCTACTCGCTGTACGACTCGGTGGTGGTGTTCGATAAGATCCGTGAGAACACCGAGGATGTGCTGGAACGCCGCGACACGACCTTTGCCGAGCAGATTAACCTGGCGGTGAACCAGACCCTGGTCCGTTCGATTAACACCGCTATTGTGGGTGTTCTGCCGGTGGGCGCGATCCTGTTCATTGGTGCGTTCATCCTGGGTGCGGGTACTTTGCAGGACCTGTCCCTGTCGCTGTTTGTGGGTATTCTGGTGGGCATGTTCGGCACGCTGTTCGTGTCTGCTCCGCTGTATGCTTCGCTGCGTTTGGGTGAGCCTCAGATTCGTGAGCACACCGCGAAGGTGGAGAGCGGCAACTTCAAGGACGCTGACGCTGAGGATGCTGACGAGGCTGAGGGTGACTCTTCGGAGGAGCCCGCCGAGGCTGAGAAGGATGCGAAGCCCGCGAAGGCTGAGGAGTCCGAGAAGTCCGAGGATTCCGCAGAGGCCGAGAAGGAGGCCGAGAAGCCCGCTAAGAAGCCGGCACGTGCAACCATTGAGATTCACCGCGTGAACCTGAACGGTTAGCCAGCGTTCTGCCAGCACTACTGGCTGGCGTTGCTAAGGATAGGGGGAGTCGATACCGAAAGGTGTTGGCTCCCCTTTAGCGTGCCCGCTGGTTTATGCCCGCTGGTTTGTTCCTGCCGGCCTAATATTTCACAGGTCTAATGTGTCACAGTGCGGCATAGTTTACGCGCATATTTTGGCTCATATCCGCGTGCTGGGTAGGATAAAGGTAGAAGATACTGCGCGCCCGCATCCACGCCTTTCAACGACGAGCAGATTCGGGGGCTCAGGTCATCGCTGTTACGTCCAAAGGAGCCCGGAATGAGTGCAGAACCTGCCGTGAACACCAACGCTGAGAACCCTGCAGGGACCGCCGAGAAGCCCGCGGTTCGGCCCGCTGGCCCGATTCCTCTGCCTGAAACTGATTCGTCTGACGCAAAGAAGAAACGCGGCTCGCACCGCGTCATGGCTGCTGGCGGACGTGTGCCGAACCGCCTGGTCTTCGGTAGCCGTAGCAGCAAGATGGAAGCCTCCGACTCGAACGGCGGCACCATCCGTTTCTCCCCGATGATTGCGCCGGTCGTACGTGCCGTGCGCCGCTACCACCCGGACGAAGACATCCAGGTGCTGCAGCGCGCCTACGAGGTGGCGAACCGCTACCACGAGGGTCAGAAGCGTAAGAGTGGCGACCCGTACATCACCCACCCGGTCGCCGTGACCGCGATTCTTGCGGAGATGGGCGCGACCGGCCCCGTGCTCGCCGCCGGCCTGCTGCACGACACCGTGGAAGACACCGACTACACGATGGAGCAGCTCACCGAAGAGTTCGGTGAGGAGGTCGCCTACCTGGTCGACGGCGTGACCAAGCTGGACAAGATGACCTACGGCGAGAACGCCTCCATTGAGACGATCCGCAAGCTCGTGCTGTCCATGAGCAAGGACATCCGCGTGCTGCTCATCAAGCTTGCCGACCGCCTGCACAACGCCCGCACCTGGCGTTTTGTGCCGCAGGCTTCTGCCGCGAAGAAGGCAGAAGAGACCCTGAAAATTTACGCGCCGCTCGCGCACCGCCTGGGCCTGAACACGATCAAGTGGGAGCTGGAGGACCTGTCCTTCGCCGCCATGAGCCCGGAGATTTACGCCGAAATGGTGCGCATGGTCGGCGAACGCACCCCCGCGCTCGAAAAGTTCCTGAACGAGGCGCGCACCAAGATTACGGACCGCCTGGCACAGGTCGGTATCGAGGCGACCGTGACCGGCCGCCCCAAGCACTACTACTCGATTCATCAGAAGATGAAGACGAAGGGCCGTAGCTTCGACGAGATTAATGACATCCTCGCGGTGCGCATCATGGTTGAGGAGGAGGCGGAGTGTTACACCGTGCTCGGCCACGTGCTGTCCCTGTGGCCGTCGATGACTGGTCGTTTCAAGGACTACATTAAGAACCCGAAGAACAACAACTACCAGTCGCTGCACCTGACTGTGTACGGTCCGGGTAACCTGCCGCTTGAGATTCAGATCCGCACCTACAAGATGCACGAAGAGGCCGAGTACGGTGTGGCTGCGCACTGGCGCTACAAGGCGGCGTCGCGCGGCGAGAAGGTCGCGGCTCGTGGCGGCGCGCCCGCGAAGGACCCGAAGGAGCCGGGCACCCAGACCTCGGCGATGATGAACGTCGGCATCCTGCAGTCCATTGCGGAGATTTCGAACTCCAACCCGGAGTCGGAGAAGTTCTACGAGTCGCTCGCCGACACCCTCGACACCGACGAAATCGTGGTCCTCACCCCCAACGGCGAGGCAATCGCCCTGCCCAACGGCTCCACCCCCGTGGACTTCGCCTACGCCATCCACAGTGAGGTCGGCGACCGCACCGTCGGCGCGAAGGTCAACGGCCGCCTGGTACCGCTGCACACGGTCCTGCCCACCGGCGCCACCGTGGAGATCATGACCACGAAGAACGAAGACGCCGGACCCAGCGAGGACTGGCTGAAGTTCGTTCGCTCCTCGCGCGCTCGCACGAAGATCCGCCAGTACTTCGCGAAGGAACGCCGCCTGGAGGCGCTGCTCGCCGGCCGTGAGATGCTCACCAAGAGCATGCGCAACAGCGAGCTGCCGCTGCAGAAGATGATGAGCCCGGAGATTATGACTCAGGTGGCTCAGCTGCTGCACAAGAACGATGTGGCGTCGCTGTACCGTGCGATTGGTGAGCACGAAATCGCGCCGAAGCAGGTTATCGACACCCTGGTTGAGGTGCACCGCGGCGACGAGCCGGCACCCGAGGTTGAGGTCAGTGACTTTGATGAGACGCTGCTGAAGTCGACCCGCAAGGCGATTGGCGATAACGGCGTGATTGTGCCGGGTGCTGAGGGTGTGCTGACGAAGATTGCGCGCTGCTGCACCCCGGTCCCGCCGGATGACATTATCGGCATTGTGACCCGCTACAACGGCATTTCGGTGCACCGCCGCGACTGCCCGAACATGCGTAACGCTGACGAGGAGCCGCGCGTGACCACGGTTGAGTGGGCGTCTTCGCCGACCGCTACGTATCGTGTGCAGATTCAGGTGGAGGCGCTGGACCGTAAGGGCCTGCTGAGCGACCTGATTCGCGCGATCTCTGAGTCGGGCGTGAACATTCTGGATGCGCGCGTGCACACTTCGGAGGATCGTACCGTGGTGGACCGCTTCGCCCTGGAGCTGGGTGACCGCTTCATGCTGGAGCACGTGCTGAACGTGGTCCGTAACGTGACGGGCGTGTACAAGGCGTACCGCCTGACGGGCGCGAAACCCTCGGAAGCGTAGGCCCTTTCATACGCCGACTTACGCTGAGAAGCCACATGTGTTCCGAACACATGTGGCTTCTCGCTGTTTGGGGGAGGGGTGGGGGGACCCTTCGATGGGTTAGTGTCTTCACTACGGGTTAAAGACCCACGGCAAAGACAGTGACCTATCGAAACAGCCAGCTGCCCGCCGC
>ERZ772770.159-NODE-159-length-15108-cov-2.92181_pt1 | contig 15108 bp, 8 predicted proteins | sample MGYA00511361_ERZ772770 | MGnify/ENA primary metagenome ERZ772770 (study PRJEB29015, sample SAMEA2738026) | human oral metagenome | biome: human oral; feature: human-associated habitat; material: saliva | place: China | collected 2251 ... | reverse complement strand
ATCTCATCGGCTGAAGCTGAGAAACTATTGGCTGTCTGGGTGTCCATGGAGCGTCAAGCTAATCATCCTCTGGCGCAGGCGATTGTAGCCCATTTTGCTAGCCAGCCTCTTCTGGATTTAGAGGTTATCAATAAGATGGGTCAGGGCCTCTATGCCGACTATCAAGGTAATAGCTACCAGGTGGCTAAGCCTTCAGTCTTTGGAAGAGTAGAGGATTCCTATGACAAGCAAAGACGTGAATGGGAAGGACAGGGCAAGACGGTGGTCTATTTGGCTCAAAACAAAGAAGTCATAGGGGCGATGGCCCTAATGGACACTGCCAAAGATGACGCCCGCCAAACCTTGGACTACTTCAAGCAAGTCGGTGTTAAAACCGTCATGTTAACAGGGGACTCCGAGTTAACGGGGCAGGCTATTGGCCAGCAACTAGGGATCCAATCTGTTCAGGCCCAAGTTATGCCTGACCAGAAGGCAGAAGAAATCCGTAAGTTAATGGATAAACACGAGATGGTAGCTATGGTGGGGGATGGCGTCAATGATGCGCCTGCCTTAGCTAGTGCTAGTCTGGGGATTGCGATGGGGCAAGGGACGGATGTAGCCATGGAAACGGCGGATGTGATTCTCGTTCGAGATCAACTTCAGTCTCTGTCTTATTTACATCGCCTGGCCAAAAAGCATGACCGGATTATCTGGCAGAATATTGGCTTTTCCATGTTAGTTGTGTTAGCCTTAGTAATAATGAATGTCAGCCAAATTTCCAATATCGCCCTGAGTGTAGTGGGACACGAAGGATCAACCCTTCTAGTGATATTGAATGGGTTACGACTTCTAGTCCCCTTATCATCACGAGGTGAATCATAATGTATGACGAACAAGTAATAGAAGAGCTAGCACAATTTTTTAAGGCGGTAGCAGATGCTTCTAGGCTTAAACTCTTGCTACATTTAATGAAGCAAGAAGCCAATGTGAATGAATTGGCCGAAGCGACTGGCTTAACTCTTTCGGGAGTCTCTCACCAGCTTAAACTATTGAAGTTAATGAAGCTGGTTAAGTCCAGTAAACAGGGCAAGTATGTCTACTATAGTCTAGATGACCATCATGTTAAACACATTATTAACGATTCTCTGATGCATTTGTCTGAGGAGCGTTCTGAATAGCGAACAGGCGGCTTTGACTGCCTGTTTTTTCGTAGCGACAAGAGATGCGAACGTTCTGTTGAGAAAAGTAAACAATTTTCGTCTTAGGCATTCTGTTAGCCTTGGACTTATGCTATAATAGGTAAAATTTTAGAAAGAGATGGTGACCAAATGACTGTCAAGACAAGCTTCTTAGGGAAAACATTAGCAAATCCCCTCATGAATGCATCAGGGGTCCACTGTATGACGGTAGATGAGATGGACGAGTTAGCTCAGAGTGCGGCTGGAGCCTTCGTAACCAAGACAGCCACTCGGGATTATCGAGCGGGCAATCCCCAACCTCGATATGTGGATGTGCCACTAGGTAGTATCAACTCCATGGGTTTGCCTAATGAAGGGTTAGCTTATTACCTAGACTATTGCTTGGCGCGACAAGATCAACAACCTCTACAATTCTTGTCAGTGGTGGGCCTAAGTTACGGCGAAATTGTTGAGAATCTGCGTACCATAGAGGCTAGTGCTTATCAAGGGGTGACAGAATTCAACTTGTCATGTCCTAATGTCCCGGGTAAGCCTCAAATCGCCTATGACTTTGAATTGACAGAGCGCCTCTTAACAGAAGTCTTTTCTTTCTTCACTAAACCGCTAGGGCTTAAGTTGCCGCCTTACTTCGACATTGCCCATTTTGACCAGATGGCAGCGATTCTTAATCGTTTCCCGCTGACCTATGTTAACTGCGTCAACTCAATTGGGAATGGTCTCTATATTGATGTAGACAAGGAGCAAGTGGTCATCAAACCTAAGGGAGGATTTGGCGGTCTAGGTGGAGACTATATCAAACCAACCGCCTTGGCTAACGTGCGGGCCTTCCATCAACGGCTCAAGCCATCTATTAAGATTATTGGCACAGGGGGTGTTAGGACCGGACAGGATGTCTTCGAACATATTCTTTGTGGTGCTAGCTTAGTTCAAGTGGGGACGGCCCTCCACCAGGAAGGGGTAGGCATCTTTGAGCGCCTAGTCGCTGAATTGGAAGCTATTATGGAAGCTAAAGGCTATACTTGTTTAGAGGATTTCCAAGGCAAATTGCGTGAAATCGATTAAGGATATATTAAAAAACGATTTTATAATTCGATAGAGATTATGAGATGTTATATTTTTGTTCAGGATATAATATTATCACTTATTAACAAGAGTTATTGAGCAGAAAAAATATCGTTGCCTGGCCAAAAAACATATTGACAGTCAGCGGTATTTTTTATATTATATCAGAGGTAATTTTATCCTCAGAGGGGAAAAGGAGAGAAAGAAATGAATAAATCCAAAGTAATGGCACTGGGGCTTATGGGGAGCGCTTTTGCCTTAACTGCGTGGACTAGTCAGGTAGTGACTGCGGAGGAAGCACCGGTAGTTGCGAGTGAAGCAGCTTCCAATGAGGTAGCATCATCACAGGCAATGCCGGCTGAGCCAGTAAGTAGTGAGTCAAGCACTAGCCAAGCTAGCGGGGAAGCAGAAACTGAGAGCGTTGAGGAAAAGACGGCAGAATCGACTAACTCAGCTCAGTCAGTTGATGCCCTAGCAGACTATAAAGCCCTCAAAGCAAACTATGATGTACAAAAGGAGGCATACGATCAAAATCCTAGTGATTTTCAGTCAGTAGAGCGTGCCTTCCAAAGTGTTCAGGCCGCCTATGAGTTGGCTAAGTCGGAATACGACAGTAAAGTTTCTGTTTATGAGGAAGCCATGGCGGCTTATCAAGTGGCCAAAGCAGCCTATGATCAAGCCTTAGAGCAGTACAAGCAGGACTCAGTACGCTATCGGCAAGCTAAAGCACAGTATGACATGGATCAAGCGGCTTATCTTAAGGCCAAGACACAATATGACCAAGATTTAAGTAAGTATCGCGAGCAAGAGGCTCAATACCAGAAGGACTTGAAGGCCTATCAAGAAGCCAAGGCTAACTATGACCAAGCTCAAAGCAAGTATGTCACCGATAAAGCAGCCTATGATCAAGCTAAAGCGCAGTTTGATAAGGATCAGGCTGCGTATGAAGCTGGGCTAGCTGAAGCAGAAGCTAAAAAAAATGAAGAGGGTTATCTCTCTCAACCAATGAGTCAAAGTCTAAATTTTCAATCAGAACCTAATGCGGTACTGACCGTTCAAGATGGTGTGAAGGTCTATGACAAGGATGAGATTAATGCTTTAGTTGCCTCTTGGAATTTAGATGGTACAGCGATGTCTGACTGGGCCAATTTAATGTACTGGAAGAGCAATCTAACAAAGATTGTTCTGGAAAAAGGCAAGCCTGTGACAGCAACTTATAGCAATCTTCAAAATTCGAGCATCAATGGAAAAGCAATTAAGAAAGTTGTTTACACCTATACTTTGAAGGAATCGACTAAGTCAGGTAATTTGATGCCGCTCTTCCTTATTAAAGATCCAACTGAAACAGTCTGGTATTTGGATTTCCATGGAGAAACTCGAATTGGAGTTCAAGTTGATTTTTACGGAGAAGATGATCAAAAACTCGATATGAATGGGGCTCTTGTTAGTTTCTCCTCTCTGAATGCTTCTAATAATTCCGCTGAATATGTACGTGGATTTAACGGACGTTATATCCCGATTACTGGATCAGCAATTGTCCCTCACGCTGATACAACGGCTAAAGCAGATCGTTCTATCAATTTTGCGAGTGAAGGGTCACGTTGGGATTACGGTGTTTGGGATAAGGCCGATGGCCCATTGTCTTGGTACGGGGCCATTGTAGGACAAGCGCAGGCGAGTGACATCACTTTTGATATCGGTGCTTACAATTCGGGCTCGATTTGGTTCGCATTCAATTCTAAGATTGCAGCCAAAGGGGTCCCTACTAAACCAGTAGCGCCAGTTGCACCTACTCAACCGATTGCGCCTACTCAACCAACTGCTCCAGTTGCGCCGGTAGCGCCACAAGCGCCAACTGCACCAGTAGCGCCAACTGAGCCTCTTGCTCCAAACGCGCCTCTGGCACCTGAAAAACCAGAACCACCAATTGCACCACAGCCTGTGAGTCAGCCGGTTACACCTCCGTCATCGGAGTTGCCACCTAAGACTCCTGAGGATCCGCAAAGCAAATTGCCAGAAACGGGTGAATCTGCCTTTCCTCTGACCTTGTTAGGGACGGGTAGCTTGGCTTTGGCTGCTTGGTTAATTAGAAAACGTCCAAAAACTGATTGCTAAAATTTACCCTTTACGAGTTTAAGTAGCTCGTAAAGGGTTTTTTAGTATTTAGCAGGTAATGATTTAGAGTGAAGTTCATCTTTGATCCTTAAGTTATGTGGGTAGAGGGGGGAGAAGAGCTTGACAAAACCCTCTGAAATCCGTATAATATTCAGATGCAAGAGTATGCACTTTAGAAAGTAAATGCGGCTTGAAATCTTGTCCAAGCCGGTGTTTGAGGCCTAAACAACATGTAACGTCACTCCGATGAGTTGGTTCTGTTGTCTTTTTTTTGCGCTTTAAAGACCGAAAAATGTCATTTGTTAACAATTATTAATAATTGTAACCTTAATGTAAAGTGGTGTTCTTAGATTATATTATAGGGGTGAATCGCTTGAGTCATATCGTGAAATACGGTAAAAAAGCTGAGCGTCGAAGCTATGCGCGTATCGACGAAGTCTTAGAGTTGCCGAACTTGATTGAAATCCAAACGGATTCCTACAAATGGTTCTTGGATGAAGGGCTAAAAGTGATGTTCGAGGACATTTCGCCGATTGTCGATCATTCGGAGAACTTGGAACTTCATTTTGTAGACTATGAGTTCAAGGAAGCTAAGTATAGCTTAGAAGAAGCTCGTAGCCATGACGCTAACTACTCAAAACCAATCTATGTAACCTTGCGTCTGTTCAACAAAGAGACAGGTGAAGTCAAAGAACAAGAAGTCTTCTTCGGGGACTTCCCAATCATGACCGAAATGGGGACCTTCATTATCAACGGGGCGGAACGGGTTATCGTTTCTCAGTTGGTACGTTCTCCAGGTGTCTATTTCCACGACCGTATGGACAAGAAAGGCCGCCACAGCTATACTTCTACGGTTATTCCTAACCGTGGGGCTTGGTTGGAATTTGAATCAGATGCTAAGGGGATTGCCTACGTCCGCATTGACCGGACCCGGAAGATTCCATTGACTGTCTTGATGCGTGCCTTAGGTTTTGGTTCAGATGACGAGATTTATGATATCTTCGGCCAATCTGAGCTCTTAGACTTAACTATCGAGAAGGATGTTCACAAAAATATTCAAGACTCTCGTACTGAAGAAGCCTTGAAGGACATTTACGAGCGTCTCCGTCCAGGTGAACCTAAGACCGCGGAAAGCTCACGTAACCTCTTGGTTGCGCGCTTCTTCGACCCACGTCGCTATGATTTAGCACCTGTAGGTCGCTACAAAATCAATAAAAAGCTCCACCTCAAGAACCGTTTGGTTGGTTTGACCTTGGCTGAAACCTTGGTTAACCCAGAAACAGGCGAAGTGCTCTTTGAAGAAGGAACGCTCTTGGATCAAGAACGCGTTCAAGCTTTGATTCCTCATTTAGAGGCTGGTTTGAATAAGGTAACTCTCTATCCTTCTGAAGATAGTGTGGTCGCTCAACCAATCGATTTACAAATCATCAAAGTTTATTCACCTAAGAACCCAGAGCAAGTGATTAACTTAATCGGCAACGGGAATATTGAGAAGATTAAGTGCTTGACGCCAGCTGACATTATTGCGTCAATGAACTACTATCTCTACTTAGACCAAGGAATTGGTGTTACAGACGATATCGACCACTTGGCTAACCGTCGTATCCGTTCAGTCGGTGAATTATTGCAAAACCAATTCCGTATCGGGCTATCCCGGATGGAACGGGTAGTGCGTGAGCGTATGTCGCTCCAAGACGTTGCGACCATCACGCCACAACAATTGATTAACATTCGTCCAGTAGTAGCGGCTATTAAGGAATTCTTCGGTTCCTCCCAGTTGTCACAATTCATGGACCAAGTTAACCCACTCGGGGAATTGACCCACAAACGTCGTCTGTCAGCCTTAGGGCCTGGTGGTTTGACGCGGGACCGTGCCGGCTATGAAGTGCGGGACGTTCACTACTCTCACTACGGCCGTATGTGTCCAATCGAGACGCCAGAAGGTCCTAACATTGGGTTGATTAACAGCTTGTCTTCTTATGCTAAGATTAACAAGTATGGTTTTATTGAGACGCCTTACCGTAAAGTGGACAAATCAGTTACGCCGCACCGTGTCACGACTGAAATTGACTACCTAGCAGCGGACGAGGAAGACTTGTACGTAGTAGCCCAAGCCAACTCTAAACTCAACGAAGACGGGACCTTTGCCAATGACCTAGTTATGGCGCGTTTCCGTTCTCAAAACATTGAGGTTAACGTTGACCAAGTAGACTACATGGACGTATCACCAAAACAAGTTGTCGCTGTCGCGACTGCTAGCATTCCGTTCTTGGAAAACGACGACTCCAACCGGGCCTTGATGGGTGCCAACATGCAACGTCAAGCTGTGCCACTTATTAATCCGCAATCCCCACTGATTGGGACTGGGATGGAATATAAGGCAGCGCACGACTCAGGGGCTGCGCTCTTATGTAAACGCGCCGGTGAAGTGGTTTATGTCGATGCTAATAAGGTGCGCGTACGCACTCCAGAAGGTGAAGTTGACGAATACCGTTTAACCAAGTTTGCACGTTCTAACGCTGGGACCTGTTACAACCAACGTCCAATCGTAGAATTAGGCGACCAAGTTGATGCTTTGGAAATCTTAGCAGATGGTCCATCAATGCAAAATGGGGAAATGGCCCTCGGTCAGAACCCATTGGTAGCCTTCATGACTTGGGAAGGGTATAACTATGAGGACGCGGTTATCATGTCTGAGCGTCTAGTCAAAGACGATGTATATACCTCTATCCACATTGAAGAATACGAATCAGAGTCCCGTGACACCAAGTTAGGGCCTGAAGAAATTACTCGCGAAATTCCAAACGTGTCCGAAGATGCCCTCAAGTACTTAGACAAAGATGGGATTATCTGTATCGGTGCGGAAGTAAAAGACGGCGATATCTTAGTTGGTAAGGTAACACCAAAAGGTGTGACCGAGTTGTCTGCAGAAGAACGCTTGCTCCACGCTATCTTCGGTGAGAAGGCGCGTGAAGTACGTGATACTTCCTTGCGTGTGCCACACGGCGGGGGCGGGATTGTCCATGACGTTAAAATCTTTACCCGCGAAGCTGGCGACGAATTGGCACCAGGTGTCAACAAGCTAGTCCGCGTCTACATCGTACAAAAACGTAAAATCAATGAAGGGGATAAGATGGCCGGTCGTCACGGTAACAAAGGGGTTGTCTCCCTTATCATGCCGGAAGAAGATATGCCATTCTTACCAGATGGTACCCCGGTTGATATCATGTTGAACCCATTAGGGGTTCCATCCCGTATGAACATCGGGCAAGTCCTAGAGTTACACTTGGGGATGGCTGCTCGCGAAATGGGCATCAAGATTGCAACACCTGTCTTTGATGGTGCTAGCGAAGAAGATGTCTGGGAAACTGTTAAGGAAGCTGGTTTAGAAGCTGACGCTAAGACTATCTTATATGATGGTCGAACCGGTGAACCATTTGACCGTAAAGTCTCTGTTGGGGTTATGTACATGATTAAGTTGGCCCACATGGTCGACGACAAGTTGCATGCTCGTTCAACAGGTCCATACTCTCTGGTTACCCAACAACCATTGGGTGGTAAAGCTCAATTTGGTGGACAACGTTTCGGGGAAATGGAAGTTTGGGCCTTGGAAGCTTATGGTGCCGCTTATACCCTGCAAGAAATCTTAACCTACAAGTCTGACGACGTAGTCGGTCGGGTGAAAACCTACGAAGCCATCGTCAAAGGTCAACCAATTCCACGTCCTGGTGTACCGGAATCCTTCCGCGTCCTTGTTAAGGAATTGCAAGCCTTAGGTTTAGATCTAAAAGTTTTAGATGAACATGATCAAGAAATCGAATTACGCGATGACGATGATGAGGATGAAGTAATCAACTTCAATGCCCTCGACCGCTATAAGGCTGATCAAATGGCCCACCATCATGCAGCAGAAGCCGAAGATGAAGGTGAAGAACCAAAGACTGAGATTAACCTTGACGAACAGGCAATCGCGGAAGACTTCATCGATTCGGTTGAAGACGAACTCGATTCATTAGACTAAGTTTTAGGAGCCCCTAGCCTAGCTCTTTAGGTAGGCTAGGCAGGCAATCCTAACAGAACAATACAAAAGAAAGAGGAGGTCAGCCCTTTGATCGATGTAAATAATTTTGAAGCGATGCAAATTGGCCTAGCGTCTCCAGAAAAAATTCGGAGTTGGTCCTATGGTGAGGTTAAAAAACCAGAAACTATCAACTACCGGACGCTAAAACCAGAAAAAGACGGCTTATTCTGCGAGCGCATCTTTGGTCCAACTAAGGACTGGGAATGTAGCTGTGGGAAGCTCAAACGAATTCGCTATAAGGGTCGGGTCTGCGACCGTTGTGGCGTCGAAGTAACGCGTGCCAAAGTCCGTCGTGAACGGATGGGGCATATTGAGTTGGCAGCGCCTGTCACTCACGTATGGTACTTCAAAGGAATCCCAAGCCGGATGGGCTTGGTCTTGGACATGAGTCCACGACTCTTGGAAGAAGTTATCTACTTCGCTTCATATGTTGTAATCGACAGCGGCGACACCCCATTAGAACGCAAGTCTCTCCTGACTGAAATGGAATACCGTGAGAAAAAACGTGAATACGGTGATCGTTTCTATGCCAAAATGGGGGCAGAAGCCATCAAGGAATTGTTGGATGCCGTTGATTTAGAAGCAGAATGTGCGGAATTGAAGGAAGTGCTCAAGACCGCTACAGGTCAAAAACGGATGCGGGCGATTCGTCGCTTGGACATCTTAGATGCCTTCCGTTTATCAGGTAACAAGCCATCTTGGATGGTCTTGGATGTCCTACCAGTTATTCCACCAGATATTCGCCCTATGGTCCAATTAGAAGGTGGCCGGTTTGCGACAAGTGACTTGAACGATCTCTATCGTCGAGTAATCAACCGTAACAACCGTCTCAAACGTCTCTTGGACTTGGGCGCACCAAACATTATCGTTCAAAACGAAAAACGTATGTTGCAAGAAGCGGTCGATGCCTTAATCGATAACGGTCGTCGTGGCCGTGCCGTAACAGGTCCAGGTAACCGCGCCCTCAAGTCCCTCTCTCACATGTTGAAAGGGAAGCAAGGTCGTTTCCGTCAAAACCTCTTAGGGAAACGTGTCGACTACTCTGGTCGTTCGGTAATTGTCGTGGGGCCAAACCTTAAGATGTACCAATGTGGTTTGCCAAAAGAAATGGCCATCGAACTCTTCAAGCCTTTCGTGATGAAAGAATTGGTGGAACGTGGCATTGCTGGCAACATTAAGAATGCTAAGCGCATGATTGAAACTCAAGACACTGCCATCTGGCCAGTAATTGAAGAAGTCATCAAGGAACACCCAGTTCTCCTCAACCGGGCACCTACGCTCCACCGTTTGGGGATCCAGGCCTTCGAACCAACTTTGGTTGAAGGTCGGGCAATTCGCTTGCACCCACTGGTCTGTGAAGCCTACAACGCCGACTTTGACGGTGACCAAATGGCCGTTCACGTCCCATTGTCTGAAGAAGCTCAAGCTGAAGCGCGCTTGCTCATGTTAGCGGCACAAAACATCTTGAACCCTAAAGATGGTAAGCCAGTTGTTACCCCATCTCAGGACATGGTCTTGGGGAACTACTACTTGACCTTGGAAGAGGCTGGTCGTATTGGTGAAGGAATGGTTGTAAGTGATGTCTCTGAAGCAGAGATTGCTTACCAGAACGGCTACGTTCACCTTCACACCCGGATTGCGATTCCTGCTAAGGCTTTAGTTGGTAAGCCATTCACTGATTGGCAAAAGGAACGTCTTATGGTAACGACCGTTGGGAAATTGCTCTTCAACGAAATCATGCCACCAGAGTTCCCTTACCTCAATGAGCCTTCACACGAGAACTTAACTGAGAAGACACCAGATAAGTACTTCTTAGAAGCTGGGGTAAATGTACCAGAAGCGATTGCGGCCATGGACTTAGTTCCACCATTTAAGAAGAAAGACTTAGGTCGCATTATCGCGCAAGTCTTCAAACGTTTCAAGATTACCGAAACCTCTGTTATGTTGGACCGCATGAAGAACTTGGGTTACAAGTTCTCAACTCGTGCCGGGATTACTGTAGGGGCGGCCGACGTATTACGTCTGGAATCTAAGGGTGAGATCTTAGAAAAAGCCCACAGCCGTGTTGATAACATCACCAAGCAATACCGTCGTGGTTTGATTACAGACGACGAACGTTACGAATCCGTTATTCGGACTTGGGAACAAGCTAAGGACCAAATTCAAGAAGAATTGCGTAAGTCCTTGCCACGCTTGAACCCAATCGCGATGATGTCGGACTCCGGGGCCCGTGGTAACATCTCTAACTTTACCCAGTTGGCTGGGATGCGGGGTAACATGGCGGCGCCATCAGGTCGAATCATTGAATTGCCTATCACTTCTAACTTCCGTGAAGGTTTGTCTGTCTTGGAAATGTTTATCTCGACCCACGGGGCCCGTAAAGGGATGACCGATACGGCCTTGAAGACCGCCGACTCTGGTTACTTAACTCGTCGTTTGGTTGACGTGGCGCAAGATGTCATTATCCGTGAAGATGACTGTGGGACTGACCGTGGTATGACCGTTCGTGCCATTATGGATGGTAACTCCGTCATTGAATCTCTGGAGGAACGTTTGATTGGGCGTTACGCACGTAAAACAGTTCGTCACCCAGAGACAGGCCAAGTATTAGTAGAAGCTAACCACATTATTACGGAAGACATGGCAGATGCCATCGTGGCAGCAGGGATTGAAGAAGTAACCATTCGTTCAGTCTTCACCTGTGATACCAACCACGGGGTATGTAAGAAGTGTTATGGTCGCAACTTAGCGACTGGTTCTGAAGTGGAAGTCGGCGAAGCAGTGGGTACCATTGCCGCTCAATCCATCGGGGAACCTGGTACCCAGCTGACCATGCGTACCTTCCACACCGGTGGGGTTGCGGGTGGTGGCGATATCACCCAAGGTTTGCCACGTATCCAAGAAATCTTCGAAGCTCGTCATCCAAAAGGGCAAGCAACGATTACTGAAGTGGCCGGGATTATTGAATCAATTGTTGAGAAAGAATCCGACCGTAGCCGTGACATCACGGTTAAGGGCGTGACGGATACCCGTACTTACAATGTACCTTACACTTCCCGTCTCAAGGTTGCGGAAGGCGACAGCGTAGAACGTGGTCAAGCCTTAACTGAAGGTTCAATCGACCCTAAGGAATTACTCCGCGTAACCGATGTCTTGACCGTAGAAAACTACTTGCTCCGCGAGGTTCAAGCAGTTTACCGTGGTCAAGGGGTAGAAATCGGCGACAAACACGTCGAAGTAATGGTTCGTCAAATGTTGCGTAAGGTTCGCGTTATGGACCCTGCTTCAACTGACATCTTGCCAGGTGCCTTACTGGATATCTCAGACTTCGCCAAGGCCAACACCAACGCTATTCAAGCCGGTGAAGTGCCAGCGACAGCTCGTCCAGTCCTCATGGGAATTACCAAGGCTGCCTTGGAAACTAAGTCCTTCATCTCTGCCGCATCCTTCCAAGAGACAACTCGTGTCTTGACGGATGCTGCTATCCGCGGTAAGAAAGATGCGCTCCTTGGTCTTAAGGAGAACGTTACAATTGGTAAGTTGATTCCAGCCGGGACCGGGATGACCCGTTACCGTAAGTTGGAAACCAACATTCAACCACCTGTTGTCGAAGCGGAAGACGAAGACATTGAATTAGAAAATCAAGCACCTGCTAAGGCCTAGACCTTCAAGCGCTAAGCCAATAGGCTGGGAAGATTCCCAGCCTATTTTTGTATTGGAAAGGGCATGAATTTTCCCTAGGAGATCGAGTTTTAGAGACAGGATATTGTCCGAAAGATAGTGGAACCGATTCTCTAAAAGTTCCAAAAATACCCAATATAATGCGAATAATCTGACGTAAAAACCGCCTAATTTTCGATTGTGTCAGTGATATTTTGCTGGTGATATGCTATAATAGAGGCAAAGGGAGGTGCTCATATGGTAACAAAAGAGCTGATTCAACAACGCGCCGTTTTCCTAAGTGCCCTTTGTCGAGATTTGGAGCAGGAGTCCTGGGTGAGAGGTGTTTTTCTGGCTGGCCATGCGCTTCAAGGTCAGGATGATCCCTACTCGGATATTGATCTTCGCTTAATTGTCATCGACAAAAAAGCAAAGCGCCAGGTCTATGAATGGTTGGCGACCTGGTCACCTGATTTGCTCTTTATTGAAGAGCTAAATGATGTCAATGCCTCCTTTTACTTTGAACATTTTATCAAGTTGGAAGTGCTGGCTTATTATGCTTCAGAACTTGAGCCAAGTATCTGGTTCAAACAAATTCAAGTCATTTGGGACCCGGAAGGCATGATTGAACCTATGCGACAATCTTCCTTAGCACTAGAGTTGTCCGTCAATCAGGCCATGATTGACCACTATTTGACCAAGTACTACGCCCACCTCCATACCTTATGCAGAGGTATGATGCGAGGCGAGATTAACTACTGCATGCAATGCATCTTGATGATGCGCAATATTTTGTCGGCCCTCTGGTGCCTAGAAAAAGGCCACTTGCCCAACGATATTGGCGACTGGTCTCGCTATGAAGGCGCCCGCTCAGTTCTCAGCCAATCCCAACAGCAATGGATGCAGAAGGTGATTTCGCTAGACAAGCAGTCGGTCCGTCATTTCTGCCTGGATGCTAATCAACAAATCAAGCAGGTCTTGGTACGATTTGGTTATGATACCCACCAGTTTGACCGGCTGACCCTCCATGTCTTGGAAGAGACTCACTAATTGGCTTATTCTCTTACGCCCACCTAGCTTGCTAGGCCAATCGGATGCCCCCGTATTGGTCCGCCAGCTAGGTGGTTTACTTGTCTCCCGCTATTTTTGTCTGCTTAGGTGAAAAAGTCATGACATTTAGGCTTTTTTCAGGTACAATAAAGACGTATGGGCTTTTTTGATAAGAGCCGTCAAGACAGCATTAGGAGGAAATTAAATGACTGAACAACATCAAGATGTCCAGGCTGAACTTAACGACCAGCTTTTGGTTCGTCGTGAGAAAATGGCCCAAATGGCAGAAGCGGGCGTAAACCCTTTTGCGGCGGGCTTTAGCCGGGACCATTTATCTGCCCAAATCTTGCACGACTACAGTGAGATTGATAAAGAAGCCTTAGAAGAAAAGAAAATCCCTGTTCGTGTGGCAGGCCGTATGGTCTCCAAACGTGGTAAGGGTAAGGCTGGTTTTGCCCATCTCTTAGACATGGATGGCAAGATTCAAATCTACGTCCGCCAAGATTCAGTAGGTGAAGATAGCTACCAATGGTTTAAGGCAGCAGACTTGGGCGACATTGTCGGCGTTGTCGGCTATGTCTTCAAGACCAATACAGGTGAGCTTTCGGTCTTCGCCCAAGAATTCCATCCCCTAACCAAGGCTTTACGCCCCCTACCAGACAAATATCATGGCTTAACCAATGTAGAGCAACGTTACCGCCAACGCTACTTGGACCTTATTAGTAACGAAGAAAGCCGCGAACGCTTTATCTTGCGTTCTAAGATTGTGCGCGAAATCCGCCGTTTCTTAGACGACCAAGGTTACTTGGAAGTTGAAACGCCAGTTCTGCACACCATCGCGGGTGGGGCAACCGCTCGTCCATTCGTAACCCACCACAATGCCTTGGATATGGAGCTCTATCTCCGCATTGCGACTGAGTTGCACCTCAAACGCTTGGTAGTCGGTGGGATTGAGAAGGTTTATGAGTTAGGCCGAATCTTCCGTAATGAAGGGATTGACACTACCCACAACCCAGAATTTACTACCATCGAATGTTATACGGCTTACCAAGTTTACACGGATGTCATGGACTTAATTGAAGACATGTTGAAGAAAGTGGCTGAGCGTGTCCTCAACAAGACTAGCTTGGAGTATCACGGCCACACCATTGAGTTAGGTCAACCTTGGGCTCGTCGCCACATGGTAGACTTGATTAAAGAAGTTACGGGTGTGGACTTCTGGCAGGCTATGGACTTCGACCAAGCTAAGGCTTTGGCCAAAGAACATGGCGTGGAACTCAACGACCACGATACCACTGTGGGTCACGTCATCAACGCCTTCTTCGAAGAGCACTGTGAAGACAAGTGTATCCAACCTACCTTTGTTTACGGTCACCCAGTGGAAGTATCGCCATTGGCACGTAAGAACGAAGAAGACCCACGCTTCACTGATCGTTTTGAGCTCTTCATTGTAGGTAAGGAATACGCCAATGCCTTCACCGAGCTCAGCGATCCAATTGATCAACGTCAGCGTTTTGAAGCGCAAATGGAAGAAAAGAACAAAGGGAACGATGAAGCTCAGCCAATGGATGATGAGTTCATTGAAGCGCTGGAATATGGGATGCCTCCAACTGGTGGTTGGGGCTTAGGGATTGACCGTCTGGTAATGCTCTTCACGGGCGCTACCGCTATCCGCGACGTCCTCCTCTTCCCAACTATGCGCCACCATTCATAAAACAAGTGTATCAAAAGAGGACTTCTATATAAGTCCTCTTTTTTTATTTGAAGTAAGAGGGAGGTTAACGAATATACTTGGAAATTAGCGCTATAAACACGATAGTTAGGATCTTTATCTGCACTCAAGAATACCCTTACAAAAAATAGTTGACACGAGTCAAAAATACGTGTAAAATGAATTCGTAAACAATTGTTAGCGTTTTCTGTTTTGAGGAGGAGTATTGATGAAGGATACATTATTTCATC
>ERZ772770.158-NODE-158-length-15147-cov-3.05599_pt1 | contig 15147 bp, 9 predicted proteins | sample MGYA00511361_ERZ772770 | MGnify/ENA primary metagenome ERZ772770 (study PRJEB29015, sample SAMEA2738026) | human oral metagenome | biome: human oral; feature: human-associated habitat; material: saliva | place: China | collected 2251 ... | reverse complement strand
TAAGATTTTTCCGTTGTTATCGTGGAAGGACATAGGGATTGTTGAGAAAATAGGTAAGCCGTGGTGATCGACAAATGATTTCTGAATCAATTCGCTACAATAGATTTCTTTGTCATCGGGCATGTAGAAACGATCGTATGGTCGACCAAGGTAGCTTAATGCTCGCTTCATAGAAGTATTCATGTCACAGTCAACGATGACTCTGCCTACTGCAATGAGTGGTTTTCCTTCTTTTCCTTTTGCACGATTGAGGAAGTTGGTAAGAGGAGTAAGTGACACCGCTTTGCCATAAGCTTCTAAAGCATAATCGGCACTATCCGTATGATGGAAGATTGCTACGTGGTCAATCTTTAGTCCATTAATACCTTGCGTTGCATCTGTGATAGGGTTGCTTGTTTCCTTCACAACAAACATGAGGTCGCCCTCATGCAAGTTACGTAACGATATGTCCTCGTCTTGGAAGGAGTCAGTAGAGCAGCTTACTAAGAGAATAAGGCAAAGTAAGAGAAGGTTTGATAGGATTCTTTTTAGTTTCATGATAATTTATTTTTATGTACGTGTTATGTTTAAGTTTTGTCGGGAGTGTTCTTATTGGTAAATAAAAAAGCGACTATCTTTTGGGGATAGTCGCCTTTTGTGTTTTATGTTAGAACTCTGCGTTCTTTGGAGTACGTGCGAATGGGATTACGTCACGGATGTTCTGCATACCAGTAACGAAGAGGATGAGACGCTCGAAGCCGAGACCGAAACCACCATGTGGGCAGGTTCCGTACTTACGAGTATCAAGGTACCAATCGTAAATCTCACGCTTCATACCACGGCTTTCAATCTCCTGAACCAGTTTGTCATAGTTTTCCTCACGGACAGAACCACCGATAATCTCACCGATACGTGGGAAGAGAACGTCAGTACCCTGCATTGTCTTGCCGTCTTCATTCTTCTTCATGTAGAACGACTTGATTTCGCTTGGATAATCGGTCATGATTACAGGACGCTTGAAGTGTTCCTCAACGAGGTAACGCTCGTGCTCACTGCTGAGGTCCATACCCCAATGAGTGATAGGGAACTCAAACTTCACGCCATCAGCAACAGCCTTCTGCAGAATCTCGATACCCTCTGTATAGGTAAGGCGAGCGAAGTCTTCCTTCAATACACCCTCCAAGCGAGCGATAAGTTCCTTGTCAATCATCTTATTGAGGAACTCAAGGTCATCCTTACAGTGCTCCAATGCCCAGCGAACACAATACTTGATGAAGTCTTCCTCAAGGTCCATCAATTCTTTCTGGTCGATGAAAGCAACCTCTGGCTCAACCATCCAGAACTCTGCCAAGTGGCGTGGAGTATTTGAATTCTCAGCACGGAAGGTTGGACCGAAGGTGTAGATAGCACCGAGTGCAGTAGCACCTAACTCACCCTCCAACTGTCCTGACACAGTAAGGTTTGTACGCTTTCCGAAGAAGTCAGCATTATAATCAACCTCACCACCCTTTGCGATGCGGTCAAGGTCGAGTGTTGTTACCTGGAACATATTACCAGCACCCTCAGCATCACTACCTGTAATCAGTGGAGTATGGAAATAATAGAAACCATGCTCATGGAAATACTGATGGATAGCGATAGCCATGTGGTGGCGAATACGGAATACAGCACCGAAGGTATTGGTACGAAGACGCATGTGACCATACTTGCGCATGTACTCAAAACTCTGTCCCTTCTTTTGCATTGGATAGTCGCTTGGGCAGAGACCGTAGATTTCAATCTCCTTGCACTGAATCTCTGAGGTCTGACCAGCACCCTGACTCTCTACGAGCGTACCAACAACGCTGATACAAGCACCCGTTGTGATGCTCTTCAGCTTGTCTTCGTCGATAGTCGAAGGGTCAACAACAACCTGGATGTTCTTAATTGTAGAGCCATCATTCAAGGCGATGAAGTCAACAGCCTTGCTGCTTCTGTGAGAGCGAACCCAACCCTTTACGTTGATATCCTTACCAAAATCGGTGCAAGCAAGTGCATCGACGATTTTTGTTCTTTTCATTTGCTATATTATAATTAGGTACTCCCCAAATCTTTCAAAAGGAGAGAAATGTTGTTTACCAATCTTTTTAATGCTTCAATAGTAGCATTGTTTGGTTGCTCATATCCTCTTCTTTTGAGAGCTTTGGGGAGGTTACTATTTTATTCAAACGCACCCATACGCAGCATATCAACTTCCTTCTCAGTGAGGAAGCGCCAATCGCCACGACGTACATTCTTCTTAGTCAAACCAGCAAACTGTACACGGTCGAGTTTTACGACGCGATAGCCGAGACTCTCGAAGATACGACGTACAATACGGTTCTTACCACTGTGAATCTCAATACCAACCTGAGTCTGATCCTGTGGGTCAGCATACTCGATTGCATCAGCCTTGATCTCGCCATCTTCCAACTCAATACCGTCAGAAATCTTCTGCAAGTCATTAGCTGTAATAGCCTTATCGAGGAATACGTGATAAACCTTCTTCTTCAAGAACTTAGGGTGAGTAAGCTTTGAAGCGAGGTCGCCATCGTTAGTAAGGAGCAGTACACCAGTTGTGTTACGGTCAAGACGACCAACAGGATAGATACGCTCTGGGCAAGCACCCTTCACGAGGTCCATAACAGTCTTACGCTGCTGTGGGTCATCGCTTGTGGTAACATAATCCTTTGGTTTGTTCAGAAGAACGTAAACCTTCTTCTCCAATGAAACCAACTTATCTTGGAAGTACACCTCATCAGTACGCATAACCTTGCTACCGAGTTCTTTTACAACCTCGCCATTTACGGTCACTGCACCTGAAAGGATGAACTCGTCAGCCTCACGACGTGAGCAAACACCAGCGTTAGCAAGGTACTTGTTCAAGCGGATTGGCTCATTTGGATCGAAGTTTTCCTCCTTGTATTCAATACGCTTTTTGAGTGAATACTTTGCATTTGGATCATAATCAGCACTGTGCTGACGATAACCACCCTGGTTGTATCCGCCACGGTTGTTATAACCACCGCGATTGTTGTTATATCCACCACGGCTCTGGTATCCACCGCGATTGTTGTTATAACCACCACGGTTATTGTTGTATCCGCCACGGCTTTGATAACCACCCTGCTGACGAGGCTGGTATCCGCCCTGACGTGGCTGGTAACCGCCCTGATTTGCCTGATAGCTTGTTTTCTCCTCGCCCTCAGCACCAGTGTGGGCGTTGTAGCGTGGACGATAAGCCTGTGGCTGATAGCCATTCTCATCATTGTTGTAACGTGGACGATAGCCACCCTGCTGCGGACGACTCTGGTATCCACCACGATTGTTGTATCCACCCTGCTGGCGTGGCTGGTAACCGCCTTCCTCACCGTTATTGTTGTAACGTGGGCGATAACCTCCCTGCTGTGGACGACTCTGATAGCCACCACGGCTGTTGTTATATCCGCCACCATAGCTGTTCTGACGTGGACGATAGCCACCCTGCTGTGGACGACCTGCACTCTGTAAGCCAGAGCCGAAGCCCTCAGGACGGAATCCGCCTTCGTCGTTACTGCTATTAGCCTTGTCGCTGCTGTAAGCGCGTTGGCTGTGAATACGTGGACGTTGTGTACGTCCTGTGCCACGGTACTCTCTTTGATAGCCGCCTTGTTCGGCTGCTGAATAGCCGTCGCGGCTGTTCTCATTCTGCTCAGACTGAACTTCTTTGTTCTCGAATTCTTCTGTCATAATTGTTTAACTTTAAATTTGATACTACTGGCCTCACGGCCAATTTGTTATTACTTTTTGTTGTTTTATTAAAATATTGAACTCCGTTTGACGGAGATACTCTGTTAATTTCTTCTTCTTCCGACTTTATAGGAGTGGTTAAATTCCTGTATAGTTATATGGAGTGATTGCCATTAGTTCGGCTTTCACGCTGTCGCTGACGTTGAGTGTCTGCACGAAGGCGTGTATAGTTTCCTCTGTCATCTTCTCATTTGTGCGGGTGAGTGCCTTTAATGCCTCGTAAGGGTTTGGATAGGCTTCACGGCGCAAGATGGTCTGAATGGCTTCTGCTACAACTGCCCATGTTTCTTCAAGGTCCTCTCTTAATTTCTCTTCGTTGAGGATGAGCTTGCGAAGACCTTTCAATGTGCTCTGTATTGAAATAACGCTATGTCCAATAGGAACACCAACGTTACGCAAAACAGTTGAATCGGTAAGGTCACGCTGCAGACGACTTACTGGCAACTTCTGTGCCAAGAACTGTAAGATAGCGTTTGCTATACCGAGGTTACCCTCACTGTTTTCGAAGTCGATAGGATTGACCTTGTGAGGCATTGCACTTGAACCAACTTCTCCTGCCTTAATCTTCTGCTTGAAATACTCCATTGAGATATACATCCAGAAGTCGCGGTCAAGATCGATGATGATGGTATTGATACGACGAATGGCATCAAACACGCTACCTAAGTGGTCGTAGTTGCTAATCTGTGTTGTCCACTGCTCACGCTCTAATCCTAATTTCTCACTGACAAAGCGATTGCCAAAGGCACGCCAATCGTGCTGTGGATAGGCTACGTGATGAGCGTTGAAATTACCAGTAGCACCGCCAAACTTAGCTGTCATCTTGCAGTTACGCAAGGTTGCAAGTTGCTCGCTGAGACGATAAACATACACCTCAACTTCCTTGCCCAATCGAGTAGGAGAGGCTGGCTGACCGTGTGTCTTTGCCAACATTGGTACGTTCTTCCATTCTTCAGCGTATTCTTTCAATTGAGCAATCAGCTCCTCAATCTGTGGATAGAATACCTCTTCGAGAGCTTCCTTAACTGACAAAGGCACACTTGTGTTGTTGATGTCCTGTGAAGTTAGTCCAAAGTGAATGAACTCTTTATAGTCATCAAGTCCTCCAATCTTGTCAAACTCCTCTTTGATGAAATATTCAACCGCCTTTACATCGTGGTTGGTGATACTCTCAATTTCCTTCACACGTGCTGCCGACATCTCGTCAAAGTTGCGATAGATATCGCGCAACTGCTCAAAGAGGGCGCTGTTAAAGCTTTCCAATTGTGGTAATGGTAATTCGCAAAGCGTGATGAAATACTCAATTTCTACGCGAACACGATAACGGATAAGTGCATACTCTGAAAAATAGTCAGCAAGACTTTCCGTTTTACTTCTATAGCGACCGTCAATAGGCGATACGGCTGTTAATGCGTCAAGGGTCATAATGTTATTTATTAATATGGTGCAAATTTAATAATAAAATCAGTAATAGCGCAAATAATAATAATAATAATATCAAAAAGGTTGCAGATTAAAGCTGAATAAAACAAAAAAGACTTCACAACAATGTTGCAAAGTCATCATCTTAGTGTCTTAAAGGTGGGCGTTGACGGATTCGAACCGCCGACCCTCTGCTTGTAAGGCAGATGCTCTAAACCAGCTGAGCTAAACGCCCTTTAAAAATCCCCTGCAACCCCAAGAGGTTACAGGGAAACACCCCTTGGTGGGCGTTGACGGATTCGAACCGCCGACCCTCTGCTTGTAAGGCAGATGCTCTAAACCAGCTGAGCTAAACGCCCCTTACTTTTGTAAGGCGAGTGCAAAGGTAAGGAAAGTTTTTTATTCTCGCAAACAAATAGCAAATAATTTAGTTGAAAATCTTATTTTGGCTTGCTGTTAAGAGACTTTTTCATTCGTTTCATTTATCTCTTATGAATTATTTTCATGGAAATAATTTGATGCTGATGACTTATTGTGGCGGTAATGTACTTTATAATAAGTAGCTTTTCTTGCGAATGGGTTGGCTGTTTATCGTCTATTTAGGTTCTTCCGATAAATGTATAGATTGTAAATAGAATAAAAACCAATACACTTGCATAGTATGATTATTCCAAATTAGATGGGCTTGCAAAGAGGGAAACTACAAGATGAATGCAAATTGATGCTATGTATATTCGTCTTCTACAAACCGTTTCTTTTCTCATTAGATTGATGTTTGTAAATTATTTTTATGCTATTCAAAACCTATACATGCTCTTTTGGCTTCTTAAAGACGCCTAATTGACTTGCAAAAGGTGCCCTTTTGAAGTCCAACTAACGCCCTTTTGAAGTTCAATTAAGCACCTTTTGTTTTCCTGTTTTATAACTAATTGATTCCCTGTTGGTTATAAATCCACTTTTAGTGTGTGTTTTTGTTCTTATTTATAGATGTTTTACTTGGTTTTGTGTAATGATTTTTCAACGTCTTGTCTATGTAATCAAAGTATTAAAATGAAAAGATATTCTATGTCTGAAGGTAATAATAGAATAGATAGTTTGATGGTTTTAGCTATGGTTTTGTTTAATAAGTAACTTTGGTTCTTTCGTTAAAGACCTACGAAAACCATTCATATATTTGACGGAAAAATCTTTTTTTTACTTTTATATGAATGTTTGTTTTGTTGGTAGATGGGATGGGTAGTTTTAGTAAAATAGTTTATTTTGTTTTGCATGAATTATTTATTTTGATTATATTTGCACTGTTTTATATTATATGGAACGATAAAATAGAAGATTATGTCAGTAGAAATAAGACTTGAACAGAGTAAGTTCAAAGATAAGAAAGGGGCTGGAAAATGGTATGCTCGTACGGTAAGTACGGGTGTTGCAACAACCGATGACCTTGCAGATTCTATTCAGGAGAATACATCGTTCTCACGTGGTGATGTGCGTGGACTTGTTATTGCTTTGGTTGATGAAATCTCTTATCGTCTTCGTCAAGGTGAGACCGTATCACTTGAAGGCTTGGGTCGATTCCATCTGACGGTAGAGAGTGAGCCTGTTGATAATCCTGACGATTTCGATATTAAGAAACATATTAAGAATGTAAAGTGTCGTTTTGTCCCTACCAGTACACGCAATGCGCGTACTGGAAAGAAGAATCAGACTCTGGCTTATGGTGCGCGAGTGGAGTGGGCAGAGCCTGAGTATGATGATGAAGACGATGATTAATTTTCTTTTTGTCAAATCTTTGGCTTAAATTGCATTTTTATATCTTTTCTCCTGACTCAATATATTGGTGTCAGGAGTTTTGTTTTCTTATGAATTTTGAATAGGGTTGAAGCTTTTTTAAGTTGTTTGGTATTTTGAACTTATTCATAAGTGGGCATAAAAGAACTAAAAGATATTTTTTGTTTATTTGTCCCCAAAATACTTAATGTATGTGCTTTTTTATTCTCATTTTCGTAAGATTTGTGCTATTTTTCTTTGATGTTAAAAGTATTTTGTTTATATTTGCACCTGATATTTAAGCATTTCCCTATATATATAGGCTGAAATAAGGTGTATATGAGCATAGTGGTTAGTGTTTCGTGGATATAATTTGAAACTAAAAAAAACTGTTAGAGATAATATCTAAAAGGTATTTTTATTCAAGTTAGGACATCTTTTTGATTTTAGTAATTCAACTAAATCAAATGAAAGAAATTGTTAGGTCTTACAATCTTTTTCTTTGTCTACATCCTCGATTAAGTGAACTTTTTTTTTAACATAAAAATAAATTGAAATGAAAAAATTATTACTTTTAGTATGTGCTGCAGTTATGAGTCTTTCAGCTTCAGCGCAGGCAGGCGATAAGGCAGTAGGTGCACAGCTCGTATTTGGTTCTGAGACAAACAGCATCGGTGTTGGTGTTAAGGGTCAGTACTACTTCACTGATCAGCTGAGAGGTGAGGGTTCTTTTGACTACTTCCTCAAGAATAAGGGTATCTCAATGTGGGATATCAATGCAAACGTTCATTACCTCTTTGATGTAGCAGACAAGGTTAAGGTATATCCACTCGTAGGTCTTGGTTACACAAACTGGTCATACAAGTATGTGTATGCTGGTAAGCCTGTAATTGAGGGTTCAGATGGTCGTCTCGCTATTAACCTCGGTGGTGGTGCTGAGTATGAGCTTACTAAGGACTTGAGCGTAAACGCTGAGTTGAAGTATCAGATTGTTAGCAACAACTACAGCCAGTTGGTACTTGGTGTAGGTGTAGCTTACAAGTTCTAAATATATAAGGTAGGTCCTAAAAGTCTACGTCAGCATCAGCTGTTTAGTTGAGTTTGATAGATAGATTTTGGGACTTATCTGTATAAAATAAATCGGTTCGTTAGAAAAAGTTCTTGGTAACTTTCTAATGAACCGATTTTCGTTTATATCCATTCCTTAATAGAATTAAGGCTTATAAAAGAAAGAGCCGGATAATTGATTACCAATTATCTGGCTCTTGTTTTAGTGCGCCTAACAGGACTCGAACCTGCACAACGTAAGTTACTAGATCCTAAGTCTAGCGCGTCTACCAATTCCGCCACAGGCGCATAACGACTGCAAAGATACGCAATGTTTTGGATATAGCCAAATGTTTGGGAAAATCTTTTCTTTTATATACCTTTTCTACCTATATGAATTATGTTGAAAAAAAGTCTTGTAATATTTGGTTATGGGTGGAATTAAATATATATCTTTGCAAAGAAGGTTTGGTTACTAAATAAAATATCTCCTTGAGTTTTAATGTTATCACGATATCATTCGAGAATGAAAGGGCTGGTTTTACGAATAGCCGACTATTATGTTAACAAAATTATTTCTTTAACTAACTAACGATTGATAATGAGAAAGACGTTATTAACAGTTTTATGTATGGGAACTTTGTATGCGTCAGCTTCTGTAGTTTACAATGGTGCTGGGGAGACAGGCGTAATGATGAGTCAAAAAACGGTGTCCGTTAAGGGCACTCCTACTAAGAAGGCTTTGAGTAAGGATGAGTGTGCTGCAATTTCACTCATTACGTCTATGTATAATACAAAGGGCTTTGACAATAGTGCATATCTAAAGAGTCATTGCACGAAGAAGTTGTTGAAGTTGTTGAAGGCTACGTATGATTATGAATATGATCCACAACCAGATGCTTATGCTGGCTGGTTGTTCCGTTCTGGTGCTCAAGATGGACCGTCTAATGCTCATAAGGTTCTTCGTGTTGTGAGCCTTGGTAACAACTGGTATCAGTATACTTTCTTGGATATGGGCTTAAAATGTACTAATAAGGTAAAGGTCATCAAGGTTGGTAATAAACTATTGTTTGACGAGATAAAGCAAGGTAAAATATAGTTTTAAAACTTCTCCTTATACCTCCCAGTCCCTCCTTTTAGAGGGATTGGGGCTTGGGAAAGGTCTTTATCATCTTCCTTGCAAACTCTATAATAGAGTCCTTGCCTCGTGCAAAGTCCTCAGAAGAGAGGGAAACTTTGTAGTTTGGGTCTATGCCAAACTCGGTCATCTGTTTGTCACGATCGTACATTGGACAAGCAGAGAAGCGCACAGCCCATCCATTGGGTAGTTCGGAAGAGAAGGGCATACCAGCTCCCCCACCTGTACGGTCGCCTACTACAATAACATTTGGGCAGCACTTCATATATTTAACAACTCATTAGCAGCAGAGAAGACACTGCGATTGGTCAGTACGATGACTGGCTTTTGCCAACGGATACCCTTTCCTGGCTTGAGATATTCTGGTTGTAACGCAGAGAAGTCGTTATGACCTTTTCCTGTTTTATGCTGTATGTAGCCAACGAGTAGTTCCTTGTTTGTGAAACGTGCAGCAAATGCTTCGGCATTGGTGAGATTACCACCTCCATTGTTGCGCACGTCAATAATCAGTCCGTTACAAGGTTGAAGGTGAATGAAGATATCGTCAAGATTACCAGCACCAATACTATTCTGGAAGGTTTCACAGCGTATATAGCCGATATTATCATCAAGGACGGTATAGTCTAAACCGCTTGCAATGAGGTAATCGGTCTTAAGATAAAGACGCTGAAGCGAATCAGAGTAATTCTTTGGATAATCTTCGTGCCATGACCAATAGCGACCTATGTTGAAAGAAGTGTACAGGTTGACGTGCCCATCTTTTAGTTCTGAGAGCATATTAGTCATTACTTCAAACTGTTGCTTTGCTGTCATAGAGTTGTCAAACTGGCGTGCATAGCGACTGTGCACCTCCTGCCAGTCTATCCCTTTCTGTGAGAAGAAACAGTAATGCTCGTCGATAATTCTCCACAAAGCCTCAAAGTTGCCTTGCGGACTATCTGATAGCTGGTCGTTGGTGACGCAACTTGTCACAGTACTGAGTAGGGTCAGTGCTGGAATCAGTAAGTATAGGAAGGAATGATATAGCTTTCTCATGGGATGAACTTATTGATTGAGAACTTACGAACAATACCGATTACGAAGAGATTGCTCCATACATGCTGGCGCAATTGATTGACCTTTGCCTGCTGATAATCGCCAAGGTAACCAATGCGGAAGGTCGTGTGGCGAATCGTGAAATCAAGTGTTAGCAGCTGGCGGAGCGATGGGGCAGATATAGGAGTTGTGACAACAAGGTTATGGTCATAGTTGTCACGGGTAAAAATCTCGTAATAACTCTGTCCATAATTGGGCGAGAATGTCAGTCCAAGAAACGGTACTTGCACTTCATATCGCAGTTGGAAAGGAAGATTTCGAAGACGGAAACGGTAGGCAGCAACAGCATTCGGAGCAATATTCACTTGTGCATAAGCTTGTGCAGGATTGTTAGAATTACGCATATTATAGAGGAATCCGAGTCGTGTATCAATTCCTCCACCTGCCTTTAAGTGTAGTTCTCCTTCTCCAATGTTCCATTGTCCTAAGGCATATTGCCAGTTGTATTGGAAGTTATAGAATCCACCCAGTTCATTGTTATTCTCCCTTCGATTACTTACCGATAGTATTTGTGCCTGATGTACGAGTCCCCTTGATAGCTTTGTTCCGTTCTCACGCACAGAATGAGAGATATAACGAAGTTCTGTTCCAGTATATTCTTCGGGCGAAAGATAGGTGTCAAGAGTATTTACAGCACCCATTCCCAACATCTGTGTATTGGTGATAACCTTGTTACTACGTAGTGTGTCCTGCGCAAGTGTGGGTGTCGATGTTGTGAAAAGGATTATTGCTGAGAGAGAAAACCAGCTAAATAAAGACTTTTTTAGGTTCATAGGCGTAATTGAAAAGTGTCAATAAAAGCGTAAGTCAAATAGATATTTGGTGTCACTCTTTCGGTGATAAAGCCCCAAGCGTTTATAAATAGTTCTTTGAATGGGGGACGTACGGCATGTACGTCCCCTTTTTCAATTCATTGTTTATCGTATTGCTTATTCGTTATCGAAAAGGTTTAGCTGACCAGTAATCTCATCGATGACCTGCTGTTGAGACTTACCTGCATCTGGATCAAGGTTCTCTTCCTTTTCTACAGCTGCAGAGTTCTCATCTTGTATGTCATCTTCATTGCTCTCGTCATCTGTTTTCTCCTCTTCAGGGAAGCGTATTGGTTCTAATTCTTCAATCTTGTCAACAGTCCAAGTTGTTAGGCGTTTGCCCTTTGCCTTGAAGCCCTTCACACCAACAAACTGCTCTGCATCAATCTCCTCTGTGCCACGTGAAGCATCAGCACCACCATAAGTAATCTGTATACGTGGGAAGGCAACGTCTGTTAGCAGTACCATCTGTGACTCTGGATTATCCCCAATAAAGTTCTGATGACGTTTACTTGCTTCCATCTGGAATCGCTTTAAGTATGGATAACCTTGATTGTCAGCATCGAAGATGACTGCTGTCCAAGGCTTGTCAGCATCAAACTTCTCTATGCGGAGAATGTTATCTTCGTAATGGTTGGATGCGTCGAAGTTGGTGATATAGAACTCTCCATTCTTAAGTATCACAAGGATGCTGTCTTGATCAGAGAACTCTCCAAGGTAACGACCATGGTCTTCGTAGTTGATACGATTGACATCTGGGTCAAACCACACCTTACGTCCACCCAAGGTAGAATGTCCGTGGCTCTTTAATGAGATACGATGAATACTCTCTTTGGTCAGCAGATTACCCTTTGCAGCACGCCCCTTGATGAGAATACTTGCAAAGTCACGCTCCATGAAGATATTTTGTTTCTTCTTGTCTGGATTCGGGTCGAGTGTAATCTTTATCAACTCAGCCTCACCATTAGGGTTAGCGGTGAAGTAATTGATTCTTGAGCCCGGCGTGCCGAGAGTTACGTCATATTCTTTATCACGTGTGATAGAAGTCACGTTGAAGCGTTTGATATAGTAAGGTCCCGTCTTTCCGTCACGATAAACGACGTTATAAATCGTACGCTTATCGTTCTTCTTAAACACTTGTACGTGAAGTACTCCCTTACCCACAAACACCTTGTCGGCAATTCGGATAACCTTATACTTACCATCACGATAGAAGATAATAACATCATCGAGGTCTGAGCAGTTCTGAACGAACTCAGCCTTCTTCAAACCTGTACCAATGAAACCTTCCTGACGGTCAATATATAGCTTCTCATTGGCATCAACCACCTTAGCAGCAACAATCGTATCGAAGCTCTTAATCTCTGTACGACGTGGATGGTCACTTCCGTATTTCTCTTTTAGGTGTGTGAACCATTCGATAGTGACACGAATCATCTCGCTGAGGTCCTTGTCAATCTCAGCAATCTCAGCCTTAATCTTCTGAATCAATTCGTCAGCCTTATCCTTATTGAACTTCAAAATGCGCTGCATCTTGATTTCCAAAAGGCGGATGATGTCGTCACGTGTCACCTCACGAATAAAGGTCTTCTTATAAGGCTCAAGCTTTGAGTCGACGAAGCTTACAACTTCATCAATATCCTTAGCTGTCTCGAATTTACGTTCCTTATAGATGCGGTCCTCAATGAAGATACGTTCAAGGGAGTTATAGAACAACTGTTCCTCCAATTCATGCTTGCGAATCTCCAGTTCTAACTTCAATAAAGCCTTCGTATGTTCGGCAGAATTGCGCAATACATCTGATATAGTCAAGAACTCTGGTTTGTTGTCTCGGATGACACAGCAGTTCGGCGAAATGTTTATCTCGCAATCAGTGAAAGCGTAGAGGGCATCAATGGTCTTGTCGCTTGATGTACCTGGAGTAAGATGAAGTTGAATCTCCACCTCCGAAGCAGTCATATCCTCTACTCTGCGAATCTTTAGTTTACCTTTTTCAACAGCCTTAGTAATGGACTCTTGGAGCGTGTTGGCAGTCTTTGTAAAAGGAACCTCACGGATGACGAGGGTTTTATTATCGAGCTTCTCTACCTTTGCGCGCACCTTCAGAACGCCACCACGCTGACCATCATTATACTTTGATACGTCAATGCTACCGCCTGTTGGGAAGTCTGGATAGAGGTGGAATTCCTCACCACGCAGATAGTTGATAGCTGCATCACAGATGTCGTTGAGGTTATGTGGAAGAATCTTGGATGACAAGCCAACCGCAATACCCTCAGCACCCTGTGCCAAAAGCAGCGGGAACTTTACCGGAAGCGTAATTGGCTCTTTGTTTCTGCCGTCGTAAGAAAGTTGCCATTCTGTTGTCTTAGGATTAAAAACCGTCTCTAAGGCAAACTTAGACAGACGCGCCTCAATGTATCGTGGCGCAGCAGCACGGTCACCAGTGAGGATGTTTCCCCAGTTACCCTGCATGTCAATGAGCAGGTCTTTCTGTCCCAACTGCACCAAGGCATCACCAATAGAAGCGTCACCATGTGGGTGGAACTGCATCGTATGACCTACGATGTTTGCAACCTTATTGTATCGTCCATCATCCATTCGTTTCATAGAATGGAGAATACGGCGTTGTACGGGCTTCAAACCATCCTCGATATGAGGTACGGCACGTTCCAAGATTACGTAGCTGGCGTAATCTAAGAACCAGTTTTTGTACATGCCAGAGAGGTGATGCACGGCAGAGGCATCAAACCTATCAGCAGGTTTATAATCGGAATGGGAATCCTGTTCCTGAGTATCTTCCTCAGGAGTAAGTCCGTCCAAGTCTTTTATTTCGTCATCCATATAGTTCTTGTTTTATCACGTAAGGAAGCAAGCTTCATAAGACTGCAAATGTACGAAAAAAAAAGTAAATAGGCAAATTATAGCTTGTTCAAGTGTTGGATTTGGTTTTCTGTTTGTTGCCTGCTCTCGTTTCACTCGCGTCATAGCCTTTTTTCAATCCCAATGGTTGTTATCTTCTGAATAGATACCCCCCTCTCAATGATTGAACTTAGCCTCCGCACCAATGGTGCGGGGCGTCAACACGAATGGTGCGGAGGCTTAACACCATTCGTGTGGAGCATCAAGATATCTGTTAAAAAGGTAAGGTAAGCTCATGGTTATCAGCATAATAATACATAGTAAGGTATTGTTTACGAGACAGCATAACTTCATGCAAATCAGAAGTCTGGCTTGTGAATAATCGATTTAGGATAAAGTTTCGTGGTAAACCTATCCTTATTCGGCTAAAAAAGCGTAACTTTGCGGTAAAAATTAAGGTATAAATAGATTATTATGGCACAAGAGGATGTTTTCAAGAAGATTGTGAGCCACTGTAAAGAGTATGGTTTCGTCTTCCCAAGTAGTGATATTTATGATGGCTTGGCAGCTGTTTATGACTACGGTCAGAACGGTGTTGAGCTGAAAAACAATATCAAGCAGTACTGGTGGCAGTCAATGGTATTGCTGCATAGCAATATTGTTGGTATCGATGCCTCTATCTTTATGCACCCGACAGTATGGAAAGCGAGCGGTCACGTTGATGCTTTCAACGACCCATTGATTGATAACCGTGATTCAAAGAAGCGTTATCGTGCTGATAACCTTATTGAGGATCAGATTGGTAAATACGAGGAGAAGATTGAGAAGGAAGTAGCTAAGGCTGCTAAGAAGTTTGGTGACGCTTTCGATGAGGCTAAGTTCCGTGAGACCAACCCACGTGTTCTTGAGAATCAGAAGAAGCGTGACGACCTTCATGCACGCTATACTGAGGCTATGCAAGGACCAGACTTGGAGGCTTTGAAGCAGATTATTCTTGACGAGGGCATCGTTGACCCAATCAGCGGTACGACTAACTGGACCGACGTTCGTCAGTTCAATCTTATGTTCTCAACTGAGATGGGTGCTTCTGCTGAGGCTGCAAGTAAGATTTATCTTCGCCCAGAGACAGCACAGGGTATCTTCGTAAACTTCCTCAATGTTCAGAAGACTGGTCGTATGAAGTTGCCATTCGGTATCTGTCAGATTGGTAAGGCCTTC
>ERZ772770.154-NODE-154-length-15279-cov-3.56831_pt1 | contig 15279 bp, 11 predicted proteins | sample MGYA00511361_ERZ772770 | MGnify/ENA primary metagenome ERZ772770 (study PRJEB29015, sample SAMEA2738026) | human oral metagenome | biome: human oral; feature: human-associated habitat; material: saliva | place: China | collected 2251 ... | reverse complement strand
CGTACCGAGTACAGGTAGGCAGCGTGGGTGCGGGGAATCAGCTTCGAAATGCCGGTCGTACCGCCGGAAAGCTGCAGGAACGCCACCTGCTCGCTCGCGCGCTGGTTCTCGGTGTTCTGAACGACGCCGGGCACGAACTCTTCAGCGAGCTCCTTGTCGGTCAGCGGGGTCAGCGGCTCGGCAACGTCAATAGCGACCGGCGGCTCCTGGGAGTTCTTGCGCAGCTCGGCGGCAACGTCCTCGTGCAGAGCGGTGAAATCCGCGCCGGGGGTCAGCGAAGAGAACACGTGCGCCGCCGCGTCGGTGCGGGTTGCAAAGTGCACGAGCTCGGTGGTGCGGTGCTGCGGCAGGCAGAACACCGGCAGAGCCGCCGCCCAGAAAATACCGAGCAGGTACACCAGGTACTCGGCGGTGTTACCCAGCTGCAGCAGCACGCGGTCACCGGGCTGCACGCCAGCCTGAACGAGGCGCGCCGCAGCGGCACGACCTGCCGCCTCCAGCTCCCCGTAGGAGAGGCGAATCTGCTTGGGTTTGCCGTCCTCATCGAGCTGCGCGTGCGAGAGCGCCACCAGCGCCGGGAAGTGCGGCTTTGCGCGGCATGCATCTAGCAGGAACTCGGGGATGGTCTGGTCAATCCAGTAGCCAGCTTCGCGGTACTTCGCGGCAAAAGACTCGGGGATGAGCGGTGTGGGGGCCAGGGGGCTACGTTCTACGGTCATCTTCTCTCGATTTCTGTGTCGTTTGCGGTTTCTATAGCGCTCACGTGCTGCGTGCGTTCGCAGCGTGATGCCATCTCGTCGATGAGGGCGGGTGTACAGCCTACGCCGGGTACCTTTCGGCACCCCTCGCGGCGCGGTAGCGTTGCACTCTTCTTAGGCTGTACTTCTCTAGGATACGGGCGCGGCGGTGTTTACCCTAACGGGAACCCCGCACGCCCACCATGCGGGGTGTGCTCTACCCGGGCGGAGCCCTAGGCTACCTCTCGCTGGTCTTCTGCAGAGCCTGGCTCAGTGCGTTCAGCCTCCCGGCTGGCAGCAATAATGCGTTCCAGGGCCGGCACAATCGCACCGCGCCAGCACGCATAATCGTGACCGCCGTTGAAGGTCGTGCAACGCGCATTCTTCAGGCCCAGCTTTTCCAGGCGCTCCTTCAGCTCGCGGTGATGAGGCACCAAAACCCATTCCTGCTCCCCCACCTCAATCTCAAGGTACAGGTGGCGCAGACGGTCAATCTCGCCCGCCGCCTCCAGCTCGTCCAGGCGGTCCATGACCTGCGGCTGCCACAGCGACGAAGACTGTGCGATTGCGCCGCCAAACGCCTCCGGGCGGCTCAGCACCGCCAACAGGGAGGACAGGCCGCCCAGGGACTGACCGTTAATCACAATGTTCTGCGGCGCAGTCTTAATACCGTGCACCGCCTCCAGGTGCGGGAACGCAATCTCCACCAGGTAGTCGGCAATCGGGTTGTCACCGTTCAGTTCCTTCCAACGATTCTCACGGCCGCCAGAGTGCAGGAAGAACACGTGCATCGCCGGAATACGGCCCGCCTCATGGGCGCGGTTGAGGGTCTGCTCCATGCCCTGGCTGAACCACATCTCACCGTCGAACTGGATGAACAGCGGCGCATCCGGGGCGGGATCCCCCACACGACCGAGCACGTACTGGTGGCCGTCAGAGGTCTGCATCCACTCAGGGGCGGGCAGTGCGTCAATCTCTTCCTGAGTCAGGATGAACTCCTGCACCGGCGCGTGCTCAAGCTGCACCACACCCATGCAACGACCGATACGGTTGCACACGGTCTCGGGGTTCAGCGGGTCACCCTCGCCGGAGTCCAGGGCGGCGCGCAGGCGCACCTGGTCGTCATCGCCCAGCCAGGCGGGGCGCTCGCCGGGTAGCGTCGGCAAGAAGTTGTAGGAGGCACGCCAGGTGGTTTCCATCTGCATGCTCAGCTGCCACCAGTCGGTGCCCTCGATGCGGGCCATGAGGGAACGGTCAAGGTTCTTCTCATCGGTCAGGCGGTTGATGAACATGAGCACCTGCTCCGCCTGCTCGTTGCGGTACAGGAAGGTCACGATGCGCTCGTTCTCACTGATGCTGCCGTCATTGCGGTGCACCGGCTCGATAATGGGGGTGCCCTCGGAGACGACCTCAACGATGCGGGCATTCAGCTCTTCGGGGCTGACCGCCTCGGCAATGAGGGCGCTGATGAGCGGGCTGTCCACGCGCGGTGCCGGTACGGGGCGCGGGGTCTTGGGAGGGGTCGGGCGCACAGCCGGCGCAACGGTACGAGGCTGCGCAGAAGCAGCCTGTTCAGAAATGCACTGTTCAGAAGTGCGCTGTTCAGAACTGTTCTGCGCGGGAACGGTCGCGGTGGGTTCGTGCTCGCCCAACGGTTCCTCCTTGGTCTGTGGAAACACTCAATCGGTGAGAATCGGTGAGGAGGCGCATTATCGTTAGTTAGCCTCCACTACCTCACTCTATGGTATCCCTTACCCAAACTCCAGCCAAAGGGAAAAGCGAAAGAACCAAAACATGACATTCATAACAGTAGGCGCAAACACCACCCAAAGTGGGGCCGAAAATTGGGGCGGCAAAAACAGGCGGCACAAACCGCGCAGTTAAATGAGATGAGGCACCGAGACCGTGCATCAAACCTCTCAAGTCGCAACTTTCAAAGTCTCATGCGGCAGTCTCGGTGCCTCATCTACGGGTTCCCAAAATGGAACCTACCCAGTGCTCGGATCCGTTCATGCGTCAAAGACGGGCGAGCACCGGGTAGGCGCCCTACGCGCAGGGGATCCTGGGTCCCTCAGATCCTAGCGTTCGCTGCTTGGCGCAATGCCGAGCTTTTCCACCCGTACTGAGACGGTTGGTGCAAACTCCCACGCGGCTTAGGGGCGAAAACTACTCGCTTTCGCGGGCCGCCGAAATAGCGTCAGCGGCAATATGAATCGTTTGGTTCTCCTTCGGAATCACCAAAGGGGTACCAGTGCACGGATCAGGAATAATGACCGATTGCAGGTCAAAAACTTCCTGAATAAGTTCCGGTGTAATTATTGCACGCGGATCACCCTGAGCGATAATCCGGCCCTGCTTCACACAACATGAGTAGCATACCTGAAAGCAAGGTTCAGGTCATGCAACACCACGGCTACAGTCCGGCCTTCGGAATGCAATTTCTTCGTCAGGTTCAGCACCTCAATCTGGTGCGTGATATCCAGGTAGGTGGTCGGCTCATCCAGCAGAATCAGCGGGGTCTGCTGCGCCAAGGTCATGGCAATCCACACACGCTGACGCTGACCGCCCGAAAGCGCCTCAATGGGACGCTCAGCAAGCTCCAGCACGTTCGCCGCCTGCATCGCCTCCACGCAGGCTCGCTCGTCCTCATCGGACCAGGAACGCAGCAGCGACTGGTGCGGGTAGCGGCCGCGCGCCACCACATCCGCCACGGTCACGCCGCTCGGCGCCTCCGGGGTCTGCGGCAGCATCGCCAAAATCTTAGCGATGGCGCGGGACTTCATCTGCGGCAGCGGGGTGCCGTCCAGGCGAACCTCACCCTCCTTGAGCGGGTTCACGCGGGCAAGAGCCTTCAAAGTGGTCGACTTGCCGCAGGCGTTCGGGCCCAAGATGACGGTCAGCTCCCCCTCCGGCACCTGAAAATCTACCCCGTTGAGCACCGTATGCTCACCGTAGGCAACCACCATGTTCTCGCCTTCAAGGCGGGTCGTCACACTAGTGTTCACTAGCTCTTCTTCCTTTCGAGGTAAATCAGGTAAATCAGGTACAGGCCACCAATCGCACCGGTCACCACACCCACCTGAATGATGCGTCCGGGAACGGCGAAACGGCCAATCAGGTCGGAGCCGAGCACCATGAGCGCGCCCATGAGTGCCGCGGAGGTGAAGCCCACCCCGCCACTGCGGGCGAGAGTCTTCGCGATGTGCGGTGCCGCCAGGGCGACGAAGGCAATCGGGCCGGTCGTCGCGGTCGCCAGCGAAACCAGAAGCACACCGATGAACAGAGCCGCCACACGGTACGCGTTCACGCTCACACCCAAACCGGATGCCACCTGGTCACCAAAACGAATCGCGCCCAGCGGTCGGACCAGCATCAGCAGCAGCGGAGTCACCACGAGCAGCAGACCCAGCAGCGCGTAGGTGCGCTCCCAGGTGATGTCATTGAGCGAACCGGCAAGCCAGGACGCCGCGGTCTGCGCCTGAGTCAGCGAGGCACGCACCACCAGCAGCGAATTAAACGCAGCCAGGGTCGAACCCACGCCAATACCGACCAGCACCAGACGGAAACCGTGCAGACCCGTGCGGCGCGTCAACAACCACACCAGCACCGAGGTCGCCAAGCCACCAACCACAGCGCCCAGGGCAACCTCAACGGGGCCGGAATTGAACACAATAATCTGCAACAGCGCACCGGTCGCGGCACCATTCGTGAAACCGATAATATCCGGCGACCCCAGGGCATTACCCGAAATCACCTGGAAAATCGCACCCGACAGACCAAGTGCCGCACCCACCAGAAGCGCCGCCACAATACGCGCCGCACGCTGCTGAGCGAAAGCCACCGTAATCTGCTTGCCCTCACCCAGTAGCGCCGGGATCACCTTATCCGAGGCGATATTGTAGTCACCCTGCAACATGCCCCAAAACGCCAGCGCCGCAATCAGCACCACCAACGCCACATTCAGAATCAGTACGCGCCACGGCACCTGGGCACTCACAGGACCGCGCACAGTCAGCACCGGGCGGCCGCCCAAATCGCGGCCACGACGACGCGCCGAACGATTAGCGGGAGTGGTGGCGGTCGCCATCGAAAGAGCGGAAGAATTCGACATTAGAGAGCCTCCACCTTACGACGAGTCATCAAGAACAAGAACACCGGGGCACCGGCAAGAGTCGCCACGATACCCACCTGAGTCTCCTGCGGAGCCACCAGCACACGCGCCAACACGTCAGCACACAGCAGCCACACCGGACCCACCAGCGCCGAACCATAATTCACCCAGCGCACATCATTACCGAGCAGAGCACGCACCACAAACGGCACCGCCAAACCCACAAAACCAATCGGACCCACCGCAGCAGTCGCAGCACCGGCAAGCACCGTCACCGCCAGCAACGTCAAATTCTGGGTCGTACGAACACTCACGCCGAGGCTGGTCGCCGCCTCCTCGCCCATACTCAGAGCATTAATCGCAGGAGCCACAAAGAACGCCACCAGCACACCCAGCACAATCACCGGACCCACCGTCGAAGCGATATCCATACCGCGGCCCTCCAGCGAACCGGCAACCCACACACGGAACTCGTTATACGCATCCTGATCAGCCAAAATCAAGCCCTGCGCAATCGCCGACAGTGCAGCAGAAATCGCCACACCCGCCAACGCAAGCTTCACAATCGACCCGTCACGACCACGACCCAGCGTATACACCAGCACCGCAGCCAACGCGCCACCAATCGTCGCAGCAACCATGTACTGCCAAATACCCATCACACCAAAAACCACCACGGAGCCAATCACAGCCACCGCAGCACCGGCGTTCACACCCATCAGGCCGGGCTCAGCCAGCGGGTTACGGGTCAACGACTGCATCAACGAACCGGCAACCGCCAACGCGGCACCCGCCGCAAGACCCACCAGGGTGCGCGGAATACGCTGCTCCATCACAATCGTCTGCGCCTGCTCAGAAGCAGTGCCATTGAAAACAGCCAGAACCTGATCCGGCGGAAGATTATTCGACCCAAACAGCAAAGAAGCAGCCACAGCTCCCACCAAAAGCACCGCAAACAAGAACAGAAAAGCCAGGCGCTTACCCAACTTCTGCCCCTGAATCACAGAACCCTGACGGGACGTACTCTCCTGCTGAACATCTCGGGACAATGAGCTCGTGCGGGCCACTATGCTCCTTATGCTCGATACAAGAAAACAGGGAGGCACACCCGGCACCCCACAAGAGGGGCACCCGGCACACCGGTAGATAACGAGAGAAACGCCGGAGCGAGCGGGGTACTCCCCCACCCGCATCCGACGTTAAGTCTTAGCGCTTACGGGTCAGCAGCAGCGCAGCGGCAGCCACCACGCTCACGCCCAGAACCACCACGCCAATCCACGGAAACGCAGCACCGTAAGTCACGGTCTGAACGGTGGATGCGGTGTTAGCCGAAGCCGAGGCGCTCGGGCTCGACGCAGTACCGCGTGCAACAGCCGAAGAGGACGCGCTCGCCGAAGCGGTCGCCTTCTTCTGGGCATTTGCAGACGCCGAAGCAGCCGGAGCGGCGGAAGAACCGGAGGAGGCGGAGGTACCGGAAGAGCCAGCTTCCGCGTTCAGGCGGTCGTACTCCTCCTTGGTGATGGTGTTACCCTCAGCGTCGGTGTACACGGTCTCAGCCTCAGCCGCGCCGCCTGCCGAACCATTCGAGGAACCGTTCGAGCCGCCATTGGACGAGGACTCGTTGGAATCGTTAGAGCCCTGAGCCTCGTCTGCGGAGTCGGAGCTGTTAGAGTTCGAGCTGCCGTTCGAGGAACCACCGTTGCCCTTCGAGCCAGAAGAGCCACGGTTCGAGGAAGAACCCGAAGAGTTCGAGGAGGAATTATCCGAACCGCCTTCGCCCACCACGGTGAACTCGGGGCTGCGGTTAGTGTACGCCTCGGTACCCAGGTACTTGCCGTCCTTGTCGCGCTTCTCGCCGGTCGCAAGGAAACGCAGGGTGTGGGTACCAGGGCCTACATCCGGCAGAACGAAGGAACCGGAGACGTTGCCGTTGTTATCGGTCTTCTGCTGGTGCACCACGCACGCACCCTGAGCCGCATCGGAGGGGCACAGATCGCCGTCGTCCACCTTCACGGACACCACGGTGTTCGCGGGGAAGCCGCTCACGCTAAAGGAAATCACGCCGTGCTCGCTCACCGAGGAGGAAACGGTCGAGGAGGTGCCGGGGGTAGATGCCTTTGCACCGCCCGGAGGCAGAGCGGATGCGGTGCCAACACCCAAGCCAAGCGCCAGGGTTGCTGCGGCGCAGGCGGTCAGCGCCTTAGAGGTCAGGGATGCCTTCGGGGCTCCCGAAAAAGGTGCACGCATGGTGGTCCTTTCAAAAGTACCGGGGTCGAAGCTGAACGCTACCGGGTTCGTGTCAGTACAGTTCAGTAGGTCAGTGCAGTTCAGTAGGTTGCGACCCGAGTGGTTAGTGGGGCACCCGGTCCACGCTCCTGTTCAAGGGTGCAAGGTCAAGAGTGCGGGGCGTGAGCCGGTGCCGATATGAATGTGTGGTCAGAGCTTACTTTTTGAGAAAGCTTACTTCTTGGAGGTACGCAGGATCAGAGCCGCGGCCAAAACCACCAGGCCAGCCGCCGAGAGCAGCAGGTTATTGGCATTGTTGACCAGCCACTTGGTCAGACCGGTCAGCTCGGTACCCTCAATGACCGGGCCCTGCGCCTTGGTGCCTGCGGCGGAGTTCTGAGTTCCCTGCGAGCCCTGCGTGTTCTGCGAGTTCTTCGAACCGGCGGCGGCCTTCACTGCCTTCTTCGCGTTGGCTTCGGTCTTCTGCAGGCTGGTACCCAGGGACTTCTGCGCGCTCTGAACCTTCGCCTTAGCCTGCACGCGGTTCACAACCGGAGCGGTGCTCTGCGACAGGGCGGCGAGGGATGCATCCACGTCGGTGGCGCGGGTGCTGATGCGACCGCCCGCGTTACGCATGGGCACAGGTGCCGTGGAGGTTGCGGTTGCGGGGTTCTCATTCAGCTCTTCGACCAGCTGGTCGGAGGCGTCCTGCTCATCGCGGGAAACTTCCTGACGAGGGGTAACAGCACGTTCCACGGTCATGTCTGCGAAACCGAGCACCGCATTGTCAACACCCTGGTTGCCGTTGTGCACGACCACACGGTAGGTGGCGGCGGGCATGCTCACGCTGGTTTCATAGCTGAAGCTGCGGTTACCGTCCAGGCGCTTCCAGCCGGAGCCGTAGAGGGTCTGCGGGGAGTTGCCGAGGTAGGTCGCGGCGTACACCCAGGTGCCCGGTTCAGCGTTCGGCACGGTCACGGTCACGGTGGAGCCGTTACGGCTCACCTGCACGCCGTGACCGTCGGTTAGTTCGGAGGCGTTGACCGGCTCGGGTGCGTCACCGGGGGCGTACTCACCGATGGTGAAGGTCGTGTTGATGCCGCCCTGACTGTTGGCGCCGCCGTAGGTGCCGGATCGATCACCCTCACGCAGGCTGCCGGTCAGCAGTCGCAGAGTGTGCTCACCGGAGGCGTACTTGGCGGCGTCTTCATCGTTCTTGAAGGCTGCATTGTCGCGGGTGGGCAGGTCAATCCAGGTGTCGATATGGCCGTTTTCATCGGGGGTGATGACAGCCCAGATGGTGCGGTTATCGTTGACCGCGGTGGCGTCGTTACGGGATACCTTGCCGTCGTCAATCTTCAGGCCGATAACGGATGCCTTCTTGTCTTCGGGGTTGCACCAGCCGTCACCGGTCAGGTGCAACTTGCCGCCCTGAACCGCCTTGGGGTTCTCGATGGTCAGGCGCGGGGTGAAGGAGTCGTCAGCGGGGGCGCAGGTTTTCGAGTCTTCGCTGGGTGCGGGGGTAGGGTCTGCGGTTGCGCTCGGCTCGGGGGTCGGCTCAGCAGTAGCGCTCGGTTCCGCGGTGGGCTCAGCGGTGGGCGCAGCAGTCGCACTGGGCTCTGAGGTTGCAGAAGGCTCTGCAGTTGCACTGGGCTCTGCGGTGGGTGCGGGGCTCGGAGCCGGATCACTCAGGGTAATATTCTGTGCCACAGATGCACGACGGTCGTAGGTGTTACCGTCCGCATCCATACCGCCCAGGGAGCCGGAAAGCACCTGGATACGGTGGCTGGTACCCTCCACGGTCCAGCCCTTGCTCTTCAGATATTCAGCGGTCAGACCGGTATTTTCGGGGGTCGGCAGGGATACCTCAACCTCGAAGGTGCCGTCCTCCTTAGCGGTTCCCATGAAGTTTGCGGGCGAGTTGCCGCCCTCATTGGTGAGCGGGTTACGTGCCTGGTGAGCCTCATCCGGCAGGGCGTCGAGGAACTTCACCGCGAACACAGCGCCGCGACCGGGAGCGGTGCTGGTAAAGCCGGTTCCGCGTAGCACGAGCTTACCTTCGCGCCACTTCTCGGTGGAGATGGTGACGGTAGCCTTATCAGCCTGCTGGGTGGCTGCGGGGGTCTCCGCGTAAGCGATGGTGGTACCGGTCAGAGCGGCTCCGGGGGTGATGAGCGCACCAGCGAGAGCCACGACGGCACCATAGCGGGCTGCGGTGCGTGCGGGTCGAGTTTCGGTCATTGTGGTCCTTGAGGATGGTGTGGTGGGTCGTGCATCCCCTTCCCGCCGCGGGTCTAGGGTGCGGCGGGAAGGGGGTTCAGGAAGCTTCAGCGGGTGATTGCTTCACGGGGTGTTTAGAACGGGGCGTTTAGAGCGGAAGCGCCTTCTTGACGTCTTCAACAATGCCTTCGAGCAGCAGCGGGCCGCCGGTGGAGGTCCACTTGGAGCCGTCCACGAGAATCACGTGGTCGTCCTTGACTGCCTTCAGGTTGGTGAAGCCGGAGGTTTCCTTCGCCTTGTTCAGTGCTTCTTCGGCGCCCTGCAGGCCTGCGGAGCCCTGCGCGTTCGGGTTCTGCTGGCTTGCGCCGCCGAGGGTGCCCAGGAACATGTAGTCCGCGTCGATGCTTGCCAGGTTCTCCAGGGAGACGGGCTCGGAGTGGCCCTGGCCGTTGCGGTCCTGCGCCTCGGGGCGCTTGAGGCCCAGGTCGTTGAGCACCTGACCGGCGGGCAGTTCCTTGAGAATCAGTGCGGGGCCGTTACCTGCCCAGCGGACGATGGAGAAGGTCTTGTCGCCGTACTTGGGGGCGAGCTGCTCCTTCAGCGCTGCGGCGCTTGCCTCGTATGCCTTGATGACTTCTTCACCCTTGTCAACCATGTTCATGGCGTTGGCGACGTTGCGGAAGTTGATGCGCCAGTCGCCGCCCGCGTAACCGCAGTAGACCACGGGGGCGATCTTCTTGAGGGTTTCGAAGGCGTCGGAGCGCTTGTCCACGCCGGTGGAGTCGACGAGGATCAGGTCGGGGTCAAGGTTGCCGATCTGCTCGTAGTTGACCTGGGCGACGGTGCCGATGATCTGCACGCCCTTGGCGCGGTCGGCGAGGTAGTTGGGCACGCCGGACTGGCCGCGACCGGAGACGGAACCGACGGGGGTCACGCCGAGGGCGAGCAGGCCGTCAAGGGTGGGTTCGGAGAGGACGATAACCTTCTGCGGGTTGACGGGAACTTCTACATTCTCGTCGTCGATATCCTTGATGGTGCGGGTGCCGCTGTTACCGCCGGAGGTGGAACCGCCGGAAGTGGTGGTCGTGGTGGTCTCGCTGCTGCATGCCGCGAGGGCGAGAGCAGCCGATGAGGCGAGCGCCAGGCCGAAGAAGGCGCGGCGGTTAACGCCCGGTGCGCCCTGGTTTTCGGTGTCGGTCAGCTCGGTTCGGTTGAAAGACATAGTTCCCCCTAGATATGACTAAACTATACCTAACCTTACAGATATCTGAGTGTTACATCAAGACGCGTTCTATTTGTCTTCTCAGACCGTCAGGATGCCCGGTTTTACCGCGGAATTCCGCGGGTAACATATTTCACTCTTTGTCACAGTCTTGCTGACACTATGTCGCTTAAATGGGTGGCCCTCCCCATCAATTTTCGCTATGAATCTGCGGCGGTTGAGAAGCATTGAGAAAGCGTTGAGAAAGCAGAACACGCACAACGCCCCGCCGCGAAAAACCGCGACGGGGCGCTCTTCACAACGGGGCGTTGAGGCTTTATAGATGCCGGGCACCATTACTGGCGTGCGCCGTTACCGGCGAGTACCACTAACAGCCGCAACCACAACCGGTGCTGGAACGCTTGACCGATGTGGCCGCCGCACGCAGGGAGGCGATTGCCGCCTCCGGGCCGCCGAGCGCCTCGTCCACACCGTAGACCGAGCTGCCGGCAACGAAGCAGGTTGCGCCCGCCTCCGCGGCACGCAGGATGGTCTCTTCGGTGATGCCGCCATCCACCTGCACGGTCACCGGCAGGTTCGCACCCTCAATCGCCTTGGCGGTGCGGGCAATCTTCGGCAGGGTCACGTCCAGGAACGCCTGGCCGCCGAAGCCGGGTTCCACGGTCATGATCAGCAGCATGTCCAGTTCGCTGAGCATATCCAGGTAGGGTTCCACGGCGGTTGCCGGACGCAGCGCCATACCCGCCTTCGCGCCCTCAGCACGCAGGGTGCGCGCCAGCTTGATGGGGGCGATAGCCGCCTCCGCGTGGAAGGTCACCGATTCGCAACCCATGCTGGCGTATTCGGGTGCCCAACGGTCGGCGTCCTCAATCATCAGGTGCACGTCAAACGGCACCGGGGAGATTTCGCGCAGACGCTTGACCACGGGCGGGCCCCAGGTGAGGTTGGGGACGAAGTGGTTGTCCATCACATCAATATGCGCGGCATCTGCGGTGGAAATGCGCTCCAGCTCACGCTGCAGGTTCGCGAAATCCGCCGAGAGAATCGACGGGTTAATGGCAATACCCATGGGGTTCCTTTCAAATCCGTGCCGTATGGCGAATGGTGCTCGGCGGTGAAGCGGCTAGTTCTTACGAAGCAGAGCGAGGAACATGGCGTCGGTTCCGTGCACGTGCGGCCACAGCTGAGCGGTGGTCGGGTTCTGCGAAGCCTTCACGGCCGGGGCGCCCTTCTTGACCTTGATCTCGGGGGTGTGACCGGGGTCCTTCTCCCCCGCCAGCACGCTCACGGGTTCACCGTTCGCGCCTTCGGTGTGCAGGGCGACTTCGCGCAGTGCGGCGGCGGAGTCGAGCAGGCTAACCGCGCCGCTTTCGAGCACCTCAGCCACGATGTTCTGAGTTTCTGCCGCGTGCGGGGAGCAGGTCACGTAGGCGATGACGCCGCCGGGTCGGGTCGCCTCAATGGCTGCGTCCAGGAGCTGACGCTGCAGGGGCAGCAGCTCTGCAATATCGCGCGGGGACTTGCGCCAACGCGCCTCGGGGCGGCGGCGCAGGGCACCCAGACCGGAGCAGGGCACATCCACCATGACGCGGTCGAACAGCTGACCGGGTTCAATGGATCCGGGCAGGTTGGAGGCGTTCTTGCGCAGGGTCTCGCGGATCTGGCGGCCGTCGCCGGTGAGTACCGTGTAGCTGTCCTCGGGCAGGGGGCGCATGGAGGATTCCACGAGCTGGGCGCGGTGCGGTGCCGCCTCGTTGGCGACCAGGGATGCGCCGCGCTGAACACCGAGCGCGCCAAGCAGCGCCGCCTTACCGCCGGGGCCTGCGCACAGGTCGAGCCAGGCGGTATCGGTGCCATCCAGGGGTGCTGCGGCGAGCGCGCGCGCTACCAGCTGGGAACCGGCATCCTGCGCGCGGACGGTGCCTTCGCGTACGGATTCCAGGCGCGCCAAGTCGCCGGAGGCGTACAGCGCCGAACCTTCAACCAGTTCGCCGTCGACGGCACCCTGTTCGCGTGCCTCGTCGAGGCTACCCAGGCCGGGCAGCGCAACCAGGTTCACCACCGGGGCGAGGTTGTCCGCTTCGAGCAGCTGCTCAATTTCGGAGGCGGGGCGGCCGTGCGCGACGAGTGCCTGGCGCATGGAACGCACAATCCAGCCGGGGTGCGAGGTGAGCAACGCCATGCGTTCGGTGTCGTCCTTCGCGTCCTCGATGATGAGTTCGTACCACTCTTCGGGGGTGCGCTCGGAGACGCGGCGTAGCACCGCGTTGATGAAGCTTGCCGGGCCGGCGCCAATCTTTTCGCGTGCCAGGGACACGCTCTGGTTCAGTGCCGCGTGGGCGGGAACGCGCATGTTCAGCAGCTGGTGCACGCCCATGCGCAGCACGATGAGCGTGGTCGTGCCCACCTTCTCGAGGGGGCGGTCCACGCAGTGGCGCAGAATCGCGTCGTAGGTGCCCTGGTGGCGCAGCGTGCCGTAGGTCAGCTCGGTTGCGAAACCTGCGTCGCGGTGGTCGAGGCGGTGGCTACGGATTGCCTTGGGCAGCACGAGGTTCGCGTAGGCGTCAGATTCGGCAACGGAGCGCAGCACCTCGAAGACGGTTGCGCGTGCGGTGTCTGCGGTACGCGAGCGTGCGGAGGGTGCCGCCGCGGAGAATTCGCGGGCGGACATGGAGCGGCGGTTGCGTTCGTGGCCGCTCTTATTGCGCTGGGAGGTGCCGCCGCCACCGCGTTTGGTGTCGTCGTGTTCGGTCTTGGCGCGGCGTGCGGCGCGTTCGACGCTAGTCAGGCCGTCAAAGCGGCGACCAGTGCGCGATTCGGGGCGGGAGTTGTCATCCCACTTCTGCGGGCGGCCCTGGGAACGCTGACTATGGGAGCGCTGGTTCTGCGAGCGCTGGTTCTGAGTGCGCTCGGAGTTTTGGGACTGCTGGCGGTTCTGGGACTGCGGGCGGTTCTGCTCGCTCACACCCGAGCCAGTACCAGCACCCGAGCCGGAGCGTCGGCGACGCTTACGCTTCGCACCGCCCTCACCCTGACCGCCGCCCTGGTTGAACTTGCCGTTACCAGCGTTACCGGAGTGACCGGGCTTGCCGTGTCCTCCCTTGTAGGGGCGCTTTTCGTTACTCATGCGAGTACCACCAGGCCTTCCGCCATGTCCTTGCCAGCGCCGCGAGCCCACGCGGGCGCATCCATCATTTTCTTACCGGCAGGCTGAACCTGCAGCAGCATCAGCGGTTCGGTGCCGGTGCCGACCAGTACCTTCTTCGCGTGCAGACGCACCGCGCCGGGTGCGAGGGGGCCGCCGTTCGCCTCAATCAGGGACTGCACCAGGCGCTCGTCGGCAACCGCCAGGCCACCGATCTTGAAGCGGTTTTCGCCCAGTTCGCACCATGCGCCGGGTTCGGGGGTCACGCCGCGGAAGCGTGCCAGGATCTGCTCAGCGGGTTCGGTCCAGGTGAGGCGGCCGTCGGCAATGCTCATCTTGGAGGCGTAGCTGACCGACTCATCCTCGACCTGAACGGTGCCGCTCTCGCCCGCTTCGAGGCGTTCGAAGGTGCGTTCAAGCAGTGCGCCGCCGCTGGTGGCGAGGCGCATCAGCACGGCACCTGCGGTGTCATCGGCGGCTACGGGGGTGGATTCCTGTTCGAAGGTGGGGCCGGTGTCCAGGCCTTCTTCGAGCAGGAAGGTGGTGGAGAAAATTTCCTGCTCACCGGCGATGAGGGCGCGCTGTACAGGGGCGGCGCCGCGCCATGCGGGCAGCTTGGAGAAGTGCAGGTTGACCCAGCCGTAGCGCAGGGATTCCAGCGCAGGCAGCGGCAGCAGGGCGCCGTAGGCGACCACGGCGGCTGCATCAGCGTTCAGTTCGGCAATGGCCGCGGCAGCTTCATCGTTCCAGCGGTTTGCCTTCACGATGGGCAGGCCGAGCTCTTCGGCACGCTGCGCGACCGGGGAGGGGGTGAGCACGCGCTTGCGGCCCACGGGGGCGTCTTCGCGGGTGAGCACGCCGACCACGCGCACCTTATCGGAGTTCGCCAGGTAGTCGAGCGGGGGCACGGCAACGTCGGGGGTGCCTGCGTAAATGATGTTGAGCATGTGAGCCTACTTTCCGAAGCTACCGAAGGAGGAACCGGCACCGAATGCGCCACCGCCGCCGAAGGCACCGCCCACGCGGGCTGCACGCTCGGTCACGGTCTTAGCGGCGACCGTGTTGTAGTCTGCGGCGCGCAGGGCACGCATCACGCGCTGGCGGTCTTCACCCACGAGACGGTCGATGAAGAGCTTGCCGTGCAGGTGGTCGGTTTCGTGCTGCAGCATGCGCGCGAACAGGCCCTCTCCCTCCAGTACGAGGGGTTCGCCGTGGCGGTCCACGCCGGTCACGCGTGCCCAGTTCTTGCGCGGGGTCGCGGACTTCTGACCGGGCACGGACAGGCAGCCTTCGCCGCCTTCCTGGTCTTCTTCGCCGACTTCGAGCACGGGGTTGATGATGTAGCCTTCGCGGTCGTCAATACCGCCGAAGGTGAAAATCTGCTTGGAGATGCCAACCTGCGGACCGGCAAGGCCCACGCCGCCCACGTCGTACATGGTTTCTAGCATGTCATCGATGAGTCGTGCCAGGTCGTCGTCGAAGACGGTGATGGGGTCGCAGACGCTGCGCAGCACCGGGTCGCCTACGGTGCGGATGCTCAGGATGGTCATGGTTCTCCTTTGCCGGCGGGGTGCCGGGAATGTGCTTACGGATTTCAAAATGGTGGCAGAACTGCACT
>ERZ772770.152-NODE-152-length-15324-cov-2.77962_pt1 | contig 15324 bp, 9 predicted proteins | sample MGYA00511361_ERZ772770 | MGnify/ENA primary metagenome ERZ772770 (study PRJEB29015, sample SAMEA2738026) | human oral metagenome | biome: human oral; feature: human-associated habitat; material: saliva | place: China | collected 2251 ... | reverse complement strand
AAAGGAGATAGTAAACAAGATTCAAAATGATGTTCAAAGCAATGAATAACAGTTTGAAAGTAGCAAACTTAATTGGGCGTTTCTTGTATCTGAGATAGGCAAAAGGAATAGCCTGAAAGGCATCAATCGCCACAGTGATAGCCATTACCCACACATACGACGGATGTTCCGAATAACCCATAAAGTCGCAAATAGGCTGCAGAAAGACGAAGACCATTGCGATGAATAGCAGTGAAGAAAGGCCTACCAAGGACAAAGTAGTAGAGTATACCTTCTTCGGATCTTGATCAGTCTTATTGGCATAACGGAAGAAGGTCGTCTCCATTCCATAAGTCAAAACGACCAACAGCAACGCAGTATAGGCATAGATGTTTGTGATCACACCATAGCCACCGCTCGCTGCACTAATTTTCGCTGTATAGAGGGGTACAAGAAGATAGTTTAAGAACCTTCCGATGATACTGCTCAATCCGTAGATAGCAGTGTCTTTTGCAAGTGATTTTAAATTTGCCATTGTTGTATTATTGTTTAGCTTACTTGCCTTATTAGGCTAATAAGGCTTATAGGGCTAATCGCCCAATAGCTTAAAAGACTCAGTTATCTTCTAAAAGAATATATAGCAGATTGCGATTGCAGCTATTACACCTGCTAAATCAGCCAATAATCCACAAGCCAATGCGTGGCGAGTATATCTTACGCTGATGCTTCCGAAGTAAACAGCCAGAACATAGAAGGTAGTATCTGTTGAACCTTGGAAGATACAACTCAATCTGCCAACGAAGGAGTCTGGACCATAGTTCTTCATTGCTTCTAACATAAGACCACGTGCACCACTACCGGAAAGCGGTTTCATAAAGGCAGTTGGGAGTGCTCCTACAAAGTCTGTATTCAGTCCACACTGTTCCACACACCACTTAATCCCCTGTATCAAAAGGTCCATTGCACCTGAAGCACGGAACACTCCTACTGCCACAAGGATAGCAACCAGATAAGGAATAATGCGTACAGCTGTTTGGAATCCATCCTTCGCTCCTTCGATGAAAGCGTCATAAACGTTCACTTTCTTTAGTAAACCAGCAACGATGAATAGGACGATTATAGACAGAAGAATAAGATTTGAGGCAACAGAAGTTACCGTTCCCATCGTCTCTTTATCCATTTGTCCAAAACCCCAAATAACCAATCCTACAAAAGCCATTAGTCCCACGAGACCTGCAAGTAATATCGGTTGAAAGGTAATGATAATACCAGCAAGCGTTGCAACAGTGGTTGCAAGCAAAATTGGAATAAATACGTCAGTAGGCTGTACCGCTCCGTACGAGCTTCGGAAAGCAAGAATCGTCGTTGGAATAATAGTCAAGCCAGAAGTATTCAGCACCAAGAACATTATCATCGGGTTGGTTGCCGTGTCCTTCTTCGTATTCAGCTCTTGCATCTGCGCCATCGCCTTCAGTCCTGTAGGCGTAGCAGCATTGTCAAGTCCTAACATATTCGACGCAATATTCATAAAGATAGAACCCATAACAGGGTGATTCTTTGGGATATCAGGGAAGAGTTTAGAGAAGAAAGGACTGAGCATACGTGCAAGAACATTGACAACGCCTGCCCTTTCGCCTATCTTCATAATACCCAACCACAGTGCCAATACTCCAGTCAAACCCAATGATGTTTCAAAGGCTGTCTTAGATGAATCAAAGGTTGAATCCACCATTTTCTGGAATATCGTTGTATCACCCATCAACAGAGAGATAATGCCAAAGACGAAGGCTATTAGGAAGAATCCTATCCAAATATAGTTCAGTGCCATTTATCGCGTTTTATAACTGTTTTAATATGTCTGTAATATATCAGAAGTGGGGACAGACAGCCCCAAAAAGGCACCATTCATTCCCAATGCAAAGATAAACATTTCTATGTGAACCTACGGCATAATAAACTAAAAAGATGTTGTTAGCCTACGTGTTTCCAACTGTTTTGTCGATAATAAGCTGTAGGTTGTATTCCAAAAAACCGCCAAAACAACATTTATTACGCCTCGTTTTTAGATGTTTTACGGATGATTATAGACAATTGCATGCATGGTTTAATCTTTTTAACATACGTAATTGTGTTTATGTTGTACGAAGTCTTTATCTTTGCAAATGTCTTTTTGGGATAGGATTTTATCTATTTCCGATTACTTTTATTACATAATTAGTCACTTTGCGGATAAAGATAGTAACAGCAAGACTATATGGGTATATTCGATTTCTTTAACAAGAATAAGCGTAAGGCTCAGCAAAATGAACAATGTCTCTTAGATGAAGAAGGGACAGGGGAGGCTGACCTATGGTCGAAGGCTTATGTGGCAGAGCCACAATGTTATGAAAAAGAGGGAAAAGAAAAGCTTTTGAATTTTGTTATAACAGAGGGGGTTAACACCATTCTACCGATGTATCCCAACGAGTTATACAAAAACGAAAAAGATAATTTCTCTGACATTCGACTTACATTTGTAAGTACGACAAAGAAAGGAGAGGTTGTAGACTTACCTTTCTTTCATTGTGTACCCGCTTTATCCAATTACGCTGTGGAGTATAGAGAGCCTAACGTCTTGATTAGAGGACTGAATGCTGCGGAAATGGGCTTACTTATCTCTGGCGTTAAACAGTCGTTAAAACGTATCTAAACATCTGAAATAGGATTCACAATATTAATCCAAATAAATTCCGATTATGGTTGCAAGAGTTTCTGTCCATAATCGGATTCTTCTTTTTACGACCGCTATTTGTAAACTATTTTCGCACACTTCAATTCCAACACATGCTCTTTTAGCTTCTAAAAGACGCCTAATTGACTTGTAAAAGACGCCCTTTTGAGGTCTTACTAACGCCCTTTTGAAGTCCAATTAAGCACCTTTCCATTTACAACTTTATAACGAACTGATTTCCTTTTAGTTACAAACCTGATTTTTATACGTATTTTTGTCCTTATTTATAGATGTTTTATTCGAAAATATGTAATGTTTTTTCAAACTCTTATTTACACCTTCGAAGTATTAAGAACGAAAAGGTTTGCCGTGTTAGAGGCTTATAATAGAATAAATAGTTGACTATCTAAGTTGTGTTTTGATTTAATGATCAACATCGTTTCTTCCGTTAAAACTATACGTAAGGAGAGTTCCCTTATTCGCTCTCGAAACAAAGAGAGAGTAAGAATAGGTAGGCTTTTATGACTAAGGAGCAATGAAAAACAGAACGTGCGACAATCCAATATACAGGACATTGGTTTGTCGCACGAAGATAATAAGTAGCCTATAAATTACGGTAAGAGATATAAGCGACTATAATTTTAGTACCATTTCATCGAACTTATCTGGGTCTATCGACTTCAAACGAACACGGGAACGATAAGCATAAACCGTTGCCTTTGAACAACGAAGGAAGGAACAGATAAGCTCATTCTCTTTTACACCAAGGCGAATAAGCGCAAAGATGCGTAAATCGGTAGAGAGATGCCCAGACTGTTTAGGAATAATCCTCTCATCTGGTTTGAGTAATGCGTTGAAATCATCTACGAAGTTTGGAAAAAGACCAAGGAAAGTTTCATCGAAGCTGGAGTAGAATGACTCCAATTCACGGTCGATTACCTCTTGTGATTTTAACGTATTGAGTAGTTCCGTACGCTTATTTCCAGTGACAAGGCGATAAATCTGCTTACGATAGCTATCGAGTTTGTCGATATATGCAGAACATTCAGTGAGGAAGCGAGTAATATACTCGTCTTTAATATTATTTGACTCTTTTAGCAATTCGTTAGTGTTGGAGAGACGTGCACGGATAGCACGCAATTCTACTACGCGACGACGCGTATAGATAATCATAACGAATAGGACAACAGATAACAAGCTGATAACAATAATAATAGCTGTAAGTCTGAGTGTACGACTCTTTGTTTCACGCTCATGCGATTTCTCAATAGCAGGCCATACGTCAGCTATTGCAGTCGTACGCTGTCGTGCATTACAGAAGACAGCATCATTCATCGCATGTCCCATATAGGCATAGGCACGCTTTGTATCACCTTCTTCAAAGAGGATTACAGCCAACTGCTGGAGTGCAAGATATTCCTTCACCGAGTTACGAATATCAGAAATAGCAGCAGCGATAAGATATTGTTTCTGAGCTTCAACATTCTTCTCTCTACCATAAATATCTGCAAGCGAAATAGACACAAATGCCGTCTGACGGTCACCAGGCTTTAAGTGTTGATAAGCATCAAGAAGTATTTTCTTTGCTTGTTCGTACTGATGGCGATTGACAAGCTGTTCAGCACGTGACCAACTATCAGGAGAAGCATTATTATCAACGACGGAATCGTTACAGTTCTTCTCCATCTGCTTGTATAGATTCCTCTGTGATGTGGTTAGTGCAGCTTCAGCAAGTGTACGATAAAGCGTCTTTCGGGTAGAAAAATAATAGAAAGACAATTCTTCACTTATCTCCTTTCGAGGAATAGAGTTAATAATATCACTCGCATCCTTAAGTTGTCCACCTCGTATCAAGAGATAAGCAAGATTAAGCTTGGCATCGTTTACCTTACTTTGATCCCCAATTAGCTTAGCTATATTCTGCTTTTCAATAGCATAGACAATGGCAGAATCAACAGAGTAAGATGTATAAAGATTAAACAGTTTATTAGATAGGTCATAACGAGCCTCCTTGGTTTTAGCAGTGCGAAGTTCCTTCTTTACACTGCTAATAACGTCTTCATATTTTTTGTCATACTGGGGTGACATGGCTATCTCATTATCGAGATCGTCAAGAGTTGGTATTTGATTCTGTGCATTTACGAGTAAAGGCATACATAATATTACACAGATAAGGGCTATTTTCTTCATTAGCTTCATTGTAATTTGGGGCATAATATCATCCTTATATATAACGCTATAATCAGGTTCTTTAGTATGTAGTAATGTAAGTAAGTACAATGATCAGTATTAGAGATAAAAAAACCACAGAGAAACGCAAGCTATCATTCAGAGGATATAACCCTCTGAATAGCTGAGCTATCATGCTTCTCTGCGGTAATGTATTGTAATAAACATAACAATCGGTTAACACCGATAAAAATGTTAGCTTAAAGTGCTTTCAAACTGATGGCAAAACCACCTCCACGAACTTGCTGAAGTTTGAGAACATCACCCTTCTTTATAGTGCGCTTAGTAATGGTGTAAGCCTTTGGATTCTTTTCGTAATCAGCGTCCTTAGCATCAGCATAGATAGTTGCCTCGTACTTACGACCCTTATCAAGGAAGTCAAATTTCAGGATACTAAGGTGTGGTGCGAGACCTGTCTTTCCACCAACAAACCAGTTGTTAGTACCTTTTGCCTTACGAGCAACAGTTACATAACGTGCTGGCTCTGCCTCAAGATAATGACTATCGTCCCAATCGCAAGCAACATCCTTAATGAATTGGAAGGCATCGTTATACTTCTGATAGTTCTCAGGAAGGTCAGCTGCCATCTGGAGTGGGCTATACATCGTTAAATAAAGTGCAAGCTGGCCTACGAGTGTTGTATGTATATAGCTCTTGTTGTCACACCATGTTGAGAGTTGAGTCTCAAGGATACCTGGTGTGTAGTCCATTGGTCCGCCCTGAAGACGAGTAAATGGAAGGATAACAGTATGGTTAGGATGACTTCCACCGAATGCTTCGTATTCTGTTCCACGTGCTGACTCGTTACCAACGAGGTTAGGCCATGTACGGCAAAGACCGGTAGGACGTGTTGCCTCATGCCCATTCACCATAATATGATGCTTAGCTGCTTCCTTGATAACATGCAGATAATGATTGTTCATTGACTGTGAATAGTGATGGTCGCCACGTGGAATAATATCACCTACATATCCTGTCTTCACAGCATCATAACCATACTTATTCATCAATTGGAAAGCATTCTCCATGTGACGCTCATAGTTCTGTGTACTTGATGAGGTCTCGTGGTGCATCATCAACTTTACTCCCTTAGAGTGTGCATACTCATTAAGTGTCTTGATATCGAAGTCTGGATAAGGAGTAACGAAGTCGAATACGTAGTCTTTCCAGTGACCAAACCAGTCTTCCCAACCGATATTCCAGCCTTCAACTAATACCTGATCCAAACCATTAGCAGCAGCAAAGTCGATGTATTTCTTAACGTTAGCGGTGTTAGCTGAGTGACGTCCGTTTGGCTTTGCAGATGCATAATCAGTCTCACCAAGCTTTACTGAACTAAATTCATCAGTATAAGCCCAAGACTTACCACCTGCAATCATCTCCCACCATACACCACAGTACTTAGTTGGATGAATCCATGATGTATCTTCAATCTTACAAGGTTCGTTGAGATTGAGGATGAGATTGTTTGCAAGCATATCACGTGCATCATCGCTCACCATCACCGTACGCCAAGGAGTTTCGCATGGAGTCTGCATGAATCCCTTCAAACCTGTAGCGTCAGGAGTAAGCCATGACTCGAAGGTCATTGTTTTGTCGTCCAGATTCAGGTGCATTGTAGCATAGTTTGCACATGCTGCTTCATGAATATTGATATATAGACCGTCAGCAGACTTCATCTGTAAAGAGGTCTGAACACCCGTTTCTGAGAATACAGAAACCGATGAGTTATCCCAGTTTACAGCCTCATGGAAACGCTTACGGATTTCAGAAAGCTTTGACTCTTGTGTCTCCTGCTCCTGTGTGTCATAGTCTCCAGGGAGCCACCATGCAGTGTGATCGCCCGCCATAGCAAACTGTGTATGCTCCTCCTTTATAACAAAGTAGTTCAGTTCTGGCTGCTGTGGGAACTCGTAACGAAGGCCCATTCCATCGTCATAAACACGGAAACGGATAACAATGTTACGCTTACTGCTTGGCTGATTGAGGTCTACTTCCAACTCATTGTAGTGGTTACGAATGGTAGCAGTCTCACCCCAAACAGGTTTCCAAGTCTCATCAAAAGTGGAAATCTTGGTATCTGTCTTCTCAAAACCATCCATAAGGCTGGTTTCTTCCATGCCTTTGCTGGCATGTTTGTTCTTAGCCAATTCCAAACCTAAGTGTGAAGGCTTAACAACAGCCTTACCCTTATAAGTCATCTCATAAGTAGGTACTCCGTTACCTGTCAATGAGAAGGTCACAGCAACATTACCATTCGGAGACTTTACAGTCTGTGCATTAGCAATGCTTGCGAACCCCATCAGTAGCCCTATAAGGGCAATATTGGTTTTCTTCATTGTTTTGTTAAAGTATAATATGGTTATTAATTCTTATTTAAAGATTGTAAGCGTAATTATATGATTTTATGCAAAGATAGTAAAAAAGAGTTGAAGTAATTGGCAATAGTAGTGCATAAGTAGACAACATTGTCTTGTTATTAAATATAAATAACTTAATATCAACATTTTAATGATAAATAATAATTTGTTTAAGTAGATATCCTCTATTTCCAAGTAAAGTATTATCTTTGTACTCAATAGTAATTAAACAATGAAAAGAAGCTTATTATATATACTTTTCTTGCTACTGCCAACGACATTATCTGCTGGTAGTAAGACACAACAGTTACGACAAAAGCTCGATAATCTTTTGGAGCAACGTGATGCACTTATCAATAACAAGAACAACGATATCAACCGCCTAAAAAAGCATCTTACAACCAGTGGCAATACCCTTAAGCGTCTGCAAACCTACGAGCAACTGTTTGAAGAATACTATGTCTTCCAGTTTGACTCGGCTATGACGTATTTGAACAAAGGTATCAAACTGGCTTTGGAGACACAGAACACCTATTATTACAATAGTAATGTGATACGAAAGGCAGAGCTATTGTCTATTGGAGGCTTATATAGTGAGGCCGTTCAAGAAATAGAACAAGTGGATACAACGGCACTTGATAAGGCTCAACGTTTTGAATATTACTTCTCACTCTTCCGCATTCACACCTATTGGGCAGACTTCTGCAATGATAAAACCTATACTCCTATACACCGTTCAAAGGCAAAGAACTACTTAAAGAAAGCCATGCCTTTTTGCGATGAAACCGATAAAAGTTACGAGTATTATCGCGGTGAATACTGTGTTTTTGTACAGAATGATCCCCTTTCAGCACGTGTTCATTACATCAAAGCCATAAAGCAGTTGCCACCAACCTCCCGATTTTACGCTATGTCGTGCTTTGCTCTCTCTGGCAGCTATGCTAATGAGGGAAATACTAATAAACAAGAAGAATTCCTTTTATTGTCGAGTATTGCAGATGTGGAGAACTGTACAATGGAGAACTTTGCACTGCAAAACTTGGCGATGTATATCTTTGAGCACAATAAAGACGCCCTCGATTATGCACAACAATATATTCAGACAGCACTCGAGGATGCACATTTCTATAATAACAGACTCCGTATTATTGAAATATCAAGCAAGCTACCAGTAATTGTTAGCAGCTATCAGCAGACCCTCAATCAGCGTAATAAAGTGCAGATGACCGCAATCATAGTCATCTCACTCCTTCTACTCTTCCTGCTTTTTGCAGTCTTTTATATTGTAAAACAGACTAAACGTCTTAGTCTTCAACAACAGGAGTTACAAAATAATAATAATCAACTTTCTGAACTCAATACCCAACAAAAAGAGTTGAATACACAATTACACGACCTTAATGCATTGCTTGTCGATACCAACCGTAAGCGTGAGAGATTGGCAAAGTTGTATATTGACCTTTGTGCAAAGTATATAGCTCGACTGAAAAAACAACAGACATTAGTAAAGAGAAAGATAAAAGCCAACCAAACCTCAGAATTGCTTAGTCAGCTTTCATCTGAACGATTATCAGAGGAAGACGCAGCAACCTTTCTATCTCGTTTTGACAAGGCATTCCTCGATCTCTATCCTGGTTTTACTGAAGAGTTGAATAACCTACTCGTACCAGAAGGCAGAATTCAGAATAAAAGCACAGATGAACTTACTACCGAGCAGCGTATTATGGCACTCATTCGATTGGGTGTAAAGGAAAGTGCAGAGATTGCCGACCTCCTTTTCTATTCTCCCCAGACCATCTATAACTATCGTTCTGTATTGAAGGGAAAAGCCGTCAACAAAGAGAACTTCGAGGAAGAAGTAATGAAACTCTGCCGAGTAATTGGTAAGTCTAATCCTGCCTAACTCAAAACAAGAGTTAACAAAGGTATTCGTTATGTCAAAAACATTAACGAAGCCAGTTAAAATCCTTAAACTTTCAATATCATAAAATAAAATTATCTCTTAATAAAAATAAGAGTATTAATTTTGCATTGGTTATCAAATCCCTAAGTGGTAAAAAGATAAATATTCACCAAATAAACTAATTTGAAAGTATGAAAACAAAAGGAATCAAGTCTATGGTTGCCCTCTTGCTTGGCGCAACAATCATGAGTTCATGTGTAGGTTCATTTACTTTGTTCAACAAACTTGCTAAGTGGAACAAGCACGCTACTAAGTCTAAGTTCATCAATGAGATTATCTTCCTTGTAATTTCTCCTGCTTACGCATTCTGTAGTGCTGCTGATGCGCTCGTACTCAACAGTATCGAGTTCTGGACTGGTAAGAATCCTTTAGCAAATCGCGTTGGTAAGACACGCAACATCAAGGGTGATGACGGCTTGATTTATGCTGTAAAGTATCTCGAGAATGGTTATCAGATTACAAAGCCAGATGGTAGTGTATTCTACTTCACTTACAACAAGCAAGAGAATACATGGTACATGAATGCAGAAGGTAAGGAGCAGAAGATTATCCACTTCAACGGTGATGGTTCTGTAAAGGCTTTCCTCAACAACGGTTTGACAGCAGACGTTACACTCGATGCAGCTGGTGTATATGAGGTACGTCAGATGCAGGCTGGCACAAGCTACTTCATGGCAAGAAGATAAAATCCATTCTTGTTACATTGCAATATAAAAATAGGGGCACAGACGTGTCCCTATTTTTGTTTCTATAAGAAGCACCAGAAGTCGTGCCAAGCGGTTTGTGCAACCTTGATAGCCATCATTCGTATGTCCTCTATTAGTGTTTACTATAGAAATATACAACGACAAAGCCTCGACTTTCTCATTGCTTACAACCGTGTTAACGCTCCGCACCATTGGTGCGGAGGCTTAGCACACATCGTGCGGAGCATTAACACCAATGGTGCGAAAGCCTAAACACATTCTTACCAATTCTTATAATGACCACAATATGACGTGAGAAAAGAGCCGTACAATCGAAGAGAAGTATTCTCTTATTTGATAAAGAGACGTAAGCTTACTCTAAGTAAAAAGGGCTTGCACAAGGTATTAAACCTTAGCAAGCCCCTTTATTTTAGTGTTGTGTTTACAGATTCTTCTTACTTCAACTTCAAGTCGTAGTTCATATCCTTTGTATTAACAGCTGGCTCCTCGAAGTCAGAGTTAACAAGACGAAGTGTAGAATCGTTTACTACGAGGAAGTTAGTCTTGTTGTCCTTACCCAACTCGAACTGGTAGTAAGTATTCTTCTTACCCTTAACGTCCTTCTCTACAACCTGATAGTTACCTGTATAGTTGTAAACAGTATCAACCTCAGAATCAGACTTCATGTAAGACTCAGAAACGCTGAAACCATTTGTTGAATCCTTTGCCAAAGCAACACGATACTTGATACCAGCAACATCAGCTGCAGGTGTCAAACCCTCGTAAACAGCAGAGTCACCAGCAACAACTGAATCCTGAGCTGTTGAATCTGCACCCTCGTTATTTGCAGTAGTCTTGCCATTGTTACAAGCTACCATAGCTGCGCAAGCAGCTACCATAAACATAATCTTTTTCATAATCATTTTAGTTTTATAATGTAAACTCTATTTTAACTCTCACGGTGCAAAGATATTGTATTTAGAATGAAAAACAAGAATGTTTTAACCTTTATTTATCCTTATCGTGCAAGTTTTATTTTATTTTTATCGCCATAGCACGTATTTGTTGGTGACCAGCTTGATCTGTCAAACGAATCACAAAATGGTAATCACCCGGCTCGACGGTCGTTGGTATCTGAATTTCTTGGCTGGCATCGTATGCTTTGCTGCCTCGAGGAATAGAAAAGTCTTGATTATAATAGTAACCATAAATGTCTACATCATACTCCTTATCACCATGGAACTCCACTTCAATATCGTCAATAGGAGACGTTGTTACGATAGTAGCCGTCAATGTAACCTTACCATTCGCTACTCCTGACAGTGTATTTACCTTCAAATTAGTAATTTGGAGCATAAGGATTTGCTACCACCTTTCTTAAAGTAACGTTACTGTTGATTGTTCTTACACCCTATTCTTAACAATAAAAAATGATTAATATAGTATTATTTTAGGTTCCTCAATTAACCCCAAATCGTTTATTAAAGGATAAACATATTTTGTTTTATCATCGATTAGATTGTCTGTCTTGGCAATGCAGGCGTAGCAAGCTATGTCAAGTTACAAAGGTTTTAATACTTCAAAAACACAGATAATGATTTGAAAAATCATTACATAAATCCGAATAAAACATCTATAAATAAGGATAAAAATACGTATAATGATTAGGTTTGTAACTAAAAGAAAATCAATCGGTTATAAAGTAGTAAACGAGAAGGTGCTTAATTGGAGTTCAAAAGGGCGTTAGTAAGACCTCAAAAGAGCATCTTTTGCAAGTCAATTAGGCATCTTTTAGAAGCCAAAAGGGCATGTATTGGTTTTGATTCACACGAAAATAGTTTACAAATATCAATGATATGAGAATGCGTTGTTTACAGAAGACGGATAGACATAATATCTATTTAGACATTAAAGAAAGGCATAATAGGATAGCTGGTGAGTATTAATAAAGTCATAGAAGTTATTTACCCCCAATCGGACATTAGAACACCTCTTCACGTAGAATAGTAAGTATGACTAATGCCCCATTGGGGGTAATTAAGAATTAGCTATTTTTTACTTGCTTATCAGTTTCTTACCTTTATGGATATAAACCCCTTTCACAGGCTTATCAACCTTGATACCAGACACAGTGTAATAATCATCACGTCCGTTATCAGTTACATTAGTAATCCCTGCGGTAACAGGAACCAAAGGTAACAATGGCTGCAAGGTCTTTCCTATATTAGCAGGAAAAGAGAGGTAAGCCTCGCCTGCAGGAACAGTATTATTCGAAGCCTCTATAAAGGATTCACCACGGAGAATGTAATTACGTACTTCTCCCGTGCTATTATCCACCTTACTACCGTGTTCAACGACCACCATCGTCCAATATTCCAGAGAAGGTAGGGTGAATGTTACCTTACCATTATTCTGTGTGAAGACAACTTCTTGCGGAGCACCACCGAAGCAATCTGGACTTGCTACCCATATACGGGCTACAGGGGCAGCATCGTCAAGAACAATCTTCTTATTAAGTAGGACATTAGGCTCTGGCATTGTTTCCTTTATATCACGGATATTAAAGTTGTCTCTTGAGAAGTTACTATAATTCAACAACTGTATTGCAGTCACGTTTCCCTTCATAGTGCTATAAGTATTCACACTATAAGGCTTTGGTCCAATCGTCTGATCTGCAGCATCTGCGACACTTGGATTAGGATCAGACAAATCCCATGCAACCACGTTAACACCATCCATTGTCATGTTAACAGAAGTTTCAGCATTGCCATCTCGCAAGTAGTTTTCATAGGCAACAAGGAAGTCATAATAGTGAATGATTGACTTTTGCAACTTGTCAGACATTTTTCGAGCATCATCAGGGAAGTACTCTGTAAACAACATGTGGTCACCACTCAACTCAATACGAGAACCACCAAGTGCGAAGATAGTAGCATTGCCAAACAGAGCACTGCTTGTGCGGAACTGACCTTCCTTACCATTGCGACAGTGTAGATAAGCAGCAAAGACTGTATTAAAGGTATTCTTACCATTATTACGACGATTGTCCTGTATTATTTTACGGTAGTTCCACAAATAGTCGTCAGCACCCCACATCTCATTATAGCCGAATTCAACGTTACCTGTACCAACTATCTTAGGTCCACCAAAGGTAGAAACAGCATTCATTACAAGGGACTTATCTTTACTATCGGATTTCATACGATTGATAAAGTTTGCATAATAGCCTTCGAAGTCGTGAGTATCACGGCGGTCGCCACCAGTATAAACCTTCTGACCATCTTCTGTCTTGCTCTGCAAATTGGTATAATAAGCCTCGCGCTGACGACCTAATTGGTCAATATGATAACCATCAAACTTAAGATGCTGATATACCTTCTTTATTTCTTTAGAGAGATAGTTCACCCAATCCTGATTACCAGGATTCATCACGTAGATACTTGGCCATGAGCCTAAAGGATACTGTACCTGATGAAGGTCATAGCCATCCTTATCGTTTGCATGCAGGTCTATCCATCCCCAATCACTGCTGACACCATCCTTCCCATCAAGATTTGCTGGTGTTTCTGGCTTTCCATCGACAATATTACCCGTTACACCATAGAGCAAGTCATAGAACATACACTTGCTTCCAACCTCATGTAGCTTGGTAATATAATTTTCTATAGAAGATTTGAAGACATCGCGTAAGCCAACATCCTTCCATTGTGAAGCGCCTTCAGGAATTAGTTTGTGATGTTGCCACTGCCAGTCATAGAACTGAATGCCAGTCATGTGGTAACGATTAAGCATATCTACTTCCTTTTTAACCTGCTCAACAGTCTTGTCAGAGCCATAGTGTGAGATGAAACCATAGCGTGGAAAGCGGCCCCATTCAGTAGAAACATCAACACCAATCGTGGCAAGTGTCTGCTCGGCAATACCATCAGTAGCATAGATTTCAGCCAGATAACCAGTAAAATTCTGTGCTGGAACCTTCCAAGACCAACTTTGTTTTCCACCGATTTCATCGGTTTTTACGACTGTATTGCCATGTAAGTAACGTACTTTGACATTATCAGGAAGAAGATACTTTGATGTGAAGCGAACTGTGGACTCAGGCTCGTAACGTACCTTGTCTGTTGTCAGTTCTACAGGAGCATAGCGAGAAGTGATGTCTTCTCTTAGTTTTAAAGTTGTAGTACTAATAGTTTCTCCTGTTGAAACACGCAGTGCATTGTCATCATAATGGGCTGCATTATCAGCTAAACGGAGTTGATAAACTGTGTTTGGAACAGCCTCTATGATGAGACCTGTGCCTGCACTCGCTGTTGTAATAGGTATCAGGGAGACCGAAGTTCTTCCATTACTTTCCTTTGCTATATAGGCTTTTAGACCCGTAGCTGTGGTAAAGTCAATATCAAAAGAACGCGAAAAAGTGGTGTACTTACTGCTTTGCTGATAAGGAAAACTATCCTTTACCTTATCAGAAATAAATGAAATTCCTTGCAAAGCAGACAGGGCTGATGGCTTTACATAGAAGCCAAAAGTGCCAGAAACATCGGCAAAAGTGTATTGTCCAAGGCTTGGGCAACTGCTACCTAAGTAATAAACGGCAGACAAGTTGCGGCATCCATTGAAGGTTCTATCATTGAAGTTCGTAAGAGTAGTAGGTATAACAACTGACTCCAAAGCTATACAATGATAGAATGCACCCATTCCTAAGCTTGTTACAGACGGAGGTATTTGAACTGTTTTTAGGCTTGCACAGCCTTCAAAAGCCCACTCCCCAATCTCCTTTAAGTCATTAGAAAACTCTAAAGATACCAAGCCACTATTCTTAAAAGCATGGTCCTTTATGTTCTGAAGACCTGTATTAAACTGCACATTTCTTAGTTGATGGCAATCTTCAAAAGCACTGCTACCAATCTCTCTCATGCTTGCTGGTAATACAAGATGTGCTAAAGCGCTACCAGCAAAAGAGCGATAACCAATCTTTTGTAGTGTTCCTGATAAGGTTACAGAGGTTAAATTCGTACAATCAGTGTACTCAAAGCCTTGCATCTCAGTGACACGTGAGGCATCCATCACTCGTCGTAAGCTCTTACAACTATTGAATGCACTGTAGCCAATAGTACTAACCGAACTTGGAATTGTCACAGCAGTAATAGCATTGTTGCCCTCAAAGGCGTTGTGTTCAATGGCTGTAACGACATAAACTTTGTTTTTGTTGCGAACGTCAGAAGGAATAATTATATCCCCATTCGCACCCTTTCCATCCACCAATGTCACCGAATTGTCGGAGTTGGTAGCATACTTGAGGTTGTCATACACAAAGTCATCAGCAAATGAAAAGGCTGCTGACGACAGCGTTACCCACAGAATAAGAAATCGTTTTAATCTCATGGTGTTTGTTTT
>ERZ772770.149-NODE-149-length-15454-cov-4.45581_pt1 | contig 15454 bp, 12 predicted proteins | sample MGYA00511361_ERZ772770 | MGnify/ENA primary metagenome ERZ772770 (study PRJEB29015, sample SAMEA2738026) | human oral metagenome | biome: human oral; feature: human-associated habitat; material: saliva | place: China | collected 2251 ... | reverse complement strand
GCAGCTGGTAAAGATACTCCTATGATTGTAGCTTTAACAAATATGGATAAAATTGTAAGCTTATCCATTACAACAGGAAATGCATCAGCATCTTCTAAAATTGGTGAAGCGACAGTTAACTTATAATTAAATAACAAAACCACCCGTTAGACGGGTGGTTTTGTTATTTAATCTGGAATGACGCAAACAACTTCTGGAGCGAAGAAGTCTTTTTGACAAAGGGTTAATGTTCCTGTTTTGCTGTCACGTTCATAAAGAGTTAAATTATCGGATTCTTGATGTCCAATGACCACAAAGCGTTCATCCTTACTTAAGTGAAAATCACGTGGGACACTTCCATAAGTATCATAATCGGCTACAAATGTTAATAATCCAGTGTCTTCATGGACTTGGAAAACATAAATACGATCATACCCACGATTACTAGCGTAAAGGAATTTTCCATTCTTTGTTAGATGAATAGCTCCCCCCCATGCTTGTTGTTCAGTTGTTGTTAATAAGCGTTGTTCAATAAAAGTAAAGCTTCCTGTTTCAACATCATAGGCTAACACTTCAATACTAGCATTCAATTCACAGATTAAATACGCAATTGGAAGAGTTGGATGGAAAGCTAAATGACGAGGTCCTGCTCCTTTTCTACTATTATATGTAGAAACACGATGAAGTTTTTCACCACCTTGTTGATAAGTAGCTACAATATCACTTCCTAAATCACAGACTACAATCCATTTTTCATCAGGAGTATAGTCAGTATAATGAATATGAGGTTGTTTATCTTCAAGAGAAGGATGAATGATGCGGTCAGCTAATGTTACTGCTGCATCAAATTTGTATGAAGAAACATGACCTTCGTGATAATTAGCTGCTAATAAATGATTGGATTCTTTATTAAAGGCAATATAACAAGGAACGGCTGTTGTATCATGATAATGAGAAACTTTTGTTAAAGTTTCTGCTTGCTTTGTGTTGAATACTGTAATGCCACCCGTATCTTCTTTTGAAACGGCTGCTAATAATGAATGGTCAGCATTTAATGCTAGATAAGTTGGATTTTCGATTTCTGCTTCTAAAGTCAGATTTGAGAATTGTTTTTTTTCAGTATCTAATTGAACAGAATAAATTCCTTTACTCACACGTTTTGTATAAGTGCCTAAATAGAACTTTTCAGTCATGTAAATCAACTCCTTAATGTTTCATTGAGAATATAGTAGCACGGTTCTTAAAAAAAATAAAAAATTCCTTCTCAAAAATGTTTATTTAGATGAAAATATGATACACTAGAACTGAATTTTAGAAAACGAGGTACCTTTAATGGAAGAAATCGAACATACAACTTCAACGAAATCATGGTTTTGGAAATGGTTTTTAAATAATCAATTAGTGAGTACATTGTTAATTATTTTACTGCTGCTAATTAATATTTTTGTTTTCACTAAAATCTCGTATATTTTTTCTCCATTAAAAGGATTTTTCTCCATTATTGGTTTTCCAATGGTAGGTGCCGGAATTTTATTTTATATGGTTAAACCGATTCAAGATTTTCTAGTGAAAAAAGGGGTTCATAAATCGATTGCTATTTTACTGAATTTTATTTTACTAATTGTTTTACTATTGGCGGCAATTTTTAGCTTTATTCCTATTGTAGAAAAACAATTACGAGAATTAGTGACGCAATTACCTACTTATTATAAAATTATTAGCGAACAAGTCGAACGTGTGGTACAAAGCAATACATTTTCAGCAGTACAAGAACAGCTGAACGGAATTAACATGGATTTTATACAGTCATTAGGAACAAGAGTGAATGGACTGTTGAATGTAACAGTTAGCGGTATTGGAAATGTTGTCGGAGCAGTTGGAGAATTTATGATTGGAATTATTACAATGCCAATTCTTTTATTCTACTTACTACAAGATGGGGAGAAAATTTTACCAGGAATACTTAAAGTATTTCCGACTCGATCTCGTAAACGTATGAGTGTTGTGTTAACAGAAATGAATCAACAAATTAGTTCCTATATCCGAGGTCAATTAACGGTTGCGATTGCGGTAGCGATTATGTTCTCGATTGGATATGCGATTATCGGTTTACCATATGGAGTAACCATTGCGATTTTAGCGGGTGCATTAAATGTGATTCCATATGTGGGGTCATTCTTTGGAATTTTACCAGCGTTAATCGTCGGTTTTGTTATCTCACCTTGGATGTTTGTCCAAGTATTTATCGTTTTTGTTATTGAGCAAACATTAGAAGGAAGAATTGTTTCTCCATTAATTTTAGGAAATTCATTACAAATGCATCCGGTGACAATTTTAGTGGTATTATTATCAACAGGTAAAATCTTTGGATTAGTAGGACTCTTATTAGGAGTTCCAGGTTATGCAGTCTTAAAAGTGATTGTTAGTCATATTTTTGATTGGTATAAAGAATATTCTGGCTTGTACAAAGAAGAAGTTGAAAAAGAAGAAATTTTAATAGAAAATTAACAATAAAAAAGCATTTTTTTCGAAAAAAAGCATAGTTATAGATAGAAGGAAATATAACGAAAGCTAACATCGAAAGGAGTGCTTTTTTGTGTGGATATGGAGTTTTGTAGTTGGGTGTTGTATCGGTAGTTTTTTGAATGTAGTTGCTTTAAGATTACAAAGGGAAGAAGATTTTATTCGAGGACATTCTCATTGTGTCGAGTGCTTGCATAAGTTAAATTGGAAAGATTTGATTCCTGTTCTTTCATGGTTGTGGTTAAGAGGGAAATGTCGTTATTGTGGAAGAAACATTTCATCTCGTTATTGGATAGTAGAAGTTGTATCCGGCTGTATGTTCATGCTCGTGACAGGAATCTGGAATGGAAGAGATTGGTTGGGATTACTGGATCTGTGGTTATTGGCAAGTTTAGCTATTTTTTGTAGTTTAACAGATTTACAAGAGCAAGTGATTTATCCGAAAGGTTTGGTGATAATCGGATTGCTTCATATTATAATTGGAATTAGATGTTTACTAGGCAACATACATCTAGAGTCTCTGTTAGTTGCAGGAATATTTTATGGGGGAATTTATGTGATAGGTTATTTACTATGGAAGGAAGAAGTGTTTGGACTAGGAGATTGTTATTATCTAGCAACTATTGCTTTGTGGTATCCAATAAAAGAAATTGTACTCATTGGTTTACTTTCATTTGTTGTAGGTGGAGGAATATTGGGGTTGTTGCCAATTCTAAAAAAAGAAAGAATAAAAAGAGTTGCATTTGTTCCGTTTATTGTGATAGCTCAATTACTAGTGATGAGTTTAGGGGCGGAATGGTTTGGATGGTAAGATGAAGGGGGATAAATGGTGTTGCTGTATTGGTATAGAGTAGAGAAAAAAATTTTTTATGATTTATAATAAAACAACAACAAGGAGTGAAGTATATGAAGAAAATACAAAATCAATTGCCTTATTTACTAATTATTGTGCTAGCTTTTTATGGCTTCCCTTTTATCGATCGAGAAAGCGGAATGTTAATATTATTAATACTGTTTCCTCTTGTATGTTTTCTGGTCGCTCTTGTATATGGTGTCAAACAGTCGTTTTCTTTAGTGTATTCCATTTTAGTTATGGCACTTTTTATTCCTACAATTTTTATTTTTTACAATGAAACAGCTAGTTTTTATATAGGAATATATGGAGTGATTTCTCTCGTTGGAAATTTATTAGGAAGTTTCATTCGAAAAATCTATAATCGAAAATAAATTTAAGGCTGTAGAGACGATAGAAGAATAGGTTATCGTCTTTTTTATGCATTATTTATAGGAAATATATGGAACTGAACGATTTGAAAGTAGTTAATAGAAGAGAAAAGGTAGAAAAAATCACCATCATCATTAATCAATGGTTATAAACATTAAAATGGAATTAAATAAAATGGATTTTTTCAGAAATAAAAAACATAAAAATGAACAAAGAAAGACATTTCACGAAAAGAAAGCATTTTCGTATGAAAGAGAATGGTTTTATAAATATTTTCAAAAAGTTTTAACGCTTAAATGATAATAAAAATGGCAAAAATGAAATGAAAGAAAGTGAAAAAAGAAAGTGAAATGAATTGTTTGGGTTTAAATGTCAAAATAAACTTAAAAAAAATTATTTTAACTAAAAACTAACTTGAAAACGAATTCATTTAGCGGTAAGATAGGTGCATAAGGAAATGGTGTGAAAATAAGTCTGATCAACTTATGTTTCTATTTCCTAAGCTATGAATTCATAACTGTTCAAATTTTTAATTAGGATGGTGGCTATTATGTCAAACCCAATTCACGTATTTTCTGAAATTGGACGCTTAAAGAAAGTTTGTTTGCATCGCCCAGGTAAAGAGTTAGAAAATTTGATGCCAGACTATCTAGAACGTTTATTATTCGATGATATTCCATATTTAGAAGATGCTCAAAAAGAACATGATGCATTTGCTGAAACTCTTCGTAACGCTGGAGTAGAAGTTTTATACTTAGAACAATTAGCAGCTGAAGCAATCGATGCTGCAGGCGTTCGTGAAGAATTCGTAGATGAATGGTTATCAGAAGCTGGTGTAGCAAGTGTTGCTTCTCAAAAAGCAATTAAAGATCACTTACTATCATTACCAACATTTGACTTGGTATTGAAAACAATGGAAGGATTCCGTAAAACTGAAGTTCAAGCAGAAGCTACAACTTTAGCAGGTATGTACGAAACAGATTATCCATTTGTAGTAGATCCAATGCCAAACTTATACTTCACTCGTGATCCATTTGCTACAATGGCAAACGGTGTTTCATTAAACCACATGTATGCAGATACACGTAACCGTGAAACAATTTATGGTAAATATATTTTCACTTATCACCCAGTATACGGAAATGGAAAAGTTCCATTTTTCTATGATCGTACAGAAGATACTCGTATCGAAGGTGGAGATGAGTTAGTTCTTTCTAAAGAAGTATTAGCTGTAGGTATTTCTCAACGTACAGATGCTCGTTCAATTGAAAAAATTGCTCAAAAATTATTTGCTGAAACTGATTTCAAACAAGTATTAGCATTCGTAATTGGTGAAAACCGTAAATTCATGCACTTAGATACTGTATTTACACATATCGATTATGATAAATTTACTATCCATCCAGAAATTCAAGGCGGATTAAAAGTATTCTCTATTACAAAAGGAGAAAATGGTGCGCTTAACATTGAATTAACTGAAGATAAATTAGAAAATGTATTAGCAAAAGCATTAGGCTTACCTTCTGTAACATTAATCCCATGTGGTGGCGGAGATCCAGTTGAAGCTGCTCGTGAACAATGGAACGATGGTTCTAATACATTAACAATTGCACCAGGGGAAGTAGTTGTATATGACCGTAACGTTGTTACAAACGAAATCCTAGAAAAATATGGGATTAAATTACATAAAATTCGCGGTAGTGAATTAGTTCGTGGTCGTGGTGGCCCACGTTGTATGTCAATGCCATTCGAACGTGAAGATTTATAATTTAAAATACAATCTTTTATGATATAATTAATTTAGAATTACAATTTTGAAAGGAGTCATTCCAAATATGACACAAGTGTTCCAAGGCCGTAGCTTTTTAAAAGAAAAAGATTTTACTCGTGCAGAAATCGAATATTTAATCGACTTCTCAGCGCACGTTAAAGATTTGAAAAAACGTGGTGTTCCACATAAATTCCTAGAAGGTAAAAACATTGCCTTATTATTCGAAAAAACATCTACTCGTACTCGTGCAGCTTTCACAACTGCAGCAATCGACTTAGGTGCTCACCCAGAATATTTAGGTAAAAACGATATCCAATTAGGTAAGAAAGAATCAGTGGAAGATACTGCTAAAGTTTTAGGCCGTATGTTTGATGGAATCGAATTCCGTGGATTCAGCCAACAAGTCTGTGAAGATTTAGCAAAATACGCTGGCGTTCCTGTATGGAATGGTTTAACAGATGCATGGCATCCAACACAAATGATTGCTGACTACTTAACTGTTAAAGAAAACTTCGGTAAATTAGAAGGATTAACATTAGTTTACTGTGGTGACGGACGTAACAACGTTGCAAACAGCTTATTAGTAACAGGTGCAATCTTAGGTGTGAACGTTCATATCTTCTCACCAAAAGAATTATTCCCAGAACCAGAAGTAGTTGCATTAGCTGAAGGTTATGCTAAAGAAAGCGGAGCTCGTGTATTAATTACAGACGAAGCTGAAAAAGCTGTTAAAGGCGCAGATGTATTATACACTGACGTATGGGTATCAATGGGTGAAGAAGACAAATTCACTGAACGTGTAAACTTATTACAACCTTACCAAATTAACATGGACTTAGTTCGTAAAGCTGAAAACGAAGACTTAATCGTATTACACTGCTTACCAGCATTCCATGATACTGAAACAGAATACGGTAAAAAAATTGCTGAAGAATTTGGCATTAAAGAAATGGAAGTAACTGATGAAGTATTCCGTAGTAAATATGCTCGTCAATTCGATCAAGCTGAAAACCGTATGCACTCAATTAAAGCAATCATGGCTTTAACTGCAGGTAACTTATTTGTAAACAAAGTTTATAACAAAAAGTAACATAAAAAGCCATTCTGGTTCTGATGTTGAATCAGAATTAGAATGGTCTTTTTATAGATAAACGGAGGATATTATTATGGCTGAACAAGTAGCTGAAAAAAAAGGTTTTAAAATGCCTTCTTCATATACTGTTTTATTCATTATCATTGCAATTATGGCTTTATTTACTTGGATTATTCCAGCTGGACAATATGATAAAACAGAAGATGGCAACTTAATCGCTGGTACTTATCAACAAGTTGATTCAAACCCACAAGGTTTTTATGATGTTGTTATGTCTCCAGTATATGGTATGTTAGGACGCGAACATAAATTAAACGAAGGTGAACCTAATGAAATCACATTAAAAACTGAAGGTGCGATTCAAGTTTCATTCTTTATTTTAATGGTTGGTGGATTCTTAGGAGTTGTTACTGAAACAGGAGCTTTAGACGTAGGGATTGCTTCAATCGTTCGTAAATATAAAGGTCGTGAAAAAGCTTTAATTCCTGTGTTAATGTTCTTATTTGCATTAGGTGGAACAACTTATGGTATGGGTGAAGAAACAATGGCTTTCTACCCATTAATCGTTCCTGTAATGTTAGCAGTAGGTTTTGATACAATTACTGGGGTAGCAATTGTATTAATTGGTTCTCAAATCGGATGTTTAGCTTCAACCGTTAACCCATTTGCAACAGGGGTTGCTTCAGATGCAGCTGGTATTAGTGTTGCAGAAGGTATTGGATTACGTTTAATTTTCTTCATTGTAATGTGGGCAATTTCTGCATTCTACGTATATAACTATGCAAGCAAAGTAGAAAAAGATCATTCTAAATCTTATACATTTGCTACACGTGAAGCTGATTTATCATACTTCAATGTTGAACAAACTGAAGCGGAATTAAGTGGTAAACAAAAAGCTGTCTTAACAGTATTCGTATTCACATTCATTATCATGATTTTAAGTTTAATTCCATGGGCTAAATTTAATATTCATGTATTCGAAAAAATTAATGAAGTTATCGTTGGTATTCCATTTATCGGTCAAGTATTCGGTCAATCATTACCTTTAGGTGAATGGTACTTCCCTGAAATTACAATGTTATTCTTAATGATGGCTGTATTAGTAGGAATTACTTATAGAATGAAAGAAGAAAAATTCATTCAAGTATTTATGGCTGGTGCTGCAGATTTATTAGGTGTTGCTTTAATCTGTGCATTAGCTCGTGGTATCCAAGTAATTATGAACGATGGTATGATTACAGCTACAATCTTGAACTTTGGTGAAAATGCATTATCAGGTTTATCAGCTCAAGTATTTATTGTATTAACATACATCTTCTACTTACCATTATCATTCTTAATTCCTTCTTCTTCAGGTTTAGCAGGTGCTACAATTGGTATCTTAGCTCCTTTAGGAGAATTCGTAAATGTATCTCAATCATTAGTAATTACTGCTTTCCAATCAGCAAATGGGGTACTAAACTTACTATCACCAACTTCTGGTATCGTAATGGGTGCATTAGCATTAGGACGTATCGAAATTACAACTTGGTGGAAATTTGTTGCTAAATTAGTAGGTATTGTAATGGGCGTTTCAATCCTATTATTAATCTTAGGAACATTCATTAATATTTAATTAGTAAAATAACATTAAAAGAACTCCCCTCGATTTAAGGGGGGATTTCTTATTTCTTGAGGAGGATACGATGAGCACATTTATTACAGAAAAACATAAAGAAGAATGTATTGAATCGATTAAACGATTGGTTCGTATTCCTTCTGTCCTAAATGAAGGTGAAGGAGACACTCCTTTTGGAAAAGATATTCAATTTGCATTAGAAGATGCATTGGCTTTATGTCGTGAACTAGGCTTTAGCACTTACATTGATCCGAAAGGATATTATGGTTATGCTGAAGTTGGAAGTGGAGAAGAATCATTAGCCATTCTATGTCACTTGGACGTTGTTCCAGCGGGAGATTTGAATAATTGGGATACTCCTCCATTTGAAGCTGTTCTAAAAGATGGTTTCTTATATGGAAGAGGGACTCAAGATGATAAAGGTCCTTCAATGGCAGCCTTATATGCAGTAAAAGCATTAATGGATGCCGGAGTAGAATTTGATAAACGAATTCGATTCATTTTTGGGACTGATGAAGAAACATTATGGCGTTGTTTAGCTCGTTATGCCGAGTTAGAAGAAGTAGCGACAATGGGATTTGCTCCTGATGCAGAGTTCCCATTAACGTATGCTGAAAAAGGGTTATTGCAAGTGAAATTGCATGGACCAGGAAGTGACGCTCTAGTATTTCATTCAGGAGATGCTTTCAATGTAGTACCAGGTAAAGCATCTTATAAAGGAGACTATTTCTCTCAAGTAGTAGAAAAATTATCTTCATTAAAATTTGAACATGAAACGCAAGAGGATGAAGTGACTGTTCTAGGAGTTTCTAAACACGCAAAAGATGCACCACTTGGTGTGAATGCATTAATTCGCTTAGTAAAAGGACTTCATTCAGCTGTTGATCATTCAACATTAGCATTTATTTCAGAAGTAGTTGGAGAAGATGCTACAGGAAGTAGTATTTTAGGAAAAATTGAAGATGAGCCATCAGGTGGTTTAACATTTAATGTAGCAGGATTGACTATTACACCAGAAAAATCAGAAATTCGTATTGATATTCGAATTCCAGTATTAGCAGATAAAGATGCAATTGTCAAAACTCTATCTGAAAAAGCAAAAGAATTTGGATTAGAATATGAAGAATATGATTATCTAGGACCATTGTATGTTCCATTAGATAGCGTTCTAGTAGATACACTAATGGCTGTATATCAAGAAAAAACGGGTGATACAACTCATTTGCCACAATCTTCAGGAGGAGCAACTTTTGCTCGTACTATGAAAAATTGTGTTGCTTATGGAGCAGTATTCCCAGATTCACCAATTACATTCCATATGGAAAATGAAAAAATGTCGTTAAGAGATATATTTGATTCAATGGACATTTATGCAGAAGCAGTATATCGATTAGCTGGTAAAAAATAGTATAAGATTTAGTTTTAATCATAAAGGAGTTTATAAATATGTCACGTAAAATCGTAGTAGCGTTAGGCGGTAACGCAATTTTATCATCAGATGCTTCAGCAAAAGCACAACAAGAAGCATTAATTCAAACAGCAAAATACTTAGTACAATTCATTGAAAATGGTGACGAATTAGTTGTTACTCACGGAAATGGACCACAAGTTGGTAACTTATTATTACAACAAGCAGCAGCTGACTCAGAAAAAAATCCAGCAATGCCATTAGATACATGTGTTGCGATGACAGAAGGATCAATTGGATTCTGGTTACAAAATGCATTAGTCAATGAATTACAGGCACGTGGCATTAAAAAAGACGTTGCTGCAGTAGTAACACAAGTAATCGTTTCTAAAGACGATCCAGCATTCTCAAATCCAACAAAACCAATTGGACCATTCTTAACGGAAGAAGAAGCTAAAGAACAAGCAGCAGCTACTGGTGCAACATTTAAAGAAGACGCAGGTCGTGGTTACCGTAAAGTAGTTCCTTCACCAAAACCAGTTGGCATTAAAGAAGTAAATACAGTTAAAAACTTAATTGCTACTGGTACTGTTGTCATTACAGCAGGTGGGGGAGGTATCCCAGTTGTTGAAGACCCAGAAACTAAATTCTTAACAGGTGTTGAAGCAGTTATCGATAAAGACTTTGCAAGTCAAACATTATCTGAATTAGTTGGAGCAGACTTATTCATCGTATTAACAGGTGTTGACAATGTATATGTAAACTTCAATAAACCAGATCAACAAAAATTAGAAACTGTAACAACAAGTGAATTGAAAAAATATATTGGAGAAAATCAATTTGCACCTGGTTCAATGTTACCAAAAGTTGAAGCAGCTATTGCTTTCGTTGAAAACTATCCACAAGGTAAAGCTATCATTACTTCATTAGAAAATATCGCTGAAGTATTAAAAGGTGATGGCGGTACACAAGTTGTTGCTGGCTAATTTTATTAGATATTAAGAGATAAAAGGATTGACGGAATTACCGTTAATCCTTTTTTTATGAAATTAATTTTTATAAATACAATGATATTTCATTTAAACTATGGTAATATTAGTAGGAAATTTATTAAAGAGAGAAGGATTAGATGACTTCATCTATGTATGCATTAGCCTTGCAAATAGAGCAAGAATTAAATAAGATTTCATCAAAAAAAGGTCATGTTGTTTTTAGAACATTAAAAGGTGAAACAAAATACGTATTTCAATTTGAGAAGAATCATACTAAAGGTTTAGTAATTCAATTATTAAAGAATGAAGAAGACTTAGCGTTTGTAACAACCATTGAAAAGAAATGTCGATTAGAAAGAGCTGTTCATCAATCAGAATTGGATTTAAGATGGTTATCAAAAGGGATTCAAATTCGTTTTGATAAGAAATCGATTATTTATGATGCTGAAATTCAAAGAATGGAAAGATTAGGAATTGAAGTTCAGAAATTTGAATTATTACCAAATATTTTAAATTTTACAGAAGAAAATATTGGAAGAAGTGTTTCTGTTACAAATCAATATAGAAAATTTGTAGAACAAGTATTAACACTAGTTTTACAAGAAGGAAATCTTGAAAAATTAGAGTTAGTTTGGAATAAACAACAAAAAAATTATTATCAAACGTATCCAGTTTTTACGTATAACCAACGTACAAAAGAAGTAACTTATGTTGAACAAGAAAAAATGTTAGCGTTAAAAGATATTCCAAAATATCATTATTATGCACCAAATACTCCAGCTCAATTACAAATTTCTGAGTTTGAATTTGCTAAATTTATGGAGAGAATTGAAGCAACAGTGAATGTTTCAATGCAAGTTAGAATTGGAGTTCAAGAATTAGTGAGTTCGGAATTATCGAAACAAAATATCCCATTTGTGATTGAAATGGCAGATAAAGATGCCGTTGCCTATACCAAGTTAATACATGCGATTGATCCAAAAACAATTCAAGAAGAATTTTTAGAAATGTTTGCAGAGTTTCAATTTAAACCAACAACGATTTTAGTTTCAGGATTATTTGGAATTTATTTAAGTAATATTTTATCGCCATTAGCAAAAAGAATGTCTATTAAAGTGAAGCATGTAGATAACTTACCAACGTTTAATCGACTAACACCTGAAGAAAGAATTCTATCATTTTTACATTTATATGGTATAAGCGTGTAAAAATTCACTTGCAAAATATCTTATTTAGGTGTACGATGAGTGTGTTAAGCGAAAGTGTTTAACAAATAATATGAAGGAGGTAGTTGTAATGAACAACTTAAATGGAAAACATCAACAATTGAACAAAACAACTAAAATCTCCTTACAGAATATGACAATGTATTAATATACTCACTTTAATTATTTTTGGTTTTGCGAAATGAGGCTAACTGTCTGCTGTGGTAGGTGGTTAGCTTTTTTTCATAGATAAAAGTGGAGAGACTAGTTGTGTATATGTGTATACGGAACTAGTCTTTTTTTGTCAAATTTCTGTGGGAGTAAGGAGGATATATGAAAGTCATTATGAAACACCTAGGAGTTTATTTTAAAAAGCACTGGGTGAGATATGTTATTATTGTATGTAGTGCAATTTTAAATAGTTATTTATTAGTCGTTCCTGCAAAAATATTAGGACAAATTGTGAACGCGATTGTAGATCAATCGTTGACGCAAGAACAACTTTTGGGATATATAGGGTTCTTTTTCCTATCATTAGTAGGGGTTTATATATTGGATTCTGCATTAATGTATTGGATTTGGTTTGCTCGTTTTGACTATATTACCAATTTACGATTAGGAACAATGAAGCAATTATTATGGAAAAAAGCTCCGTTTTATACGAAGTTTAGAGTCGGAGATATTGTAACCCGTTCAAGTGAAGACCTTGAAACAATTGGGAATTTAGTAGGGTTTGGAGTATATGCGTTTCTAAATGCATTCTTTATTACTTTATCCGTTCTATCGAATATGGTAATGAATGTTTGGTGGGAGTTGACACTTATTTCAGTTCTACCAATGCCGGTATTAGCTTATGCACTCTATCGTTTAACGGATAAAATTGAAATAGTATTTGGGGATGCTCAAAAGGCTATTTCTGATATGAATGCGGAAGTATTAGAAATGATTGATGGAACTTATGTCATTCGAGCTTATGGGCAAGAAGATAGAATGAGTCAAATTTTCCAGCAGAAAACAGAAGATTCTCTTCAAAAAAATATTGCAGTAGCTAAATTGGGAATGTTATTTATTCCATTAGCACAAGTAGTTGTAGGAATTTGTATGTTAATTGGGTTGATTTATGGTGGAGGACTTGTTCAAGAAGGGAAAATTTTATTAGGAAGCTTAGTTTCTTTTCCAATCTATATCGGTTTATTAGTTTTTCCACTGTATTTAATTGGAGACATTGTCGTAATGGTTCAACAAGGAAAAGTTTCGTTTGAGAGAATTTTCGAATTATTCGAAACAAGTGATGATTTAGAAGAAGATGGACAGGAAGAATTAGGGCAATTCGAAGAAATTCGTTTTGAAAATTTCTCCTTTACTTATCCTGGTGAAGAAAGTCCAACATTGAAAAATATTTCAGTTAGTATTAAAAAGGGACAAACCATTGGAATTGTTGGAAAAACGGGTTCAGGTAAAACGACCTTCCTAAAACAATTTTTACATCAATATCCTTACAAGAATGAAACAATTGTGCTGAATAATCAAAAATTGGTTCATTGGAAACGTCAATCCGTAGATGCTTTAATGGCGTATGTACCACAAGAACATGTGCTATTTTCTAAAAGTATTTTAGAAAACCTAAAACTTGCTAATAAAGAAGTGACAGAACAAGTTGTATGGGATGTACTAGAGCAAGCTGCCATAGCGGAAGATATTCGTCGAATGCCAGAACAATTAGAAACGATGATTGGTGAAAAAGGGATTACTTTAAGTGGTGGGCAAAAACAACGATTATCGATTGCCCGTGCATTACTAAGAAATGGTGAAATTTTATTACTCGATGATGCCCTGTCAGCTGTTGATGCTAAAACAGAAATCCAAATTGTGGATCATCTAAAATCAGAAAGACTTCATCAAACAAATATTATTACAGCGCATCGCTTATCTGCGATTCGGCATGCAGACTGTATTTTAGTATTTGAAGATGGTCAGATTGTTGCAAGGGGAACTCATGAAGAGTTACTTGCACAAAAAGGCTGGTATTATGAACAATACTTGAAACAAGAACTAGAAGAAGGAGAGGTGAGCGAAGAATGCTAAAAACAATTTTTTGGTTATTAAGCTATATTCGTTATGAAAAACGTTCCTTTTTCATTGGATTTATTTTATTATTACTCGCTTCAGCTTCAGGAGTGTATGCTCCAATTGTTGCGAAGCAATTTATTGATTTGGTGATTACACCATCAGAAAATTCAGGTGTAATTAATTGGGGTCAGATTACTCAATTTGCTGCAGTCTATTTTGGATTATTGCTCATTTCAGCGTTATCAGCTTATTTTGGACGCTTTATCTTAAGTGTGATGTCGAATCGTTTAACAAAACGTTTAAGAGATGAATTATTTGATAAAATTCAACATTTGCCTATTCGTTATTTTGATTCTTTACCAGCAGGAAAAGTTGTTTCAAAAATAACAAATGATACGGAAGTTGTTCGTCAAAATTTCTTTGTTGCCGCAACTGCCAATGTTTTAAATAGTATTATTATTATTGTTGGAATTTATGTTGTTATTTTTTCTCTTAATATTCGATTAGGAGCTGCTTTATTATTAGTCATTCCAGCCATTCTTTTATGGCAAGTGGTATTTAGTAAAAAAGCAGGAGCTTTTACAGGTCCACTTCGTGAGAGCTTTAGTAATATGAATGGGAAGTTAAATGAAATCATTCAAGGAATGTCTATTATTCAAGTATTCCAACAAGAGAAACTGGTGAATAAAGAGTATGAAGAAATTGTTCAGGAGTGGAAAGGAATTGGTCTGGAATCATTAAAGGTAGAATCTTTCTTAGCTTGGAGTGTCGTAGGTTTTCTAAGAAATGTTACTTTAATGTTTGCTGTTTTATATTTAAGTGTGAAATATTTAGGAGGAACATTAGGTTTAACTGCTGGATTTATTTATGCGATCGTGGACTATATTAATCGTCTCTATGATCCGATTGATAATTTAGTACAAATTTTTGCTGGATTGCAACATGCTTTTGCAGCAGGTGGTCGTGTGATTGAATTAATGGAGATGCCAATCGAGAAATCAGGGGATGCTGATTTTGTCATGGAAGATGGAAAAGTTGAATTTAAAAATGTATCTTTCTCTTATGATGGAAAAACTCCTGTGTTGAAAAATATTTCCTTTACGATTGAAGCGGGTGAAACAGTGGCTTTTGTAGGGCATACTGGTTCCGGGAAATCGACGATTATGAATTTGTTATTTAGATTTTATGACCCAACTGATGGAGAAATTTGGATTGATGATCAAAATATTGCTTTATCGAATCAGCGGAAAGTGCGTGAGAAGATGGGAATTGTGTTGCAAGATCCGTACTTATTTGCTGGGACTTTAGGAAGTAATATTGGATTGGAAAATCCTTCTATCACAACTGAAGTGATGGAAAATGCGTTAATTCAAGTAGGTGGTCAGCATATTTTAGAGCGTTCTGAAGAAGGGTTAAATATTCCGATTCAAGATAAAGGGGCGGAGTATTCGTCTGGGGAACGTCAGTTGATTTCTTTTGCTAGGGCATTAGCATTTAATCCAACGATTTTAGTGCTGGATGAAGCGACTTCTCATGTGGATACGCAAACGGAAGGGATGATTCAGCAGGC
>ERZ772770.145-NODE-145-length-15730-cov-4.31483_pt1 | contig 15730 bp, 12 predicted proteins | sample MGYA00511361_ERZ772770 | MGnify/ENA primary metagenome ERZ772770 (study PRJEB29015, sample SAMEA2738026) | human oral metagenome | biome: human oral; feature: human-associated habitat; material: saliva | place: China | collected 2251 ... | reverse complement strand
CAGCTGGATGGTCCTGACCGTGTTCGGCGCACTGAGCGGCGCGTTCATGGGTATCGCCTACTTTGCACGCCACCCCGAGGCGTCCCTCACCAACCCCGAAACCGCTGAGTCGGTCTTCCTGGATCTCGCCCAGATTCTGTTCCACCCCCTCGTTGCGGGCCTGATTCTGGCTGCGGTTCTGGCGGCAATTATGTCCACCCTCTCCTCGCAGCTGATCGTGTGCTCCTCCGCTCTGGTGGAAGACCTCTACGGCATCTTCTCCTCGAAGAAGCTCAGCGCGGGCAAGTCCCTGTGGCTCGGCCGTGCAGGCGTGGCAATCGTGGCACTGGTCGCTGGTGCCCTGGCGTGGAACCCCAACAGCTCCATTCTGCAGCTGGTCGCATTCGCTTGGGCTGGCTTCGGTTCGGCGTTCGGCCCGACCGTTCTGCTCTCCCTCTACTGGCGTAAGCTGACCACCCAGGGCGCACTCGCCTCCATGATTACCGGTGCCGTTGTGGCATTCGCATGGGGTCAGAGCCCGATGAAGTCCGTGCTCTACGAAATGGTTCCCGGCTTCGCTTCGGCGATGCTGGTCGCAATCATTGTCTCCCTGGTCACCTACAAGAAGAACCAGACCATTGACGAAGAGTTCGACCGCGCGGTAGAGCTCGCAAAGGTCAAGTAACCCACAAATAACCGTAGCCTACAACTAACCGAGGCTGGGTAAGGTTCCTGACCCAACCTCTAAGGCCCGGGCCGCACACACGCGGTCCGGGCCTTCTTATATGCCCGGGCAACCCATGCCACAACCTCAGACAACGCCCGAGCAACACCTGAGCAACACCTGAGCAACGTGCGGGCAACGTAGAATAGGGTCTATGACTGCACAACTTCCCGAAAAGGTCTCGGACATCTTCAACCCCGCCGACTGGCGCGTTGTCGAAGGCTTCGAAGACTTCACCGACATCACCTACCACCGCCAGGTTGAGCGCGACGAAAACGGCGAAATCCTGCGCGATCTGCCCACCGTGCGCATCGCATTCGACCGCCCCGAGGTCCGCAACGCATTCCGCCCGCACACCGTGGACGAACTCTACCGCGCCCTCGACCACGCCCGCATGACCTCCAACGTAGGCACCGTACTGCTCACCGGCAACGGCCCCTCCGCCAAGGACGGCGGCTGGGCTTTCTGCTCCGGCGGCGACCAGCGCATCCGCGGCCGCGACGGCTACCACTACGCCAGCGGCGACACCGCAGAAAGCATCGACCCGGCACGCGCAGGCCGACTGCACATCCTGGAAGTGCAGCGCCTCATCCGCACCATGCCCAAGGTTGTTATCGCCCTCGTCTCCGGCTGGGCTGCAGGCGGCGGCCACTCCCTGCACGTGGTGGCTGACCTGACCATCGCCTCCGAAGAGTACGGCAAGTTCAAGCAGACCGACGCAACCGTCGGCTCCTTCGACGCAGGCTACGGTTCGGCACTGCTCGCACGCCAGGTAGGTCAGAAGTTCGCCCGCGAAATCTTCTTCCTCGCCAAGGAATACGACGCACAGCGCATGTACGAAATGGGCGCGGTTAACGACGTAGTCCCCCACGCGGAGCTCGAGAACAAGGGCCTGGAATACGCGGCGCACATCGCCCGCCAGTCCCCGCAGGCAATCCGCATGCTTAAGTACGCCTTCAACCTGCCCGACGACGGCATGCTCGGCCAGCAGGTCTTTGCCGGTGAGGCAACCCGTATGGCATACATGACCGACGAGGCTGTGGAGGGTCGTGACGCGTTCTTGCAGAAGCGTGACCCGGACTGGTCCAACTACCCCTACTATTTCTAAGCAGTACTTCTCAGAGGAAGTACCTTCCGCAGAAGTAGTTTCAGATGCATAGGCTCGGAGCCGGATTCCCCCTGATACCCTCAGCTAAGAATCCGGCTCCGGCGCATTTGATGCCGCCCCTCTTTTCTCCCAGGCATATGACATGCCCCGGCTCATAAGCACGTAGCCGCTACCAACAGCCGCTAAGGATTTAGCCTTGATGAACACCCCCGTACCCGGGCTCGTGCCCTCCCCCACCCCGCAGGAGGCTGCCCTGCACCCGCAGGCGGTACAGGTGCGCGCCGATCAGCCCGCCGACCCTCACGCCATGCTGGGTGCTTTTGAGCAGCTACTGGGTGGGTACGCGGCGGGTGCTGGTGCGGAGAGTGTAGAGGCGGAAAGCACGGGCTCTAAGGTTACGGAGCCTATTGCCCTGGTGGTGGGAACCTCCGGGTCCACCGGAACCCCCAAACGCACCGCGCTGACCGCGCGAGCTCTTGCCGCCAGTGCGGCAGCCACCGAGAACTTCTTCGGCTCGAACTCCGATGCCGCCTCGCAGTGGTTGTTGGCTCTTCCCGCGCACTATATTGCCGGCGCGCAGGTGCTCGCCCGCTCCGTGCTCTCCGGTACCACCCCGGTCATTGCCCGCTCCGTGACCGAACCGGTGCACTTTAGCCCCGAAGTTTTCCTGCAGGCGGTTGAGCGCATGAGCTCGGCACGCCGGTTTATCTCCCTGGTGCCCACTCAGCTCCATAAACTGCTCGAAAGCGCGGACGCCAACCCGCACCTGGGCGCTGAAATTCACGAGGCGCTCAGCTCCTTCACCGGAATCCTGCTTGGAGGCGCCCCCGCCAGCGCCGACCTGCTCGCCGCCGCCACTGCGCTGGGGCTGAACACGGTGACCACCTACGGCAGTGCCGAAACCGCCGGCGGATGCGTCTACTCCGGCTCTGTTCTGCCCGGCGTGCGGGTGGAACTCGTGCCCGAAGAAGGCATGCCCGAAGAAAGTATGCCCACAGCGCCGGATATTGAGGGAAAGCCCGCGCAGGTGGGCCGTATATGGATCAGCGGCGCGCACCTCGCCAGCGGCTACATTGGCGATGCCACCCGCACCGCCGAGCACTTCTTCACCGCCGCGGACGGCACCCGCTGGTACCGCACCGACGACTACGGTCTGCTCAGCCCAGCAAACGCCCCCGACAGCCCTGCGCACGGCCCCGGCAGCGCTGCACACCGTAGCGAGCCGCGCCTGCAGGTGCTCGGTCGTAGTGACGACGTGCTCATCAGCGGAGGTGTAAAAATCTCCGCACGCGCCGTGGCGACCGTCCTCGAAGAGCACCCCGCCGTACGCGAGGCCTGCGTAATCGGCCTACCCGATGCCCGCTGGGGCACAGCCATTGCCGCCGCGGTCACGCTGGTACCCTCTGCCGGTGCCGCGGCTGCACCTACTGAGAATAACCCCGCACTGAACGAAGATCTCTGCGCCCTGCTACGTGCCCGCTGCGCCGAAAAGCTCGGTGCCCCCGCCGCACCCAAGCAGCTGAGCATCCTGCCGGATTTCCCGCTCACCAGCACCGGCAAGCCGGACCGCGCAGAAATATACAGTATCCTGGACAGAGACTATCGTCGGGGCTAAAGCAGGCTCATCCGAGGGTTTTCACCCCGTGCACGCAGCCGCTCACACGCCCTGACCATCGCCGTCACAACACCCACGCATCATACACACTTAGACCCGGAAGGAACCCCCGTGGCAACTGCCGCCCAATGGATTGAAGGCGCTCGCCTGCGCGCCCTGCCGCTCGCCGTCGCCCCCATTATTGCCGGCTCAGCTGCCGCCTACGAGATCAACGCATTCAAGCCGCTCTACGCGTTCTTGGCGTTCCTCGTCGCGTTCTTCCTGCAGGTCGGCGTGAACTACGCCAACGACTACTCCGACGGCATCAAAGGCACCGACGAAGACCGCGTGGGTCCGCTACGCCTCGTCGGTTCCGGCGTGGCAAGCCCCCGCTCCGTCAAGTACGCCGCCTTCGCCTGCTTCGGCCTAGCGATGCTCGCGGGCCTTGCCCTGGTGGCTCTGGCGAACCAGTGGTGGTTCCTGGCGATTGGCGCCTCCAGCGTCTTCGCGGCGTGGGGCTACACCGGCGGCAAGCACCCCTACGGCTACATGGGCTTAGGTGACGTGTTCGTCTTCGTCTACTTCGGTCTGGTCGCGACCCTGGGCACCCTCTACACGCAGGCGCACACCCTGACCCTGCTCGGCTGGGTTGGCGCTATCGGCATTGGTCTGATTTCCTGTGCGCTGCTCATGGCGAATAACGTGCGCGACATTCCCACCGACATTGAGGCGGGCAAACTGACCATGGCGGTCCGCCTGGGCGAACGCTGGTCGCGCATCACCTACATCGTGGAGATGGCGCTGGCACTGGGCCTGGGCGTGCTCCTGCTCGATGAGAACCCCTGGTTCCTGCTGATTTTCCTGCTGGTCGGCCCGACCATCCACTCCTGCGTGACCGTGTGGACGCGCGGCGGCCGCGAGCTGATCCCCGTGCTCAAGCAGGCGGGTATTGTGGCGCTCGTGTACTCCGTGATTCTTGCCCTCGCCGTGTGGCTGGGTTCGCTGGATATTATTAGCCACGAGGTTCAGGTATTCACCGGCTACTAAGCCGACCTACAAATCTGCGCCAGATTACCGCGCCGTTAAGCCGCTAGCGGGCACCCGGTTCATAGTTCTGCGATAACGCGGCGGTGTGTCATAGTAGTGCTTATGATTCGAGCCATGCTGATTATTGGCGGCGCCGCCCTCGTCGTGGGGCTGACCCTCTACACTCTCTTGGACGCCGTCCGCACCCCCGCACACGAGGCGCGAACCCTGCCCAAGTGGCTGTGGGTTCTCGTCACCCTGCTCTTCCCCGTGGTGGGCCCGCTCATGTGGCTCATTCTGGGCCGCCCCAAGGCACAGCCCGCGGCAGGCGCTCGCCGCGGCTTCGGTCAGCGACGCAACACCCCGGCGCCCTCGGTCTCTTCCCCCGACGACGATGAAGAGTACCTGCGCTGGCTCAAAGCAAAGGCAGAACGCGAACGCCGCAGCCGCGAAGCAGAATCGAACAATAAGCAGGATTCCGAGCGTAAGGACCCCGCGCCTAATGATCCTGAGGACGGCACGCCGAATCAGGGTAACGGGCAGAACTAGTCGGGACGGCTAGGTTTGCAGCTCGTGCACCCCTCAAGGTTTATAGAAAGAGGCTGTGAGCGCATCCGTAACGGATGGGCTCACAGCCTCTTTCTATGCTCAAAACAGCTTTGGGAGCTAGCAACCGGGTTTATTAGCTACCGGGCAGCTGAATCACACCACCGTACAGCGGCGCAGCAGGCTCCGCATAGCCCGCAAAATGCGGCATCTCATGCTCAAAATCAGTGGTGCTAAACGCCAGGGTCGTAATCGACGCCAGGTTGCACTCGCGGGCACGCGGGTCATGCTGCAGCATGCGGCCTTCAACACCCAGGCGAGTAATCCAAATCGGCAGCTGATGCGACACAATAATCGCCTCCGCACCCTCGCCTCCGCGCTCATAGGCGGTACGCGCCGCATCCTGAACAGCCGCAGCCATACGGCGAATCTGATCCAGATACGACTCACCCCAGGAGGGGCGCGCCGGGTTGTACAGCTTCGTCCAGTGACGCGGGTTCTTCAGTAGCTCCTGCGCGTTCACGTGCAGACCCTCAAAGTAGTTATCCGCCTCAATGACGCGCTCATCCGGCTGCGCGGTCAGACCCAGCAGCTCCTCGACGGGTGCGGCCGACTCGCGGGTGCGCTGCAGGGGTGAGCAGACCAGGTGCACGAAGCGGACGCCGTCTTCAGCGCGTGCCGCGAACTCCTCAGCGCTCAGACGCACCATCTGCTGGCCCTTATCGGACAGACGGTAGCCGGGCAGACGGCCGTACACGATACGCTCGGGGTTGTGCACCTCGCCGTGACGCATGAGGTGAACTTTAATGGTGGAAGTTTCAGTCATAATCCCAGTCTCTCAGATAGCACGCCGCACCCCAAACAGGTGACCCGCACATCCCCTCTACGAATACGAAACCCGGCGTACAAAACCCCGTGTATAAGACCCAGCCCGCAAAAACTGCAGAAACGCAAAAACCCCGCCTCTCCGTGCGGAGGGCGGGGCGAAAGAAGTCTATTTACTTCTTGTTGCGGCGCTGGTGGCGGGTCTTACGAAGCAGCTTGCGGTGCTTCTTCTTGGACATACGCTTGCGGCGCTTCTTGATAACGGAACCCATAGGATTTCCTCACTTTACTCGTACCCGGCCGAGCCATTCGACTCGGTAGCTACCCGGGGATATTTATACCGGTATAACCGATCCAAAACGCATTTTAGGCACAGAAATACCCTTGCGTTTTAGAGCGCTACCTACCTAGAGTACTAGGTTTACCCCCATTTTCACCATTCGAGAGCGGCTTTTCAGGAGTTTTTCCCTGAATTTCCGCTTTTCCCGCAGGCTTATCGAGGGTATTTCCGGGTGAAAACGGGGATTTGGCAGCCCTAACGGCGCTTCTTCTTCGACTTCTTCGAGCCCTTAGACAGAGCCGAACCAGAAGAAGCTACAGCACCCTCAGAAGTGCTCTCCTCAGCCTGGGAGTCAGCCTCTACCGGCTCCTCAGCTGATTCCTGCGCCAATTCCTGCGCGAGGTTAGATTCCTCAGCGGGTTCTTCAACCGGCTCTTCTACAGAAACCTCCTCAGCAGGGCTTTCCTCAGCAGATTCTTGCTCAGCCGCCGCGTGCAGCGCCTTCAGACGCTCAGCACGCTCAGCCTCGGCACGAGCCAGTGCCTCCGCATCCACGGCGGGCTGGGGCTCAGGCTTCGCCTCAGCGTTCACAGCCTGTTCCTTCACTGCCTGATCCTTCTCGGGGCTCTCCTGAGCTTCCTCAGGCTCGTACACATCCACGCCGAAGAAACGCTTCATCTTCGAGAAGATGCCGCGGCGCTCCTGCACCGGCTCCTCATGCGGAAGCTTCTCATAGGTGTCGTGGATGGTCGCAGCCGCCTCAAGACGAGTAGGCTCAGCAGGCTGAACGGCGGGCGCCTCCTGGCGCGCCGGAGCACGCAGAACCTTCTCAGAAGACTCAGCCTCCGCGGGCGCCGCAGCAGTCACGACAGCCGCAGAACGCGCGGTACGGGCAGGCGCAGTCAGAACCCTGCTACGGTCCACCGGCTTAATGATGGTCGCACGTACCGGAGAAATAATCTGACCGCTACGACGACGCGGAGCCGCCGCAGAAGCACGCAGAACCTTCGCGGGGCCCTCAGCCTCTTCCTGCGCGTGGGCGGCAGGCACGCTCGGCAACTGACCGCTGGGAGTCTGCGAGCTGAGAGCCTGGGAGGCGGGTGCAGCCTGCGCTACCGGGGCGCTGCGGCGCGGGGTGCCGAAGCTCAGCGGCACATCCGGGCTCACCGAATGAGCGGCAGGCTGTGCGGGGGCGGCGAAAGCTACAGCAGGTGCGAGCTGGGATACAGCGGGAACAGCGCGTTCTGCCTTGTCAGAGGCAGAAACCTCAGAACCCGGAAGAACCTCGGCAGGCTCATCAACACGCTCGGCAGGGTCCTCAGACGCCGCCTCAATGTAGACAATATCGCCCTCAGGCACCTTGTATTCCACGGCAGAGGACTGCGCAGACACCGCAGAAACCGGAGCAGACACCTGAGCCGGCTCAGCGGGCACCACAACAGGCGCATCCGCCGCGGGCAACGCCCCCACATCTGCGAAGGACGCATCGTCCTGCATCAAATCGTCAAAGTCATCGGCGGCAAACTCATCCACATCAACCGGCGCAAACTCAGAAGCAATCGGCTCACCCGGCAGACCGTTCGCAGAGGTCGCCTCCTGCTCCAGGTCAATACCGGCATCGGCATACATGCCGCGTAGCTGACCAATCACCATGGCACGCGCCGTCGCTGAATCGCCCGCCTTCAAAGCCTCCGCAATAGCGCGGCTCTCAGCACGCAGACGCTCCACAGCGCTACTCCACAGCGGCATACGACCCACCAGCGACAGCATCGACTCAAAGCTCGGCTGACGCACCGACGCGAGCAGACCCACCAGCAGCTCATTACCCGCACAACGCATCACCTGGTGGTGGAAAGTCAGCAGAAGCTCCAGGAAATCACGAATCGACAGGTCGAAATCTTCCATCTGCGCCAGGACCTCATCCATCTCCGCGAAGGAGGCGGTCTTCGGGTCAATACGCGCAATCGCCCAGCTTTCCAGCAGAATACGGGTCTGCACCAGGTCACGAGTCGGGTAACGCGAGCTGGACATGTGCAGGCGCAGAGCGGCACTCGCCGCGGAAGCCGGCTCATCGCTCAGGTGCACCAGCATTTCCTTGCCGCGGCCGTTGTACAGCTGCACCAAATCCATATCTTCCAGGGTGCGCAGAGCCTCGCGGGTACGGGAACGACCCACACCAATAGCGCGCGCAATTTCGCTATCGCTGGGCAGATCTTGACCCAGCTGAATGTTGCCCTCGAACAGTTCGTTCTCGAGCCAGCGCAGAATTTTACGATGAATAGCCACGTGAATGCGTCTTTCGGTCAAAAAGTGAGTGAGAGTGTGTGTGTTTTACAGAGAGTTAATGCCGGAAGTGATCGGCAGGGCAGACCCTAGCCGCCCGTCTTAGCGGCGGCGGCCACGCAGGAAGCCGAAGAGGCCACCGCGGTGGTTGTCCTTCGTCTCGGTGCTGGTCGTCTCAGTGCTGGGGCGGTACACCGAATCGTAGGAGGGCATGGTCTGATACTCGGGCTCCTCAGCGGAGGTTTCAGCCTTAGCAGGCGCACCCTCGACAGGCTCATCATTGGTGGGCTCATCATTGGTGAGCTCATCATTGGCAGGCTCGACCTTACCGAGTTCAGCCTTCTCAGTAGCTTCTGCAGGCGAAGCTACTTCCTCAGCAGATTCAGCCTTCACGGGCTCTTCTGCCGCGGCTTCATCTACTACGTTCTTCTCAATCACAGACTGTTCAGCTGCAGAATCCTCAGCTGCAGATTCCTTGCGGGTTGCTTCTTCCTTGACGGACTCAGCGGGTGTAACAGGCTTCTCAGCTGAAACCTTTTCGTCGGTAGCCTTTTCCTCGGCGATCTTTTCAAGCACAACAGCCTCGGGGATTACAGCGATAGGCTGAATCGAGCCACCCACAACCGCAGCGGGGTCGATGCCATAAGGCACCACAGCCGCAGGCTGAGGGAATGCCACCGGCTTCTGCGCTACGACAGGCTTAGCCTCAGCAGGTGCCGCGGGGGTAGCGGGCTGAGCGGGGGTTGCCGACGCCGCGGGGGCCACCCCAGCGTCGTAACCGTAGGATGCGGGAGTGAAGGGGCGCATCGGGGTGCTATCCACTGCCTCTTCCTGCGGGGTGAGCTCAGCAGCTCCAGTCTTCTCAGCGACAGCTTCGGAAGCAGTGCTATCGGCAGCCTGCTCCGCAGGGCGCGAGTAGATGCGCGCGCTGGGGGTCAGGTGCTGTGCGCGGGCGCGCTGAATGCGAGCCTGCTCAATTTCCTCGGGGGTGGGTGCCTCAACGGCGAGAGTCTCAGAGTCGGTCGCTTCGGGCTTCTGAGCACTCTTTTCGGAGGTCTTCTCGACCGGCTTCTCAGCCGTCGCCTTATCGGAGGCAGATACAGTCACGCCACCGGGCAGTGCCACGGGTGCGTGCGCCTCATTGGACTGGCGTGCAATCTGAACGGTCTCGTTAATCCACTCGGTCACGGTGGCGAATACATCCGGGTTCAGGGAGTAGAGGCGACGCTGCCCCTCCACGGTCACGGAGACCACATCTGCATCGCGAAGGACTTTCAGGTGCTTCGAAATGGTCGGCTGGCTCATGCCTAGCTTTTCAACCACTGCGCCCACCGTGTGGGTTTGCTCAGCGAGAATACGCACAATTCGGCGGCGAGTCGGATCCGCGATGACAGAAAAAACATCAGAATGCATATAGCGATTATGACATATAAAGTGGCACCTCAAGCTTAGAATGAGGCTGATACAGAAATTACCTTCAAAAATTCTGAAAGACCGCTGAATGTTACCTCAATATGAAGCACTGAAGGGGAGAAAAGCATGAAGTGCCTATCACATCTTGTGGAGATTTCCTGTATCTCATCCTGGGCATATGCGACCCAGCAAACCCCTCAGTACATATATAGCTAATTCAGAATATATAGTTTTCGTGGTTCCACCCACAAAACCAACCGCACGCCTTCTCCAAGCTCACATATTTACCCCCAAACCACCAGAGCCTCAACCCCCTCAGTAGGCACCCGGCGCGATACACTAGAAGGCGTTAAACACAGGCTCAAACCGCCGCCCAACACATCAACACACCAACACCCAGACACTCGCTGAAGGAGGCGCATGGGACGCATACTCCGCCGCACCCGGCGCCGACACCACCACCCCCAGGGCCAGCTCAACCGCCGCTGGGACACCCTCAGCGGTGCCACCTCCGAACCGCAAAAGCAGCAGGTTCGCCGAAGCCGCCGCGACCGCCTCGAAGCTGAAAACCTCAGCATCCTCACCAGCGTGCCCGGCATCGATCTTGACCATCTGCCTACCCTACGTGACCACGAAGACCCCAAGACTCAGCGCAAACGAACCCCACTAGAGTTCAACCAGAAGACTCTCGAACGCTTCCGCGACTTCATTGATTCCTCAGTTCTGGCGTCTCCCTCACGCACCGCAATCGGTGCCTTCTTTCTAGTCATCATCTTCTTCACCATCATGCTGTCCCTGCCGATTTCTTCGGCAGACGGGCAGCGCGTCGCGCTACACCACGCGGTCTTCACCTCAACCAGCGCGGTCACCGTGACCGGTCTGACCACCGTCTCCACAGCAGATCAGTGGTCAACCTTCGGTCAGGCAATGATTCTTCTCGCCTGCCAGGTGGGTGGCCTGGGCACGCTGACCATCACCTCCCTGCTGGCGCTGGCTATCGGCCGCAAAATGGGTCTGCGCACCAAACTCATCGCCCAGGAAGACCTGAACATCAGCCGACTCGGCGAGGTCGGCGGCATCGTTAAAGCGGTGGCGTACGCGTCTTTCTCCATCGAAGCATTCATTGCAATGCTCCTCACCCCGCGTTTCCTCGCGCTCGGTGAAGCACCACACGAGGCTCTGTGGCACGGCATTTTCTACTCAGTTTCGGCATTCAACAACGCCGGATTCACCCCGCACTCGGACGGCATCGTACCCTACGGCCACGATCTCTTCCTGCTCGTACCCATCTGCATCGCGGTGTTCCTCGGCTCGCTCGGCTTCCCCGTGTTCATTGCGATTCAGCGCAACCCTTTCCGTCCCTCACACTGGCAGCTCACCGCAAAACTGACCGTGGTCACCACCCTCTTCTTCTTCGGTTTTGGTGCCTTCTTCTGGGGTCTTTTCGAATGGAATAACCCCGCAACCATCGGTTCCTACTCTCCCGGCGATAAAATCCTCAACGCCATCTTCGCCTCCGTGATGATGCGTTCGGGCGGCTTCAACCTGGTTGACATGGACGCCATAACCCCCGTCTCCACGCTACTGACGGATACGCTCATGTTCATTGGTGGCGGCTCCGGCTCGACCGCGGGAGGCGTGAAGGTCACCACCATCGCCGTGATTGCCCTGTCGATTCTTGCCGAGGCGCGAGGTGACCAGAAGGTCGTAGCGTTCAATCGCACCATCCCCGAATCCTCTCTGCGCATTGCCATCTCTGTGATCGTTATGGGTGCTACCGTGGTAGGTGTTGGCACCGCATCGATTCTCATCATTAGCGGCGCAGATCTCAAAGAAGTCATCTTCGAGGTCATCTCCGCCTTCGCGACCTGTGGCCTCTCAAACGGCCTCTCCGCCAGCCTACCTCCGGCAGGCGTGTACGTGCTCAGCGTTCTGATGCTCATTGGTCGTGTGGGTACAACAACCGCCGCAACCGGCCTGGCGATGCGTTCACGCCGCCGCCTCTACAAGTTCCCCGAAGAAAGGCCCACCATTGGCTAGTGCACATAACGCCCCCGTCCTCGTGATTGGTTTGGGACGCTTCGGTTCGGCTGTGGCTGCCCAGTTGCGCCTGCAGAATAAGGAGGTTCTCGCTATCGAGAAGGACCCCGAGCTGGTGCAGAAGTGGTCCGGCGTGCTGACCCACGTGGTCTCCGCCGATGCGACCGATATCGACACCCTGCACCAGTTGGGCGCAGATGATTTCGGTTCCGCTGTGGTGGGTGTGGGCACCTCCGTGGAGGCGTCCGTGCTGATTACCGCAAACCTCGTAGACATTGGCGTGGAGCGTATCTGGGCGAAGGCTATCACCCCCGCGCACGGCAAGATTCTGGAGCGTATTGGCGCGCACCACGTGGTCTACCCGGAGGCGGATGCCGGCCGCCGCGCCGCGCACCTCGTCTCGGGTCGACTGCTGGACTACATTGAGTTTGATGACGACTTCGCCATTGCGAAGATGCGCCCGCCGAAGGAAACCCACGGCTTCACCCTCGCCGAGTCGGATATCCGCTCCAAGTACGGCGTGTCTGTGGTCGGTATTAAGTCCCCCGGTGAGGACTTCACCTACGCGGACGCGACTACCCGCATTCACTCGCGCGACATTCTGATTGTGTCCGGTCAGGTGGATTTGATTGAGCGTTTCGCGGCGCGCCCCTAAGTGCACTTTCCCTCGCTGCCTTGAGGAGCCCGCGTTTATTGAGTCCGCGTTTGAAGAGCCCGCGCATAGACGTAGAAAAACAGCCTCTTCCCGTTCTGTCGGGAGGAGGCTGTTTTCTGTGGTTTTACCCAATCATAGGGATGCTACCGGACGGTATTAGTCCCCGCTGGTTAGTCCGTAATGACTAGTCCTCGTCAGCGGTGTACAGCTGGCTCATTTCCGCCGAACGGGCGGCGCAGGCGCGCATCGCGTCCTCGGTCAGCTGGAAGAGGCCACCCTCCACGAAGGTGTTCAGTGCACGCTCGGTGGTGCCGTTCGGGCTGGTCACGGCGCGGCGCAGGGCGGGCGCATCCGGGTTGGTGTCGAGCAGGAAGCCGGCACCTGCAACGGTTGCGCTGGCAAGCTTGAGGGCGGTGTCTGCATCCAAGCCGAGCTTCTCGCCGGCGGTTGCCATCGCCTCCGCAAGCAGGAACGCGTATGCCGGGCCAGAACCGGAGACAGCGGTGACCGCATCCATCTGGTCCTCGCGGACCTCAACGACCAGACCGACGGTGCCCAGGACCTCTTCGACGAGCTTCTTCTGCTCGTCCTTCACGGTGTCGGTGGTGGAGATTGCGAGCACGCCCTTGCCCACGGAGGAGGGGGTGTTCGGCATGCAGCGAACAATGGGCTGACCTGCGGGAAGGCACTCGGCGAGGGTTTCGAGGGTCACGCCGGCAGCAACGGACACCACAACGGCGTTCGGTGCGAGGGCGGGTGCAATATCGCGGGCAAGCTCGACGATGCCGTAGGGCTTTACGCCGAGCAGCACGACGTCTGCGTGGGCGGTTGCCTTGTGGTTGCCGTCGGCTTCGCCGCCGGTGGTGATGATTTCGACCTTGTCGCCGAGGCGCTGGGCGAGAGCGGCGCGAGATTCTTCGCTACGCACGGTGGCGCGGATGTGAGCGGGGTCGTGGCCTGCAGCGAGCAGACCTGCGGCGATGGAGCCGTTCATGGAGCCGGTGCCGAGAAAAGCAATAGTTGCGGTCATCGTTGATCCTTCCTAATGGGGTGCCTGCGCCCTGCGGATGCGCGCGGTGTGCTGTGCGCGGCGGGCGTGTGGAGGCGTACCCTTCCAGCATAGCGGGTGCGGCTACGGGCATATGACCTGGCTCGTGCTTCTTCCGGGCTTTCTACGCGGCGGCTTCATCTTGCGCCCCGCCCCGGTGTACGGCGCCGCCGTGTACCGCGCCCCATGTACCGCGTCCCCCCTCATGCGCCGAGCTCCAAAGCGCCGAGTTCCAAAGCACCGGGCCCCGCTTCTCGCCCTGTGGCCCACCCATGAGGCGTAAAAGTGCAGGCGTAGAATGAAAGTAGCTTCAACCGCGGCATTTTGTGCCGTACATGAGGCCTTCAACAACGCACAGCACGCAACACACAAACCCCCTTTTTTCTATGTCTTCTCATACTGGTTCTTCCTCGAATAGCCCGCAGAATCCTGCGAGTTCCCGCTCTTTTTTGTTTCGCCTCCTGCTGGGGCTGACCCTTGCCGCGCTGGTCACGGGCGTGTTCAGCGGCCTGGGTGCGATTGTTCTGCATTATGTTCTGGATTTTATGCAGGAGCTAACTTTCGGTCAGGCTGAGGGACATCACCCGATGGTCACTGACGGCGCTGACCCGGCGCGTCGTGCCCTGGTGCTGGCGGCGTTGGGGCCGTTTGTGGCGTTGGTTTGGTATTACCTGCAGTCGGGCGGTCGGCGTGTGGTCGGCGTGAAGTCGCAGATTGCGGGTGCTACCGAGGAGGATCGTGCGCCGTCGCTGTGGCGGCAGATTTCCCATTCGGTGATTCAGATTGTTGCGGTGGGTGCGGGTTCCCCGGTGGGTAAGGAGGTCGCGCCGCGTGAGCTGGGTGCGCTGGCTGCGGGTCGGTGCGCGCGTTTTCTGGAGCGTGTGGGTGGTACCCGCCCGGATGGTTCGCTGCTGCTGGGTGATCGTGAGCGTCGCCTGCTGGTGGCGGCGGGTGCGGCGTCCGGTTTGGCGGCGGTGTATCAGGTGCCGATTGGTGGTCTGGTGTACCTTGTGGAGGCAATGGCTGCGGGTCTGAGCTTGCGGTCGCTGTATGTGGGTGCGGTGACGGTGTGGACGGCGACGGTCACGGCGAATCTGGTGATTGTCAATGAGCCGACGTACCCGGTGCCGCAGCTTCCGTTGGATGCGACGACGCTGACGGTGGCGGCGTTGACGGGTGTGGTGTTGACTCCGTTGGCGTTGGGTTTTAGGGCATTGTCGCAGCGTGCGGAGAAGTTGAAGGCGAAGGATCGTTCTCTTCTGTGGCGTATTCCTGTGGCGTTTGCGCTGGTCGCGGTGGTTTCGCTGTGGCTTCCGGAGATTCTGGGTAATGGTCGTCTGCTGACTCAGCACACGTTTAATGTGTCGTTGGATGCGGCGGCAGGCGGTTTGACTGCGGCGGCGGCAGTGTATGTATTGGCGTTGTGCGTGGCGAAGGCTGCCGTGGTGCTGTTGAGTCTGCGTTCGGGTTCGTATGGCGGCACGTTGACGCCGGGTTTGGCGTTGGGTGCGGCGGCTGCGTTTTGCGTGGCGGCGCTGGTGCTGTGGGCGTTCCCCGGTTTGGGCGGGGTGCCGGGTGGCGCGTCGATGGTGTTGTATGCGGCGGCGTTGACAGGTACGGCAGCGTTTTTGGGCATCTCGATGAATGCGCCGCTGTCTGCGCTGACTCTGTTGATTGGTTTTACGGGTCAGGGTGCGAGTGCGTGGCTGCCGATGGCGGTTGCGGTAGGCACGGCGGTGCTGACGCGCTGGGCGTGGACGCGGGCGTTCGGAGCCAAGAAGTAGATTGCAGAAATAGGGGGCGGCCCCGGATGCGTGTGCGTCCGGGGCCGCCTGTTTTGTTTGGGCTACTCGGCTCGGATGGAGATTCGGTAATGACCTAGCAATTTCGGTAATGACTTAGCGTCTTTGGCGATGGTTAAAACCCCAGCCCAAAGTCACTAACTCATTACCGAAAACGCTAAACCATGGCACAAATTCTGTTGAGGCGGCGCCTCAGCAGGTGCAGATTATTTGATGCATAAAGCAATGAAATATCCGAATAGTGATGATTCATCACCGTAGCTACCAAAAGAATGCAAACGATGGCAAACATGCGGTAGGGTGGTAACTGTAGTACTCAATAGCGCATTGATGCGCTTGATGGGCGCGCTACGGGGCTGTTTTCCTTCCGGCAGTCAACGCAACCTGTGAATAACGGCCCGACATGC
>ERZ772770.135-NODE-135-length-16238-cov-8.20182_pt1 | contig 16238 bp, 12 predicted proteins | sample MGYA00511361_ERZ772770 | MGnify/ENA primary metagenome ERZ772770 (study PRJEB29015, sample SAMEA2738026) | human oral metagenome | biome: human oral; feature: human-associated habitat; material: saliva | place: China | collected 2251 ... | reverse complement strand
CCATTGTTAGCCGAGATTGGAGCGTTTGAAGGAGTCCAGTGGTTACCACCATCCAGCGAAATCCTATCTCCATCAAATACAGTATTTCCATTATTGCTGAATGATATCGCCAATGTATTGTTTGAAAAATTGGAGATTTCCGTCCAAGTCTGACCATAATCAGTTGATTTCGCTATTTTGTTGTTAATGTTTACAGCTATTATTGTGCCGTTATTAAACATATACTCAGGGCACGACACATTATTAGTACCTTTCTGAGTCCAGGTCTGACCGTTGTCAGTAGAAATGTGGGTTGTGTAGGCACTACCACTAATAGAACATCCCGCTAAAAAGGAACCGTCTGGACTAATTTTCATAGGCATAGGGCGTGAAGGCAACGGCCTCTCTGTCCAGGTCTGACCGCCATCTGTCGATATATAGAAACGCTGGTGGCCATCAAATAACAATACCATCTTAGACCCGTCCGTGCTAATTAGCGCGTCCCTTATCGCTGCCTGCTTCGAAAATATTTTTCTCCAAGTAGCCCCATCGTCTGTGGACATCCATATGATTGTGTTATGAGAGCTATCTTCCTCTCGAATAAAAAGCTTTGAGCCGTCTGGATTGACATAAATACCTAACGCATCGTCAACAGAAACTGGCGCTGACGTTAAAGTCTTCCACGTGTACCCTGCTTCCTCTGCTTTAGCCAGTGGTGACAGAGCTGTAGATAAAGACAGTGTGAGCATAAGCATTAAAGCTACTGCGCTCTTTAATATGTTTTGTACTTTTATTTTGTTTTTATATAACATTTTTTCCTCCCAATTTGTTTTTGTTATATACGAATAGTTTATACCTATTCTGGCATATTACATGACATTGGTTCCTCACCCAATTTATTGTTTATAGTTGCCTTCTCAGGACTAATCCACTGACAATTGCAACAACCGCCAATCCACCGATTAACTGAACAGAGATTCCTGTTTCCGCCAAACGCCCTGACGTTTTTCCTGGTTTTTGCCCAGGAGTGGCAGAAGTAGAGCCTGTGGATGGGGCGACAGCTCCACCCGCACCTGAGCCAGGAGTTACAGGCTGAGCTGCTGGCAGAGTTCCTACGCGGTAGACAAATCTACCGTTCTCAATGTACGCATTAAACAACTTAGATCCGTCATTCGACATAGCTGTAATACTGTCGCTAAGATCTTCCGAATGCCAAGTTCTGCCTCCGTCTACTGATGTAAGAAGTGTCGTTTTTCTAACGCCGGCAGCAACCAACCTAGCAGTAACAAATAACTTCTTACCATCATCACTAATACCCGTCTGGTAGAATGTGTAGCCAGCTGGGATTGGAGCGTTTGAAGGAGTCCAGTGGTTACCACCATCCAACGAAATCCTATCTTCATTAAATACGTTATTTCCGTTATTACTGAATGACTTCACGTTTAAAACATCAGGGGTTTCCGTCCAGGTCTGACCATAATCAGTTGATCGCGCTATCTTGTCGTAAATTGTAGTAATAATTGTGCCGTTGTTAAACGCATACTTAGGGCACATCACATTATTAGTGCCTTTCTGAGTCCAGGTCTGACCGTCGTCAGTAGAAATGTGGGTTGTATAGGCACCACTACCACCAGAACATCCCACTAAAAAGGAACCGTCTGGACTAATAGTCGGAGATACCACGCCACTATTCTGACTCTCCGTCCAACTCTGACCACCGTCTGTTGATATATAGAAAGTCGATGCTCCAATAGATCCTAATACTATCTTAGACCCGCCTGCGCTAATCGACACGAATTCTATTGTTGTCTGCTTCGAAAATATTTTTCTCCAAGTAGCCCCATCATCTGCGGACATCCATAAGCTGCTTGTATTATGAAGACTATCTAACTCTGGGATAAAAAGCTTTGAGCCGTCTGGACTAAAATAAACACCTACTGGTCTATTAGAGGCTGGCACTGACGTCAAAGTCTTCCACGTGTACTTTGCTTCTTCTGCTTTAGCCAGTGGCGACAGAGCTGTAGATAAAGACAGTGTGAGCATAAGCATTAAAGCTACTGCGCTCTTTAATATGTTTTGTACTTTTATTTTGTTTTTATATAACATTTTTTCCTCCCAATTTGTTTTTGTTATATACGAATAGTTTATACCTATTCTGGCATATTACATGACATTGGTTCCTCACCCAATTTACTGTTTGTTTTCACTACATAGTAATGATTGCTTTTAAATTAACATAAGCGCATACGCTATGTCAACAGTTTTTTATAAAAATGTACAACGATTTTAAAAGAGCACGACCTACAGCCGTTTTCTTAGTGCTAATCCGCCAGCTACAACGGAGATAACAGCTAACCCACTAACTAGCCAAACAGAGTTTCCTGTTTCGGCAAGTTTTGATGATTTTTCCGGTTTTTTACTGGAAGTGGATGACGATGCCGCAGTAGTTGAAGCGCCTGAGGATGGAGTGGCAGCTCCGCTCGCGCCTGAGCCTGTACTGCCAGGAGTTACGGGTGGAGGTGTCGGTAGAATTGCTAGGCGATAATAAGACGCGCCGGTTGTCATGTCATAGAACATTGCGAATATTCTGGACGCCGACGAAGACGAATAAACGCTACCAATACCAGTCTCATTATCACCCCGCGACGTCCAGGTTTTACCACCGTCTACTGACATTACAATATATGGCAAATTAGAGGCATCCATGACTGCTGGTCGAACGTAGACAAACAGCCTCTTACCATCATTGCTAACTCCTGTCTGCATAATATAATCATCCACCTTCTGAGTCGGAACTTCAGTAGGAATGGGCGCCCAGCTGACACCACCATCTAATGAAATTTTACGACCATTAAATAGACTATTACCGTCAGTACTAATGGACACAAGGGTTGTATCATAGACGACATGAGTTCCATCGTCCGTCCAAGTCAATCCGTAATCATCAGACCTCTTTACTACACTAGGGGTCCCATCTATCGCAATCATCTTTCCGCCATCAAGCACGCGCTCGGGACAAATATTACCTTTTTGCGTCCAAGTTTGACCATCGTCAATAGAAACATAAAGCGGAGGGGTTTCACCGTCATCTCCACACCTAGCCAGAGTGGAGCCGTCTGGGCTCATAAATAAATGATTATTACTGGGGTCTATATTGTTAGACTTCACCCAATTGTGTCCACCGTCAGTTGACATATAAAAAGATTTTTCTCCACGCCGACCATTCACAATCATCTTAGACCCGTCTGTGTTTACTAGCAATCTATTCGCGGAATCTGGCATCGCAAAACTATTCCAACTTGCACCATTATCTGCGGAGATTAACAATTTCATATCGCCGGTATTAGCATCTTCTCGCAGTATAAAAAGCTTTGATCCGTCTGGACTAATAATCGCTTCTCTAAATTCATCATCTCCTGGTACGGTTACATCCTTCCACGTATACTTAGGCGATTCCTCTGCTCTAACCAAAGGCGACAAGGCTGCCAATGCCGACAACGAAAATACGAATGCCAAAGACAGTATCCCTCTGTATACTGCGCGTTTTCTGTTCTTAATTAACATCACTCTCCCATTTTTTTATTTTTCTATGCGAAACCATCCTTCTGATTTTAGCATAACCGCATTTTAGGCGTCAACAGAGGGCAAGACAGATTCCAGCCATAATTGCAATTCTTGCAAAATAAACTGTTGTTCGTCAGTCGCACTGGGCGCCAATCGTTGCAAAGATTTCATAAATTGCGGCAGTTGCGCCTGTAAATGCTCATTGCGCCATTCTTCCCATTGTTGTAACTCATCTTCACTAAGCAAATTAGGAAAACTTCGCGCTTTATAATGCAGCAATAGTGGCGACAATCTCTCATCCTGAAAATCCGGATGAAAATCAGCCAACTCGCGCTCGCCAGCATTACGTACAGCTTCAACACGAACTCGATCACTATTATCCAAAAACCCATCGTATAATTGTGCTTCTGGATCAGTCATTTTCTTAAACTCTGGCTTATTCTCAAAAATACTACGCAACCTTTCGGCAAAATCTGGATGAGAAAGTAAAATATCTTGGTGCTTCTGTACAGTTTCCGCATCCAGAGAAATCTTCTTCCAGCCATCGCCCTGAGTCAACACACCAAGTGGCGAAACTGCCGGGCAGCGATTATATTGCAATTCCTTAACTGGCAATTTAACGAAATCCTCAGCTTGCCTTTCTTCCCATGTTGCAAATATCTTCGCCGACAATTCCTCAACGCTCAGATCAACAAACGGCGTCGGATCATAACGTAAATCATAAACAATCACACCACCATTTCGGCTCGTGGTTAGCGGAAAAGCCACGGTAGTTTTGGCGAATTCTTTATCATAACGACCACTCGCATAAACAAAAGGTTTTTTATCATCGACATTCACCAGTTTCTGAACCAATTTCTTATCGCGCATTTTCAGCAAATAGTCGTACATTTGCGGCTGGTTCTGTTTAATCAATTTAGTCACAGCAATCAGCGCGGTCACGTCCGCCAGCGCGTCATGTGCGTTTTCATGCTCTATTCCGTTAGCTTTCGTGATGAGTTCTAGGCGGTTACTCGGCTCACCTTTATCGTCAATTGGCCACTCAATTCCCTCGGGTCGAAGCGCCCTGGTCAAGCGCACCACGTCCAATAAATCCCACCTGGATCGACCATCCTTCCAAGTCCACTCGTATGGATCGTAAAAATTTCGCCAAAACAAATGACGAATAAACTCGTCGTCAAAACGGATATTATTAAATCCAACAGCAATCGTATCAGGCGTAAATATTTCCTCGCTTAACATACGCGCAAATTGAGCCTCAGTATAGCCTTCTTCGACAGTTTTTTGCGGCGTTATGCCCGTCACCATCAACGCATCAGGACTCGGCAGCGTATCGTCATTTAGTGTCACGAGAATATTGTACGGTTCACCAATCGGCTGCAAATCCATATCGGTTCGCTGACCGGCAAATTGCATAATTCGATCTTGCCTGGGATTAAGACCGCTAGTTTCAAGATCGTAGAAGAAAAATGTTTGCGCCATATTCATATTATATCATCAAGCTCACGCTAATTTACACCAGCAGAATTTATTGCTCGACCAATGTAAACGGCATAGATTCACCAATCTGAATCAAGCTTTCACCAATCGCCCCTTGACGCAATAATTCGTGAGTAATTCCCATTTTTCGCATAATATCTCGCAAGCGATTAACGGATTCAAACTGATCAAAGTTAGTCCGACGAGCAAATTTTTCAATCTTAGCGCCCGTAACAATAAACTCAATCTTCTCATCTTCATCGTCAGTTTCATTAGATTCAGCGTCAGAAACACGCCTTACAGACCAAGCATCAGAAACAACCTGATCGTCCAACGAAATTGTCGGCAAATCTTCCTCTTTTTCATCAACAATTTCAGCTTCACGCTCTCGATACCCAGCAACTTCATCGCGCAACATTCGTAGAAGCTCAATCACTCCGTCGTGCGTCTGGGAAGAAATCGCCACAACTGGCGAACCATTAGCTACTTTTTGAAGGGCAGTCGACTGCATAGCAATAATCTCATCATCCAAGCCTTCGCATTTGGTCAGTGCTATAATCTCTGGACGCTCCGCTAATGATTCAGAATATTTTTCCAGCTCGCGACGAATTGCCTGATATTTCTCCGCCGGATCATCACTATACACATCAATCATATGAAGCAGTACGGCTGTTCGCTCGACATGTCGCAAAAACTGGTCACCCAAACCTTTACCTTCTGATGCACCTTCAATCAACCCCGGAATATCAGCAATCAAAATCGACCCATCATCGACGTCAGCCACTCCCAAATTCGGCGTCAAAGTCGTAAATTCGTAATTAGCAATCTCTGGGCGAGCATTAGAAACCACACTCAGGAACGTCGACTTACCAGCGTTCGGAAAGCCAACCAAACCAACGTCGGCCAATAATTTCAATTCTAACTCTGCCTCGAATTCCTCGCCAGCCTCACCAAGTTCAGCAATTTTAGGTGTTTGGCGCGTACTGGATGTGAAGTGTGCATTTCCAAATCCACCATCTCCACCACGAGCCACCACTGCCTGCTGCTGATCTTCGGTCAAATCCGCAATTACCATACCGTCGCGCTTCACCAGAGTACCCATTGGCACCTTAACAATTAGCGGCGCACCACTTTTTCCTCGCTTATTACGTTTTCCGCCATCGCCTCCCTTTTCAGCTTTAAGTTCCGGCTTATATCTAAAATTCAAAAGCGTATTAAGGTCTTTTGTCGCCAAAAAAACAATATCACCACCACGACCGCCATCACCGCCATCGGGACCGCCCTTATCGACGTATTTCTCATGACGAAAACTGACTACACCATTACCGCCTCTACCGGCGCGCACTAAAACTTTTGCAATATCTACAAACATATCTTTAGTATACCAAAAAGCACCCCATCAGTCGACGGGGTGTTGCACTGGTGTCATTTTAAATTTTAGTGAATGAAGTTATAGCGATGAACCTCAGCAAGTGGTATGGTACGAGGAGAGATAATATTATAACCCCTATAATTCATTTCCATAATATAGATATTCTGACCATCTACTCGCTCCACGATACCGACATGTCCGTAACCAAAGCCACCCCAAACATTCTGTATAATAGCACCCGGCGCTGGCGTATTATTAACTACGAACCCAGCAGCACGAGCACTATCACTCCAAGCCTTAGCATGACCCCAGAAACTACCAATCGGACGACCCAGCTGCATACGACGCTCATATGCATACCAAGTACAGTTACCAGCCGCATAACGGTTACCGACAGAAGCGGTTAGCCAATTTCGACTTCCACTCGTAGTAGACCTACTTCGCGAAGCAACATAACCAGGTCGCTCATTTTCTGGAAGCTCACCTCCAGGCAACACAATCCTAGAGCCAATAGACAGCTTGGCGCCGTCATCGATATCATTGTATAGGACAACACGCTCAGCGCTCGTCTTATACTTTTCTGCCAGAGATTGGGCAGTATCGCCGTCTTTAACAGTATAGACAACACCGTCAACAAGAGGTACAACTAGAGTCTTATTTGGCTCTACAGCGTCCGAAGTTGTATTATTAGCCCAACGAAGCGTCTGAGATGAAATCTTAAACTTCTTAGCAATAGACTCCATCGTATCACCCTCTTTGGTTACATAAGATGAAATACCACGCGCCGCCGAAGTGTCTGGCTTAACAATGTCAGGTTTTGTTATAACTTCTGCATCATTCTGAGAAAGACTCTTCTTAATTGTTAGTGAAGTTTCAGACTCGCGTAAATCACCAGCCGAAGGCAATTCCGCCGTTTCCGCCAAGTTAGTTACAGCATTAGCTGCTGCTAATTCATCTACTGAAGCTGTTTTAGACTTAGCAGACTTAGATACCGATGAAACACCAGTAGTTTCAGATGATGCCAAAGTTTTTGATCTTTCAGCGGATACATTACTACCGCTATTGCCGTAGATCAAAAATGATATAGTCAATAAAAATATTCCACCGTAAATTACAAATGATTGCAGTTTACGTTTTTTACTCCGAAGAGATGTAAAATGGTTACGAATAATCGTTCTCCTTGTGTTGATGTTACCATCAGCACCACTACCAAATTGTCTTTCTTCTCGCAATAGAACAGGATATGTTGTCGACCTAATTGATTATTATTATTCTACATTAGTTTTGCTATATCCGTAGCGACAATTTTGGCAGGTCATTTATCGTAATTCACCTCTGTTGATAAATTAGACAAATGATCTAACATCTATTTTACACAACATTGACAATAAAGTCAATAAATTTTATAAAATGCGTTTTTGTCAAGAAATCTGACACTTCTTTTGACAGTGAGCCTTGACATTAGCCTCGTGCTCTTCGTTGGTTTTCGCAAAATACGTAGTATCATCGTCGCCGCTCAGGAAATATAGATAATCGGAGTTTATCGGGTCAGCAGCGGCATTCAACGCGCTCAAACTAGGCGAAGCGATTGGTCCAGGAGTTAAGCCTTTTTGAATGCGTGTATTATATGGCGATTTAAGGTTCGGCGAGCGCTCTACCCCTGTTTTGTCAGCAATATATTGATATGTTACATCAGAACCCAACGGCATATTAGCTTTCAGGCGATTGTAAAACACACTAGCAATCTTACGCTGATCCTCGCAAGTTTCCACACCAGACCCACAGCCAATCGATTCGCGCTGAATAATCGACGCTAGTGTTATCCCCTGATATAAGGTCAGCCCACGAGCTTTGAATTTCTCCTCCAGATTATATTTCTTAACAATTTTCTCCAGATGATCAATTGAGCGCTGCAAAACCTGTTCTGCGGTTTCATCCGGGGAAATATAGAATGTTTCACCGTAAATATACCCCTCAAGCCCAGCATTTTCCGGTCTACCCGCAAAAACTGGACTTTCATACTTAGCAGCAAATGCCTTTTTTATCTGATCGTCCGAGAATCCCGCCTTAAGCAACACGGATTCAACTTCTCTGCCGTCAGAATTCTTCATTTTTTTATTCAAAGTCGATCCAGGATAAAATGTTATAGCAATCTCATCAGTTTTACCGCTGGTCAAATGATTAATTATCTCATCGACAGATTGCGAAGATTTTACAGAATAAACGCCAGCCTTGAATTTGCTTGCCGAATTATGAAGCCTTGTGTAAATAGAAAATGCTAAAGAGTTTTTGATAATTTTATTATCCTCTAAAGTTTTGGCAATATCACTAGATCCCATACCTTCTTTAATATTGATCCTGAAGGTTTGCTGACTATTTACGTCGACAGGAGAAAGCATCTGCTTATACCACACTGTTGCCCCAAGGGTGCCGATTCCAGCGATAGCCACAACTATTGACAACACTAATAGCCAAATACGTTGTTTACGAATTTTCATAATTCTCCTCCAAAAAATCCTGCAAAATTATGCTAGCAGCCTCTGCATCAATCTCGCCCTTATCTTTAATTTTATTCCCCAATCTCTGCTCAGCCTGCACACTTGTTAAAGATTCGTCTTGAAAAACAATCTCCGTATCAAGCTCAATGTCTTCAAATTGCTTAACAAATTCTTCTACAAATTCCGTCTGCTTTGTTGGTTCACCGGATTGATTTCGTGGATAACCCACTACGATCGTATCAATATCGTGCCTCAATACTAGCTCTGTTATTTCCTGGACGATATTTTCATTATTCTCCAACCAACCAAACGGCACGGCGATCTTCACTTGCGAATCCGCCATAGCCAAACCAATTCGCCGCGATCCAACATCTAGCGCTAAAAAGTTTTTACTTGACATCTTTTATCTTAAATTCGACATTAATCTTATTGATATCTTTTGGAACAGATTTAACCCAGAATGGCGAGAATTTAACATCGACATCTTCAACACCTTCGATAGATTCAATAGCAGACTGAACCTCTCCGTAACTCTTGCCTTTAGCTTGATCCTTTACGTTCGCTTCTTTAATATCTGGACCAACCTTGCCATTCGTAGTTAAGCGAACAGTCTGTGCATTATGCGCCTTAGAAAATTGCGAGAACGCAACCTTGCTTACTCCATTGTCATAAATTCTTTGCGACTTCTTACCAGAAATCTCCTCTTTAAGCTTTGCTTCCACAAAGTTTTTTAGCTCATTCTTATCAATAGCCAATGCGCTGGCGGTAATTGTCGATTTCAGAGTTACAGCTCCAGTCGCCTCACCATCCACAGCCACGCTTGAGTTAGGATCTGATCGATTTTCAACGTAGCTTTCCGTTATAACCGTTGCCGAATCACCGAATGATGACAACAACTGCTCTTTTAATCCATCAACTTTCTTTTCGCTCAGCTTGCTTTTTGCCGATTCTATATCACTAGCCGTCACAACCGTTGCAGTTTTATCGGTGCCGCCACTAGTAGCAGACCGTAGCGACGCAGAAATGTCATCAACCGAAATACTCATACTACCAGTTGCCGCATTATACTGAGCTCCGCCCTCACTTGCGGTAATAGACCCAGAAGCAGATCCCGGACATTTATATCCTGGACAACTCCAACCCAACGTAGCCCCTGGAACAGTCACAGAAGAATTCAAAGTATAAGATAGTCCACTATTTTTCAAAATTGTACCAGCTGAAATAGTCACACTACTTGACGACGAGTTACTGAAGACAACTACTCCGGTCGCCTTTTCTCCAACATTCTTTTTGCCTGTAGCAGAAAATTCAACGCTAACTTCCTTTGCTAATTCTTTCTTTACAGACTTAATAACATTAGATTTTGCGCTTGTAGTGGCTGTTTCATTCAAGCTGACGGTATCACTGACTGTCATACTAGTGGTCTTTGCCGAAATAACGACCGTGGCATGCGGAGCAAACCAAATTGCCCAAACCAAAAATACGATCAAAAGCAAGGCTCCGCCACCAATCAATAAGAACTTCTTACGAAATGTATTAAAATCAGGGACTTTCGGTTTTTTAACCATCTTTTTCAGAGAATCCAACCCCTTAGATTCCTTCTTGTTTGCGTCAGCTATAACATTATCTACAGCAGAGTCTTCATCGGTTTTCTCTGATCTTTTCGCGGAATCCGCCATATCCCCAACCGCCAGTTTGCCGCCATCAATTACATCATTGTCATCATCAACTTTCAGAACTGGAATCTCCGCAATTTCTGGCTTGCTCTGAAGTGTTTTTGCGATCGGAATTTTCGCCGTTGCCGCCAATCCAGCCAAAACCGAATCATTCGTGATTAATACAATTCTCTTATTCGCCGAAGTTGCCGCCCGAGCTAGTAATCGAATATTGACTGCACTCTGTAAAACGCCAATTCTTCGAGGCGGCACTAACGCAATAATTCTCTCTTTCGACGCCTTAATCTTACTAATTATCGTCGTAATGTCGTCTTCTACATCGATATAAATAACGTCTTTATTCATTTTAAATCTTTAACAACCTATTTACTTTTTCAACTAAACTATTACCGTCTTGACTACCGATAATTGTATCATATCCAACTCGCAACAAGCCCATTGCAGTTACAAATGTGTGATCGCTAATATCTCCGGTTTCGTCAACTATTCCTGTAATATCGCTTGGATTGATATATTGAACTACTGGTTTCTTAGTAAAAGGCAGATCTTCTGGCCAGCGTCGAGTTTTCAGAGCTTCAGTAATTTTCTGCAAGCTCGATCCGCCGCCACACAGTAAAATCCTATTCGGCAAATAATCGACATTATCAAAATCGCTCAGCGCCAATTCAACACCTGATAGCCAAACTTCCAAAGTCTTATCGATCGCCGCGTCAACTTTTTTCTTTACGCTAGGCTTCAAATTCTCATTATCAATGTTCAGCTTCAACTTTTCTGCATCTTTGAAGCTTAAATCCAGGTCAGCCGCAATAGTTCTAGTGAAACTCCGTCCACCAATACCAAACATCTTCGTGCCTTCGACTCCGCCGTCATTAACAACTGCAATATCCGTCGTGCCACCACCAATGTCCGCTAGAATCGCCGTGAAATTACTATCCGTATCCGATCCCAAAACGCTCCTACTCACCGCAAATGGCTCAGCAGCCACAGCCACCAAATCCAGCGCAAGCTCGTCCGCAACCTTCTCCAGCGCGCCGATATGAACCATCGGAGCAAACGCCGTGTAAATCTGTACCGCCACATCTCGCCCCTGAAAACTAATCGGATTCGAAACTTTATACCCGTCAATATGAATACTCACCAGCGCTGAGTTGACCAGCTTCACTTCAACATCTTCATTGCCAGTTTCCAGCGCAATTTGAGCCTGAGCCTTTCCCTGAGCTCGCTCCTGAACTTTCTCAATGATAAATTCCATCTCGGCAATGTCTAATGGCTTATTCGGCTGCGGTCTGCGATAGCGAATAGTATTCGTAACACCCTTAACTAATTCGCCCGCGATACCAATAACAACCCGCTTTCCCTGAACGCCAGCTTGATCTTCAGCCTCAGACAGAGCCTCCTCGCAATTCGCCACAACCCCAGCAATATCAGCAATTGCACCGCTATGCATATCGCCCATTTCCTGCTGCTTTCGACCAACACCAATAATCTTCAGTTCGTCATCTTTAACTTCAGCGATTAACGCCTTAACCACCTCCGTACCAATATCTAAGCTAACCAATAGTTCGCGACTATCTTTATCAGACTTCTTTAACATGTCTTTCAATGCCATATAATAAATATTATATAACGCTTGTGATTTTAGAGCAACAGTTAATTATCTATCTTAAAACAGCCTTGATTCGACGAATTCCAGCCGAGCTAGATTCTTCTTTGGTGATTTTGAATCGCTTGCCATCTTCAGACAAAACTCCAGTATGTTCGACGTGTGGACCGCCGCAAACTTCAAAGCTGACGACATTATCACCCTTGCCAATAGAATACACCTTAACTTCGTCGCCGTAACGCTCACCGAACGCGCCAATTGCACCCATATTTAGCGCCTCGCTCGTTGGATAAACAGCAAAACTAACTGGCAAATCTTCATCAATCCAAGCGTTAACTTGATCTTCGACAGCCTGTTTTTCTTCTGGCGTCAATTTATCGTGATTAAAATCAAAACGCAATCGATCGGCAGTAATATTACTTCCGTGTTGTTGTAAATCTGGCGCATTCAAAACCTTACGTAACGCCGCGCCCAACAAATGCGTCGCCGTGTGATATTTCAGATGAATAGAGTCATGACCTTCCAGGCCACCGCTAAATTGCCCCTTGCGAGCCGTCTTAGAGCGCTGTCGCTGCTCATCCATTTTCGCGGTAAATTCCTCGCGCCAATTGTCCGAAAGTTTAATTCCTTGTTTATATGCCTCTTCCGTACTGAGTTCCACTGGGAAACCGAAAGTGTCGTACAAAGTGAACAATTCTTCACCAGTCAAACCATCGTCAATGTAGCGCTGCATTTGTCGCAAGCCTTTTCTCAAAGTCTGGCGAAAAGCTTTTTCTTCCTTAACGAGGACAGCAATTATATTGTCGCGATTATTCTTCACCTCTGGAAAATCGGCTTCGTACAAATCAGCAATCGTCGGCACAACTTCTTGCAGGAAATTCTGCTCGATACCCAAATCAAAACTATAACGAATTGCCCGACGGAGCAGACGACGCATTACATAGCCCTGCTCTTTATTACTTGGCACACACCCATCAACCGCCATAAACGCCGCAGCCCTTAAATGATCAGCAATCACTCGCATACTTTCGGTATGTGAAGTGTAATCCTTGCCGCTCAGATCTTGCAGCTTTTCAATAATCGGCCAAAGCAAACTAATTTTAAAGACGTCAGGATCATTATTTACTGCAGCCGCGATTCGCTCAAGTCCAGACCCATGGTCAATATTTGGCTTATCGAGTGGCTCAAATTGCCCCTCAGCAACTTTTTTATATGCCATAAATACGTTATTGCCAATCTCCATAAATCGACCACAATCACAGTTCGGATGACAATTTTCACCAAATTTTGGATCATGCTCAATGAAATCAAACTCATAAAACATCTCACTATCCGGACCACACGGATCACCAACCGGAGTAGTTTCTGGACCACCATTACGACTCCACCAGTTTTTACTGCCGTCATAAAAGAAAATTCTTTCACCTGGATTTACACCACGCGCCGCTCCCTGCTCTTCGCTGCCTATATCCGCCATTTTTGCATCAATGCCCTTTTCTGCAAACTTTTTCTGCCACAATTTAGCCGCTTCAACATCTTTATCGATATTATATTCCGGCGCACCAATAAAACACGTTACGTACAATCTCTGCGGATCAAGACCAATTTCCTCAGTCAAAAACGTCCACATCCAGCCAATTTGCTCTTCCTTAAAATAGTCGCCCAGACTCCAGTTTCCAAGCATCTCAAAAAACGTCGTATGGCGATTATCACCAATGTCGTCGATGTCCTGCGCTCGCAAACACGTTTGAGAATCGGCAATTCTTTTGCCTTTGGGATGCGCCTCACCAAGCAAGTACGGAATCATCGGCTGCATTCCGGCGCCCGTAAATAAAGTCGTCGGATCATTAGTTAAAATCAACGGCGCACGCTCAACAACGGCGTGACCCTGTTTTTTATAAAATTCAAGATATTTACTACGTATTTTTTGGGCATTCATGAGTGTAATTATACCATAAAATAACCCCACCTTACAGATGGGGTTTATAGATCAAATTGCCAATCTCAACAAATTATTCAGCTACTTCTTCAGCTGGCTCTTCTTTTGGTTGATTCTTGCGAAGTTTTTCTGGATTACGGATGGCTTTGTGCTTGTCAGCGGAAACTTCCTTAACCCACTTTGGCAATTTAACGCCAGCTTCTTTCAATAACTTAACTACGCGTGGTGTTGGCTGTGCGCCATTGTCCAAATATTTCTGAGCCAATTCAACTTGGATATTTGATTCTTTAGTGTGTGGATTGTAGCTACCGACATAAGCGACTACACGACCACTTGATGGATGACGATGTGCTTCTTGTACCGCCAAGCGATATACTGGATAACCTTTGCGACCCAAACGTTGCAAACGAATTGCTAGCATAAATTTAATTCTTCCTTTAACTCTACGTTTTATTATTCCTTACTTTAGAACAGTTTACACTATTTTTCCTATAACGTCAATCTGTTTTCACGATTCCGCCGCCCAAACATTCATCGCCGTCATATATTACCGCAGATTGACCCGCGGCTACGGCACGCTCCGAAGCAGAAAGGTGCACGATATCTCCGTCAATTTTCGCGTCGAATAAAGCGCCTCGATGACGCAACCGGACTTGTACGTACTTATCTTTATGCGGTGCTTGATTAATCCAATGAATATCCGCCAGCCCAAGTTCTTTTCGCCACAGATTATCATTATCAATCGAGCGCGACACGTAAACTTCATTCTTCTCCATATCCTTACCCACAACATAATAAGGCAGTCCGCCACCTACATTCAGACCATGACGCTGACCAAGCGTATAGAAAATTGCGCCGTCATGTCTACCGACGACAGATCCCGTCTGCTGATCAATGATATTTCCTGGCGCAGTTTTAACATATTCCGACAAAAACTCACGAATTCCAACTTGCCCAACAAAACAAATTCCCATCGATTCCTTTTTGCTAGCCGTCCACAAACCACGCTCTTTCGCCATTTCGCGAACTTCCGCCTTAGTAAAATCGCCCAACGGAAATATGGTTTTTGACAAAGCCTCCGAAGTCACTCGATATAAGAAATACGTTTGGTCTTTATTATCATCACGAGCGCGTAATAATTTGGCTGACGAAGACGATTCATGAGCAACGCGCGCATAATGCCCTGTCGCGATATAATCCGCTCCAGCCGCCAACGAAGCCTCCAAAAATATCTTAAACTTCACTTCTTGATTACACATAATATCTGGGTTTGGTGTGCGACCCGCTTGATATTCGCGAATCATGTAATCGACAACGTTTTGCTTATATTCTTTCTGGAAATCAAAAACTCGAAAATCAATGCCCAAACCAACCGCCACACGCTTGGCGTCAGCAACATCTTCCGCCCACGGACAATGCATTCCAGGAAGATCTTCAGACCAGTTTTTCATATAAACACCCGTTACATCGTAACCCTGCTCAACCAAAAGTGCTGCGGCCACGGAAGAATCCACACCGCCCGACATTCCAACAAAAACTTTTTTACTCATCTGGATAACCCCATAGCAAATAGCCCAATTCTCATTAGTTCACCCATTGCCAGCCACCAGCCCCACGGAGTCAACCACCACCACGAACTCCAGTTTTTATCAGAAGCAACAGGATGGCTCCGGATCTTCACATCGTTAAACTGTGCTGAAAATTCGAGTTGCGCCCGACGCATATGATAACCACTCGTCACCAGAATCACATCTTCAATTTTTCGCGAATCGACAATTTTCTTCACTTCAGTGGCGTTTTGTCTGGTCGTTTCGGAAGACTCGTCCATAACAATGGCTTTCTCAGGAACGCCGCTGTTAATCGCCCGCTGGCACATAGCCTTAGCGTTGGACGGGCCAGTTTTATCGGCCGCCGCGCCCGACACAACAATCAACGGCGCCCAGCCTTCTTTATATAATTTAATAGCCTCGTCAGTTCGCGCATTCGTGTCACCGCCACTGACAACAACTATTGCATCAGCCTTACGGCAATCACCCTCGCCCACACTTTGACATTTTCCCAAATCATTCGGTGACAAATATGCGCTAAGTCCAAAAATCACCAAAGCAGCAAAAATAATCAAACCAAC
>ERZ772770.134-NODE-134-length-16310-cov-5.21255_pt1 | contig 16310 bp, 11 predicted proteins | sample MGYA00511361_ERZ772770 | MGnify/ENA primary metagenome ERZ772770 (study PRJEB29015, sample SAMEA2738026) | human oral metagenome | biome: human oral; feature: human-associated habitat; material: saliva | place: China | collected 2251 ... | reverse complement strand
CGGTGGGGCGCGACCTGCTGAAAGGTCGTGCCCCACCGCGTTTTATTGCCCATACAGACTGTTAGGTTTTAGGAGCCCCAGGTGATGAACTCGTCGGGGTCAGCCTTGTTAACTTCAGTAGGAGTCGTAGGAGCCCAGTAGTGCCAGTCACCATCGTGCCACTCCATCACAATATCGGCAGACCAGTATGTAGCCGACGGGGTCTTGAGCAGCAGTCGCACCGTTGCACGCTCCGGGGTGTAGGAGATGTAACGGTAACCGGAAATATGGAGAACCGGAGCGGTCGTGGTGGTGTCCTTCATGCGGAGTTCGCGGAGCGCATCGGCGCCGGGGCCAACAATAGTCGGCATATAGTCCTTCGGGGCCTCAACTATCTGGATATAAGCCCAGGTTGCGGCGTACAATCCGCCCTCAGCCGAGTGCTCAAAGCAGTTTTCAATCGACGATTTTGCCATCGGACCAGCGGTCTTTGAGACCGGCCCCATCCAACCTCCATCAGTGCTTACCCACGTGGTGTTCTTGGGCGCGGCGTCCAGTACTGCCTGGTCGTCTGAGGCGCCAGCACCGCAGGTTCCAGCCTCTACGGTAGAGGTGGACTTCGACTGAGCCGCGCCATTCGAGTTGCCTGCAGCGGAGTTCGACTGAGCTGCACCATTCGAGCTGCCCGCGGCGGAGGTATTGGAATTATCGCCGCCGCGCGGAATGAGCACGATGACCAGTACAACGAGGAGGGCGACGACAGCTGCTACTAGTCCGAAAGCCCAGCGGGGGATAGTGACTCCACCCTTGTTCTCCATAACAATCTCCAAAATACGTAGACCCCGCAATTTCGGGGCGCGACAAACCCACCCCCAGCAGGAGGGCAGAGATTGAATGAGTGATGAGAAACTATGCGGTGCCGCAGCAGAAGCGTCTGAGCCAGAACACAACATCGAGGACTGCAGGACGCAAAAACACGGCGGCACGTGTTTATCGGTGTCAAAAGATACCCTATCATGCCTACAGATATCCTGCAGGCGCTCGCCCTGAGCTACCATGATATGAGCTGGACTGCATAAAAAACACCGAATTTCTACCGATAATCCGGTGCCGAACCATGCACCCACTATGCGTCAACGCCCGATGCAGAGACCAACCGCAGGCGGTCGCAATGCTACACTGCCCCGCCTCGACATATCACACCGATACATAGAACCGTTCATCAGAGAAAGCCCCTCTCCATGACCCGCAAAATTACTGCTGCCGCCGCTGTTCTCGCCCTGCTCGCCACCGGCTGCTCCGCTAGCACCGATAGCTCCGCACCGGGCGGAACCCTCATCACCGGCGGAACTTCGACCGCCACCCCCACCCCCAGCCCTACTACTACTCCTGCACCTGCAACCACCACCGCAGGTCGCACCCCCACCGTCACCGAGGTGACCGCCTCCCCGAGCGCGACGGCAAGCACCACTGCGGCATCAACCATTGCGGCACCGACCCCGACCCCGACCCCGACTGTGAGCCTTGACCCCTCACCTCTGGCGGGAACCGGTGGCGGACCTCAGCAGCCCTCCAGTGTTCCCACCCTCAACAGCATCACTGACGAAGACCGCGGTCGTGCCCTTGAAGCCGCGAAAGCAATCGTCACCGCATACACCAGTGGCAAGCCGTACAAGGAATGGTCAGAAGAGCTCTACCCTATGATTGACCCCAAACTGCAAAACCAGTACGGGCCTAACTCTCGTATTGATGTTTTCAAGGGAACCGTCACTAGTGCTGAACTGGTTGATGATCCGACCCTGAAAGTTCCTGGCGGTGACAACCCCTACTGGCTCACGGTTTGCGTGAAGGTTGAAGGAAGCATCAGCCCCGCCTACTATGTGCGTTTGCACCGTACTGCGGAGCGGCCCGATAAATGGAAGGCGTCTCATATCCTTGAGCCGCAGGGCTTCAACAGCTTTGTGAAGGAACGAATGAAGGAACAGAACAAATAAGCGGTAGGTGCGGCGTCCCGCTAGGATGCGTCCCTGCAGGGGTCAGATGGGGGGCGGGCTTCCCGGTGCCCTAACCACCTGTTTGTGACCTGGATTATGAAAAAATCGCGGATTTTTCACTATTTTCTGAAAATCAGGGGGATAGTGAAAAAATCGGCGATTTTTTACACTATTTTTCTCGCCATTCCCATATTCAGGGCGGCAATCTCCAGCACCCGAATACCCCGGAATAGCCCTCGTTTCTAGACGCTACGCCCCAACAAAAATCTCACGTATCGGTTCTGTGGCTGTGGCTCTGTGGCTGTGGGCAAAATTTATTTTCAAAATATTCTTGGCTACCCCAAAATACCCCCTTATCTTGTCAGGGGTATCCCCTATGGTCCTTATAAGAGACTTCCAAACAGGTTATATCTATAGCTCGTAGAAGAGGAGGAAAGGCAATGGATGAGAAAACCAGCACTGATGCTGCCACCATGAATCGCGCCTACAAATTCCGCCTCGACCCCACCCAGGCACAAAAAATCGCCCTGGCACAGTGCGCAGGCGCAGCACGTTACGCCTACAACCTTCTCACCGCCCACAATCTCGATGTCTCCCGCGCCCGAGCAGACTACTGGCATGCCCGCATTGACGCAGGCGCCGACGAGACCACCGTGAAGGTTGAGCTCAAGGCACTAGCCAAAAGCGACGTATCGTATAAGTCCATTGGTTATGCGGCGTACGGAACTCAGTACCTGACCCCTGAAATTAATCGCCACCGCGCTGCAAGTAAGGCGATTGAGTCTGGCGCCGACCCCGCCATTGTCTGGCCCGAGACCGAGCGGTCCTCCGAGCCCTGGATGCACACCATCCCCCGCCGAGTCCTCGTCTCAGGACTACAATCTGCCGACAAGGCATGGAAAAATTTCTTCGACTCTCGTACCGGTGCCCGTGCTGGCCGACTCGTCGGCACGCCCCGATTCAAGCGCAAGGGTGCCAGCCGCGACTCCTTCACTATCCCTACCCCGGAGACTATCGGCGCCTACGGCACCGCATACCTACGTGGAGAGCCTGAATACGCATGCCGTAAGGCACAGCTGAAGCGCCGCGGCATCAAGACCGCCCCGACCATTGAGGACTACCGCCACGTACGTCTCTCGCATCTGGGCGTTATCCGCACTCACAACACTACGAAGCCGCTGGTGAAGGCTGTGCGTGCTGGTGCTCAGATTCGCTCCTACACGGTATCTCGTACTGCTGACCGGTGGTATGTCTCCATCCTCGTGGAGCTCACTCGCCCGTCTGCCACCTCTACCCGTGCTCAGCGTTCCGCTGGCGCCGTCGGTGTAGACCTGGGCGTGCGCTACCTCGCCGCGCTCTCTGATGAGCAGGCACCACAGCGCTTCGCGCGGTACCCCTCCTTGGAGTTCACCGGTGACGATACTCCCACCCTGGCTAACCCCCGCTGGGCTCGTACCGCTGAGAAGCGTCTGGTGCGTCTGCAGCGTGCTCTCTCGCGCGCCCAGAAGGGCTCTAATCGCCGTGCCCGTATTGTGCAGCAGATTGCACGGCACCACCATCTAGTAGCCTTGCGCCGTGAATCGGGGTTGCATCAGGTTTCTAAGCGTCTGAGCACCGGGTACACCCTCATCGGGCTTGAAGACTTGGCTGTGGCGGGTATGACCGCCTCAGCTGCCGGTACCGTCGAGGCACCGGGTAAAAACGTGCGCCAGAAGGCTGGGCTCAACCGGTCTATTCTGGATGCCGCTTTTAGTACGCTGCGTCGTCAGCTGGAATACAAGGTCAGCTGGTACGGCTCACAGGTACAGATTATTGACCGCTTCTTTGCATCCTCTCAGACGTGTAGCGCCTGCGGAGCACGAGCGAAAACCAAGCTCGACCTTCGCGTGCGTGTCTTTGAGTGCGCGGCCTGTGGTGTGCGGATTGATCGTGACGTGAATGCGGCACGTAATATCTGTGCGGAGGCTGTGCGGATGTATGAGGCACAACTCGCCCCCGGCATGGGGGAGAGTCTAAACGGACGCGGAGTCGCAGGCTCTGATGCTGCCGGTTTGGTGGTGTTGGGGGATGTGGCGTTGGATGCGTCAAGGCCAGCCGCTTTTGGCGGCGGGTCACCGTAGGCGAGTAATCGTCTACTCATCCCCTTTATATATGTATACGTGTGGAAACTGAATATTTTTAGGCTTCTGCTAGGCATCGTGCCTTGTGGCTGAGTGTATTCCCTGTATGCGCGGGGATGAGCCCAGATTGCTCTGCTAGATGAAGGTTTCAAGGCTGCTTTCCCCGTATGCGCGGGGATGAGCCCTTTACCGAGAAGGAGCAGTCCACCTGTGCCCCGTTTTCCCCGTATGCGCGGGGATGAGCCCTTCGGATCCGCTCAAGAGTAGGGCGTCACACGGTTTTCCCCGTATGTGCGGGGATGAGCCCCCAACCTTTGATGAGGTGAAACTTCAAGAGCCGTTTTCCCCATATGCGCGGGGATGAGCCCCTGCGCCTCCTACCCCCGATAATGCCCCAGTAAAAACCCCCGTTAAAAACACAGCCGGGGCCGTCTCGCACGCAGGCTCGAAAAGTGCGAGAATGGAACGAAAAGAAAACTACGAAAGAAGATACTTTCATGCTTATTCTCGTTGTGAACGCCGGTTCTTCCTCCCTGAAGTACCAGGTGCGTGACACCTCCCTGCCCGAGGCAGAGCAGATGCTGACCTCCGGCCTCGTCGAAAACATCGGCACCGACGTGCCCAACCACGAGGTCGCATTCGACATCATGTCCGAGAAGCTTGAGCCCGTCCTGCACGGCCGCGAGCTGCAGGCAGTCGGCCACCGCGTGGTGCAGGGTGCCGAGAAGTTCACCCACCCCACCCTGCTGACCGAGGAAGTTGTCCAGCAGATCGACGACCTCTCCCCGCTGGCACCGCTGCACAACCCCGCACACGTTCAGGGCATGCGCGCAGCAATGCACAAGTGGCCCTCCCTGCCGCAGGTCGCTATCTTCGACACCGCGTTCCACTCCACCATGCCCGAAGAAGCATGGCGCTACGCAATCCCCTACGACCTGGCTGACAAGTACAGCATCCGCCGCTACGGCTTCCACGGCACCAGCCACGAGTACGTCTCCCACGTTGCAGCTGACATGCTCGGCATTGCACGTGACGAGTTCAACGGCGTTGTCGCACACCTCGGTAACGGTGCGTCCGTGACCGCTGTGAAGGGCGGCAAGTCCGTGGACACCTCCATGGGCTACACCCCGCTGGCTGGCCTGATCATGGGTACCCGCTCCGGCGACATCGACCCCTCGGCGCTGACCACCATCCTGTCTCGTGAAGGCATTGACGGTGAACGCCTGGACACCATCCTCAACAAGGAGTCCGGTCTGCTCGCACTGGCTGGCTCCAACGACATGCGTAAGGTCGTTGAGGCTGCACAGTCCGGCGACGAGCGTGCACAGCTCGCACTGGACATGACCTCCTACCGCCTGATGAAGTACATTGGCGGCTACAACCTGGTTGTTGGCGGCGCGCAGGCACTGATCTTCACCGCTGGTATCGGTGAGAACTCCGGTGACTTCCGCAAGCTGGTCCTGGACCGCCTCGGCGCACTGGGCATCAAGTACAACGAGGAAGAGAACGCTAAGCGTTCCCCCGAGCCGCGCGTGATTTCCACCGAGGATTCCGCAATCAAGGTGCTGGTCATCCCCACCAACGAGGAGAAGGCTATCGCTGAGGCTACCGAGGAACTCGTCAAGAGCCTCTAAGCCCCACGCACCCCGCCGTGTAGGCGGTTGAATATAGGCAGTCCGCTGCAGTTCCCGTTCCGTACGGGTGCTGCAGCGGACTTGTTTTTGAACACCCATTAGAGTAAATGCATGTGATTCAACTTACTTTACGGTACAACATTACGCCAATATAGCATGTATTACATATGTATCATTCATCACATTGGGAACAAGAATGAAAGTTAGTTAAAAGTGTGGGTTTAGATGCTGCATAAAGTGTAAACTTATTGCTTGCTTGGGAAAGTTGTGCAAGGGGGGGGTTGAGTGCATTGATTCGCAACATTCCAACATTGATGGCAGTTAAGGTTGAGGGTGAAAAAAGATTGATAATCCTAGATTAATTCTGTTAGGAATTTTTATCAACCCAAGTTGTTGCACAATATGAAACAATAAATACAAATTTTTGTGCTTCCATATAAAGCGTGTTCATATAACGAGTGTTCATCGAAAAGAACTGAAGCGGACTTATAGCCGCAAAAGAATTCTGAGAGCACACTTTGAACTGTACGTTAAACACATACTGCGATAACCTTTATATCTGTATTTTTATGCAGAAATAAAGTGAATCAATGTACAAAACTCATTCCAATTGAGAGAGATTTGGTAATGGATATTCACTCGACTAAGAGCCACTCCCAACAAAGTGGAAAGCTGATGGGCCGTCGCGCCCTGGTCAAGGGTGTAGCGTGGGCAGCGCCCGTTGTGGCAGCAACCGCCGCAGTACCCGCCTACGCCGCATCCAAGAACCCTTGCGAATACGGCACCATCGTATCCGTGCCCTGGGGTGAACGTGCCAACCGTCGCCGCTACAAGGGTACCGTGAATGAAGAATACGAATGGGCAGTAATGCCCACCTCCAACTGCAGCCCCCATCCGCAGACCTACTTCATCGACAACACCACCCCCGAACGTAAGCTTGCTTACCCCTGGGGTCGTTACGAGGGCGTGAGCGACTTCCCGCCGATTTACCCCCCGAACGGCAAGGACACCCCTGACTACAATTCCAAGGACGGCGTTGGCGGTGTTGGTGGCGGCGTTATCATCAATGTTCGTGTTGAGAACGTTGCAGGTGACGTCTCCTACGCGCCGACCCCCACCGGCCAGGATCGTTTCGCATTCGGTGAGGCTGAAGCCAACCGTAAGAACAACATGTACTACGCTGAAGGCTACAAGGGCAAGGGCGCAAACCCCCCGGTTGTTCGCCTCAACGACAACTACAAGGGCAGCCGCTCTACCTACATCGCTCACGGTAAGTACAACTACCTGCACTTCCCGGATGGTCCCCGTCCTCCCAAGGAAAACAGCCCCCTGTGGACTTACGCATACGGTAAGCACTACACGACTGCTGAAGGCCGCGACGGCTGGTCCTGGGACATTCAGGTGATGGCTAACATTACCCACCCCAATGCTGGTCAAGACGTTGTGTCGTACATGACCTACCTGCGTAAGCACACCTACGGTGACCCCGCACATCAGTCGGCAAAGGTCATTCCGGTGCAGTATCGCGTTATTGTGACTTCCCCCTGGGGTACCGTCACCTATCTTTCGGCAGCTGTTTAATATCAGCTTGCATTAGGTCTAAATGGAGTAGTGACCCATTCGACCTATTTCAATCTTGGATTGAGATTTATATATTTGTGATGTTCATTTTGAGTATGAAGTTGATAGATTTCTAGTGTATTAGGGAGTGGTACCCCTAATAAGTAGACACTATTCTTCTGTCAGCTTTTGGAGGGGCCGGTCCGCACCACGTGTGCGGAACCGGCCCCTCTGCATGCATCAGTAGGGAGAAAAACCAAGCATTGCGTCTCTTGGCGGGCTATTGCAGGAGAGACGAGAAGCGGTGGGCATTCTATGAGAAAAAGCGCATTCACATTCACTAGTACGTGCCCAAAAACGATAGAGTGGAATCAGATAACACTCGATACGAAGCGGACGAGACATGACTCAACCCCCTGAAAACCACCAGCAGCCCGGCGGGCAGTTCAACGCCCAGCCCGGCCAGCAGGCATTCCACGCCCCCGGTGAGCCCCTCCCGCAGGACCTCTCCGCAGGCTGGCTCCCCGAAGATGAGCGCCAGAAGCCGGTCAGCCCCCTGCCCCAGCCGAAGCTCTTCGCCTACCAGTCGATGCTGCCGCCGAAGGTGCTGCACGCGCTACGTCACCCCTCCGAAATCCCGTGGCTGGTCGCCGCCTACGCGGTTACCGCGGTCGGCTACATTGTGCTGTTCATGGCGCTGGCTGACCTGTTCAGCTCGATGATGCGTTACGTCTTCAGCTCAACCGGTGAAGGCTCGGTTCGTGTACCTTCTTCCGGTAGCACCACGGCAAGCATGGAAGACCTGATTTTCCAGACGGTTGGCCTGCTCATCCTGGGCCCGATTGCTGTGTTCATTGTTCGTGCGATCTACTACGCACAGCAGCGTGTGCGCGGTGTGCGCATCACCCCCACCCAGTTCCCCGAGGCGTACCAGATGCTCGCCGAAGCAGCTGAGGCGGCAGGTCTGCGCCGCGTACCGGATGCGTACGTTGTTCTCGGCAACGGCACCATGAACGCTTTCGCGGCAGGTCACGGCTTCCGCCGCTACATCTGCCTGTACTCTGACCTGTTCGAGATCGGCGGTAAGTCCCGTGACCCGGAGGCGCTGCGCTTCATTATTGGCCACGAGGTTGGTCACATCGCCGCAGGTCACGTCGGTTATTTCCGTCTGATTTTCACCATGCTGTTCAACCAGATTCCGGTGCTGTCGAGTGCGCTGTCCCGCTCGCAGGAGTACACCGCCGACAACTTCGGCTACCGCTTCTGCCCCGAGGGCGCTGAGGGCGCTGTCAAGGTGCTTGCGGCAGGTAAGTACCTGAACAAGCAGGTCAACTTCGATGAGCTTGCCGACCGTGCCGTCACCGACCGCGGCCTTGCCGTCTGGTACGTGAACCTGCTGGCAAGCCACCCCGTTCTCACCTGGCGTGCGCACGCGCTGCGTGACCGCACCCAGCCCGGCCGCCTGTTCTGGCGCCCGACGGAGAACCCGGTCAAGGACGCCGCACCGAGCGTTCCTGTCCTGATTCCGGCAGCGGAGCCGGTGCACATGTGGCCCGACCCGATTCAGTCCACCGAGTTCATGCGTGAACACCAGGACGCGTGGGCTGACCACACCCTGGAAACCGTGGACGTGTACCCCAAGCCTGAGAACGCCCCCGAGTTCGATGCGAACTCTACGCTGTTCGCTGGCTGGCTCACCGAGCAGGCTCGTGCTTTCCACGGTCAGCGTTGGGATGCGTACGCTGCCGCCGGTGGCGCGCCGGCACCGGGTGCTCCCGGTGGCCCGCAGGCGCCCGGTCAGCCGGGTGCGCCTCAGCCTAATTTTGGTGGCGCGCAGCCGAACTTTGGCGAGTCCCAGCCCGGTAATACTCAGCCCGGTACTGCCCAGCCCGGTTACGGCCAGTACGGTAGCAGCCAGTACGGCACTGACTCTGCCACCCCGAACCAGTACGGTAGCTCCTCTGAGGGCGGCTCGTACGGTCAGGGTTACGGCTTCGATAATGATAAGAAGTAGTTCCTGAGCTGTAGGCCCAAGAACCTAGGCCCAAGAACCTTGATGAACCCGCCGGGATGCATGGTGCATCCCGGCGGGTTCAGCCGTTAACTGCCTCGTGTGTGACCCTCTCGTGCGCGACCCTCAGGTGAGAAGGTGCGCCCGTCACTGCATCCGCCGTGTGCCGCGGTCATAGAATGGAAACCATGCTTTCATCACTTCGCTCCATCAAGCTTGACCCGCTGCTGACCATGCTCATTAGCGCGGTCATCCTCGCCATTATCGTGCCGGCGCGCGGCGACTTCGCCGAATGGTTCAGCACCGGAACAAAGTTCGCGGTCGCCCTGCTGTTCTACCTGTACGGCGCTCGCCTCTCCACCACGGAGGCTATTCGCGGCCTGACCCACTGGCGTCTGCACCTGATGATTTTGAGCTGCACGTTCGTGCTGTTCCCGCTGGTCGGTTTGGCGCTTTCACCGCTGCGTTTTGTGCTCGGTGATGGGCTGTACATGGGCATTCTGTTCTTGACCTTTGTGCCCTCGACCGTGCAGGCGTCAATCGCGTTCACCTCGATTGCCGGCGGTAACGTGGCGGCGGCGATTGTGAGCGCCTCGCTCTCCTCGATTGTGGGTGTGGTGGCGACCCCGCTGCTCGCCATGCTGCTGATGAACACGGGGCATATTGAGTTCTCCGGAACGGTCTTCCTGGACATCGCCATTCAGCTGTTTCTGCCGTTTGTGCTCGGTCAGCTGACGCGCCGCTGGGTGGGGGAGTTCGCGAAGAAGCCGACCACCAAGTGGCTGGATAAGTTCTCGGTCATGATGATCGTGTATTCGGCGTTCTCTGCCTCGGTGGTGCAGGGCGTGTGGACGCGCGTGGCGTGGTGGCAGATCGTGCTGCTGGTCGTGCTCATGGCGATTATTGTGGTGTTCATGCTGTGGCTGACCGACCAGCTGGCTAAGCGTCTGGGCTTCAACCGTGCGGACCGCATTACGATTCAGTTCTGCGGTTCGAAGAAGTCGCTGGCGGCCGGCCTGCCGATGGCGATCATTATTTTTGGTGCGGGCTCGCTGGGCCTGATGATGCTGCCGATCATGATTTTCCATCAGGTTCAGCTGATGATTTGCACCTGGCTTGCGGGCCGCTATGCGCGCCTGGATGTGGTGGGTGCCGCCTCCGCGAAGGAAGTTCAGTAGGGGCTTGAATCCTATCTGCTGGGGTTGCTTGCCGGGTGTCTGTTAGAAGTGTCTGCCGGGGTGCTCGCCAGGGTGCCTAGTGGGCTCTCTGGCGGGTGCTATTGGGGGCCTCTGAGTCTGTGAGATAAGCCTCTGATGAGGGGTTTTAATGGGTTCTTTGGGTCTGGTTGACCCGTCTGCAAAGTGATGTTGCGCGCTTTAGCAAAAATTCCCCTGACTAGTGCATTTATGTGCAAAATGTGGTATTTGTACTGGTCAGTTGGTTTTCTGTGGGTTATATGCACTCTATTGCACCAAAGTGACCAGCGAGACACTCAACACTATCGGGTGTTAAGCGGCGAAAAAGCCCCGATTTTGCCCTAGAATGTTTTGTCGTGGGTTAGACAGATTCGCATCTTGTGTGCAAGAATTTATGACTCACAATGGGAACGGTTGAGATTCACTCCCTCACACCGCCCACGAGCATCGATGCAGCGGATTCACTCCCCGCCCGCATCCCACACCGGAAGAGACTCACTCACTCAACCGGCAGGAAGCTCAAACCACTTATTCACTCAAACACAACTGGATACACTCAGCTTAATGACGCGCTTAGATTCTATCTATGCGCTAATCGCTGTTCTGTATCCGCCAAGAAAGAGGACACTTCATGGCTACCATCATGAGCGTGAACGTATGCGATTCCAAGTACAACGCTGACCCGACCGGCGTACGAGACTCTACTAGCGCTATCCAGAAGGCTATCGATGACGTTGCTGCACAGGGCGGCGGCTCCGTGGAGATTCCCGGCGGCATGTACCGCGTCTCCTACCCCTTCATCGAAATGAAGCACCGCGTCGAGATTTTCGGCCACGGTCAGGCAACCCGAATCGTCGCTTTCACCGACAAGAGCATCCCGTCGTCTAAGAACGGTAGCTACGAATGCACCGGCGTTTTCCACACCGGTAGCTACACCACCCCCATGAGCGGTGGCACCAACCAGAACAAGCCCATGCGTATGGGCGTGCGTGACCTGTTCATCCGCACCAACAAGTACAACCTGCCGCTGGATTCTAAGAGCAACCAGATTTTCCTGGAGAAGCACACCCAGCCCGTCGACAACGTTGCAGGCGTCATCTTCCACACTCGCATTGCGGATGCTAACCCCGGTGAGCCGGACGCAGTGCCCACCCTGTCCAACATCGAAATCTGGGACACCGCTATCGGCGTTGCGATCCTGGGTCTGGACGACCAGGGCATGAAGATTGACAAGATCCGCATCCGCCAGACCCTGCGTCAGGGCCTGCTGGTCGGCAAGCCCGTCGGCCACCCGCTGCGCCCCCGTGAGGGTGACACCCCCGGCGCGGCAGATAACAAGTTCTCCATGATTGACGTTTCTGACGCAAACATGAGCTTCGGCACCTACGCGGGTATCGAGATTTACACTTCTCAGTCCAAGTTCGAGGCGTCCACCAGCTGGTTCAACAAGCGCAACCAGGGTAAGAACGCCCTCTACGAGGTGAAGACCCGCCACGTGGGTGCGGGCTGGTTCATTCAGGGCACCCGCAACATGTTCATTGGCTGCACCGCCCAGGAGAACGCCGGTCACGGCTGGCTCGTGGAGTGGGGTAACAACCAGTTCATTGGCTGCCTGGGTGAGTCTTCCAGCTTCCAGGATGCTGTTACCGGCGCTGCTAAGGGCGACGAGGCAGCGAACTGGTACATTGGCCGTAACGCACGCGGTAGCCGTTTCGTGGCTCCTCGTTCGCACAACCCTTACAGCTGGGCGAAGGCTTCCCTGTACGGTTTCTACATTGAGAACAACATTCGCGATATGCACATTACGACTGCGTCCGCGAAGGATGACCGTATTGGTGAGAACAACATGGTCGGCCGCCGTGTTCACGTGACCGGCGCTATGGGCGATAACGTGCTCATTGAGGTGGATCATATTCGCCACGCGACTTTCGCGCCGAAGCAGCTGGAGAAGCGCGGCAACGGCGTGTTCATGGGCTAACCCTCACGGGTTAGGCTCTGCGAGCTGAGGCTCGTAATCGCAAAATCTTAAAACGCATACGTTTGAGGGGCGGGGAGTAATCCCCGCCCCTCAAGCGTTTAACCCGCCCACAAAACAGCCGAAAAACCGTTGAAAAACCGTAGAGAAACGGGGCAGGGGAGCGGGCATCACAGTGCCCGGTCGTCGCCTCCACACGCCCAATGCGGTACCCTTGAGCAGGAACAGGTCTACCGGTGCACAGACCCGAACACACCAACGCACCTGCGAAGACACACTCAACTTCAACACCGTATTCACCGCATACAGCCGTATTCACTCGATTCACTCACCACGCCGCCTTCAGCACCGAACGCGGTACCCATCGAAAGAATTGAGCCCCTCATGCCCGATACGCCCATGAGCATCAACGCCATCAACTACGGCGCAGACCCCACCGGTGCCAAAGACTCCACCGCAGCCATTCAGCGAGCAGTCGACGACGTCGCCGCACGCGGCGGCGGATCCGTAGAACTACCCCGCGGCATCTACCGCGTCTCCTACCCCTTCATCGACATCAAACACCGCGTCGAAATCTTCGGCTACGGCTCCTCAACCATCGTCATCGCCCACTCCGACCGCGCCATCCCCACCACCGCCAACGGCCACACCGAATACACCGGCGTGTTCCACGTCGGCAGCTACACCACCCCCGTCTACGGCAACTACAACGCCAACAAGCCCATGCGCATGGGCGTGCGTAACCTGCACATCCGCACCAACGCCGCCAACACCCCCATCAGCAGCTACCCGCTCGACGCGCACACCGCCCCGCTGAACAACGTCGCTGGCGTCATCTTCCACACCCACCTGACCGGCGACCAGCTCAACGAACCCGACATCGTGCCCGTTATCGCCGGCGTGGAAGTCTGGGACACCGCCATCGGCGTTGCCGTGCTCGGCCTGGACGACCAGGGCATGAAAATTGACGACGTGACCATCCGCCGCACCCTCAACCAGGGCCTGCTGCTCGGCAAGCCCGCCGGCCACCCCCGCCGCCCCAACGAAGGCCAGAACTCCGGCGCAGCAGACAACAAGCTACGCGGCGTAGACGTTGCCGAAGCGAACCTCAGCGGCGGCTCCTACGCCGGTATCGAGGTGTACGCGGCACAGGCGAAATTCGAGAACTGCTCCAGCAACAGCAACCACCGCACCAGCAACAAGTACGCCCTCTACGAGCCCGCCACCCGCCACGCCGGCGCAGGCTGGATCGTGCAGGGCGAACGCAACATGTTCATCGGCTGCACCGCCCGCTCCAACGCGGGTCACGGCTGGATTGTTGAGTGGGCGCACAACATCTTCATCGGATGCGAAGCAGAAGGCTCCAGCTGGGCTGACACCGTCAGCGGTGCCGCCCGCGCCGACGAAGCCGCCAACTGGTACATCAGCCGTAACGCACGCGGTACCCGCATGGTCGCGCCCGTCTCCTACAACCCGCCGGAGAAGCCCGCCTCCCTGTACGGCTTCTACATTGAAAACAAGATTTACGACCTGCGCATCACCGAAGGCACCGCCAAGGATGACCGTATCGGTGACGGCAATATGCTTGGCCGCCGCGTGTACATTACCGGCGCAATCGGTGCGAACGTGGTTATTGAGGTCGAAGAGCTGCGTCACTCCACCTCGCCCGTCGGACAGCTCACCAAGGAAGCCTATAACGTGATGCGCGGCTAGCGGGGCTAGTAGACACGCCTAGTAGACACGCCCGAACCGGTTCAGGACTTTCCTGTGAATCGTGAGGCAGGTGCGTGTGCCCTAGTGGGCGCGTTATACCGCTACATACCGGCTAAAAATCAAAGTAGCTGCGAATGGAATACATACCATTCGCAGCTGCTTTGTTGTTTAGAACAATGTTTAATTTTTAGTTGATAAAAGTCTCAATTAAATATTGAATAAAATATCAATATGTACTTTAAACTTTCTAGGGTGGTGTAAAACAGTCCATTCACTGTGCACCACCATAGCCGTGCAATAGCATGCGGAACGATTACCGATTGGCACACACCAAAACTGCATCGTCGCACGTCAGCCCCTATTCATCACCACTTCTCACTATTCCTCAACGCGTCCCTTTCCTCTTCTCCTATTCGCTCCATGTTGGCGACCCCGAAGTCGACCCTAAAAACCGGTTCCTTCCGGCCGGTTCTCAACCACAATTCCATAAGGACACCCCATGTTTTCGGTTATCTCCCGAGCGTTCACACCCGCTCCCCGCGCACACCGCGCCCTTGCCCTCACCCTCGCACTCGCCCTCGGTGCCGTACCTGTCACCTCCGCGGTGAGCGCACAGCCTGCCGCTGCAGAACCCGTCGCGAATCTGCAGCTCGTCATCAAGGCACAGCAGCCCAAGGACGACCCCGCATACCTAGAATGCGTCGCCACCTTTGTCGGCACCATGAACGCCACCCCCGGCGTGTGGGCGGTCTGCCACGGCTACCTCGACAGCGAAGAATACACCGTCACCCGCCGCCACAGCACCGCAACCGTCACCCGCGGCCAGCTCGTACGCATGCTCTACCGCATGGCGGGATCGCCGACCGTCAAGAACCTGCCCAAAACCTCCCCCTACAAGGACGTGGCAACCACCAACCCCGACTACGTCGCGTACATTTGGGCGGCGGACGCGGGCATTACCTCCGGCTGGGATGATGGGCTCTTCCACCCGGATGACTACGCCACCCGCAACACCCTCGCCGCGTTCCTCTACCGTGCCGCCGGTAGCCCCGACGGTGCCGCACGCATGCGCCAGATCCGCCGCCCCCTGCGTGCCGAAGCTAAGAAGGTTGAGCAGTTCAAGACCGAAAACCGTTGGGCAGCCCGCACCCTCGGCGCCTACCCCGAAGTCGACCGCAACGGTGACGGCGCAGTAGACGTGGTAGACCCCACCAGCCCCCTGTACTTCTCCGACGCCCTGTACATGCTCAAGGCGTACGGCGATAAGGGCCTGAAGGTCGTGGGCACTCCCGTCGTTGACTAGGAAGCCGTTGACTAGAAGTAATGCCGACTAGCTTTAGCATTGACTAACGCACATATTCACCGCCCGCCGGTGCGACCCAAAGGGTTGCGCAGGCGGGCGGTGTGCTGTATCGGGACGCTCTTACAAGGCGGGAACGCGATACCCGCTAAGCTAGAAGGCATGAAGATTGCCACCTGGAACATCAACTCAATCCGCGCCCGCGAAAACCGCGTCGAAGACTGGCTCGACGAACACGACGTTGACGTGCTCGCCCTGCAAGAAACCAAAACCAAAGACGAAACCTTCCCCTTCGACCTCTTCGAATTCATGGGCTACGAGGTTGCGCACTTCGGCCTGAATCAGTGGAATGGCGTGGCAATCGCCTCCCGAGTGGGCCTCGAAGATGTGCAGCGCGGCTTCGATAACCAGCCGCACTTCGGCAAGCCCGGCGAACCCGAGGTGCTGGAGGCGCGCGCTATCGGTGCGACCTGCGGCGGCGTGCGCATCTGGAGCCTCTATGTGCCCAATGGCCGCGGCCTGACCGACCCGCACATGGACTACAAGCTCCGCTGGATGGAGGCGCTCCGCCAGAACGTGCACAACGAACTGGCCGCTAACCCGCAGTCGCAGCTCGCCCTGGTCGGTGACTGGAACGTCGCCCCCGAAGACACCGACGTGTGGGATATTGACTACTTCCTGCGCAACGAAATGACCCACGTGTCCGAACCTGAACGCCGCGCCTTCGCCGCCCTACTCGATGAGGGCATGGTGGATGTAGTGCGCCCGCACACCCCGGGCGAGTACACCTACTGGGACTACCAGGCGGGCCGCTTCACCAAGGACGAG
>ERZ772770.132-NODE-132-length-16687-cov-7.337_pt1 | contig 16687 bp, 16 predicted proteins | sample MGYA00511361_ERZ772770 | MGnify/ENA primary metagenome ERZ772770 (study PRJEB29015, sample SAMEA2738026) | human oral metagenome | biome: human oral; feature: human-associated habitat; material: saliva | place: China | collected 2251 ... | reverse complement strand
GCATGTTTTATTACTCATCAATCATTCTCCTACCGATAACAATTTATTATCACTAGTATACCATAAATTCATCATTAGTAGATTGATTTGTATAATGATTTTTTAGTTAAAATTAAATGATATTGGCCAACTATAAATTAAAACACTGTTTTGAAATTATATCGAATACTTTTGAGTTAATTATAAGCTTACAACAACTATAGAGTTGTGTAGTTTGAAGGAAATAAGTACAAATTTATTAGAAAATCAAGATTTCATAGAATTAGCACGAAAAATTTCAATTTTAGAATTATATTCTCTAATGATTTTGAATCGGTCTTTTTATAGTCAATTAGTTTTAAAAAAGCGCTCCAAGCATTCAAAAAAATTTGGAACTTCCCTTAATAAATCCGTCACTTTCTTTTTCAAGATAGCCCAAGCTTGCTCAGTAGAATTCAAATCTGGTGAATAAGGCGGTAGGAGTAAGAAAAAGTGTTATCTTGGATGCAGAGTTCATCCAAGATGTTCTTGGGATGAAAACTAGCATTGTCCATGACAATAACATGAGATGTCTTCAAAGCAGGCAGGAGTTGCGTTTTGAACCACTCCACAAAGAAGTCACTCGTCAAGCTTTCCTTGTAAACCATGGGAGCTATAAACTCTCCGTCTACTTGTCCTGCAACAATTGAAGTCCGCTCAAAATGCCGTCCGCTAATCTTTTCATAGACTTTCTCCCCTCTAGGAGCCAGGACATAAGGACGATAGAAGTAGCGAACGATTCCCGTTTCGTCAATATATACGATTGGTAAGTCTTTTAGGTTATCCAAAATATCAAGAAATTCAGCGACTTTCTATGGATTTTGTTCCTTAAAGCTAGTCGTCTTTTTTTAAAGTGACCTTAATCTGCTTTAAAGATGCCCATACTAAAGGAACAGCACAATCAAAATTGTGCTGCAATTTCCCGTAAAAAAGCGTCTGGATGAGCCTTTACAAAGACTTTCAATTCCTCAAAAGGAATCTTTCGCTTTTTCCGCTCTAAGTGTTCTTGTTCACGTAATTTCTTTTCTCAAGTGAAGAGAGTTCTGATGTCAACATCAAAAACTTTGGCTACCTCGACATGGCTGTGTTCCTCTTTGATGTAATCTAATGCTCGTTGTTTAAAATCTGTACTATATGCCATAGCTTTATTATGATATGCCCGTTTGAAACTAAGAAACTATAAATGGTAGAGAATCATTTCATCTATTCTTTGTTTACCAGTTTATAGAAATGGTTAGTATAGTGTAATTTTAACTTGTCTTCTCCTAAAATATCCAGGACTTGTATGGCCTGTTTCATTTTTTCAATTCCGCTATCTGAATGACGCTTAAATTCAAAGTAACCAGTTGCATAGAGAAAAACTGTCTGTTCATAAAAGTTTAATTCATTATCTAATAATGCTTTTATTTCGGTGATTAGACAAGTACAGTTTGAAAATTCTTCCTTATCTACGCTCAGAATTAGACAATTGATGGCCAATTGAGTGACAATTCGCTTATTTGTTTTATTCAATGAAGAGTAGATGTAATTGTTCAACATTTCCTTTGTTAATAGGAAGTAGGAGTTGTAGTTTATTGTTCGTACACAGTTACCTAATAAAGTGATTTCATAGTAACCCCATTTTTCAACTTTGAAGAGATAATCTGTCAATTGAAGTAATTCTTTATTTGATGGAATAATGCTGGAATCCATTGTATGTAGAATGGATTTTATCATTGTTTTCTCGAAAGAATTTAAAGTGTAATGTGATGAGTCAGAAAGTAGAGCGGCTATATTATTGATGTTTTGTGATGAATATTGCTTACGAATATATTGAACCAAATTAGCGAATAATTCAGTATTAGTATAATCTTCATCATGTAAAACAAGAAACTCATCTAAAGTAATGTGTAATTTGTCTAAAATATTGATAAGTCGAATACAAGATATCTCTGATTCCCCACGTTCGAATCTAGATATTTGAGATTTTGAAAGATGTTCATCTGCTACAGAGCATAGACTAATTTGTTTTCCTTCACGAACTTTTCTAAGTGTGATGCCAAGTTTTGATTTCATAATTTCCCATTTTCCCAACAAAAATTAAATCCGTTTTTATTTATTGTACAATAAATAAAAACGGAAAGGAAGTCCGAGTATGAAGAAAATTTCAAAATTTTTGCCGATTTTGGTTTTGGTGATGGATATTATCATAATTGTTGGTGGGTAAAATGCTTAAGTGTACACTTAAGTCTTTAGATACTCTAAAGACTTAAGATTTTATAGATACATAGTATGAAATACAGAGATAAATTTACATAATATTAATTTATTTTAGGTACATTTTATAGAATAAAATACGGTATTTATAATTTGGGAGGTTTTAATTGAAAAAACAGAATTTATTTAAAATATCAAATAATGTACAAGAGTATTCGAATGCTTTTAAAACTATGGGTTTAAATTTTCAAGGAGAAATTCCTGTTTTTGTTGACCACAAAAGAGAAGATTTACTTCATAATATTAAGCGAATTAACAACGAATATTCCGAATGCTATAAAACAACGCCAATTTACCAATGCGATGCAGGAATCACTCTATCTTCTGATTTAGAGTTTTATAAAAACTGTAGGTTATTTTGTAAGAAGTGGGTGACCTCTTTAAATGAGATGATAAATATAGAAAATCTGGTAGTAATAGGACTATATAAAGATTTTTCACAATATAAAATGTTGCCTATATTAGAATATTGTAAGAAAAATAATATTGAACTGTACATACTGACAGGAAGAGATCTATCTTCATTGTCTTGGATGATAGGAAAGCAGTTTTACTCAAAAAGTGAAAAAGAAGTACGAAAAGCAGTCTTTTCGCATAAAAAGTTAAATGAATTTAGTGAAACAACAAACAAATGGGATATTTTTGATATAAAAAGGCTTGAAAATGAAAATATAAAAAATCTTTTGGAAGAAAAATCTTGGTCAGAATTAGTTTTTCATGGACATGGAAAAGAAGATCATCTAAATTTAGCTGATTTCACTTTGCATGGTTTTAATAAATTAATTCCTCAACAAGAAAAATTTGCTCCTTCTTGGGGCCATCAAGGGCAATCTTTTTTTAAGGATGAGAGTAAAGCAATACGTATTAGCTCTATAAATGTTGAAACATTATTTTTATTATCTTGTAGTAATTTTCCGTTTAATGATTCTAGATTGTATGATTCTAGATTCAACTTAACATTAGATGCTATCGATGGAATAGCAAGAAATATTGTTGCTTCTATTGCTGTTCAATCGATTGATAATCCAGAGATATATGAAATTTTTTCAGATTCAAATTTGACAAATATTGGAACCAAACTTCATAATAAATTAAATGATGTACAGCCGTTTGTTTCAATTGTTAATATTGGACTCCCAAATACTAGAAAGGTAGATCAATCACTTGAAAATATAAATGGGATTGTCCGATTAACCCAAAGTAGCAAAATGATTTTATCGCGACTTGCTTCATATGTTTCGTCTGGGTTATTAAGTAGTGAACATGAGGTAAAAAAGTTATCTAATAATGTTTTAGCAGACTACATGCAAATGACACGCAGAGGTACCTATGGAGTGACAGAAGAAAAATATTTAGATTTTGAACGAAATTTAATAAATAGAGTAAATCCTATTTCTAAAAAGATAGCTGAAATAATGATTCAGAACCAAAATGACGAGCTTTTCGAATTTGATCGATATAATATTTTTAGGTCTATAATTGATGAAAGTAGTATTTTCAAAAAAATATGTTGTTGTGGAAGTTCGGGTGTTGGTTGCAACTATATTCCAGAAACTAACAATTTATTCAATATTAATTCTTTCTATTGTTATAGGTGCGGTGATAAAAATACTTCAATGACAGGCATGCCAGAAGTAGATTTTATGTGTGATAATTATGATAGAGAAAGATTAAAAATAAAATATAAGATTGTTATTACTCCACAACATAGAGGAGATGTTTACTTAGGAGTACAGCTACCAACATATGTAGAAAAGTCATCAAATATCTCACCAGAGTTGAAAAGAATACGTTTTAAAAATATTGGAACTAAAGTAGTTGAAGGAGAGATCTGTTTTAACGAGGATACTTTACTTCAAAGCTATTATCTTAAGCTATTTATTATTCAGAATGGGGGAATAGCTATTAGTAGATGTTTCTTCAATTTAATAAATAATTGTGAGGGAAAGTTTGAAAAAATATAAATGTAATAGATTTATTATTTACTCTAATTTTGAGTAATTGAAACACGAGGAGTATTCCTTCACCAAATTTGAGAAAGGCCATTTCTTTTTATAAACAAGTCGCTTATCTAATAATAAATTTACTAATTATACTCTTAAGAAATCGTAAAGCAATACAAGATATCAGATATTTATCTGTAAATTTATTAATTAGCATTCTAGTCTTATCTTCATTATAAAATCAGTATTTTGAGATGTATAAGACAAGCTTCCTAGTTTGCTCTTTGATTTTTTTAGTATTATGGTCACAGTTGGTTGTACCTAATAGGATGAACTACAGTTATAATGATGGGCTTTTTCAAATGTATTGGCTGAAGCACTCACTTAATCGCCTCGTCGCGATTTGTAATAGTGATATGTTTTCACGTTTTATATTATAGTTCTAAACAAAGAGCACAATACTTTTTAACTCAGTGTTGTGCATTGAATGAAACGAAAGAAAGGAATGAATAACAATGGATATTTTTTTAGGTACACCAATCACAGGAATAATTAATCCAAACTTGAAAAGTCCGTTAGAAACTGCGACAAAGTCCAGAATTAAGGGGATAATTTCTGATTTGAGATCGTATGGTCATAATGTGTTTTGTGCTCTAGAGGAAGAAGAATTTGGCAAAAAGATTGCAGATTCTTTAGAATGTACCCTTAGAGATTATTCGCTACTGAAACAAAGTAATGTATATATTACTTTTCCAAATAATAGTTATGGATGTGCTGTGGAACTTGGTTGGGCTTCAGCGCACTCTATTCCTATTGTTTTAGGAATTAACAAAAGAATCGGTTCAAAAACACCATTGTATGAAGGTTTACACACAACAGGTACTCAGGTTCATGTTATTTATTATGATTCTGAAGATGAGTTTCCAGATAAACTTGAATGGTTAAAAATATTAAAGTACATAGAAAAGCATATATTTATTAGGTGATTGTTATGAGAATTTTGACAGTAACTACAAATTTTGGTTTTGGTCCGTCTTCCAAATTATATTCTATTATCAAAGAGCTACTGAAGATGGGATATAAAGAGATTACATTTTGCGGAAATGGAGAATCTATAAATTTTTTTAAGACCAACTTTGGTAATAGATTAGAATACATCGAGTGTGATACTGATGAAATTAGGTCTGAAAGCTTTTTGAAAATAGTAGATATTAAGAATTATGAACTCTTAATTAATGTTATGAATCTGAATATTCCTAAAATTCAACGAGATACAAATTTAAATGTAAAAAGTGTATTTGTTGATAGTCTAAGTTGGATGTGGGAAAAACCCCTAGATGGGATTAACGAATATGATATTTATTTTGTTCAAAATGCTTTTATTGATCCCAATAATTTATCGCAGTATAAGAATATCCAAACAATAAATCCTATTATTAATACGGAAGGAATAACAAAAACAAAAGATTTCAAAAACAATAAAATTCTATTAAATTTCGCTGGTATAGTTACTCCATATGAAAATGATGTATTTTTCAAAAAGTACATGTTATTTTATCTAAAACTTTTTTCAAAAATACCTAATATTGATAAATATGAGATTGATTGTGCTTGTAACATGACGCAGAAAAAATGGATTGAATCAAACAACTGTTTTGACTACAATGTTACATTTAAAGTAATGTCCCATAAAGAGTTTCTGTCAGCGTCATGTGAAGCAAGTAGGATATTTACAACACCTGGTTTGACATTTTATTTAGAGAGTTTAGAATTAGGCTTAAAACCACATTATTTTTTGCCTTCAAATTATTCTCAGGCATTATTGCTTGAAAAATATAATAAAATCTCTGGGAATTGTAATACCTTATCTAAGTATGGATATTTATTTTCAACAGATGAGTTACTTGAAGAAAGTGAAGGTGTGACTAAAGTAAGAGAAGCATTTTCTAATATTAGTACAAGATATAAAGAAGAAATCCTCGATAATATAATATCATATATTAATGAGGGTTCGGTGTATGAATCAAAAAATGAAATTCAATATAAGGAAGAGAGCGGTGTTCGTTCAATTATTAGAATTATGCTTGAAAAAGGACTATTGAAAGGAAGATAATACATGCCTGTGATTGAAGATATTGATTTTTCCAATTTACTAGTGAAAAAAATGTATAAAAAAGATTTAAATCAGATAATTTCGTTAAATGACTTAAATTATGATGCTAGTTTTAGGGATAATTTAATAGTTTTTGATGAAACAAGTAATTTTTCTCCAAATAACAGTCTTGTTGTTGGGGGGGCTTGTATTGATCGCTGTGATGCAAAAATTGATAATCTGGCTATCAATTTTTACTTTGATATACTGATGCCTATTAATGAGGCTATCATGAAAAATTTAAATTGTGCAATATATGTGGATACACCTATTGAATCATGTAAAGATGATTGTGAAAAAGAAAGATGGCAACAATTTGTTAAACGATTAGAAATATTTTTTGAACAGCTAGGAAAACGTGTAGGCATTGAAATAAAAATAATTCGAAGAGATTTATCTTATAAAATGATTGATAAGATATTAAAAAAACATAACTTTAGTGATGGTGAATTAAAAGGTTTGTATGATTTAGTGCCTAGTGCAAAGAATATTGTATTTGGACCAGAACTATTACTTCATTTTCGTAGATCAATCATTTCGTATTTACCAGAATTCATTTCAGAATATTTTGAAGAAAATTTTGAAGAAATTATAGTTTGTGAAGAGTTAAGTCAGTGTAAAGCAATTGGCAAAGCATGGAGAATCAGTAATAACATATATCCCAAAATATATATAGATATGCCATCTCTTAGTTGTAGAAATCGCATGCATAGGAGTAATAATGGGAAAATAGGTATTTTTGAATCAGCATCTTTGAATAAAACTAGAAAATCTGATCCATTGTTTCATGAATTTATGAATAGAATAGAATTGGAAGCTATTTTTAAATCTTTTGATGTTGATAATTTTTGGTTAGTAAAAGATGAATTAGAAGGAATGTGGTATGAGAAGCAATAAAATTTCATCAGAGTTAAAATATTATCTATATATCATTTTTACAAATTTACGATTTACTAGAATAGTAAATATTATCTTTATTGTCCAGTTTTTGGGATTATCTTTAGTACAATTTGCATTTTTTCAATCTATTTTTCTATTTTCACAATTAGTTTCAGAGATTCCCTCCGGAATTTTAGGAGATAGGTTTAGTAAGAAGAAAATCGTTCTATTGGGACTAGTTCTGTTATCAATTACTCCATTATTAACTCTTTCATCAATCTTGCTAATGAAGGACTATGTTTACTATGTTATACTAGGTGCATTTGTTTTAGAAGGAGTAGGAAATGCTTTTTTAAGTGGAGCTGATGACGCCTTGTTTTTTGAATCTCTAAGAAGTGAAGGCAATGAGGAGAGTTATGGGAAAATACGAGGAAAGTTACAATTAATCAGCGCTCTGACTTTGGGGATTGCTACATTTATAGGAGGTGGTTTATATAGCATTACAAGATATTTACCATATTTTATACAATCTTTTACACTTATAGGTTCAATGATAATCATCATATCTATTCCAGATAATCAGAAACACGCTATAGAAGTTCTTAATCAAAATGGTGTTCCGAAATTTAAAGAATTATTTTCAGTTTTTCATAGGTTGCTAAAATCTACTAAAATTCTTTTCATGTTCGCTTTTACTACGGTTATTGTCTCAGCAATTAACGTAGTATTTGCTTTATTACCAGATTATTTTTCTAAAATAGGATTTTCTACATCTATTAATGGAGCTATGTTTATGATTTATAGTATCATTGGTGGCATAGTAGCAACTCAAGCTTATAAAATATCAAAAATAAGAGTTTCTAAATTAATTATGCTGCTATCATTGATACTAATGATTTCCATTATTTTTCAAATTTTGCCTTTCAATGCCACATTTATATTTAGTTTTCTACTGTTGTACATTATCATAGATATTCTTGATCCTATTATCATGGAGATGTTACATCTTTGGGTTGATGACAATTCAAGAGCAACAGTTATATCAGGACTATCCTTTTCAATTAGTCTTGTTACAATGTTGGTAAATCCGATAATTGGTGTAGGAATTCAAATATTTAATATGAGAACAACTATCTTATTGATTTCTTGTTTTATGATTATAATGATATTGGTATCGTATATGTTAATAGAAAAAACTAAAAGGAGTAAAAAACATGAAAACAGAGAATAAGGCTTATTTAGGTGATTCCAGAGCTATGGAAGATGTCGAAAATGATTCTGTTGATTTAATAATCACTTCTCCACCATATTTTAATTTAGTTGATTATCAACACGATAATCAGATTGGGTTAACAGAAACATATAAAGGCTATATTCAGAGTCTAAATAGTGTTTGGGAAAGATGTAGTAAAATATTAAAAGAAACAGGAACAATTTGCATCAATATTTGCAGTTCTGTAGAAATTAGCAGAAAAAATCAAAATATGTATTACGATATCAAACATGAAATTGAAAAATTCTTTGCAGAGCATAATTTCTATATTGAAGGGACAATAATATGGAATTTGAATAATACTTCATATATCAAAAATCAAGTTGAAAAATATCCTTCAAGTTATTCGAATAATGAATCTTTGATTCTAAATAACTATGAATACATATTGATTTTTAAGAAAAAGTCAGAATTTATAGTGTGGGATAGAAACATTGAGGGCACTAAATTTATTGACTGCATTTGGAATATACCTTGGGATTATTCTACAAGACCACCAGCTTTTCCAGAACAAATTGTCAATCAACTTATTGATATTTATTCTCTGGAAGGTGATGTTGTGTTGGATCCGTTTATGGGGCAAGCAACTACATCTTTGTGTGCTTTTAAGAAAAATAGAAAGTTCATTACTTATGAATTAAATCCAACCACTTATAAATTAGGTTTAAAAAAACTAAATCAAGTGGGTGCGCTGAATGTAAACAGATAAGAAAGTAGTAGAAGGTCTATTATGAAAATAACTACAGTTGGTATGGGGTACGTCGGTTTGACTTTATCTGTCCTGTTATCTCAGGAACATGACGTGGTTGGATTAGACATTAATTTACAGAAAGTCGAACAGCTTAATAATAAAATTTGTCCATTTATCGACTATGAATTGGAGAGATATTTTTTAAATAAAGATTTGAAATTCGAAGCTTGTATTTATGATGAGAAGTACTTTGAAAAAGTTGATTGTATCATAATAGCAATACCAACAGACTTTGATGAAAATAAAGGAGTATTAGATACTGAGGGTATAGAATCAGTTATAGCTGATTGCCTAAGTATTAATCCTGTTGCATATATAGTTATAAAATCTACAGTGCCAATCGGATTTACGAATTATTTGAATACAAAATTTCACACAGATCGAATCATTTTTTCTCCAGAGTTTTTGCGTGAAGGAAAAGCATTACTTGATAACTTATTTCCATCTAGAATTATTTTGGGAGGGAGAGCTGAATATTGTCAAAGATTTGGAAGATTATTATCGGAGTTCTCGTTAAATGAAGTTGCTCCGATTCTACTGACAAATTCAGCTGAAGCTGAAGCAATTAAGTTATTTTCTAATTCATACCTTGCGATGAGAATTGCGTTCTTCAATGAAATTGATAGTTTTTCCATTATGAAAGGGTTAAATACTAAAAATATCATTGAAGGAATTTGTTCTGAAGAAAGAATCGGAGAATTTTACAATAATCCTAGTTTTGGTTATGGAGGATACTGTTTACCTAAAGATACAAAACATATGTTAAGTGAATGTAAAGGCCTTCCAACTGTTTTGTTAGATTCTATTGTATTAAGTAACCAAAAAAGATCAGAGTTTATAGCAACACAAATAACAAAAAATAATATATACAATGTAGGCATTTATCGTTTGCTAGCTAAAAAAGATTCTGATAATATTCGTGATTCGTCAACTGAAAATGTGATTAAACAATTAACGAAATATAATGTAAATATTATTATTTATGAACCGTTTTTGTCTTCAAAAGAGATTTTTGATGCTAAAGTTGTAACGAATCTGGAAGAATTTAAAAAAACATCGGATGTTATTATTTCAAATAGAATTTCAGATGAATTGTCTGATGTATTAGAAAAAGTTTATACAAGAGATATATTTAATAGGGATTAAATAATATAGTCAATTAGTTTTAAAAAAGCGCTCTAAACATTAAAAAATATTGTACTGACCCCAAAAAGTTAGACAATTAATTTATTCAAAGGATTTAGTTCTGTATTGTACAGGGCTAAGTTCTTTTAGTTTTACCTTAATTCGTTTATTGTTGTAGTAATTAATATAGTCTACAATAGCTTATTGCAATTGCTTAAGCGACTGAAACGACTTCTCATAACCGTAAAACATTTCCGATTTCAGAATCCCAAAGAAGGACTCTATCATACCATTGTCTGGGCTGTTGCCCTTACGTGACATGGATTCTTGAATTCCCTTACCCTCAAGAAACTGATGATAAGAATCGTGTTGATATTACCAGCCTTGGTTACTATGGAGAATCGTATTCTCATAGTGCTTCTCTTTGAATGCCTGCTCCAACATTGTTTGTACTTGTTCTAAATTAGGCGAACAAGAAAGATTAAAAGCAATAATTTCGCTGTTAAAGCCATCTAAAACTGGTGATAAGTAAAGCTTTTGAGTACTTGCTGGAATGGAAAATTCTGTCACATCCGTATAGCACTTTTCCATTGGTTTGGCTGCTTCAAATTGGCTTTGAATAAGGTTATCTGCTTTCTTGCCAACGTCTCCTTTATGAGAAGAATATTTTCGTTTCTGTCGCATTTTAGCTTGTAAATTGAGTACTTTCATCAAGCGTTGAACTCTTTTATGATTTACCAGCTTCAGTGATGATTTCTTAACAATATAAGTACGAATTCAGCATAGTTTATGATTAATTTAAATCTAGGTACTTATTAAACTCTTGATTTTTTCTATCAGCTATGGTATTCTTTTGTTAGTTAATAAACTTACAAAGGAGAAAAGATGTTTTCACCTACTAAATTAAAAGAAAGAAGAGAGAGTCAGGGATTATCACAATCTCAACTTGCATCTAGTTTGGGGATTAGTAGAGCCTCATACTTTAATTGGGAATCAGGTAAAACAAAGCCTAATCAAAACAATTTAAGCAAATTGAGTGAGATTTTGAATGTAGATCTTCGATATTTTGAATCAGAGTATGAAATAGTTGAAACCTATCTCAAACTAACGGAAAGGAATCAAGAAGCAACACTTAATTATGCTACAGAACTGTTGAACAAACAGAATGCAAAGGTTGTAGAAATTCCTGAGCGTTTTCCTTATAAAGTTTACGAAAAATTATCAGCTGGTACAGGAACAGCTTATTTTGATGATGGTAATTACGATACAGTTTATTTTAATCATCAATTTGATTATGACTTTGCATCATGGGTGTTTGGAAATTCAATGGAACCGACATATGAAAATGGTTCGGTAGCTCTTATTAAGCAAACTGGATTTGATTATGACGGAGCTATTTATGCAATAGATTGGGATGGTCAAACTTATATAAAGAAAGTTTATCGTGAAGAAAATGGGCTTCGTTTAGTTTCACTCAATCGTAACTATTCAGATAAGTTTGCACCTTATGATGAGAATCCTCGCATTATAGGGAAAATAGTTGGGAACTTTATGCCTTTAGAGGACTATGTATGAGTTGGTTTGATTATAGTCTCGAACCTAAAAGTGATATTGCCTTTATTGATATGAAATCTTTTTACGCAAGTGTAGAATGTGTAGATAGAGGATTACACCCAATTAAGACTTCGCTTTGTGTTATGAGTCGTGCAGATAATTCTGCTGGGTTAATTCTTGCGTCCTCGCCTATGTTTAAAAAGGTATTTGGTAAATCAAATGTTGGACGTTCCTATGATTTACCATTTGATATAACGACTCGCAAATTCTCTTACTATAATGCTAGAAAACAAGGCTTACCGACAACGATAGACTATGTTCGTTATATAGAGGAATGGGCAAAATCAACAGTGATTGTTCCTCCGAGAATGGATACTTATATTACTGTCAATATGGAGATTCAAAAAATCTTTCAAGATTTTGCGGCACCAGACGATATTTATCCCTACTCAATTGATGAAGGATTTATTGATTTAACAAGTTCATTAAATTATTTTATACCTGATAAAAGTATTAGTAGGAAAGATAAATTAGATATTATTTCGGCTGCTATTCAAAAAAAGATTTGGAGAAAAACAGGAATCTATTCAACTGTAGGCATGTCTAATTCAAATCCCTTATTAGCTAAGTTAGCACTAGATAATGAAGCTAAAAAAACTCCGACAATGAGAGCCAATTGGTCCTATGAGGATGTCGAAAAGAAAGTATGGACTATTCCTAAAATGACAGATTTCTGGGGAATTGGAAATCGCATGGAGAAGAGATTACACAATTTAGGTATCTTTGCGATTAAAGAATTGGCTCAGGCTAATCCTGACTTGATTAAAAAAGAGCTTGGTATCATGGGTCTAGAGTTATGGTTCCATGCAAATGGGATTGATGAAAGTAACGTTCATAAACCTTATAAGCCAAAGTCAAAAGGGATAGGGAACTCTCAAGTTTTACCAAGAGATTATATTAAACAAAGAGATATTGAAATTATACTTCGTGAAATGGCAGAACAAGTTGCAGTTAGATTGAGAAGAGCAGGTAAAAAAGCAACAGTAGTTTCTATACACTTAGGGTATTCTAAAGCGGAACAGAAACGATCTATTCACACTCAAATGAAGATTGAACCGACAAATCAAACAGCACTACTGACAAACTACGTTTTAAAGTTATTTCACACTAAATATACTTCAGGAGCTATCAGGAATGTTGCGGTGAACTATTCAGGTTTAGTAGATGAATCCTTTGGATTGATTTCATTATTTGATGATATAGAGAAAATAGAAAAAGAAGAAAGGATCCAGTCCGCAATCGATGCTATTCGAAAAGAATTTGGTTTTACTTCATTATTGAAAGGGAATGCCCTGGATCAGGCTTCTAGAACAATTGCAAGAAGTAAACTCATTGGTGGTCATTCAGCTGGAGGATTAGATGGTTTAAAATGATAAATCGTTCTTATTTACCTTTTTTGTCTGCAAGAGAGTATCAAGATCGTGGGATGGCAAAGTGGATGGGATTCTTTTTATCAGAACATTCAAATTCTCTTTGGGAAGAAAAAAATAAAGAAGATATCTCCATTTCCCTATCAATGGAAGAGAAAGTTCTATTTGTTCGTCAACTTTATACGAATGTGTTCCCTGCAACTTTTGTTTTCAAGTTCTCCAATAGAAGAAAAGTAGTATCGGGTATTGTTAAAGAGATTGGAAAAGAGTTTATATCTATTAAATCAGACACTGGTTTTCTTCGATTAAGATGGGAAGATATACTCGATATCCAGATAGAAGGGGTGGATTTATATGAATCGTAAAGAATTATATGATGATAAATTGCAGCTGGACTATTTTTCTGATTCTTATTTAAGGTTTGAGTCAGATTTTTATAAGTATTCTGCTTTAGACATACCATTAACATTTATCACTGATGATATTTTACGCACAATGGCTATGTCTCAAAAACATTATTTTAAACTTAACAAAAGTAAATCTTTAGATGGTCGTGACCATTACTTTATTTTTTCTATAAAGATGAACAAAGATAGTAGTGGCATTAGACAGTATGAATATCAGAGACATTGTTTTAAATTGTGAGAATTTACTAATTTTTTTTAAAAACATATAGTTATTTCAATCAATATATTTATCGGAGGTTTCGTATGATGAAAAAGATAAGAAGTTCATTATTTAGTTTATTTATTAATAAGCCTATGAAATGGCATTATGTTGTAACGATTTTGATACACAGTATTTTTCTTTTATTTTATTTTATTAGTACGCACAAAATATTTGATCTACTAGGAATACTTTCTTTTATTTTTCTAATAGGTTTTGCATATATAAATTATAAAGAAATCAATACAGATTTAGGCACTATAAAAATCCAAATGTTAAAAAACGTACAGAGAAAAGATATAGAGTATTGGTGTACACTAGGTATTAATTTTCTGACTTATATATTTATCTTCATCTTGTACGTAAGTATTGAAAGTTGTAAACAGTATTTTATTTTTGATCTAAAATGGTTAGTGAGTATATTGCTAGTTTATCGTCTAGTGTTTGATCTTATAAAGATTGCCCCATTCATTTCTTTCATCTATATTGTAATTCCAATAACAGTGCTTTCAGTTATTGGAATTAATGATTCGTTGTTAAATTGGACCTTTGTATCTCTAATATTAGTAACTATAGTTAATCATTTATTAACTAATGAAATTCAATATTTCCTATCTAAAAGAGAAAGAAAGATAGCATTTAAAAAACATTCACTAAAAATTAGATTGTTTAGAATAAAATGTAAAATCTTATTATTTATCCCATTGTTATACTGTTCGTTATTGTTTTCAGAAATTATTTCGAAAAGCGAAATTTTTTTATATTTGATAAATCGGATATCCCATACCAATCTTGAAATGGGTGAAAATTCGTTATTATCTTTTTTTAATTTTTACACAATAGCAATAAAATTATTGTTTTTAACATTTTCAATAGTAATTTGGGGTGAGTATAGTGACAGTATTTTGAAGAAAATTGCCAGGTTGTTAGTCACAAAAGAAAATAGTAACTTTCACAATATTACCAATAGTCATAAACCTAATCATAGTATTTGGATTTTCTTTATACTGCTACTATCGACTTCAATTGTAGTTTCACAGTTATTGTATAATGATATGAGATCGAGATATAGAGGTAGCTATTATTTGTTAGTTAAGGATGAAGAAAAAAATTACAAAATAGATAATAATAAAAAATTATCTTTTCAAAATCAAAAAATTAAGATTGAGGGGGAGGAATTTTTTTACGACAATGCCAGTATGACGATAAAAGATAAAAATAAAGAAAAAGTGGGAGAAATAAATGACTCAGAGATAAGGATTAATATCCAAGATAAAAATCTAATTTATGTTTTAGAAGATTCAGATAAATATAAAAATTAATTTTCAGAGAGCTTTTGCTCTCTTTTTTCATCCTCTCATTCTCCTGTGATAACTTTTCCAAATTCCCTCTGATATACTTTTTTCAACTTTAAAAAATCCAACTAAGATTTTTCTCTGGGGGTTTGGGGGCGGAGCCACCAAGTTATTTTATCGTTAGCTGTCAAAACTGGAAGGTTTTAGTCAGCTGGCGATATGATTTTTGGGATATTGTGGACACAATATCTGAGCTCGCAAAGACCGAACAAGAAGCAAGTGAGGTCTTTAGGAAGCGTACTGACAATGTGAGGTAGACTTACACTGTCAGACAAGTAGAATATTGAAGGGATATCAGAATGGGACAAGAAATTAAGTCAATCCGAAAGCAATTTAGAATTACGAGACAAGAAGAAAAACAGATAAAAGAAATGATGAGGGAACAAAAAGTGGATAGTTTCTCAGAATTTCTTCGTCAAAATTTATTGAAAAAAAATTATCAGGATAGAATTTTTGAAAGTTGGTTATCCCTTTGGCAGTCTCAAAAGTTTGAACAGATTAGTCGAGATGTGTATGAAGTTCTGGTTGTCGCAAGAGAAAATCATCAAGTGACTCAAGAGCACGTCTCAATCTTATTGACTTGCGTTCAAGAATTGATTGCAGAAGTGAATCAAGTGCAGCCACTCAGTCGTGAGTTCCGTGAAAAATATATGGGTTAGGAGGATGTAATGGTTTATCGCTATCGTACCAATCTCAAAAAAGTGTTTCTAACTGATCCAGAATTACACCAATTGAATGAACGGATTGCTAAGAGCAATTGTCAAAATTTCTCAATCTATGCCAGAAAAGTTTTACTTAATCCCAATATGGCATTTGTCACGATTAACACTGATACTTATGACCAGTTAGTTTTTGAATTGAGACGAATTGGAAATAACATCAATCAAATTGCGCGCGCTATCAATCAGAGCCATCTGATTTCTCAGGAACAATTACAAGAATTGAGTAAGGGAATTAGTGAGTTAATTACTGGAGTAGAGAAAGATTTTCAAGTTGAAGTGAATAGACTGAGGGAGTTTTATGGTAGTCACTAAACACTTTGCGACGCATGGTAAAAAATACCGTAGACGATTGATTAAATATATCCTCAATCCAGAAAAAACGGATAATCTAAAATTAGTATCTGATTTTGGCATGAGTAATTACTTAGACTTTCCTAGCCATGTAGAAATGGTAGAAATGTACAATGTTAACTTTACTAATAACGACAAGTTGTACGAATCCAGAAATGACCGACAAGAAAAACACCAACAAACTATTCATGCTCATCACCTCATTCAATCAT
>ERZ772770.124-NODE-124-length-17238-cov-5.50311_pt1 | contig 17238 bp, 13 predicted proteins | sample MGYA00511361_ERZ772770 | MGnify/ENA primary metagenome ERZ772770 (study PRJEB29015, sample SAMEA2738026) | human oral metagenome | biome: human oral; feature: human-associated habitat; material: saliva | place: China | collected 2251 ... | reverse complement strand
TCTTATAAGGACCATAGGGGATACCCCTGACAAGATAAGGGGGTATTTTGGGGTACCCAAGAATATTTTGAAAATAAATTCCTCCACAGCCACAGAGCCACAGCCACAGAACCGATACGTGGGATTTTTACCGAGTCACAGCATCTAGAGGCGAGGACTACGCCGAGGTGAGTAGCAAGAAAAATAGTGTAAAAAATCGCCAATTTTTTCACTATCTCCCTGATTTTCAGAAAATAGTGAAAAAATCCGCGATTTTTTTCATAATCCAGGTCACACATAGGTGATTCGGGGGTGATGCCACCCGCTAGAGCACCTCGGGGTGGACCGCCACCTCCACGGCGGCAGGCAGCACGCGCGCACTAATACGGTGCGCCGACGGTGCCGGGTCACCATCCACCTCAACCGGCTGCGCACCATCCGGGAACTCCAACACCACCTCAGACCCCACCAGATGACGGATCACCGGCAGCTCAATGCGCGGCGAACCCAGAATCGTGCGGCGCGTAACCTTCGCCAACAGCAGCCCCCACTCCACCAGGTCACGCGGCGACGCCACAATCACCTCAAGGTTGCCGTCATGCACATCCGTCATATCCGCCAGGCGAATACCACCCTGCAGGCGGCCACAATTCGCGATCAGCACCGACCGCATCGGCAGAGTACGAGGCTCCCCACCGTCCACGCTAATACGCACCGGGTGCGACCTGCCCAGCATATGCTTCATGCCGGACTGCACGTACGCAACCCAGCCGAACTTCGCCTTAATCTCCTCGTTCGTATCATTCATGACGAGCGCATCAAAGCCGGCACCACTCATCACAAAGAACGTGTGTTCGGTTTCTTCTCCGGGGGCGCTCGTCGTCGTCATCTCAATCGCATCAACAGCCTGACCTGCACCGTTCAGCGCAATATTCACGCACGCCGCCACGTCACTGACCGGAATATACAGGTTACGCGCCAGCAGGTTACCGGTACCCATCGGCAAAATACCCAGGCGCGGCTTGGGCCCCTCATGATGCGCCAGCGCCGCCGCCACAGCACGCACCGTACCGTCACCACCGGCAGCAATCAGCAGGTCAACACCCTCAGCGATCAGCTCGCGGGCAGCCTCCGAACCGGGCTCGTCCACGCGGGTGGTGCGCACCAGCGGCTGCGGGTGGCCATTCGCCGCGAGGGTACGTTCCAGAATCTCAATAGCCGCCGCAGCGCCGGGCTTGCTCGGGTTGTACACCACGCCCACACGCTGCGCCTCACCGGTGGGCAGGGTCGGCAGAACGCCGAAGGGCGCACCCAGTTCGATAGCGCGTCGGCGCGCTTCACGGCGGGCACGAGTGACGGAGGCGGTCAGCGCCGCCGCCGCGGAAACACCAAGGAGTTTACGGTATAGAGGCATAGTTCTTAGACTACCGGGATACGCGAAAACCCGCCCACCGTTTACGCGGTGAGCGGGTTTTTCGGCTGGTTTTGAGATTACTCAGCGGCTACTGCGGGGATAACCTCGGCACCGCCCATGTACGGGCGAAGAGCCTCAGGGATACGCACGGAGCCGTCAGCCTGCTGGTGAGTCTCCAGGATGGCAACCACCCAGCGAGTCGTCGCCAGGGTGCCGTTCAGGGTCGCTACGGAGCGGGTGCGGCCCTTACGCACGTTGCCTGCCTCGTCCACGGTGTCCGGGGTGCGCTCGCGGATGTTCAGGCGGCGCGCCTGGTAGGTGGTGCAGTTCGAGGTGGAGGTCAGCTCACGGTAGGTGCCCTGGGTGGGGACCCACGCCTCGCAGTCAAACTTGCGGGCTGCGGAGGTGCCCAGGTCGCCTGCGGCGGTGTCAATCACGCGGTATGCGAGACCGCAACGCTGCAGCATTTCCTCTTCGAGGGACAGCAGCTTTGCGTGCATCTCTTCTGCCTGCTCGACGGGGCAGTAGACGAACATTTCAGCCTTGTTGAACTGGTGCACGCGAATGATGCCGCGGGTGTCCTTACCTGCGGAGCCTGCCTCGCGGCGGTAGCAGGAGGACCAGCCGAGGTACTTCTTCGCGCCCTTCTCAAAGTCGAGAATTTCGTCGGTGTGGTAGCCGGCGAGCGCCACCTCGGAGGTGCCGACCAGGTACAGGTCGTCGCGTTCGAGGCGGTAGATTTCGTCGTCGTGCTTGACGTTGAAGCCGGTGCCGTTCATGATTTCGGGGCGTACCAGGGTGGGGGTGGTCATCATGGTGAAGCCGTGCTCGGTTGCGAGGTCGAGCGCCATCCACATGAGTGCCTGCTCGAGGCGTGCTACCTGGCCCTTGAGGAAGTAGAAGCGTGCGCCGGAGACCTTTGCGCCGCGTGCCATGTCGATGCCGTCGACGAGTTCGCCGATTTCGAGGTGGTCGCGCGGTTCGAAGCCGTCAGCTGCGAAGTCGCGGGGGGTGCCGACTTCCTTGACGACTACGTAGTCGTCTTCGCCGCCGACGGGTACGCCGTCGATGATGAGGTTTTCGATGCTGCTGATCAGTTCTTCGTATTCGGCGGTTTTTGCTTCGGAGGCTGCCTTTGCTTCGTTGACGCGGGCTGCCAGTTCCTTGGCCTGTGCGACGAGGGCGGGCTTTTCTTCCTTGGGTGCCTTTGCGACGGTCTTGCCGAAGGCGTTCTGTTCGGCGCGCAGGGTCTCGTATTCGCCGATGAGTGCGCGGCGTGCGGTGTCGGCTTCGAGGATGCGGTCGACGTGGGTTTCGTCCTTGCCGCGTGCTCGCTGGGAGGCGCGGAAGACGTCGGGGTTTTCGCGGAGGAGGTTAATATCAATCACTGTTTTATCCTACCTAATCTTGCGGTGGGTTGTGGGCGGGGTTTGCGCTGGTGGGGCGCGGGTAGGTGCGGGGGTGGCTAGCGGCGGGCGGCTGGTGGTGCCGCCGGTGGTGCTAGTGGCGCCGTTAGTGGCGCTGCAGGTGTGCGGGGCGGCCGGTGGGGAAGAGCGACTCGACCCATTCGTGTGCGGCGTCGAAGGAGCCGTCGGAGTGGATACTGTCGACTTCGGTGTTTTCGTGGTCGGCGCGCGGGTAGGAGCCGAGGAATTTCAGCGTCGGGGAGACGCGGTGCAGGCCGCGCAGTGCATCGCGCATGCGTGCCTCGTAGATGTGGCCGTCGGCGTCGATGCTGAACGAGTAGGAGCCCATGCCTTCGCCGGTGGGGCGCGATTCGATGCGGGAGAGGTTCACGCCGCGCACGGAGAACTGTTCGAGCAGTTCGAGCAGGGCGCCGGCGCGGTTGGTGGGCAGCGGCACGGTCAGGGTGGTCTTGTCGGAGCCGGTCGGTTCGGGGATATCAGCGGTGCGGGAGAGCAGCACGAAGCGGGTCACGGCATTCTTGTTGTCACCGATATTGTCCTGCAGTACGTGCAGTTCCGGGTGGTAGTTCAGCAGTGCCGGGGAGCAGATTGCCGCATCGTAGGTGCAGCCCTCTTCGAGCAGGCCGACAGCCGCCGCGGCGGTGGAGGAGCCGGGCAGGTAGGCGGCGGTGGGCACGTTCTCCTGCGCCCAGCCGCGCACCTGCGCCCAGGCGTGCGAGTGGGTGGAGATGGTCTTAACGTCCTCAATGCTAATGGGCTTCGCGGCGACCAGCACAAAGCGGATCGGCACGAGCACCTCGCGGATAATGCGTACACCCTCGCTGGCTGCGATAGCGTCCAGGGTGGCGCTCACGCCGCCCTCCACAGAGTTTTCGATGGGCACCATGGCGGCGTCCACCTCGCCCGCGTTCAGGCGTGCGAGCGCGTCGGGCACGCTGGTGGCGGGGATGCGTTCGGCGTCGGATGCGCCGGGGACGCTCAACAGGGCGGATTCGGTGAAGGTGCCGGAGGGGCCAAGGTAGGTGTATCGCATGCCACTATAGTAGCGTCTGCCGTGGAGGGGCCGCCGAATTCGGTGATAGGTTACGGTCTTTGGCGATAGTTAAAAGCCCCCACCAAAGTCACTAACCTATGGTCGAAAAACTTAAGTCATGGCTGAAGGACCTAAGTCATTACCGAAAACCTATACCGCGGCTGACACCGCTACCTCACGAACTGGCGTACCCGCGCGGTGTCCCAGTACTGGGCGGGCACGCCTCCACCCATGAGCTCACGGGCGATAGCGGCAGCCTGCACGGAACCAGCCTCCGGCAGGGGCACGTGCGAACCGGCAATAATGACGTTGCCGCGGCGGCGGCCCTTCAACATTGCCGAATCCGCCACAATACACACGTACTCGAACACCTCAAGCAGGGCGGACGCCTCCGCGCGGGCACCGGTCAGCGCCGGCCCGTCACCGCAGTTCAGGATGTACAGGCCACCGGGTGCCAGCGACTCGGCAACGGTGCGGGTGAACTCGACGGTGGTCAGCGCCTCGGGGGTGGTGTCCCCGGCGAATACGTCACGAATCAGCACGTCACGGGATGCGGGCGCGAAGGTCGCGGTGACGGCGCCCGCCTCACCCACACGAATCTTCACGCGCGGCGCCTTGGGGATGTCGAACCAGGCGCGCACATACTCGGCGAGCTTGGCGTCCAGCTCAACGACCGTGTTGCGGCTAGTCGGGTACAGGTCAGCGAAATAGCGCGCCATCGAGCACGCGCCGCCGCCCAGGTGAGTGATGCGTAGCTTCGCAGCGTCCAGGTGCTCCTCCACGTGCGAGGAGACGACCGCGGCGATCCAGCGCATGTACTCAAAATCCAGCTGGCGGGGCTCACCCACAATCACGTGGGAAGACTGCACACCATTAATGAGCAGCAGCCAGCCGTCGGCGTGGTAGCCGTCGGGGACCAGCTCCGCCTCACCCGTAGAAATCGGGTACACGCCAGCGGCGGCACCCTGCACGGGGGTGTTCTCGGTATCGTCGATGCGGTTCTTCTGGTTCTTCTGGTTTTTGGGGGAGTTCTTGGGTGCCCTGCTCTTTTTCGCCATACCCACTAGCCTAACCGACACGACTCAAAGCAACAGAGCCGCCCGCACGCCCCTAGCGTACGCACCCGCGGCAAACCGCATCCACAGGGGCTAGCTGAGTAGACTAGAACCCATGGGATTTGTATGTCAGGGCCGCTACGCGCTCGCACCGATTGAACCGACCGACGCCGAAAAATACGTCAACCTGCAGCTGGACTGCATGGAGCAAACCTACGACCCGATCTACTTCGACGCGCTCGGAGAAAGCTTCACCGCCCGCCACCGCGCCGAACGCAACGAATACCTCGAGGACTTCCACCGCCACCTCGCCTCCCCCACCGTGCGCGGCTTCTTCGCCTACGAGGTGCCCGGCTGGACCCCCGACGGTGGACTCTCCTGCGCCGTGGGCACCCAGATCGACTGGGAGAAGCCGGTCGGCCTGGCGCTCTCCCTGTGCGAGCCCTCCTCCTGGGAACTCGAACGCGCCGACGACCTCTCCGAGCTGCCCGCAGGCACCCGCAAACTCACGCACCTGTACACCCTCGACCACACGCACGGCACCGGGCTCGGGCAGGCGCTCTACGACTCCGTCATCTACCCGGACGAAAACTCCTACCTGTGGGTCATGGCAGAAAACGAACGAGCGGTCTCCTTCTACGAGCGCCTCGGCTACCGCAACGAAGGCGTGTACTTCCAAGCACGCGGCATCTGGGCCCCCGGACGCAGCGTACGATACACGCGCATCCTCAACCCCTAAGCTCAACTCCTAAACGGCACACCACACCAGGAGGCGACACGCACCCCACCCCACCCCGCAACAGCCGCGCATCCGCCCCACATGACGCAGCGCACCGCACACCCTGTTAGGCACCACCCCCACAACGCCTTAAGATAGAAGATGACATATAAGCTCGACGCACCCGCGCACAGGAGCACATACACCCCTGCGCAACCGCGGGACCCAGCGCCGAACATCGCATAGAAGGACAGTAAAACAATGACCACTGGTCTTTACCTCTCCGCTATGTCCCAGAACTCGGGCAAGTCCCTCGTAGCCCTGGGCCTAGCAGACTCCCTCATCAAGCGCGCAGACCGCGTCGGCTTCTTCCGCCCCGTCTTCGACGGCGCAACCATCGCCGACGACCCCATGGCACGCCTCATCCGTGAACACTTCGGCCTGACCGAAGAGCAGGTCGGCGGCGCAGTCTCCATGACCGACGCCCTCGCACTCATCGCAGAAGGCGACACCGAAGAAATCTCCGCACGCGCAGTCTCCGCCTACGAAAAGGTCGCAGCAAACAGCGACGTCGTAATCGTCGACGGCGTCTACCTGCCCGCCAACGCGCTCTCAGTCGAATTCGACCTGAACGTCCAGATTGCACGTGACCTCGGCCTGCCCGTCGTCGCAATCGTCGGCGCACAAGAAGCAACCGTCGAAGAAGCAGTCACCGCAGTCGACGTGGCACGCACCGAACTGCTCGCCTCCAAGGCAGACCTGCTCGCAATCATCGTCGGCCGCGCAGAACCCGAACTGCGCGACGAAATCGAGAACTCCGTCAAGCGCGGCGACGCAAACCTGCCCGTCTACGTACTGCCCGAAATCCCCGAACTGAACGCACCCACCGTCGGTGAAGTTGCCGAAGCTCTCAAGCTCGACACCGAAGGCATCAAGGCAGAAGACCTCGGCCGTGACATCCACGGCATCAAGGTCGCAGCAATGAACGTCTCCAACTTCCTCAACCAGTTCGTCGACGGCGACTTCGTCATCGTCCCCGGCGACCGTGCAGACATCGTTGCAGCAACCCTCGCATCCGCACTGGCACCGACCTTCCCCGCCCCCTCCGGCGTGCTGCTCACCGGCGGCCTGGACGCACTGCCCGGCAAGAACACCGCAGTCGGCTCCCTCATCGACAACGCACCGTTCCCCGTACTGTCCACCACCAAGGACACCTTCAAGTCTGCACGCGCAGTCTCCCGCGTGCGCGGCGCCCTCGAAAGCGGCCACCAGCGCAAGCTCGCAGCAGCAATGGGCGGCTGGGATGAGCACGTCAACAAGGACGAACTGCTCGCACGCCTCGAAATTGAGCGCCCCGCATCCATGACCCCGCTGCGCTTCCTGCACAACCTCATCGAGACCGCACGCGCAAACCGCCGCTCCGTGGTCCTGCCCGAGGGTTACGACGTGCGAATCCTGCGTGCAGCCGAAATCATTGCACGCCGCGACTTCTGCGACCTGATCCTGCTCGGCAACCCCGCCAAGATTGCAGAAATCTGCCAGGCTGAGGGTATTGAACTGCCCAGCACCGTTCGTATCATCGACATCGAGAACAACGAGTACACCGAGGACTTCGCAGCAACCTACGCTGAGCTGCGTGCACACAAGGGCGTCACCATCGAGGCTGCTCGCGAGCGCATGACCGACCCCTCGTACTTCGGCACCATGCTCGTGTACAAGGGCATCGCCGACGGCATGGTTTCCGGTGCTGTGAACACCACCGCGAACACCATCCGCCCCTCGCTCGAGTTCATCAAGACCCGCCCCGGCACCAAGATCGTCTCCTCCGTCTTCCTGATGCTGATGGAAGACCGCGTTCTGGTCTACGGCGACTGCGCAGTGAACCCGAACCCCAACGCAGAGCAGCTCGCCGACATCGCGAAGGCATCCGCGGAGACTGCACGCCAGTTCGGCGTCACTCCCAAGGTTGCTATGCTGTCCTACTCGACCGGCACCTCCGGCGCTGGCGCAGACGTGGACGTTGTGCGTGAGGCAACCGAGCTCGTGCGCGCATCGAACCCCGACTTCGCGGTCGAGGGCCCGATCCAGTACGACGCCGCATCGAACATGTCCATTGCGTCGACCAAGCTGCCCGGCAGCGAGGTCGCTGGTCAGGCTACCGTGTTCATCTTCCCCGACCTGAACACCGGTAACAACACCTACAAGGCTGTTCAGCAGTCTTCGGGTGCTGCCGCTGTGGGCCCGGTTCTGCAGGGTCTGCGTAAGCCCGTGAACGACCTGTCCCGCGGCACCACCGTTGAGGACATCATCAACACCGTTGCGATCACCGCAATTCAGGCGCAGAGCCTGTAAGGTGCACGCGGCGCTGTAGCGTGAAGGCTGCGGCGTTCCGTTGATATAGAAATCTCCCGCACTGGGCGGGGCATGCCGTGAAGGTGTGCTCTACCCGGTGCGGGAGATTTTTTGTAATTACAGGGTTTCTTGTAGTGCCATTCCCCGGTTAGTCCTTGCGGGTGCGGCGGAGGCGCACATAGTTAATCACGCCAATACCAGCCATGCCCACGGCGGTCAGCACCGAGTCGAGGGCGGGCGGGAAGAGCCAGGTGAGCCCCACCTCCACGGTGTAAGCGATGAGGCGGCAGACAAGGTAGGCACACGCCGCCACGAAGAGGGCGTAGGCGACGATGATGCCGACCGGGCGGGGCTCGTAGCCTTCTCGCCGGGCGCGCAGAGCGGCACCCAGGGCGTTACCCAGGTACAGGGCGAGAGCACCGACGACGACAGCCGCGGTGAGGGCACCGTCAAGGAGCGTGCGCGGGGTCAGCGGGGCGGTGCCTGCCTCAGTGAAAAGGTTGAGGATGCGCACCCCGGCGTAGGCGTAGCAGAAGATGACTGCCGCACGGATGGTGAGGGGTAGGTTGGTCCAGAAGGTTTTCATGCGGCCCCTTTCGAGGTGGAGGGCGGGCTTCTGTCTGAGTGTTACCCCAAGGATACCTAAAAACACCGGCGTGTGATGCGAATCAATAGCATTGTGACTGGTGAAAGTTGTGCATGCGGGTGCTGAACTTTGCACCGAATTTATGCGCCGAGAAGCCACATGTGTTTCGAAAAGCAACATATTATGTGGCTTCTCGAAACACATGTGGCTTTTCGAGGAAGGGTTTATGGAGGAGCCGTCGGAATTTTTATAATTACAGGATCCCGTCGCCCACCACCCCTACCCAGTGAGCCGGTGACCATCCAGGCAGCGGCAAACCGCCCGGGCTGCTAGGCTGCTGCTATGGACAACAACTCAACGCCTTCACTGCCGGACCTCGTTCTCCCGTCCGTGGTGACGACCCTCAGCCTCCCGAGCAAGCACGCCGCAACTGATATGCGGCTCCCGCAGGCTTGGCTGCTGCGATCCGTTCCCGACGAAGAGAACCGCAGCGCCGCCAGCGGCAAAGTCTACGATGACGCCCTGGAGTTCCGCTACGTTTACGACTCGAAAGTTCGGAACTACACAAACGTTCAAGAGGGTGACTTCGTGCTGATTCGAGATAATTCGATTCTTCTCGGGTCGGCTGTTATTCGAAAAATCGAGTCATACGAGGCCGATAAGGTCATGACGTATTGCCCCCGCTGTGGGAGCAGCCGCATCACCTTCAAGTCCGATGGGCTGTGGCGTTGCGATGGAAATTGTTTGGGGAGAGATAAGCTCAAGCCCGAGAAGCGCCTGTATAAGAATCCTCCACAGAGGACTGAGAGAATTCAGCGGTTCGTCGCCTACTACGGCGATACCTGGACTGAGCTGATCGGTGCGTTGAACAAAGATTCTTTTGAAGGGCTTTGTGCACCGGGCAAATATAACCGGCAGAACAGCATTGTTGCCCTCGATACGGCGAAAGTCCTTGAGTGGCTTGAAAGCCTGAACACTTCGGGTATTCACCTGCTTCCTCTGGGGGATGCTCACGGGGTTCCCGTGGATCCTCGTGGCGGTTTTACGATGCGCACGGTCAAGGCTCGTAAAGGTCAGCCGCAGTTCCGTCAGGAGCTGTTGAACCGCTTCGGCAATATGTGTGCGTTTACGGGTGCTTGCCACACGGCGGCGCTGGATGCGGCGCACCTGTACAGCTATGCACGTGAGGGTGAGCATCGCGTGGATGAGGGTCTGCTTCTGCGCAAGGATTTGCATAAGCTTTTTGATAGCGAGCTGGTGGGTGTGAGTTCTTCGCGGACTCTTCTTCTGCACCCCGGTTTGGGGAATACGCAGTATCAGTCGTTGGCGGGTGCTCGTCTGAAGGTTGAGTTGCCTAACCGGGCTCTTGAGCTGTTGGATGAGCACCGCTCGGGCTTGAACTGGCTTGAAGAGGCGCTAGTCTAGGTCTGCTCCGGTTTAGGCCGTCGGGCATGCAAAAGGAGGTGCAGTAGCTTTTGGGCTACTGCACTTCCTGTGCGTTTTTACCGGTTATGTCTTACTGGTTGTGTCGGCGGGCGATAGCCTTACCGATTTCGTGCGGAATACCCACCACAAGAGCATTACCCATGCAGAAAACATAAAAGATATCATTGCATTTAATATAATTTAATGAAAAAACATGGGTCTACACCCCATATGATGCAACTTATATGCCGATAAACATTTTAGTATTTAAATAAACATATTTAGCATCTTTAGTATATTTAAATACCTATAAATCAATCACCTTTTGATATATCTTGAAAAAAATTCAGACTCAATAATATAATCCCTAGATAGAGCAATGTAGCACTATCTGCATTAGAAACACCCGCAACAGGAGGCAAGATGCATAATTATGGACTAACCTGGATTGACAACGAGAAACTATACAAAGTAACATACGAAACTTTCAAAAAACCCTTCGAGAAAGCTTACGACGGTTTCAATCCGTACAATAGCAAAAATAGCGTTGACCCATTGGGGGCTCTATTTTATATGGCTGCGCTCAATATCAATTTTGATGCTTGGGTAGACATCGAACGTTCACGGCAGATTGGAAAAACCCTTCAAAATGCTGTCGGCACTTGGCATCAGCGTGTTCTAGGCCTGGCGGAAGACTGGAAAGACAAGGGAGCCAATGGGGGAGTCTTCGACCTGGAGTCTATCTCTCCAATTTATGGATATGAACCATATCCGGATAAGCCAAAAACTATCATTGCCGAGGTCAAGAATAAATTTAATACAATCAAAGCATCTGACGAAAAAGCACTACATTTAAAAATGTACGAACAAGTAAGTTCACGAGGCAAGAAGTCTACAGTAGCATACCTCATTCAGATTATCCCTAAAGATGGTGAAAAATATAATAAGCCCTGGGTTCCTTCAAAGTCCTTTGAAACTCCGCTTGTTCGCCATATTGATGGATATTCCGCATATAATCTAGTATTCAAACACAATGGCGCACTAGAAGAATTATATAACGCATTGCCTAGCATTCTAAAGGACGTAATAAATAATCTTAATCTCAAAAGTTTCACTGTATCAGAAGCTGATATCATAAAACTGGCGAATCTTTTTAAATCTACCTATTAAATTCATGGATTAAAAGAAAATAATTCCAAATATTATTCAATAACAAATTTCCGCAGGAGGAGAAAGATGCACGATTACGGACTGTCATGGATTGACAACGAAAAACTTTATGATATTACAAGAGATACACTCGTAAGTTCACTCAAAAAACAAAAAGAAGAATTTGACCCATTTAACAACAAAAATGTTATCGACCCAGTGAGTGCCGTATTTCATATGTTTGTCCTAGGATTAAACTTTGAAGAGTGGGAATCCTACGAACGCCTTCGTCAAGTTGGAAAAACACTTCAGAATGCTATTGGAAATTGGCACCAGAAAGTATTAGGACTGGCAGAAAACTGGCAAGACAAAGGCCCGAAAGGCGTTTACGATCTTGAATCAAAGACCGAGCTTACCGGATTCGAACCAAATCCAGGAAACCCCAAAATAATTATCGCCGAGGTTAAGAATAAATTCAATACAATAAAAGGGAATATGCAAGATAATTATCACGAAAAGTTGCGTGGACAAATAGCATCCCGCGGAAAGAATGCAACCGCATACCTTATTCAAATCGTTCCCGAGAATAAAGAAAGATATAATAAACCGTGGGTTCCCTCAAATTCGAAAGAAAATATTCATATTCGTCATATTGATGGGTATTCAGCATACGACCTCCTTTTCTCTTATCCCGGAGCACTGAAGGAACTGTATGAAGCACTGCCCCTGATTCTAAACGACATCGTATCAGAACTTTCCCCCAAGGATTTCGATATATCACCTTCCGATATTGAAAAACTTTCAAAACTTTTTACGTCAACATATTAATTAAAAACATAATGGCTAGATTAGATATAACATTATCTAATCTAGCCATTACTTTTTAGAAGAGCGTCCCCTCAAAATTTTCTTGGTATTGGGAAACTGCACCATGATTTACGTTATCTTCAGAATACTTTTCCAAGGGCTCAACCTCAATAAGATCAACGTAGTCATCGTGAGTCCTGCCCTCAATCATTGCCCTGACAGCTCGGCCAATATGGAATGCCATATTGGCAGGAACAGCATTACCAATCTGCTTATACTGTTGAGCAATCGACCCTGAGAACTCCCAATCATCAGCGAATGACTGAATTCGAGCGTATTCTCGTACCGTAAGGGGTCGAGTCTCTTCCGGATGACAACGCTCAGTCTGTTTCTGAGCGGGACTACAGGTCAGGGTAAGCGAAGGTTCGTCCCAAGATAAACGACGTGCCATGCCCGTCTTTCCGCCTGATAGATGATAAGAGCCACCCAGGTAATCTCGCTGCACCTCGTCAGGCAAATCTTTCCAGTATCCACCAGGAGGAACCATTTCCATTACCTTACGTTTCTTTTCAGGATATTCTTGGCCAGGTGACTTGGGGCAATTCCCGATAGCTTCCCAAAGACTGATGATGTAATCACGCTCTTTCGGGAAAAGGATAGGAGATTCCAAATCACTACGAACTCCCACAATCAACAGTCGCTCACGTTTCTGAGCTACATCATGATACTGAGCTCGCACAACCCTATATGCGACTTTGTAGGTACGCCCCTTCTTGTCCTTGATCGATTGAAGAGTATTAATCATCGTGTGCAGGGTGCGTCCACCGTCATGACGCAATAGTCCCTTCACGTTCTCGCCAACAAACACCTTCGGCATTACTTCTTTAACGGCTCGAGCAAACTCAAAGAATAGAGTTCCTCGGGTATCTTCAAACCCCATCGATTTTCCCGCATAAGAGAACGCTTGACAGGGGAAGCCGCCTTCAACCAAGTCAATCTGATCATAGAAGCTAGAGAAATCAATATTTGCAACATCGCCTTCCACAACGTTCCATGAAGGTCTGTTCTTGCGTAGTGTACTAGCAGCAGCAGGATCAATTTCCGACAAGAGCATGTGCGAGAAACCAGCGTTTTCGAGCCCTGATGCCGTTCCTCCACCGCCTGCAAACAGGTCAATCGATGTATATTTCACTTCTTCATCTGCCCGAAGAACCTTGTAAAGATCCCCGGTCGAAACTTCTCGGCACTGACGCTTATTTTCAACCCGTTCAATCTCTGCGAGATTAAAAATTCGGTGTCCTGTTGCGTTGCGTTCAGCACGAATGATGCCGGACTTGTCCCATCGACGCAAGGTATCAATTGAGATACCAAGGTGCTGAGATGCCTCAGATATAGTCATGTACTCCATACATATTATTATAACCAATGCATATGCATTGGTTATAATAATATGTATTATTTCACACCGTTTCTTACTCCGTAGCTATAGCCTAAGTTCTCGCCAGCAAACTCAAGTACTACCGGAAGCCATGAATTCTCACCCGCCCTGTAGCACACATCTGCATCCAAGCAGGCACTGCACCTCCTATGCGTTTTTACCGGCTGTGTCTTACTGGTTGTGTCGGCGGGCGATAGCCTTACCGATTTCGTGCGGAATACCCACCACAAGAGCATTACCCATGCAGAAAGCACGGTTACCGTCACTCATGCCGGTATCGGTCCAGCCGCGGGGGAAGCCCTGCAGTTGATCCAGCTCATCGGGCACAAGACGGCGGTACGCACCAGAATCGCCAATCACAACATGCTTAAAGCGAGAGGCTCCCGAGCCTCCCTCGCCGGTCAGGATGGTACGCGCCGGGCGGTCGAGCGGGTCAGGGAAAGACATTGAGCCTTCGGTGTAGAAGTATTCAAAGCCGCTTGCCTTATTGATACGCTTTTCCTTCTTCGCGCCCTTGAGATACTCCCAAGAAGGCACCTTGTCAGGGGCAATAAAGAACTGTTCCGGCACCTCAGAGTCGGGAAGAACCACGTCACCGAGCGTCTTAAATTCGCCGCGGTAGTCGGGCTCTACCTTGCTGGTGAGCACGGTGCCGTTCTGCATAACACCGGCAATCTGGAAGGGCGAGGTCTTAGCGCCAATTCCGAAGTGTTCCGTCTCGTAGTAGGGGTCATCGGAGATGGTGAACTCATCGGCCTCATTGAGCTCTTCGAAGACGGAGAGAAGACCCTCAGATTCTGCAGTTTTGACCGGGAACGCTTCTGCCAAAACACCGGTGTGGGTGATGCGGCGCGACAAATCCCATTCGGGGGCGTTGTGTTCGGCGTAAATGTAGACGCGCTTACGCTTCTGCGGGTGGCCGTACTCTGCCGCGTTGATAACACGCCATTCGACGCTGTAACCGAGCGCGTAGAAGCAGGAGAGCATAATGGCGAAGTCGCGGCCTCGCTGCTTAGCGGGCGACTTCAACAGGCGGTCAACGTTCTCCAGAACAACATATTTGGGGGTCTTAAGTTCGAGCGCGCGGTGAATATCCCACCAGAGCACGCCCTTCTTACCTTCAATGCCGTGCGACTGCGAAAGGGGCTTGGTGACCGAGTAATCCTGGCAGGGAAAGCCACCGCAGAGCAGGTCAGCATCGGGAATTTCGTAGAGGCCCGCCTCAACGTCATCAAGTACGGCGTGGATGTCGCGGTTTTCGAGGTTTGCTTCTTCACCGAAACGTTCCTGGTAGCAGCGGGCCGCGAACTGGCGGCCAACCGTTCCCGGGGGCTCCCACTGGTTCGCCCAGACAGTCGTGAAGGGGCCTGCGGAGGGCAGGGTCATGCCGTTGGCGTTATAGCCTTCAAATCCTAAGCGGAAGCCACCTACACCGGCGAAAAGCTCGATAACTCGGATAGGCTGGCTACTGCTGGTGGTTTTCTGATCCATGAGTCAGTAGTCCTTATAGTCCTCTGTAAATATATTCGAATACTAATACTATAGCATAGAATAGTTGTTCAGATCAAGTGGGTTATGCAAGAATCCGTGACGATCCAAAGAGCGCAGCTGCCGTATCTGACGTAGCATGAAAGCAAGAAACAGCACCGCCGCTACCCCTCTACTTCCGGAAGGAATACCAATTATGGGCCTTTTCGATTACGACAGCTCAAGCATTGAGAGCATCCTCAAGTACACAGAGGAGAATCTTGTTGGTTGCATGCTCCCTGACCTCCTCGAGGAATTCCAAAAATCTGAGTACAAAACCTATGAAGATAAGGAAAACAGCACTCCCTCAACGACTACTCGCAAGGAAATCAGCCAGCTCTCCAAGGGACGCTACGGCAACCTCACTGAAAAAGCTGGCTACGGTATTGAACCCAATAATTCCCCGGAACCCGACATTCCCGCCGCAAAAGTCGAGATCAAAACGACCCCTTACAGGGTGACCGCGAACGGCGCTATTTCCGCCAAAGAACGTCTAGTCCTCAGCATGTTTAATTTTCATGAGGAAAATCTAGACGATTTTTATCAGACGCATCTTTGGCATAAGTGCCAAAATATTTTGCTTCTGTTTTATAAATACCAAAAGAATCGCGATATTTTGGATATTATCGCCGATAAATTTTTCCTTTTTGACTGGCCCGAAGAGGATATGCCGACCATTCTCGAGGACTATAAACGTATCACCCAGAAAGTCCTGGAGGGACGCGCACACGAGCTTTCTGAATCTGACGGTATGTACCTTTCAACCTGCCGCAAGGGTGCCGGCAAAGACAAGGACCGCACTACTCAGCCTTATGGCCCCGAGCTGGCCAATAGGCGCGCCTGGTCGCTCAAGAGTAGCTACATGACAACTCTCCTCCGCACCAAGGTTTTCAGCCAGGAGGAACAGGAGAGTATCGCTAAAGCAGCCCAGGATACCTCTAAGCCTTTTACCCAGATTATTGAAGAAAAACTTCTAAAATACCGGGGTCAGAGCGAGAAAGAACTCTGCAAGGAGTTTGATGTTAACTTTAACGCCAAGGGCCGCAACAGCACTCTTGTAAGGAAAATTCTAGGCCTTTCCTCGGATATTGATAGTACTGCCGAATTTAAAAAGGCAAACATGAATATTCGCGCTATTCGTGTTGACAAAAACGGGCTCCCTAAAGAGGATTCCCCCTTTAAGAACTACCGTTTTATTGAACTAGCGAATGAAAAAGAGTGGGAAGAGTCCCATATTTACACCGAGATTTTCTCAAGGAAATTCATGTTTGTTGTTTTCCGCGAGAATGAGACCGGTGACTTCTGCTTGGATCAGGTCAAGTTCTGGGGTTTCCCCGATTCCCTCGAGCCTGAACTGATGAGGGTATGGCAAGAGACGAAGGAAATCATTAATCAGGGCGTCAAACTGACGGTCAAGCCGAATGGCGAGGATGGTGTTAAGGTTTCCACTAACTTCCCGCAGAGCAAGGCGAACAAATACCTTTTTACGAAGGTTCACGCCTCCCAGACCTACTACGAAGTTAAGCCTGGCGAGTTTGTCGGAAAAGGCAAGCTCAAGGACACCGACGAACTGCCCGACGGTCGTCGCATCACGAAGCACTCCTTCTGGCTACCCAAGAAATTCGTTCAGCAGATTCTGCGCGGTGAATGGGACTAACTAACCGAATGTAAATGACCGCAGCAGGCGGCCCCGGATACGGAAGTGTTCGGGGCCGCCTACTTTTTAGATCGAGGTTTTCGATAGGTTAGTGCCTTCACCGTGGGTCTTTAGCCCGCAGTGAAGACACTAACCTATCGACGAAAAGGCTAAGTCATAACCAATAACCGGCTCTCGCCTACCTGGCGTAGCCGGAGATTCGGTCATGGGTTACGGATTTGTGCCATAGGTTAGTGTCTTTGGTCGTAGTCAAAAGCCATGGTCGAAGATGCTAAACCACGGCACAAATTCTGTGGAGGCGGCACCTCCGCAAGTGCAGATTATTTGATGCATAAAGCAATGAAATATCCGAATAGTGATGTTTAGTCGCTGTTGCACCCAAAAGAATGCAAACGACGGCAAACATGCGGTAGGGTGGTAACTGTAGTGTTCCACAGCGCAGTGATGCGCTTGTTGGGCGCGCTACGGGGCTGTTTTCCTTCCGGCAGTCAATGAGGCCCGTGAATAACGGCCCGACATGCACATATGTCACACCATCACCGACGATAGGAGCGTATCTTCTATGGATTCGACCATCTTTAATCGCCGTACCCTGCTGGGCAGCGGCGCGCTTGTGGGCCTTGGCGCCCTGCTTGCGGCGTGTGGCCAGCAGGCAAATAATGAGGCGGCAG
>ERZ772770.117-NODE-117-length-17718-cov-5.37525_pt1 | contig 17718 bp, 7 predicted proteins | sample MGYA00511361_ERZ772770 | MGnify/ENA primary metagenome ERZ772770 (study PRJEB29015, sample SAMEA2738026) | human oral metagenome | biome: human oral; feature: human-associated habitat; material: saliva | place: China | collected 2251 ... | reverse complement strand
CCTCGTAGTCTGGTAACCAGTCAACTGGGATGGGTCTGTGCCGAGTTCGGCGCGGTGGACGCCCCTGAAATGAGGAGAGGCATGTTCGAACGCTTTACCGACCGCGCTCGCCGGGTCGTCGTGCTCGCGCAGGACGAGGCTCGCGGTCTCAAGCACAACTACATCGGCACGGAGCACCTGCTGCTCGGCCTGATCTCCGAGGGTGAGGGCGTCGCCGCCAAGGCCCTGGAGACGATGGGTATCAAGGGCGAGGCCGTCCGCGCCTCCGTCATCGAAATCATCGGCGAGGGTGAGAAGCCGGTCGAGGGCCACATCCCCTTCACCCCGCGCGCCAAGCGCGTCTTCGAGCTGAGCCTGCGCGAGGCCCTGCAGCTGGGCCACAACTACATCGGCACGGAGCACCTGCTGCTCGGCCTCCTCAAGGAGGGCGAGGGCGTGGCCGCCCAGGTCCTGACCAAGCAGGGCGCGGACCTGGCGCAGGTGCGTCAGACCGTCATCCAGATGCTCAGCGGCTACCAGCGCGGCGACGACGAGGGCCGCGAGTCTGTCGGCGCGGGCGTGGGTGGCTCGGGTGGTCCCGAGCGTTCCAACTCCGCGATCCTCGAGCAGTTCGGCCGCAACCTGACGCAGGCCGCCCGCGAGAACAAGCTGGACCCCGTCATCGGTCGCCGCGTCGAGATGGAGCGCGTCATGCAGGTCCTCTCGCGCCGCACGAAGAACAACCCGGTCCTGATCGGTGAGCCCGGCGTCGGTAAGACCGCGGTCGTCGAGGGCCTCGCCCAGGCGATCGTGCACGGCGACGTGCCCGAAACCATCAAGGACAAGCAGATCTACAGCCTCGACATGGGTTCGCTGGTCGCCGGCTCGCGCTACCGCGGTGACTTCGAGGAGCGCCTGAAGAAGGTCCTCAAGGAGATCCGCACGCGCGGTGACATCATCCTGTTCATCGACGAGATCCACACCCTCGTGGGTGCGGGCGCCGCAGAGGGCTCGATCGACGCCGCCCAGATGCTCAAGCCCATGCTGGCGCGCGGCGAGCTCCAGACGATCGGCGCCACCACGAACGACGAGTACCGCAAGTACATCGAGAAGGACGCGGCCCTCGAGCGCCGCTTCCAGCCGGTGAAGGTCGAGGAGCCCAGCGTCGACGAGACGGTGGAGATCCTCAAGGGTCTGCGCGACCGCTACGAGGCGCACCACCGTGTCATCATTACGGACGCCGCGATCCAGGCGGCCGCCGAGCTGGCGGACCGCTACATCTCGGATCGTTTCCTCCCCGACAAGGCGATCGACCTGGTCGACGAGGCCGGTGCGCGCCTGCGCATCCGCCGCATGACCGCGCCGCCGGAGCTGCGCGAGCTGGACGAGAAGATCGCCGAGGTGCGTCGCAACAAGGAAGCGGCCATCGACGATCAGGACTTCGAGAAGGCCGCGTCGCTGCGTGACGAGGAGTCGAAGCTGTCCGAGGAGCGCAAGGCGAAGGAAGAGGCCTGGAAGGGTGGCGAGTCCGACGAGATCGCCGAGGTCGGGGATCAGGAGATCGCCGAGGTCCTGGCCATGTCGACCGGCATTCCGGTCGTGCGCCTCACCCAGACTGAGACCGCGAAGCTGCTCAAGATGGAAGACGAGCTGCACAAGCGTGTCATCGGCCAGGACGAGGCCGTCAAGGCTCTCGCCCAGTCGATCCGTCGTACGCGCTCGGGTCTGAAGGATCCGAACCGTCCCGGTGGCTCGTTCATCTTCGCCGGCCCGACCGGCGTGGGTAAGACCGAGCTGGCCAAGGCCCTCGCCGAGTTCCTCTTCGGCGACGAGGACGCCCTCATCCAGCTGGATATGTCCGAGTTCTCCGAGAAGCACACGGCCTCGCGCCTCTTCGGTGCCCCTCCCGGCTACGTCGGCTACGACGAGGGCGGCCAGCTCACGGAGAAGGTCCGTCGCAAGCCGTTCTCGGTCGTCCTCTTCGACGAGGTCGAGAAGGCTCACCCGGACATCTTCAACTCGCTGCTCCAGATCCTGGAGGAGGGTCGCCTGACGGACTCGCAGGGTCGCAAGGTGGACTTCAAGAACACCGTCATCATCATGACGACGAACCTGGGTACCCGCGACATCAACAAGGGTGTCCTCACGGGCTTCCAGACTGCGGACAACTCGACGCACGACTACAGCCGTATGAAGGCGAAGGTCGCGGAGGAGCTCAAGCAGCACTTCCGTCCCGAGTTCCTCAACCGCGTCGACGACACGATCGTGTTCCCGCCGCTGACCAAGCCTGAGATTGCGCGCATCGTCGACCTGATGATCGCCAAGCTGGCCAAGCGTATGGAGGCTCAGGACATGCGCCTGCAGCTGACGGACGAGGCGCGCGAGCTGCTCGCGGACGTGGGCTTCGACCCGGTCCTGGGCGCGCGTCCGCTGCGTCGTGCGATCCAGCGCGAGATCGAGGATGCGCTGTCTGAGCGCATCCTGTTCGGAGAACTGCAACCCGGTCAGGTTGTCACCGTTGGCGTCACCGGAGAGGGTAAGGACCGCACGTTCACCTTCAATGGAGAGTGATTTACTCGCCAATTATCTTCGACTGACAAACCAGTCACTTTGGGAGGGTGGCCCGTCGCACAGCGATGGGCCACCCTCTAGTTGTCAAGTAATCGCACATCTGATAGATTCTCGTTAACTATTAGTATGCGGTGTAGTCGTGCCACACTATTTGTGGGGTATTGCTCATCGATCGAGAGAGGCCATATGTCCGCGAAAACGCGACACAATCGGATCAGTGCGAGGCGCCGTCTGCCGGCGTTCATCCTCGTGCTGCTCGTTGTTGCGCTCTGCATCGCGGGTGTCATCTACAAGGGCGCGGAGGTGACCCAGGTCAACGTCAACGACGGTGGCATCTGGGTGACTAACAAGTCCAAGCAGATGGTCGGCCACCTCGACTACGAGGCCCGCATCCTCGACGGCGCACTGCGCACCGAGGCCACCAACTTCGACGTCGGCCAGGCGGGCGAGACCGTCACTGTCTCCGACCTCACCTCTCTGACCGTCGCCCCAGTCAACGTGACCCAGGTGTCCCTCGGCTCTCCGACGGCCCTGCCCGCCGGTTCAAGCGCCATGCAGGGCGGTGACGTCCTCGGTGTCCTCAACGCTGCCGACGGCACGCTGTGGACCACCTCGGCCACAGCCCCCAGCCCCGCGAGCCTCTCTGAGGGAGCGGCCCTGGCCTCGAACATGGGGGCGAGCGCCTTCGTGACGGGCCTCGACGGTTCTGTCTACTCGCTGTCCGCATCGGGCACGCTGACCACCGTGACGCACCAGGGAACGGTCGACCAGACCTCGACCAGCCAGATTGAGGGGATCCCCGCCGACGCGCGCCTGAGCGTGACCGTTGTCGGCAACCAGGTCGTCGCCCTTGACTCGCAATCCAATACCCTCTTCCTCCCGGGCAACAAGCAGCTCAACCTGAGCGCGGCCGGTGTCGATGAAGGCGGCATCCTCCAGCAGGCCGGCCCCAAGGCGGATTCAGTTCTGCTCGCCACACCCTCGGCCCTCGTGTCGATTCCGCTGGCGGGCGGCACCCCGACGATCACGCCCTCCTCCGAGGGCGGTGTCAGCGGTACCCCCGCCGCCCCCGTTCGCCACGAAGGGTGTGCGTACGGTGCGTGGAGCGTGTCGGGCGCCTACATGCGCGCGTGCGACGATCCTTCGGCGAACAAGCAGATGGTCGTCGACACCCTCGCGAGCGCGCGCGAGATCGTCTTCCGCACCAACCGCAAGGCCATCGTCCTCAACGACGTTGCGCAGGGCAGCGTGTGGCTGCCCGACTCGAACATGGTCCTCATGGACAACTGGGACGAGGTCGAAAACGAGCTCGAGGAAACCGAAGAAGAGCAGGACAGCCCGGAGCTCACGAACGAGGTCGCCGACCCGCAGCAGCGTGAGGAAAACACTCCGCCCGAGGCCGTGGATGACGAATTTGGCATCCGCCCCGGACGCTCGACGATCCTTCCCGTCCTCGACAACGACTCCGACCTGGACGGAGACGTCCTGACGGCCTCCCCGACCAGCGCCCCCGACTGGGGGACGATCACCGTCGCGCGCAGCGGTCGCGCCCTGCAGATCACCGGGGTCGAGGACAGCCAGACCGGCTCGACGTCCTTCTCCTACGAGGCCTCCGACGGCCAGGCCTCCGCGGCTGCCCGCGTGCAGGTGACGATTCACCCCTACAGCCAGAATGCTGCACCGACTCAGGTGCGCGCATCGACCGTCAAGATCGGCGCGGGTGCGCAGATCCAGTACCAGGCGCTGAGCGACTGGCGCGACCCCGACGGTGACCCGATCTACCTGAAGAACGCGGAGTCCCCGGAGGGCCTGAGCGTGTCCTTCAGCGAGGACGGTTCCCTGACGCTCACCGACGAGGGTAGTGCGCCCGGCCCGAAGACTGTCGTCCTGACCGTTGCGGACGATCAGGGCGCGGAGACTCGCGGAGAGCTCATCGTGACCGTCCAGGAGGCCGGAAACCTGCCTCCCTCGGCGAACGGCGACCTCTTCCAGGCACACCCCGGCGAGACCGTCACCCTTGATCCCCTCAAGAACGACACCGATCCCAACGGCGATCCGCTGAGCCTCGCCGCCGTCTCGGGTGCCCCGGCGGGCGCGACGATCTCGCCGGACCTGGACCGCGGCACGATTGACTTCCGTGCGAGCGCAGAGGGCTCCTACTCCTTCGCCTACACCGTCTCCGACGGCATCGCAACGACGCTGGGTATCATCCGCGTCGAGGTCGTGGCTGCGTCCACCCTGCCGCCGGTTGCAGAGAACGACACGGCTGTTCTGCCCCAGGGTGGTTCCGTCCTGGTGGCGCCGCTCGGCAATGACTACGATCCCGCGGGCGGCCTGCTGTCCATCACGTCGGTCAACGCTGAGAATGCTCCCGGCCTCGAGGTCGCCCTCATCGACCGTCACCTGCTGCGCGTGACCGCGCCTTCTGGTCTTGACCGCACCGCGACCTTCTCCTACACGGTGTCGAACGGCCAGGGCGAGGCGAGTGCCGACGTCATGGTGATTCCCGGCGCCGCCGATCGCTCCGACCTGCCGCCCGTCCTCAAGCCCGACCGCGCCAAGGTGCGTGTCGGCGACGTGGGCACCGTGTCGGTCCTGTCGAACGACCGTTCCCCCGCCGGCCTGAACCTGCAGGTCGAGCCGACGCTCGGTTACGACCCGACCGGCGCTCTCGGCACCCCCTTCGTGACCGGAAACCAGGTGCGCCTCGAGGCCGGGGCGACCCCCGGCATCATGGAGGTCACCTACTCGGTCATCGACTCCGCGGGCAACCGTGCGTCGAGCACGGTCACCTTCGAGGTGCTCGCCGCTTCCGATCAGAACCAGCCTCCGCGGCCCCGCGACATCAGTGCATGGGCTGCCGCAGGCCAGACGACACGCATCCCGGTCACCCTCGACGGCATCGACCCCGACGGCGATTCCGTGAACCTCACGGGCCTCGACTCCTCGCCGCAGAAGGGTAGCGCCACCGCGAAGTCGACCTGGATCGAATACACGCCGAACCAGAATGCGATTGGCACGGACTCCTTCACCTACACGGTCGTCGACCGTCAGGGAGGCCGAGCCACCGCTCGCGTGCGCGTTGCGATCTCCGCGGCTCCCTCGCTCAACCAGAACCCGGTGGCTGTGCCCGACACCGTTCTCACGCGCCCGGATCGCATGGTGACCGTCAACGTCCTGTCCAACGACGTTGATCCCGACGGCGACTCCCTCACCCTGGAGGAAAACGGCTTCGAGACGGCCACGCCCGAGCTCGACCCGCAGGCCCGTTCCTCCTCGACGCTGCAGATCCGCACGCCCTCGCAGGCCGGAACCTACCTGGTCTCCTACACGGTGACCGACGGCCGCGGCGGTTCCGCACGTGGCACCGTGACGGTGTACGTGCAGGACGATGCGCCCCTGAAGGCTCCGATCGCGCGCGACGACTACGTCGCCTACGAAGACCTGCCCGCCGATGGCTCCGCCGTGCGCGTCAAGGTTCTGGAAAACGATGAGGACCCCGACGGCAGCATCGATGAGCTGTCCGTGACGACCGCAGAATCGGGCGTCTCCGTGGATGGGTCCGACCTGCTGATCCCGGTCACCGACACCCTGCGCCTCGTCGTCTACACGATCACCGACCGCGACGGTCAGACCAACTCTGCCGTCGTGAACGTGCCCGGACGCGACACGACCGCGCCATTCCTCCGCGCCGCTGGCCTGCCCATCGAGATGGACGCGGGCACCTCGCGCACGATCGACCTGTCGGACTACGTCGTCACCCGCGCGGGCCGCAGCCCCCGCCTCGTCGATGGAACGTCCCCGGTTATCCAGACCGGTCTGGACTCCGTCGTGGCCGACTCGTCGACGCAGCTGACCCTGACCGCGACCGCCACTTTTGGCGGCAACTCCGCCTTCCTCATTCAGGTCGCGGACGGCGATGGCGACGACGCGGGTGCGCTGAGTGCCTCGCTGTCGCTGCCCGTGCGCATCAAGGCGACCCAGAACCAGCCGCCCACCTTCGCCCCGACTGCGATTCGTGTCGAGGCCGGTGGCAGCGCCGTCACCCAGAACCTCGCGCTCGCCGTTCGTGACCCCGAGGGAACCGATGCCTCGACCTTCACCTACGCGATGGGCTCCGCGCCCAGCTCCGTGAGCGCAAGCCTCGACGGCACCGTTCTGACGGTCTCCGCCCCCGAGGGTGCGACCGCTGGATCCGCCGGTTCCATCGCCGTGAGCGTCACCGACGAGCAGGGCAACACCGTTAACGCCTCGATCCCCGTCGAGATCGTGACGACGACGAAGCCGCGCATCCAGGTACCCGCGTATTCCGTGAACGCGAAGGTGGGGGAGACCGTTGTTGTTGACGTTGCCTCGCGCGCCACCAACCCCTTCCCGGATACACCGATCTCCCTTGTCGGAGCCGCAGTCTCCCTCGGCGATGCGGACATCGCATCCTCCGGGACGTCGGTCATGGTCACCCCGCGCTCTGCGGGCACGATCTCCGTGGGCTACCAGGTCAACGACAAGCTCGGCGATCCCTCGCGCGTCGTGCAGGGCACCATTACGGTGACCGTGACGGGTAAGCCGGACGCGCCGACGAACGTCCAGGCCGAGGCCGTGGGCACCAGCGCCGCGCGGGTGACGTTCAGTGCGCCGACCTCGAACGGCTCTCCGATCACCGGTTACCGCCTCTACGATGCTACCGGCACGAAGGTTGCCGACTGCGGGTCCACCGTGTGCGTCGTGAGTGGCCTGACCGTGGGACGCTCCTACACCTACACCGTGACCGCCGTGAACGCCATCGGTGAGTCCGCGCATTCCGCGTCCAGCTCGGTGAGCATCTCCGGGGCGCCGAGCCAGCCTGCTCAGCCCTCGGTGACGGCCGGAAACACCACGATCGACGTGTCGTGGACCGCGCCCGCCGACAATGGCTCTCCGATCACCGGCTACACGGTCACCGCGTCGACCGCTAACGGTCCGGCCGGCAGCTGCAGCACGACCGGTGCGACGTCGTGCACCATCTCGGGCCTGCGCAACGGCCAGGACTACACGGTGACGGTCGTCGCGCGCAACGCCAACGGTGACTCCCCGGCATCGTCCGGCGCTCAGGCAACCCCGACGGCCCCGCGCGTCGGCCCCGATCAGCCGGCTATCACGAGCGGCAATACGATTCAGCAGCGCGACGGCAACGGAGCTCTGCTGACGATCACCTGGTCCCTGGGTAGCTCCGGCAGCGCCGGATGGGGCGAGACGATCGTGTCGGTTAATGGCATGACGAAGAAGGTTCCGGGGGGCCAGACCAGCACCCAGATTGCTGTTCCCTACGGCATCGCCCTCACCGCCTACGTGACCGTCAGCAACACGAACGGCGACACAGCGACCTCTCCTGGCTACGTCATTCCGGCCCTCGTGCACGAGGATCTCACTCCTCCCAAGACGATTCCAGTTGCTCCCGATGCTCCCAACGTGCGCACGCCCATCAACAATGAGTGGGGCAAGCTGAGCGTCTATGGCGCGAGGGTGAAGGAAGGCAACGGCTTTAAGGCCGCCGACCTGACCCTGTTCTACACGCATGACCCCAATGGGTGTAACGCGAGTGCGAACGAAGTGGGTTTGGAGGACTTCAATATCGGTACTCTCACGGCCGGTGCCACGATGACCTACTACTTCTGCCAGCGCGGCAAGAAGGACGATGGCTCCTACGTGTGGGGTCCCGCTGTGGCAGCCTCCGGCGTCGTCGGCAACGGCCAGCGCGACGGTGGTGGCGGCGATGCTCAGATCCCGCCCTTCGAGGTTCAGACCAGCGTCAGTGGCACGTCGGTGAGCGCCAAATTGAATATTCCTAGCGGCGTGCCGATCACCGAGACCAAGATCTGGATCGCGGAATTGGAAGGCGCGACCAGGCAGACCGTGGTTGGTCCACTCACCGATTGGTGGGCCTCGGAACTCCCGCCCGGGCGCGACCTCACGCTAGTCGTCCAGGTCACCGGCAGCGGCGGCCAGCATCGCGAGGTGCGGACCACGTTCCGGAGCGCCGAAAACCCCATCAATATTGATGCGACCTTCGAAGGACAGATGGGGTGTGGAAACGGGCAGCAGTGCGGCTCGATGACGCTGCGCGCCGTCAACGCCCAGAAGTTCCAATCCGGCGTGACCGTCGTGTGCAGCGTCAAGACCGGACGCCCCACGACCATCACCGAGTTCCGCTTCTCGCGGGATAACCCCCAAGTTACAGGTATCCTGACCGGGGCCGTGACGCCGCAAGAGCTTCTCGCGACTCACCCCGTCACCAGCTGTCGTGCCGAATAGACCACCCCGCACACAACAAAAGGTAGAAACATGACCCTATCCATCGAGGATGCAACCAGGTTCGCCCAGGTCTTCAAGGGCCTCGTCGACGGCGTGTCCGTGGCGGTCCTGGACAAGCGCCAGGCCGTGCGACTCGCTCTCACGACGATGTTCGCCGGCGGCCACCTCCTGCTCGAGGACGCCCCCGGTACCGGTAAGACCGCCCTCGCGCGCGCGATCAGCGCCGTCATCGACGGCACGCACTCGCGCATCCAGTTCACCCCCGACCTGCTCCCCTCGGACATCACCGGCGTGAACATGTTCAACCAGAAGACGGGCGAGTGGGTCTTCCACGCTGGCCCCGTCTTCGCGGAGATCGTCCTGGCCGACGAGATCAACCGAGCCTCGCCCAAGACCCAGTCCGCCCTCCTGGAGGTCATGGAAGAGGCCCAGGTGACGGTCGACGGCGTGCGCCGCCCCGCCCCCCAGCCCTTCATGGTCATCGCGACCCAGAACCCCGTCGAGCAGGCTGGCACCTACCCGCTGCCCGAGGCCCAGCTGGACCGCTTCCTCATGAAGACCTCGATCGGCTACCCCTCGCGTAGCGCCATGATCGACGTCCTCGACGGCTCCGCCTCCCCGGACCGTTCGAAGAACCTGCGCCCCATCGTCAGCGGTCAGGACATCGTCGCGTGGGCCGCCCTGGCCTCGGCGAACCACACGGACCGCGCTGTCCTCGACTACGTGGCCGCGCTGGCGGAAGCCACCCGTGAAGACGAGTCCTCGCTGCTGGGCGTGTCCACCCGTGGCGCTATCGGCATGGTGCGCTGCGCCCGCGTGTGGGCGGCCGCGCAGGGACGTAACTTCGTCCTGCCCGACGACATCAAGGCCCTCGCGGTGCCCGTGTGGGCCCACCGCGTCATCGTCGACCCCGACGCCGCGTTCTCCGGCGCGACCGCGGAGGGCGTCATCCAGCGCGCCCTGACCTCCGTGCCCGCTCCCGCGGTCGGCGCGTAAGGAACCGCCGGATACAGCGATGGAAGGGATGCGAACGGATACCCCCACGATGGTCTCGCCCCGCAGGGCGAAGGCCGGTCCTTCGCATCCCCTGAAAGCCCTCGCCTCGGCGGTCACGCCGATCGGCTGGGCGGTCGTCATCTTCATCATTGCGGGGCTGGCGATTGCGGTCATGCTCGAATGGGTCGAGGCCCTGGCCTGCGCGCTCGCGGGTGCCGTCGCGCTGTTGCTCGCAGCCCTGCGCGTCGCCTGGCGTCCCCCGCACCTCGTGTCGATCCGCGTGCCGAACGAGCGCATCGTCGCAGGCCAGACGGCCGTCGGCGAGATCTCGGTGCGCAACGAGCGCTCTCGGTCGGTGCGCTCGGGCATCATCGAGCTGCCGATCGGCTCGGGCACCGGTGAATTCGTGGTGCCGCCGCTGGGCGCGCATGAGACCTGGGACGAGATGTTCCTGATCTCCTCACGTCACCGCGGACTCATCAACATCGGGCCCGCACGCGCCGTCCGCTCGGACGCGCTGGGCCTGCTGCGTCGTGTGCGTATGTGGGACGAGCCCGTCGTCCTGCACGTGCATCCGCGCACCGTGCGCGTCCCCTTCGATGCGACCGGTTTCCAGCTGGACGTTGAGGGCGTGTCCACCGGCAAGCTGTCAAGCTCCGACGTGTCCTTCCATGCCCTGCGCGACTACGAGCCGGGCGATGATCGACGTGCCGTGCACTGGCAGTCCACCGCGCGCCTGGGCAAGCTCATCGTTCGCCAGTACGAGGAGACGCACCGCTCCCACCACGTCATCGTCCTGGACACGTCCCGCGACGCATGGGATCACGATTCCTTCGAGACCGCGGTGTCGGTCGCGGGATCGCTGGGCTTGGCGAACCTGCGTGAGTCGCGTCCCGTGTCGCTGACGACGACGGAGTCTTGGCTTCCGTCCGGTCACGCCATGCGGATGCTCGACGCACTGTCCGAGGTCTCGTCGCGCTCCTTTGGGGATCTTCCCCGGCGCGTCCGCGAGGCCGTGGCGCAGCGCCCCGGCGTCTCCGCGCTCACGCTCATCGTCGGCCCGCAGGTGAGCGACAGCGAGGCGGCGCACCTGGCCCGCCTGGCACCCATTGACGTGCCCGTGTCTCTCATCCGTATCGGTGCCGAGGGTAAGCGAGCCCGCCGCGACCTGGGCCGAGGTGTCCTGCTTGACTGCTCCGCGCTGGACGACCTGCCGCGCATCATCGTTGCCGGGGGGCTGGCATGAGCAAGAGCGTTAACACCAAGCCGCGAGCCCAGCGCATTGATCCCCAGGCTCAGCCCGAGGAGGCCTCGACTCAGGTGCGCGAGGTCCGCGGGAGCGCGGACGTGACCGAGATCCGCGAGAGCGGGGGCGAGCAGCCTGCGCCCGCGCCCGTGTCCGAGGGCCCCAAGCCCAGGACCACGCGTAACCGCCTGCTGACGATCACGCAGCGCTTCGCGACCTACCGCACCCGCCTGCCGATCTGGTCCCTCCTGGTCCTTGCGCTGCTCTTCGCAGGCCCCGTCTGGGCCTTCGAGCCCGTGTTTGGCGGGGGAGTGGGGGCCATCGCCGCCGGTGCAGGAGTCGCCTGCGGCCTGGCGCTGGCCGCCGCCGCGACGCGCTGGCGCTGGGACGGCGTGATGAGTGCGCTTGGCGTTCTCACCACCTACTTCCTGCTGGGAAGCGCCGCAGCGCTGCGCTCCGAGGCACTCTTCGGTGTCCTGCCCACCGGCAAGACACTGCAGGTCATGGTCCTGGGCTCCTTCCGCGCGTGGAAAGACCTCCTCACGCTGACGGTACCCGTGTCGGTATACTCCGGCCCCGCCCTCGTGCCGTGGATGTGCGGTCTGCTCCTCGCTTTCCTCGCCGGCGTTATCACCGCGCGATTTGGCCGTGCGGTCCTGGGCTCCATCCCCCTCGTCCTCATGGGCGTCATCGCCGTCTTCTTCGGCCTCGCGAAAAACCCGCTGCCCCTGTGGGCGGTCCTGATCTGGTGGGCCCTCTTGGCCGCCTGGTGGGCGGGTGCCGCGCAGTACCAGCGCATTACCCTGGGCCAGGACGTCCTCGTGGGTCGCTCGAGCGCCCCCGGTATGGACAACACCCTCGGACGCGAGTCCCGCTCGACCGTCTATGTGTGGACCCGCCTCGTGGGTGCGCTCGCGGTACTCGCGGTCTCCGTGGGCATCGCCCTGCCCGCCGCCTCCTACCTGGGAAAGTCCGGCACGCGCATCGTGGGCCGCGACCTGGTCCAGCCGCCCCTCGACATCCAGGCATACCCCTCGCCGATGTCTTCGTTCCGCCATTACACGACGGACCTGAAGGACGAGACCCTCCTGACCGTCTCCGACCTGCCGGAGAATCAGCGCGTGCGCATCGCTGCCATGGACGTGTACGACGGCACGACCTTCGGCATGTCCACCAAGCGCGACGACTCGCACACGGGGTACATCCCGGTCGAAACCACGATCCCCGGCCGCGCCGAAGGACAGTCCGTCGTCACGGTGGAGACCAGCGGAATGTCCGGGCCGTGGGTGCCGGTGCTGGGTGAGCCCTCGCAGATCACCTTCACGGGAAGTGCCGCCACCGCCCAGAAGGAAGGCCTGTTTGTCGACACGTGGGCGAACGCCGCGCTGACGACTGGCCCCGCTGGGACGATGAGCTACAACGTGACGACCACCTTTGCGGCCCCCGTGCGCGACGAGGACCTGGCTTCCCTCGCGGTCATGCCGTTGACCATGTCCGATACCAACGTGCCCGACGCTGTAGCCACAAAGGCCGCGGAGATCACGCAGAATGCGTCGACCGCGTTGGCGGCCGCGCGCGCGATCGAGCACTACCTGTCGACGAACGGCTTCTACCTCAACGAGAACACGCAGTTCTCCCGCCCGGGCGTGCGAGCGGACCGCCTCGAGCGCATGCTCTCCGAGGACGGCGACCTCATCGGCGACGACCAGCAGTATTCGGCGCTGATGGCACTCATGCTGCATCAGCTGGGCATCAACGCCCGCGTGGTCATGGGTGCCTATCCGGAGGGCGGCTCCCAGGGTGGCGCCGCGAGCCTGCGCGGTTCCGATATTCGCGCATGGGTCGAGGTCGAGTTCGCGGGTGGCAACTGGGCGGTCTTCGACCCGACGCCGCCGCGCGACCACACGCCGCAGACGCAGGTCCCCAAGCCTCGTAGTGTGCCGCGCCCGCAGGTGCTGCAGCCGCCGGAGCCCCCGGAGGCTCCCGCCGAGATGCCGCCGACGACGCGAGACCAGAACGCTGATCCGATGGCGCCGCCGGAGGAGCCTTTCCCGTGGGGAATCGTCGCCGGTATTTCGGGTGGCATCCTGCTCCTACTGCTGCCGCCACTGATGATCCTGCTCTTCAAGGCGGGGCGTCGTAGGCGTCGTCGCCGCGCTGCTGCCGCGGATGCGCTTGTTGGATCCTGGGACGAGGTCGTGGACCTCGCCGCGGACTCCGGCCTGCGCATCGATATGGGACGGACGCGTCAGGAGACCGCCTGGTCGCTGGCCTCGCAGTGGGACCTCGGCGAAGATCCAGGCGACCCCTTCACGCTGGTGACGGGCGAGGTTCGCCACGGCGATGACGGATCGACGGATTCCGTTGAGGCGGACGAGCCTGAGGATGGCAAGGGCCGCTACGTGATCGACGGCTGGAGCCGCTTTGGTGACGACGTGCCTGCCCCGGTCGTGATCGCCCGCTACGCGGACGTCGCGAACTTTGCGTCCAACGGTGCCTCCCGTGACCGCGCGCGTGACGCGTGGGAGCAGGTGGGTGCGCTGCGCTCCCAGGTGGGTAAGCGTGCCGGATTCTTTGTGCGCGTTCGTCGCGCGCTGTCCCTGCGCAGCCTGCGCATGCGCCGCAAGCTGCGCCTGAGTGCGTCTATCGCGCGCACGATGAACGAGGAGGAGAATCAGTGACCCCTCCGGTTGCGGGCATGAAGGGCCCGGATATTCCCGGCTTCCAGTGGGTGCGCCCGTTGGGGCAGGGAGGCTTCGCCGACGTGTTCCTCTACCGTCAGGAGCTGCCCAGTCGCGAGGTGGCCATTAAGGTCGTGCGCATGCAGGGCGATGAGCGGGGCACGAAGGAACTGCACCGCGAGGCCGACGCGATGACCCTGCTGGCAGGCCACCCCTCGGTCGTGGAGCTGCATGGCGTCGGCACGACGGCCGACGGCCGCGCCTACCTGATCATGGAGTACTGCCCGGTGGCGGATCTGCTCACGCAGGTGCGTGCGCGCCCGATGTCGCTCGAGAAGGCCCTCGAGACCATGATCAAGATCAGTGGCGGCGTGGAGATGTTCCATCGCCAGGGCTACGTGCACCGCGACATTAAGCCGTCGAATATCATGCTGGATGCCTACGGCAAGCCTGTGCTCGCGGACTTCGGCGTGGCCTCTAAGATCGGGCAGCTGGAGGTCGGTGCCTTCGATGGTTTTTCGGTGCTGTGGGCGCCCCCGGAGCAGCAGGACGTGAATTCCCCGGCCTCGCCCCTGCAGGACGTGTGGGCGCTGGCCGCGACGACGTGGACCTTTGTGACGGGGCGCAGCCCCTTCGAGGATCCGATCGGCGACAACTCTGCCGCGTCGATCGCGAACCGCGTGCAGCGCGGACGCATGCGTGGCCTGGGCCGCGCGGATGCGCCGGCGGAGCTGGAGCGCGTGCTGCGCGCCGCGATGACGATCGACCCGCAGGAGCGTACGCCCTCCGCGATGGAGTTTGGCCAGGGTTTGCAGCGCGTTCAGGCGGAGCTGGGCCTGCCGCGCACCGAGATGGAGATCAAGGAGAAGCGTTCCAAGGCCGCCGCTCCCGTCGCGGGCGATCAAAAGACGCGCCTGCGCGGCGCGCCGGTTATCGACCCGGATGCGACGCGCCTGCGCTCTTCGGCCTCGTACTCCTTTGAGGGTGGGGCTGGCTCTGGCGGTGTCGAGGCAGTGGCGGACTCGTGGAAGATCGAGCGTTCCGCGGACGTGGACGAGGTTTCGGCTCGTCGCGTCGTCGAAGGATCTGCGGCGACCAAGAAGGGCTTGTCACCGGTGGCGGGTGTGCTCCTGGCGCTGCTGGCTGCGGTGATCGCGGCCGGCCTCGTGGTGGGGATGCTCCGCGGCCAGGGGTCGTTCACGCGAATCTCTCCCGCGCCGGAGACGACGAGCGCCTCCGCGGCGCCGGGTGACGCGTTGGGCGCGGCTCCCCCAAAGGTGTCTGGCCTGGTCGGAGAGTACTCCGACGGAATGGTGACCTGGACGTGGACAGCGCCCGAGGGGCCCGCTCCCTCGGATATCCTGTACGCCTACGAGGGGTCTGGTGCAGCCGGCACATCGCGGGGGCGCGTGGAGACGACGAGCGTGACTGTCGACGGTGCGAGCGGCGAAAACTGCATCGAGATTACGACGGTGTCTCGTTCATCCGGACGCATGTCGGACCCGGTGCAGTCCTGCGTGGAGGTTCCGTGACGCACATCATTCAAGGGGTTCGCTTTTCTTGTCCGCAGTCCATCGTCGTCGGACGAGACGCCGGTCACTTCGGGTGTAAAATGGTCAGTATCGCGCGTAGTCCCTCGCGCTCAACGCAGCTAAAGGATGAAGGCACATGTCTCTAGAAGAACATGCGGAACGGCCCGCAGTTCGATGGGGCGCGTCGACCGACATCGGTCCGGTCCGCTCCGAGAATGAGGACTCGTGGCTGGCGGTTCCTCCTGTCTTCGCCGTCGCAGACGGGATGGGTGGCCACCTGGGTGGTGCCCAGGCCTCGTCGAGCGCGGTCATCACCCTCCAGGAGTTTCTGAGTACCGATCGTCTGGGCAATCGACCCGTCGACCTGGTGGACCTGTCCGTCGCGATCGACGCGGCGGCCACGGCGGTCGCCTCGTTGGCGCCGGCTGACAATCCGATGAGCGCGCCCGGTACGACGCTGTCGGGTCTCATGGTGCTGCGCACCGCGGAAGGCCCCTACTGGCTGTCGTTTAATGTGGGTGACTCCCGCGCTTATGTTGTGGGCGGCGGAGGCATCCGACAGCTCACTCACGACCACTCGGCGCTGCAGGAGGCGCGTGACCTCGCGGCCACCTCTGGAGCTCCTCGTGTGATCCCTCCCGCAAACGTTGTGACAAAGGCGCTGGGTGCCGGCCAGACCGGAAGTGTGAAAGCCGACTACACAATCATGCCGCTGGAAGAGGGCGATCGGGCCGTCATCTGTACAGATGGCGTGCACGGCGTCCTCAGCGATTCGCAGATTCATGCGGTTGTTGCGGCCGGCGACGGTCCGCAGGGCACCGCCGACAGACTCGTTCGAGCGTCGCTGGAGGCGGGCACTCGGGACAATGCGAGCGCCGTTGTAGTTTACGCAGGAACCAAATCACGAGTAACATTGACAACGAATGTCATGAATCGGATGATTCAACCAGTACGTCCGGCGTCGATTGAGACCGCTCGCCGGGTTCCTCGTAGAGAAGGCAGTAACTGATGCTTCAGATTGGACGCTTCCTGTGTCGCGGGCAGGGTGCGATGCTCGTCACGGGTCCCCTCGGTGCGGCGCTGGCTCCGCTCGACTTTGCGGACTCCGCCGCCGATGTGGTGTGGGGACGCGCCGACACCCAGGCGTGGCTGTCCCATGTCCAGGCTGAAAAGGGTGACGTCCTGCTGCTGGACTGCGCGGGCGAGCAGCCCTACCTGACTGTGCTGGGCAACATCCAGCTGCGCATGCGCGCCGCCGGCCAGATCACCGAGCAGGTGTGGACCGACCCGATCTGGGCCTGGCCCTTCAACCCGGGCGAGTGGCAGACGTTCGAGGCCACCATTATCGACGGTGACGAGATCATGTGGATGGTGCCCGCCGCAGACCGCGTCGAGGCTGGCGAGATCCGCATCGGTCGCGCGCTCGACGAGGTTGAGGCCCTCGCGTCGATGCCCGTTGATACGATGGGCTTCCTCATCAACCCGGATATCCCGGACCACGAGCGTCGCGCCCGTCGCGACGCCCGCGAAGAGTTGCCCGAACCCACGATCACGCACGCGCCTCCGGTTGACCTGGCTGCCGTCGAAGCCCAGTTCCTCGCGGCCACCAGCAACGGTCCTGTTTCGCTGCCCGGTGCCTCCCGCACTGCCCCCGATCCGTACGCGCCCGAGGGTACCACGGATGATACGCAAGACGAGGTCCCCTCCGAGGATCTCGAACAGACCTCGAGCGAGCTCTACGTCGTCGCCGATGCCGTCGAGCCGCCGATCCATACGGCTGAGTCCCTCGATCACACCGCTACCATCGACCGTGGTGCCGCCTTCGTGGAACCCGCCCAGGCCTCGTCCGAGTTCGAGTCGGAGGAAAACACCGAACTTGCTCCTGAATCGGAAGCGGAACTTGAATCCGCCCCCGAGTTCGAGTCTGCTCCTGAGCCGGAAGCGGAGCTTGAGTCCGCCCCCGAGCCGGAACCTGCGCCTGCCCCCGAGCCGGAGACGGCACCCGAACCGCCCGCCGCGCCCGAGGCCATGAGCGCCGCCGGCCTGGCCGACCTGGGTGCCGAGACCGACACCGAGGCCACGATTCTGCGCCTCGCCCCCGTCAACTCCGGCCCCGCCGCGCCCGTCGCCTTCCTGATCCACGGCGGCACCGTGCCCGTTGAGGTCTCGCGTGACGTCGTCATCGGCCGCGACCCCGACGCCCGCGCCCTGACCGGCCGCCCCGTGGCGACCGTGCTGCGCGTGCCCAGCCCGGCCACCGAGATTTCGCGTTCCCACTGCGCCGTCATGATGACGACGCCCGGCTCGTGGGCCCTCATGGACCTGGGCAGCGCCAACGGCACCGTCCTGCGCCACGCTGACGGATCCTTCCAGGACGTCACCCCCATGGTGACGATCGCCCTGAACGACGGCGACCTCATCG
>ERZ772770.116-NODE-116-length-17819-cov-5.27201_pt1 | contig 17819 bp, 14 predicted proteins | sample MGYA00511361_ERZ772770 | MGnify/ENA primary metagenome ERZ772770 (study PRJEB29015, sample SAMEA2738026) | human oral metagenome | biome: human oral; feature: human-associated habitat; material: saliva | place: China | collected 2251 ... | reverse complement strand
GGAGGCAGGATGGAGCCGTACGGGTTGTCGCGGTCCGTGGTGTGAATTGCCTTCGTCGTGAATCCGGTCATGCTGTCCTCGGCTAAGGTTGGGCATAAAATGCGGGGATAAATACACTGCCAGCTTAGGGCTCTTTTGGGGTACTGACTAGTTTTTTCTTTTCTGTGACCGAGTGACTTTTTATGACCGAAAAACGGCGTTATATTTCGACATTTTAGACATATATTTCGTCATATTTCGCGCGAAAAGGCCTGGCGGTCGGTACGCGTGTGTGCTGAGTACCGGCCGCCGGGCTCCACACTAGGATACCGGTTCAGCACTCCAGAACATAGAGGTAAGGTTTACCTCAAAGCTGAACCGCTCTCCACAAGGGGCGATGCTGCGCCCTCAATCTCGCCTAGAACGCGCCGGATGCCCTGCCTGGTACTACACCGGGCATAGAAGGAGGGGCGCGCCCGGGAATCACCCCGGGTACGCCCCCCTCTCTTAGTCCCATAAGAACATCGGCACCATAATGTGAGGCATCTGCAGGACTGTAGCCGTTTTTAGAAGATTTTCTGCGAACCTACGCCAACGCAGTAGCTCTCATTCTGCTCCACCAAAGCTTTTATCGCTGTCCATGCATCCCTCTGACGACGGGCGTTTCCTTGAAATAGAGCGACGTTAGCAAAACTAACCAACATACCTTTCGAGTCCGCCTCGCGGAGGTCCTTCTTAAAAATTGATGGCTTCGCAGAGGTATCAGTCGTCGGCATCATCCAGAGGCGAGAACCATGAGCTACACGGTTTCTTAGAGTGGTCAGAGACTTAAGACGACCCTCAAAGTGCTTATGGTTCACCCCCATATACTCTGCGGTCTTTTTGTAGAGCAGCAACTTTTCAGCTTCCCCAGACTCAGCGGAGGTTTCTGAAGCATAACTTTGGACCACTGCGTGGGAGAGAAGTCCCAAAGAAAATGAATCAACAACAGCCCACAGGGGAAGCTCTTTCTGCATCATCTCTCGAAGCGCCTCAACATCTTCCCAGTCTTCCAAGCTTTCAGAGGGATTTTTAGAGGAACTTTTAGCGCAAGATTTCCACCACTCCTCAATACGCTCACGAACATACGGTTCACGGTATCGCAGGATATGCCGCATCATATCTTTAATGAGCGCATCTACTGGCCTGTCCTGATTCATGCAGATATATGCATCCGGGTTGAGATACTCATGAGGACCACGATAAGTGCAAAATACGTCCACCCATGCAGCTCGAATCGCCTGTTCGCTCTGCCTCATGTATCCGTACAAGAGAGAAGAGACCGCCACATCCATACGCACAATATCTAAAACATCTGAGATGTCTGGCTTCTTAGGCAGAAATCCCTCGTTCTTGTATTTGCTGTAATTACGAAAATATCCCAGAAGGTAGTGGAAATTAGAACATGCCAGCATGTCTCGGTCATCATCGCTCAGAGTCGTTCCCTGAGGAAAATACCCCTTGGCAATAAGGTATTTCCTCTGGTCTTCCAGTGAAGGCAGAAACACGCTTGATTCCTTGGGCAAAACCACTACTCTCCTTACTTCGGTTCGCCGTAGAACCGAACATAAAAAAGGACCCCCTCGAGATGCGCTTAGGTAAACCCAGAGGCGGAGGGGGGACTGTTACTACAACAATAACATTGGAGCTACGCGCTCTCAAGGAATCTGGGCGTTTTCCCTGATTACCTTATGCTTGCTTATCTCACTGTGCCAACATCATAGGCTGTGTCAGCATCAATAGAAGGAGGGGCACACCCGGGAATCACCCCGGGTACGCCCCCCTCTTTCAAACACTCACAAGTTCAAACGCTCACAAGCGCCTAATTTTTGTAATTACAAGCTACAGCGGCTTATACAGCACAGGCTGCTTACTTCGACAGCACCTGACGCTTCGAAGAAATCACGCCCGTATTGAAACCAGCCAGGTGCAGGCCACCGTGGAAACGCGCATGCTCAATCTTCACGCACTTATCCATCACCACGTTCAGGCCGGCAGCCTCACCAATCGCGGCTGCTTCCTCGTTCCAGGAGCCCAGCTGCATCCACACGGTCTTCGCGCCCAGATCCACAGCCTCCTGAACCACGCCCGGCAGGTCCTCATTACGGCGGAAAATCTCCACCAGATCCGGGACCTCCGGCAGGTCCTGCAGCGACGGGTACACCGGCTGACCCAGCACAAGCTTGCCCTTCGCAGCCAGAATCGGGTTCACAAAGTACAGCTTGTACGGCGACGCCGACTGCAGGTACGTCGCCACAAAGTACGAAGCACGCGAAATCTTATCACTCATACCCACAATCGCGATGGTGCGGGTGTTACGCAGAATGTTCAGACGCTCAGGGGCGGAAGGACCCACCCAGGTACGCTTCTCAGTCATTACTTTTCCTCCTGAGTGGTAGTAGGCAGGGAGCAGGATGCGCCAGCAGCAGCCTCAGCGGCGGCAGCGTCCTCGGCGGCAGCGTCCTCGGCGGCCTTAGCGGCGGCAACCGCCTCCTCAGCCTCCACAATCTTGTCTGCGCTGGACTCGCCCACACGCTCACCGGCGTGGTTCAGACCGGTCGCGTAGGTCAGCGCCTGGTCCAGGTCCCAAATAATGTCTTCAACGTCTTCCAGACCCACCGAAATACGGATCAGGTCCTCGCCAACACCACCAGCGGCCAGCTGCTCAGCGGTCAGCTGCTGGTGCGTGGTCGAACCCGGGTGCAGCACCAGGGTACGGGAGTCACCAATGTTCGCCAGGTGGCTTGCCAGCTGCAGCGCACCAATGAACTCGCCACCGACCAGGCGGCCGGACGCCTTCTCGGTGCCCTTGACACCGAAGGAGAACACGGAACCGACACCCAGCGGCAGCAGCTTCTTCGCGCGCTCGTGGTGCGGGTGGTCTTCCAGGCCAGCGTAGTTCACGTAGGCGATACGCTGATCCTCAACCAGCCAGGCGACAACCTGCTTAGCATTCGCCAGGTGCGCGTCCATGCGCTGCGGCAGGGTCTCAACACCCTGCAGCAGGTTGAACGCAGCCTGCGGGCTCAGCGACGGGCCGAAGTCACGCAGCTGCTCAGAACGCAGCTTGGTCAGGAAGCCGTACTCACCGAAGTTACCCCACCAGGACACACCGTTGTAGGAGGGAACCGGCTCGGTCATGGACGGGAAGTTGCCGTTACCCCAGTTGAAGCGACCGGACTCGACGACGATACCGCCGAGGGTGGTGCCGTGACCGCCCAGGAACTTGGTGACCGAGTGGATAACGATGTCCGCACCGTGTTCGAGGGGACGGATCAGGTAGGGAGTGGACAGGGTTGCGTCCACGACCAGGGGGATACCCGCCTCGTGTGCGACCTCTGCGAGGCCTTCCAGGTCGGCAACCTCACCGGAGGGGTTCGCCACGATCTCGGTGTAAATCGCCTTGGTGTTCTCGGTCAGCGCCGCCTTGTAGTCGGCGGGATCGGTGCCGGGCACGAAGGTGGTCTCAATGCCGAAGCGGCGCAGGGACACGTCCAGCTGGGTGACGGTGCCGCCGTACAGCTGCGAAGAAGCAACAATGTGGTCGCCCTGCTGGCACAGAGCCGCGAAGGTGATGAACTCGGCAGCCATGCCGGAGGCGGTCGCTACCGCACCGATACCGCCTTCGAGGGAGGCGATGCGCTCCTCCAGGGCGGCGACGGTGGGGTTGGACAGGCGCGAGTAGATGTTGCCGTACTTCTGCAGGGAGAAGAGGTTCGCGGCGTCGTCAGCGTCTTTGAAGACGAAGGAGGTGGTCTGGTAGATGGGGACCGCGCGGGCACCGTGCTCAGCGTCGGGGGTGCCACCCGCGTGTAGTGCGCGGGTGCGGAAGCCGAAAGTGTGTTCAGCCATTGGTTTGCTCCTGGTGTATCTGCCCGCCTGTGCGCGGGGAGTCGATAGTGGCTCGACTTTATACTGTGCCACCAGCGGCGGGGTGCACCAAGTGCGGGTACCTATATGTCGTTTATTGCGGATTATGACGGGGCATCATATCAGCCGTCATAGCAGAAGTTGTTATGATGGCTGATATGATGCGCGGTCAATGAGACCGATAGAAATACCCGGTTTTAACCTGCAATTCCGGGGTTTTCACGATTCTAAGAGTGATGAAGATACCGCATCATATCAACATCATCGCAGGATCATAACAACATCATGACAGAAATTGTTATGATGCTGTTATGACGTTGCTATGACGTTCACCAAGAAGTAGCCATCGGGAGCATGTATGGAAACTAACACCGCCGAACTCATCGAAAACCTACGCCGTAGCCAGGCTGAAAATGGACAGGTAGAAGTCAAAGCTGCAGCTGGCGGGTTCCCCAAGTCCGTTCTTGAAACCGTTAGCGCCTTCGCCAACGGCGACGGTGGCACCATTCTTCTCGGCCTCACCGACCCGGCAGAAGGTCTACAGCCTGTTGAAGGTTTCAACGCGCAGGCAGTCCATGATGCATCCGTTGAGGCAATCCGTTCCAAGATCACGCCTCGACCCCCGGTAGACATTCACATTGAGGCGGTAGATATTGAGGCGGCAGAGGGCCAGCACCGTATCGTGCGCATCGATGTGCTCCCCGGCGATCCGACGCAGAAGCCCTACTACATCGAAGCACACGGCATGTATAACGGCTCCTACCAGCGTGTTGGAGAGGCCGATATTCGCCTGACTAAGTACGAGATTGACCGCCTCCTAGAGAACCGCAGTCAGCCCCGCTATGACGAGGAGCTGATTAGTGAGGCAAGCTTCAAAGACCTCTCCCCCACCCTTGTGAGTGCCTATGTTGCTCGCCTGCGCGAGGAGCAGCCTCGTGTTTTTGCGGCACTTTCTGACCGTGAGGTTCTTCTGCAGGCACGCATTCTACGCATCGATTCTGAGGGCCGAGAAGTGCCCACTCTTGGAGCGCTTCTCGCCATGGGTTCATACCCGCAGGCATTCTTCCCGCAGCTGATGATGAGCGTTGTTGTTCTTCCCGGTGAAGAGCTTGGTGAGGTTACTGAGGACGGTCGACGTTTCCTCGACAATCACAGTTGCACCGGCCCTATCCCCTCCATGTTGGATGAAGCTATGGGCGTTTTGGTTCGCAATATGCGCAAAACGTCCACGATGGAGGGCCTCAACAGCAGCGGTATCGGGCGGGTTGAGCGCTACGAGTATCCACTGGAGGCTATCCGCGAGCTCCTGGTCAACGCTCTCATGCACCGCGACTACTCCCCTGGTGCGCGCGGCTCACAGGTGCAGGTTGAGCTCTACACTAACCGCCTGGTGGTGCGTAGCCCGGGTGGTATTTACGGTGCTGTAACTATCCGAGATTTCGGTCAGCCCGGTGTTTCTTCAACCCGCAATAGCTACTTGGCAAGCATTCTGACTGACCTGCCCGACCCGGGGACAGGGCGTTTGATTGCAGAGAATAGGGCTTCCGGTATTCCCACGGTTCTGCGCGCGCTGAAGGATGCGGGTCTGCCCGCTCCCCAGTTTGCTGACCGTCTACTCTATGTGCAGGTTACTCTGATGCAGCCCCCGCAGGGTGTGTCTTCTACGGAACAGAAGACCGCGCACGAGGATAAGACTCAGCAAACAACCCATTCCAAGGGTAAACGTTCAGCCGACACCGCCGAACCGGCGGGGGCCGACGCATCGCTTGACGGCCTCAGTGAACGCCAGGTCGGCATTGTGCGCGGTCTGCGTGCACAGGGCGAGGCGGTTTCCGCGGCGTTTATCCAGGAGCATTGGGGTCGGGGTGCTTCACGTACTTCCATTACAAATGACCTGCGCAGTCTTGTGGATGCGAAGCTGATTGTCCCGACGGCTCCGCCGCGTAGCAAGAACCGTAAGTATCGCGCTGCTTAGAAGTGCCCGATAAAAGGTACATAAAGGGGAGGGAAATAGAGCAGATATTCTCTATTCCCCTCCCCTGGTGTGCAGTTAGCCGAGTCAGTAGCTAACCGAGGCGGCGTTGAAGGCAACCCCGGCTTAGCGGCAGGGCTTTAGCCGCAGGACCATTCAAAGGCGACGTTGGTGAAGTCGCGGGCGGCAAGCGCCTCCGGGGTAATCAGCCAGTTCGCCGAACCGGCATCACCCCACATGATCTCAATCTCCTCGTCTTCGTTCTCCTCATTCTCCGATTCAGAGACGATAGTCAGCAGGTTCACCGTGTGGCCGCGCAGCTCCTTGAACTCTTCACGCGGGTCATTCTGCACAAAGAACGGGTATCCGCCCACGTGGGAGTACTCTTCCTCCGACTCGAAGGGCTCCGTCAGCTCGTAGAGGGCTTCGCGGCGTGCCTGGTTCTTATACGGGTTCTCGTGCGCTTCGGGCAATTTCTCGTCCGGGTAGGTTTCATCCCACTTCGCACCAAAAACATCGTAGTAGTCGTAGCCGGAGGCGGTCACCCCCTGCTCACGCACCTCAAAGGTCATGCCGTACTCAAGCTCAAGCGGGCCGCTCTCACAGTCGAAACCGCCAATAGGCCAGCCGCCCTCGTCCCAGTCCACGTTGGGGAAGGGAGCATCCGGGTTCGGCTCACCCAGAGTCTCGTAGTAGATAACACGGAAGTTCTTCTGCGAGGTCGGGTTCTCGTAGTCAAAGCCCCACAGGCACTCTTCGTCGTTCGGGTCCATCCAGAACTGCAACAGACCGGTGGCGGGGTACAGGTCATTCTCGGGCAGCTCAGCGCAGTTAATCTGCGCAATCATACCCAGCGGCTCACCCTTCTCATTGGTCGGCGCAAACTCCCCGGCAGGCAGGTAGGGGCGGCCACCAAACTTGGAGGCGGTCTGCGGCAGCGGTTCGGCGGGAACGAAGGGCTTCAGCGCGATAGCCTTCTTGCGGGCGCCCTCCTGGTTGAGCAGGTCGATAACGTGCTTCACCTGCTTCTCAATGTCCTTGAACGGCTTGTTGTCGAGCATCTTAGAATCTCCTCATTGATGATGTGAAAGTAGTAGGGTCTCTAGCCGCAAGCCCACTCAAAGACGACCTGCGAGAAGTCGCGGGCGGCAAGCGCCTCCGGGGTAATCAGCCAGTTCGCCGCACCGGCATCACCCCACATCACGTACACGCCCTCATCAGCGTCCTCGCCCCACTCCGACTCGATAGTCAGCAGGTTCACCGTGTGGTCGCGCAGCTCCTCGAACTCGTCGCGCGGGTCGTCCTGCACAAACGAAGGGTAGCCGCCGATATGCGAGTAATCCCTCTCCTCCGATTCAAAGGGCTCCAGCAGGTTGTAGGAGGCGTTATCGCGTGCGTTCGGTTCCTCGGGAAGCTTCTGGTCCGGATACATTTCGTCCCAGGCGTCAGCGAACTGGTCGTAGATTTCGAAGCCGCCATCCAGGAAGCCCTGCTCCCAGGTCTCGAAGGCAAGTGCGTACTCAACAACCTCCTCAGCGGTACCCTTGCCGTCACGACCATAAGGCCAACCGTAGTCATCCCAGTTCACGGTCGGGAACGGAGCATCCGGGTTCGGCTCGCCCAGAGTCTCGTAGTACACCACGCGGTGGTTCTTCTGCGAGAGCGGGTTCTCGTAGTCGTAACCCCACAAGCATTCTTCATCGTTGGGGTTAATCCAGAACTGCAGCAGACCGGTCGCCGGGTACAGGTCGTTCTCGGGCAGGTCGGCACAGTTAATCTGCGCAATCATGCCCAGCGGCTCACCCTTCTCATTGGTCGGCGCAGACTCCCCGGCGGGCAGGTACGGGCGGCCACCAAACTTGGAGGCAGTCTGCGGCAGCGGCGCATCGGGGCGGGTCACCTTCAGGCGGATTGCCTGCTTGCGGGCGCCACGATCGTTGAGTGCGTCGATGACGCGGCGTACCTGCGCCAGGGTCTCTTCGGAGGGCTTATTCTTCGGCATTACGTGCTCATTTCGTCGGTGAATTAATCGGTGTGGAAGGTTCAGTGTGTCAGGCGCGGGCAACGGTACCGCTGCGCCTTCTACCCCCATTAGACCCTATTTCGGGCGGGCGCGCACCGAATCCGGTCACGAGTGCATCCGGCGGGCAAAAAAGCAGGTGCACAGCGCGCAGAAAGCCCCGCTTCCTCACCCTCATGCGCGGGCATGAGAGGTAAGAATGCGGGGCTTCAGCGATTCTCTACACGAGACGATGAAAGACCTAGAGCGCCTTCTCGATGGCCTCCAGAACACCAAGCGCGGCAGCCGGGCCAGCGTTCAGGAAGAACATGTCAGAATCCACGCTGTGCGCGTGCTTCTCGGTGACAGCCTTGAGGGTGCTCCACAGTGCCTCACCGGTCAGCTTGGACTCGTCGCCGCCCTGCACACCGTAGAACAGGTAGTCGCCGTCAGCCTGGTCGAGCTGCTCGGCGCTCAGGTCGACGGAGGTCTTCTCAACCTGCGCAGCTGCGGGACGTGCCAGGGATGCGTCCACGCAGATGGAGCCCACGAACGAGGACTTCGCGAAGATGCGGGTGCGGTCAGCGGAAGCGTACAGGAAGGAGAAGGTCTTCTCGCTACCAGCCTTCTGACCGACCGACTTCGCCTTGGAGGTGTACTCCTCCATGAGCTTCTCAGCCTTCTCGGTGGTGCCCAGCGCGGCGGCAATCAGCAGGAAGTCCTGCTTCCAGTTGATGCCGGTGCCCTCGGTAACCACGGTCGGCGCAATCTTGGCGAGGGACTCGTACAGCTCGTCCTTCTTGTTGGTGTTGTTGATGAGGATCAGGTCGGGCTTGAGGTTTGCGATGGCTTCAAGGTCCGGGTCGGTGCGCTTGCCGACCTTGGCGATCTTGGCGAGCTCGGCGGACTTATTGGAGAACTTGGTCTTCAGGTAGGCGGGGACCAGGTCGGCGTCACCGGCGGTTGCTGCGCCAACAGGCACGATGCCGAGGGAGAGCACGCCGTCGAGCTGACCGGTGGAGAGAATCACGACCTTGGAGGGTGCGGATTTGATGGTGGTTTCACCGCGGAAGTGCTTGACGGTGCGGGGGAATTCGCCGTCAACGGTGGTGGTGCCCATGCCGGAGGGCAGGGCGGAGGGTGCAACCTTCTTACCGGTCGCCGAAGCGGACGCGGAGGAGGAAGAGCCGGAAGTGTTGGAGGAGCCGCAAGCCGCCAGGGCGAGGGCGCCGAAGGAACCGAGTGCGAGTGCGCCGAAGGAGCGGCGGGTGATCTTGTTCGTCATATTTGCCATTTTATTAGGATAACCTCATATATGCATATGCGATACTTAATACTCATCTATTGATACGTTAAGCATCCTCCGCCCGCACGGGAGCACACCGCTCCCCCACTACCTCCAAGGCATATGACCCAACAGACCACCACCTCTTCCGGCCCCGCCGTCAGCGAAGCTTCCCTGGCGAAAATTCGTGCTCTCTCTGCTTCTTCGGACGCCGTATCTGGCGCCTCCTCGGGCGGCCGGGGCGGCAAGTCCATCTCGCGCCTGGCGGTTGCGCTCATAATTGGCGGCGTTCTGCTGGTGCTGCTCTGCGCCCTGTCATTTGCTGTGGGTTCGCGCATGTTCGCCCTGGACCGCTCGATTGACGGTTTCCTCCACCCGGAGGCAAACACCATCGAGTCGAAGCTGATTTGGGCGAAGCGTGCCCCGCGTACCGCCGCAGCGTTGCTGGTCGGTGCCGCGTTGGCGGTGTCGGGTGTGCTCATGCAGGCGTTGAGCCGTAACCCTCTGGCTGAGCCGGGCCTGCTGGGTGTGAACTCGGGTGCTGCCGCCTCCGTGGTGGTGGGTGTGGGCGTTTTTGGGGTGTCGTCCCCGTTCGTTCAGCTGTGGCTGGCGCTACTGGGTTCGGGTCTGGCGGCGGCGCTGGTGTTCGTCATGGGTCTGGTGGATTCTAAGCCGAACCTGGATTCGACAGCGCGTCTGGTGCTCACGGGTGTGGCGGTGAATGCCTGCCTGGGCACGATTACCGGCATTATCACGATGTTTAATTCGAGGGCTTTTGACTCGCACCGTTTCTGGGTGGTGGGTTCGCTCGAGAACCGCACCTTTGAGCAGGTGCTCTCGGCGCTGCCCTTTGTGGCGTTGGGTCTGGTGCTGTCGTTCATGCTGATTGGTCCCCTGCGTGCCCTGGCGCTCGGTGAGGATGCGGCAGCCGGCCTGGGCGTGCCGGTGACGATGGTGCGTGGCGCGACGATTATTGCGATTATGGCGCTGTGTGGTGCGGCGACCGCGATTGCGGGCCCGATTGGTTTTGTGGGCCTGGTTGTACCGCACGTGGTGCGTCTGCTGGTGGGTTCCGATATTGCGCGCGTTCTGCCGCTATCGCTGGTGTACGGCCCGGTGTTGGTGCTTGCCGCCGATATTTTGGGTCGCGTTCTGGTCATGCCCAGTGAGCTTGAGGTGGGTATTGTGACCGCCTTTATTGGTGCCCCGGTGTTGATGGTTCTGGTGCTGCGTTTGAGCACCGGCGCGCGCGGCGCGAAGAAGAGCCGCATGGGTAAGAAGGCGCAGGCGCACGAGGAGGCGGGTCCGGCTCACGTGTCGGAGCACGGTCCGCATCGTGCTCATCACCCTGTTGTGCATGGTTCGACTGGTTCATCTGGTTCGTCTGGCGTATCTGGTTCGTAGGTCCCGGTTTCTGAGAGGTTTTATTGTGAGCGTTATGTCTCGTTCTGTAGCCGGGTCCGTGCGTATCCCGGGGCGTTACCGCACCCCTATTCCGCGTACCCTGCTGGTGGTGGCGGTGCTGGTGGTGGCGGCGGCCGCCTCCCTAGTGTTTGGTAGTTATCAGATGAGCCCTGATCAGGTGTTTCGCCTGATTTTTCAGGGTGAGGGCACGGAGATTGAGCGTCAGCTGGTGTTGAATCAGCGTCTGCCGCGTATGCTTGCCGCCGTGGTGGTGGGTGCGGCTTTGGGCTTGTCGGGCGCTATTTTTCAGTCGGTTTCGCGTAATGCTCTGGGTTCGCCGGATATTATCGGTTTCACGGTGGGTTCGGCGACCGGCGCCCTGTCTGTGGTGCTAATTGGGTCGTTGAGTTCTACCGGTGTTGGTATGGGCATGGGCGCTATTATTGGCGGTTTTGCGACGGCGGCTGTGGTGATGCTTCTGGCGGGTGCGCGCGGTGGTGCGACGATGGGTCAGAAGATGGTGCTGATTGGTATTGCGGTGAGCGCGATGCTCAGTTCCGTGAATGATTACCTGATTACGCGCGGTGATTTGGAGAAGGCGGAGGCGGCGAAGACCTGGCAGCACGGTTCGCTGAATGCTCTGTCGTGGAATCAGATGTCGGTTCAGGCGGTGCTACTGCTGGTGGCTATTCCGCTGGTTCTGTTGTTAACGCGCCGACTGCGCACCCTGGAGCTCGGCGACGATTTGGCTGCGGGTTTGGGCCTGCCGGTGAAGAAGACCGTGAACCTGCTGGTGGCAGCTGCCGTGCTTCTGGTGGCTGTGGCGATTTCTGTTGCGGGTCCGATTGGTTTCTTGGCGCTGGTTGCCCCGCAGATCGCGCGCCGCCTGTGGAACACTCCGGGTACGGCGATGTGGCATTCGGCGCTGTTGGGTTCAGTAATTTTGGTGCTGGCTGATTTTGTGTCGGCTCGTGCGTTGGCGCCGTTCCAGATTCCGGTGGGCCTGGTGACGGGCGCGCTGGGTGGCGCGTACATGCTGTGGCTGCTGTACCGTCAGCGCTAGTTGCGCCGCTTGAATCGGTATAAGTGACCGGGTGTTCCCCACTGTGGGGGCGCCCGGTTTTCTGTATTTCACGGGGTTTCGCGGGGTTTTAGGGGCGATTTCAGAGGCGGTTTCAGATTTTTCAGAATTTTCCCAGTTTTACCCCGGGGTAGATTAAAAACTGCTTATCGTGTCAGGGGTCGCTCATAGAGTGTAGGTGTTGGAAGGGATGATCCTTCCGACCGGGCACGCCGTCTCCTGCGGTGTTGCCGCTAGGTTGATTCAGCATCTACGGAAGGAACGGTCATGGAAAACACCACTCACGAGAGCCAGTACGCAAACGCAGAGATTTCCTGCACCGCCGATGAGCAGCTGTGCCGTGATGCGGAGTTCAACCTGCTGATGCAGGCGGGCACCATTGTTCGTATGGAGCGTTTCAACGTGGATGAGCTCCGCGGCGTTCTGGAGCAGCTGGTGGCTGACGGTTCGTGCTTCCGCACCGCGCCGGCATCCTCGACTATGGGCCGCGTGATGCGTCACCTGACTCAGGGCGCTTCCGGTTACGAGGCGAACCTGGCTGAGCTGCGTGCGGCGGCGCAGAACGCTCTGCTGTTCGTGTTCCCCCTGGAGAAGGACCTGGAGATGTGCCTGCGCTTTGAGCGTGTGCAGGGTACCGGTCTGGCGTTGACTCGCCTGGGCGTGAGCCCGGTCAATGGTGACCTGTGGACTCAGCACTGGGCGATGCGCGCGCTGGAGTGCACCGGCGGCGTGTTTGCGGTGGAGTCCGCTCCGGGTGCCTGCAATTTTGAGCTGCGCCGCGAGATGTTCTACGCGATGCTGTCGCTGGTTGAGCTGTCGACTTTGGGTCTGTCGGCTGAGCCGGAGGACTTCTACATGTTTGCCGATTCGGAGGCCGTGTGTAAGAAGTTTAAGCGTGAGCGTCGTGATTGCCGCCGCGCTATGCGTGCCCAGTACGACCGCGCCGCATAAGGTATATCGTGTATGCCTTATGCGGCATACGCGCATATCAGAGCCATTTGTTCTTCTTGAAGAACCAGTAGAGGAGCAGACAGGAGCCTACCATGAGTAGCAGCGCGGCGGGGTAGCCGAACTCCCATTTGAGTTCGGGCATGACCTCAAAGTTCATACCGTACACGGAGCCAACGATGGTGGGCACCATGAGCAGCGCCGCGTAGGCGGAGATTTTCTTGGTGTCGTCGTTCTGCTGCTGGCCGAGCAGGGTGTCGTGCACGCGCAGGGCGTTTTCTAGGGAGCTGCGAAGGTCCTCGAGGCGTTCTTTTGTGTGCACCACGTGGTCAAGCACGTTGCGGAATTGCCGGGCGAGCTCGACCGCTTCTTCGTTCTTTTCTTCTTCGGATACGCCCGGGTAGGGTGAGGGGTCGAGTGCGCCGGTGCGTATGCCTTCGATGATTCGGCCGATCATGGATTCGAGGGGTCGGCAGGCACGCTGGAAGTCGATGACCTGGTTGAGCAGTTCGTAGATGCGCTGGGCGAGGGAGTTGGCCTCTTGCCGCTCGCTGGGGGAGAAGAGGATATCTTCAATTTCGTCGTTGTCGTTTTCGAGTCCGTCGAGCACGGGCGCGTACCCGTCGACGGTGCTGTCGAGGATGCGGTGCAGCAGTCGGGCGGGGGATGCGTCGGGGGTGGCGTAGAGCAGGTTGAACTGGTCGTTGATGTTGCGGTCGCTGCGCTGTTCGTCGCGGACGAGTGCGAGGGTGTAGCGGGGGCCGGTGAAGAGGTGCAGTTCGCTCAGGCGCACTTCTTCTTCTTTGTCGAGGTAGATGGCGGGGCGGATGACGGTGAAGAGGGAGTCGCCGTATCGTTCTAGTTTGGCGCGCTGGTGGCCTCGTCCGGCGTCTTCGATGGCGAGTTCGTGCAGGTTGAAGGTTTCTTGTAGCCTGTGCAGTTCGTGGATGCCGGTGTTGGCGTATCCGAGGGCTACGGCAGTGTTGGGTTGCTGGTAGGCGTTGAGAGTTTCTTCTTCGGGTGTGCCTACGCGGATGCGGTCGCCGCTGGGGTAGATGGCTCCGGTGATATAAGTCATCGTTGTGCTCCTCTGAACGCTTTGGCGCCACGTGTGCGGGGCGCTCTTTCCAGCATACGGCACGCGCCCCGCCCGGTCACATGCACCGCGCGCACCCGGCATACAAAAAGCCCCCGGAGGGCACCTATAAGGCAGCCTCCGGGGGCTTTCACGTATTTAGCTATTGAGCTTAGTCTTCGTTGATGAGGTCGCGAACCACAATAGTCTGGTCACGATCGGGGCCCACACCAATCGCGGAGATACGGCAACCAGAAATCTCTTCCAGCTTCAGCACGTACTTGCGGGCGTTCTCGGGCAGCTCATCCAGGCTCTTCGCATCCGAAATGTTCTCGGTCCAGCCGTCGTAGTACTCGAAAATCGGCTTAGCGTGGTGGAACTCAGTCTGAGTCATCGGCATCTCGTCGTGGCGCACACCGTCAACGTCATAAGCCACGCAGACCGGAATCTTATCCAGGCCGGTCAGCACGTCCAGCTTGGTGATGAACAGGTCGGTGAAGCCGTTGATGCGCACAGCCTGACGCGCCAGCACGGCGTCGTACCAGCCGCAACGACGCGGGCGGCCGGTGTTCACACCGAACTCGCCGCCGGTGGTGCGCAGGAACTCGCCCATCTCGTCGAACAGCTCGGTCGGGAAGGGGCCAGCACCCACGCGGGTGGTGTACGCCTTCTGAATACCGATCACGCGGGAGATGCGGGTCGGGCCCACACCCGAACCGACGCACGCGCCGCCGGAGGTCGGGTTGGAGGAGGTCACGAACGGGTAGGTGCCGTGGTCAACGTCCAGGAAGGTTGCCTGGCCGCCCTCCATCAGCAGGGTCTTACCCTCATCCAGTGCCTTGTTCAGCAGCTGGGTGGTGTCCACAATCATCGGCTTCAGACGCTCAGCGTAAGACATGAAGTACTCGACGATTTCGTCGACCTCAACGTGGCGGCGGTTGTAGACCTTCACCAGCAGTTCGTTCTTCTGGCGCAGTGCGCCTTCAACCTTCTGACGCAGAATCGACTCGTCCAGGATGTCCTGAACACGCACGCCGAGGCGACCCACCTTATCCATGTAGGCGGGGCCGATACCGCGGCCGGTGGTGCCGATAGCGCGCTTGCCGAGGAAACGCTCAGTCACCTTGTCCATGGTCTGGTGGTAGGGTGCGACCAGGTGTGCGTTAGCGGAAATCTTCAGGCGGGAGGTGTCAGCGCCGCGGGCCTCAAGGCCGTCAATCTCAGCGAACAGAGCCTCAGGGTTAACAACCACGCCGTTACCAATCACGGGGACGGCGTTCTCGCTCAGAATACCCGCGGGCAGCAGCTTCAGCTCAAACTTCTGGCCGTTCACCACCACGGTGTGACCGGCGTTGTTACCGCCGTTGGGCTTGACCACGTAGTCTACGCGGGGGCCGAGCAGGTCGGTTGCCTTACCCTTACCCTCATCGCCCCACTGGGCGCCCACAATCACGACAGCTGACATTTTTGTGCTCCTTGAAAGCCTTGAAGATACGCACCGGATTTCACGGCGCGGCGGCGACCTACCGCCTCATGATCCTGGTAGGCACACCTCTTCTAATGATACCGTGCCCGCCCCTTTAAGTCCCGTGTTACGGGGCGGTAGGCGTGCCGGATCCGGTGCCGGTGAGCCTCACCGGGCACGGTAACGCCCCCATCCGATCATCAGGACGGGGGCGCTACCGGTATGAGCTTACGAAGACTACTTGATGATCTCGATGAAGGTCATCGGGTAGGTGTACTGCTCACCGCGGTTCGCGGCCATAGCAGCCAGGCTGTGGAAGATAACCATCAAGATAGCCACAACCAGCGGGACAACCCACAGGATGATACCCAGGATGCCGAAAGACACTACCATCAGCAGCCAGGAAGCCATGCTGACGAGCCACAGGGAGAAGTTGAAATTGAACGCGCGGCGGGATGCTTCCTTAGTGAAAGCGTAACCGGGCTTGTCCTTGTAGATGAACCACATGACCAGCGGCGCGAGAATACTTGCGGAGGCGAAGGACAGCAGAGACAGAATCGCAGAAGCCAGGTGCGCGAGCATCGCCATGTTCTGGTCGTCCTTGGAGGAGACAACGTAACCGTTGGGCTGCTGACCCGGCGCCTGCGAGTAGGAGGGTGCCTGCTGGGAGTACTGGTTGTACTGTTCAGGGTTCGGGTTCTGGGACATCGTTCTTTTCCTTAATCTATCGATGAGTGGATACAGCTAATCGTTGAGGTGCGGCTAATCATTGAGGCGCGGCGGCAGGCTAACTCACCGTTTTTGGCGGGTGCCCGCCTCGCTCTGCTTGGTCGCAACGCTCGTGATGGTTTCACCCTATCAAGGCAAGGTAAATGGAATATTAACCCTCGCCGGATAACAGGCGAAGAAACCCGAATATGACAAGAAAAAGACGCCCTGCCCCTCCACACGGTGTTACGTGCGTGGAGGGGCATGGCGTTATACGGTGTGGATTGGCCGAGGTTAGTCCTGTTTCTCTACACCGGGTGAGCCAGGATGCGCGGCGGGCTTATGTAGCGCGGCAGGCTCGCGCTGCGCTGCAGGCTCATGCTGTGCTGCAGGCTCATGCTGTGCTGCAGACTCGCGTAGCTTTGCGCGTTCCTGCTTTTTCAACGCCTCATACTCATCGAAGAAACCATGTTTCTTCGTGTATCCGTTGATGCCCATGTAGTCGTCCGGCAGGCGGTTGTACACCAGGTAGTACCAGAACTCGGCATGCGTCGTCTTTGTTTTCTGGATGAGTTCTCTCAGCCGGTTCTTATGCTTCACCGCCTGAACAATACCCACAATCCACAGGATCGGCACCACAAAAAATGAGCCGAGACCGATAATGATGAAGAAGAACAGCATCGACATGCCGGCGCTATTATCGAACATGCTCACCAAAGGAACCAGCACAAACGGGTTCAGTATCAGTAGGACAATAAGCACGGTCTTCCAGAAGGTGCGCTGACTCTCGATCTCTTCAATGTTGGAGCCAGCCAACGGATTATTGATGGGGACGTAGCCCACCGGTTGCAGCTCGGCTGCTCGTGAAGTGGGGTTCTCCTCAATCTTGACCGGGTTCAGGTGGGTAGCGCACGCCTGCATGGGCGCGGAGGATTCAAGCGAGCGGTCCAGCAGGCGCATTTCGATAAGTTCCGAGTCGGGGATGCCGAAGAACGGCTCCGGGATGACCGGCAGAATAGCGCCCGGTTGCAGACCGAGCTGTTCCAGCCGAACGTACTCGCCGTAGGCGTGCGTTGCCTGATTCTGCATAGCCTGGGCCCTCTCACTGGCAGAGAGCACAGGCTGGTTCGCCTCCTCGTCCTTGCGAGATTCGTGAGTATCTTCCGGGATGTCTTCTGGGGTGTCTTCCTGCTCTTCGATATCGTCGGTGTCGTGGGAGTCTTCGGGTTCGTCTTCTGAGTCTTTCCGAGCGGAGTCGTAGCGCTTGGGGGCACCGGGGTAGACGTATTCATAATCGGGGTCGGGGTGCTCTAGCTCTTCGTCTTCATCGTCGAATTCTTGGTGGAGCGTAGCGTCTTCTGTTGACGGCTGCTGGTCCATGAGTAGCAGCATGTATTCCGGGACGGACTGGTCGGTGTCCCAGAGGGGCTGGTACGCCTCGTCCTTCTCTGCAGTTTCCCTCTTTGCGGCTTCATTCTTTGCAGCGGGGCGGTCTGTCATGGTCGTCTCCTTCGCTCACCAGACATATTCCTAGTGGCACCACCGTACCAGCGCGCGCTGGGCACTCCCTTGAAACCTGCCTGATATAAGCTGAGAAAAACCCCCGGACAAGCGCTAACACTGAGGTGTTAACACTGCCGGGGGTCAGCACTATGGGAGCTGGGGTATTCAGAGGAATCTTTTATGATGCATCCGTGTGGTTTGGAGCGTTCAGCGGCGCAGGCGCGGGAGTAGAATCCCCGACAGAGCGGGCACCGCAGAATCGGATGCAAATGAAAAGCGTGAAAAAGAAAAGGGTCGAACATGTCCACAATTTGATGCATTTAGAAGTAATAAACGCTTCACAAGCCATTTTGAGGTGTATCCTAGTTCACATCTAGTGTGTTCAAGTTCAGCTGGAACCCACCAGAAAAAACACACCAGCCTCCCCCAACACTGTGGGAGCCAAGCAAAGGAGCACCGTGCAACACACCGCCTCCCCAAACCCCCGCGGC
>ERZ772770.115-NODE-115-length-17891-cov-3.49563_pt1 | contig 17891 bp, 11 predicted proteins | sample MGYA00511361_ERZ772770 | MGnify/ENA primary metagenome ERZ772770 (study PRJEB29015, sample SAMEA2738026) | human oral metagenome | biome: human oral; feature: human-associated habitat; material: saliva | place: China | collected 2251 ... | reverse complement strand
CCCATCGACGGGCGCATCACAGACCTACGCTCCTTCGCCCGCTTTGGTGAAGAAGGCGTAGACCTATTCTGCGTAGACTCCACCAACGCTGAAGTACCCGGCATGGTAGCCCACGAACGTGAAATCGGCCCGGTACTAAACCGCGTCTTTGACGAATCCCAAGGCCAAATCGTGGTGGCCTCCTTCTCCTCCCACGTCCACCGTGTCCAGCAGGTGCTCGACGCCGCCGCCTTACATGACCGCAAAGTCGCCCTCATTGGCCGCTCCATGGTGCGCAACATGAAAATCGCCGCCGAACGCGGCTACCTAAACGTGCCCGAAGGCGTAATCGTAGACCAGCGTGAAATCAACAACTACCTACCCAGCCAGCGCGTACTAATGGCCACCGGCTCCCAGGGCGAACCCATGGCCGCCCTTAGCCGCATGGCCCACCGTGAACACCGCTGGATCACCCTAGACCCCGAAGACACAGTTATCTTCGCCTCCTCACTAATTCCAGGCAACGAAAACTCTGTTTTCCGCGTAATCAACCAGATCATGCGTCTAGGTGCGCGCGTAGTACACCAAGCCAACGCCCGCGTACACGTCTCCGGTCACGCCTCCAGTGAGGAACTGCTGCACGTATACAACATCGTCCAGCCACGCAACGTAATGCCTATCCACGGCGAAATCCGCCACATCGTGGCCAACGGTGCGCTCGCGGTAAAGACCGGGGTACCAGCCGAGAACGTAATGCTGTGCGAGGACGGCGACGTCGTCGACCTATATGAAGGAAAAGCCCAGGTGGTGGGCTCCTATCCATGCGACTACGTATACGTAGATGGCTCCAGCGTAGGTGAAATTGACGAAGACGAGCTAGCTGGGCGCCGCGTACTGGCAGAGGAAGGCTTTGTCTCAGTTTTTGCGGTCGTAGAGACCACAACCGGTACTATTCTGGCTGGACCGCACATTCAGGCCCGAGGCGTGGCAGAAGACGACTCTGTATTTGAGGAAGTTCTTCCTGACGTCACCAACGCGCTAGGTGACGCCCTAGACAGTGGCGTTAGCGACACTCACGGCCTACAGCAGGTTATGCGGCGCGCTTTGGGACGTTGGGTAGCTCGTAAGCTACGCCGCCGACCTATGATCGTGCCTGTAGTAATTAAAGCGTAAATAGGAAATTCACTAGTGACTGAACCCAAGAGCACCACCGCCCCGGCTAAGCTGATATCTCCGCTGCGGCGCAGAGTAGGCGCAGATACCCGCCGATGGATCGACTCTATGCCGACCATCATGACGCGGCTGTTGCAGATAGCTGCGGTGTTATCGCTACTTGGGGGACTGGGGCTAAGGCGCTGGGATCTATATAAGCTGGTTGTTGAGCCTTTCTACTTTATTGGTATCCCGGTGGGTGCCTCCTTCCTGGGGGCGGTGCTGCTACTGATTTGGGCCGGGGCGGCCAGTAGGCGCAAACGACTGGCGCTTAACCTGGCCCTGACCTTGCAGTTCCTGTTCTTAACGGTGGGCTCACTGACGCTGGTATACCAGCAGTTCCCAGATGACCTGGAAGAGCGCACCCATGTAACTGTCACCCAGCACGGCCCAGACTGGCTCATGCTGGCCTGGGTGCTGGTGTGTATCCCGGTTATCGCGATTTTGTTGGCTGCCCGCCCAGCTTTCCCCGGCCGTATTGTGCGCGGCTCATGGTGGCGGGCGCTGCTGACCCTAGTGGTTGGTATGGCCTCCGTGATTGCCCTAGGCACGCTCCTGGTGGTGCCCGCGCACAGCCCCGACGGTAACGAATGGGCTATCCGCCACCGTATGCGCTGGGTAGCTTGGCGCACCCTAGGCCCAGAAATTGGTGGCATTGGGGGCGTTCCCGCCTATCAGGGGCCGGTGTGGCTGGGTACTTTGCTTTACCTGCTGGCTGCCCTGGTGGTGCTAATTAGCCTGACCGTGTTTTTGCGTTCAGCTAAGCGCACCCCGCGCGCCGGTGATGACCTGCGTGTGCGTGGTTTGCTGCTGGATTGGGAGGAAGACTCCCTGGGCTACTTCGCTACCCGCCGTGACCGTCTGACCGTGTTTTCTCCCGACGGTAAGGCTGCGGTTTCCTTTGGCCTGTCTACCGGTGTGGCCATGGCTGCCGGTGACCCCCTAGGTGACCCGGCCAGTTGGGATGACGCCATTAGTGCCTGGCTGGATGAATGTGGCGACTACGGTTGGGTGCCGGCAGTTATCTCCGCTGGTGAGAAGGGCGCGCGTGCCTACAAAAACTTTGGTTTCACCGTGCGCCGCATGGGGGATGAGTCCATTATTGAGGCCGCCAGCTTCTCGCTGCGGGGCCTGCCGCAGGTGGCTAAAGCAGTGCGGCGAGTACGTGCCAGTGGCGCCCGCGTGGAAATTAGGCGCCTAGGCGACATTGCCCACGAGGAGCGCCGTCAGCTGCGCGATTTGGCTAATGCGTGGCGTAACGGGGAAGAGCGCGGCTTCTCTATGGCTCTAGATCGCACTCTCGACGACGTCGACGAGCGTGAGCTGGTGGTTACGGTCCAGGATCAAGATGACAAGACCGTGGCGCTACTGGCGTTTTGCCCCTGGGGTAAGCGCGGGGTGTCCCTGGACGTGATGCGCCGCAGCCCCAAGGCCCCCAACGGGGTAAACGAGGCCATGGTGGCAGCCCTACTAACCGACGGCGAACGCTACGGGGTTGACCGGGTTTCGCTCAACTTTGCTATGTTCCGTTCCGTATTTGTGGACGGCATGGCGGTGAACGCCTCCCTGGCGGCTAAAACTATGGCTCGGATCATGCGTTTTGCCTCGCACTTTTGGCAGCTGGAGCAGCTGTATGAATCTAACGCCAAATACAACCCCAGCTGGTACCCGCGTTACATGTGTTACGCCGACGGCACCCAAGCCGCCCGCGTGCTACTGGCAGCTGGTCGCCTAGAAGGTTTTATCCCTAACTTTGAGCGCTTTGGCCGCGCCCACGTGGATAACAGCGCCATTATGGGTAGCGAATATGCAGCTCTGGTGGCCCAGCAGGTTGAACGCCATATTCAAGCGCAAATCCCCATCCGGCGTCTGTCGGCTGAGGATCGTGAACGCGCGGTGGCCCTGGAGCGCACTCTGGAGGCCAAAATTGACCCCTATCCCACTGGGGTTAAGCGCGGTATGCCCCCGGCCCACGCCCTAGTGCAGCCGGTGTTCCGCCAGTTGGCGGCAGGTGAAGAATCTATTGTGCAACTGCGAGTTGAAGGCCGCGTGGGCCTAGAACGCGACCACGGCGGGCTTATCTTCGTTGACCTGGTAGAGGGCTATAAGCACATTCAGCTGCTCTTTGATGCCTCAGAAACCGGCGCCCAGCTGGAAAAGTGGCGTTCACTGATTAACCGTGGCGACATTGTGGTGGTTTCCGGCCTGGCTATGCGTACGCGCACCGGTGAGCCCTCAATCCTGGTACAGGGCTGGCAGCTGCTAGCTAAAGCCCTCACCGCCCTGCCGCGCGCCCGGCGCGGCGGACACGGCAAGATCACCATCCCACTGGGGGCTAACGCCACCCGTACCCAGCAGTTACTGGCTGACGCTAACGCCATTGAGCTGATCGCCCAGCGCTCAGCCATTGTTACTTCCATCCGCCACACCCTGGGTGAGCAGGGCTATGTGGAGGTAGAAACCCCAATCTTGCAGCCGGTGCACGGTGGGGCTAACGCACGCCCGTTCATCACCCACATGAACGCCTACTCCACCGATGTTTATCTGCGCATTGCCCCGGAGCTGTTCCTCAAGCGCCTGGCTGTGGCCGGCATGGGGGCTATTTTCGAAATTGGCCGCTCCTTCCGTAACGAGGGCGTGGACGCCACCCACAACCCTGAGTTCACCTCACTTGAGGCTTATGTGGCTCACGGCGACTACCACACCATGCGCCTGTTAACTCAGCGTATCTTCCAAGAGGCCGCCATTAAGGTGCACGGCGCCCCGGTGGTGCTGCGCGCGGTGGGCACGCCCGGAACTGAAGGGCTGCCGGTGCATTCAACCCGTTCAGGGGTTGATTATGTGGCCGTGGATATTTCCGGTGACTGGCCGGTGGTGAGCGTGCATGAAGCTATTTCTAAGGCCCTGGGCCAGGAAGTAACTGTAGATACCCCGCTAGAAAAGCTACTGGAACTAGCTGAAGCTAACGACATTGAGGTGCCTGTGGCAGCTGGCAGCGGTGACGTGATTGGCGCGCTCTACGATGAACTAGTTGAAGCCACCACCACCAAACCCACCTTCTACATTGACTTCCCGGTGGAAACCAGCCCGCTAACCCGTCAAAACCGCCGCGACCCGCGCCTAGCTGAGCGCTGGGACCTGGTGGCTTGGGGGATGGAGCTGGGCACGGCCTACACTGAGCTAACTGACCCCGGTGAGCAGCGTAAGCGTTTCACCGCTCAATCTTTACGCGCTGCCGCCGGCGATCCGGAAGCAATGAGTTTGGATGAAGACTTCTTGCGCACCTTGGAATTGGGGCTTGTTCCCACCGGTGGTTTAGGGCTGGGAGTCGATCGCGCAGTGATGTTGATCACCGGGGCGACGTCTATCCGTGACGTTATTGCCTTCCCCTACGCCCGCCCACGCTAAAAGTTGTCAAGCCCATAAAATCGCAAGATTTAAGGCTTTACAATCAACTTGACCCTGTCCCAAGTGTTGAAGAGAGACTATGAGCCAAACCGCACTTCCCCAGCGCCCTAACTGCCTGGTATCTACCGGATCAATTCTGATTGACCTACCTTTGAAAGTTGCTCGCTTTCCCAAGGCCGGTAGTGCGGTAACTGCACTCTCAAACGGCGCCAAGGTGGGTGGTGGCTACACCATCGCCCGCGCTACAGCCAGCCAGCAGGTTCCCGTGGCCCTGGCTTCAACCCTGGGTACAGGCCCCAACTCTGCGCTAGTGCGTGCCTCCATGCTGCGCGACGGCGTCGATAACGTAGTTCAGGAGCTGGTAGGTGACATCGGCACCTGCACCACCCTGATTGAACCTGGCGGCCAACGCACCTTCATCACCACTGAAGGGGTTGAGAGTGAACCCCAGCTTGAGGATCTTGAAAAGCTGGAACTAGTGCCAGGAGATTACGTGCACGCCGCTGGCTATGACCTGGTGCACCGTCGTACACGTGAAGGCATAAGTCAGTGGCTTTCGGCTCTGCCCACTGGAGTACAGTTGGTGGTGGATTTTGGGCCGGCAGTGGTAGATATTGTGGACCAAATTTTGCTTAAAATCATGGCCCGCGCCGACATTATTACCGGCAACCGTCGAGAAATTGACCAGCTACGCTCCCGCCTGGGGGGAGTGGACCTAATGTATCGGGCTGCCCCTAACGCCATGTTCGTGCGCCGCATCGGTAGCGGCGGCTGTGAACTGCTGCTACCCGATCACGGCCAGGACACGCTGGTGAGCGGTTACCCAATGTCTGTTACAGATACCACTGGCGCTGGCGACACCCACACCGGGGTGCTCATTGCCAGTCTGCTACAGGGCTACTCGGTACTGCAAAGTGCTCGCCGCGCCAATGCGGCTGCCGCCCTAATGATCAGCCAACGCGAAGATAACCACGCCCCTACCGCAGAAGATATTAACCAATTACTGCGTGAAGCCGGCGACGTCGAATCTTTAGCGGCTATTTAAAAAATCTAGTTTTTAATACTGGGGTGTGTGTTTTACCCCTTGCATTTAGCTTTCGGCGTGCCTGTAAGCATGCCTGAGCTTGCGTCTATTAACGTCTAACTATCATGGCTAAGCGAAACTCTCCCTCTGCTGCTACCCCTGCCGCCTCGCGTTCACGGGGAGGTGCTTCGCGCCAAAATGCGCCCAGTGACGCTTCGCCCTACCGCCGCCTAGGCGGGGGATTTGCGCTGATTGCGTTAGGTTCCCTGCTTACTTTGCGTGAATGGCTAGGGATTTCTGGTAGCGCCGGCTCCCTACTACACCACCTGGTGGCTTTCCCCTTTGGGGTGCTGTCCCTACTGGCGGCCCCCATGGTGATTTGGGGCGGGATCGTGCTTATGCGTGGAAAACCGCTGAGCCCAACCGCCAGTCGTATTGCTTTAGCTGGGTTAGCTATCGCTTTTGCTATTGGCGCCCTAATCCAGATTTTTAACGGCAACCAGCCTTTTGACGTCGACACCCTGGAACAAACCGGGGGAGTGTTTGGCTGGTTGCTGGGCTATCCGCTAGCTAAATTATTTTCTGCCGTAGGGGCGGTAGTGGTGTTGGTGCTGCTGGTGGCGTTCTGCCTGCTGGTGGCTTCAGGGCGCACCGCTTTTGACGTGTGGGAGATGGTGCGTGGCCAGGGCTTAGACGGTGGCTCTGCCGCCCCTCACGACGACGTCGCCAGCCGGGCCCTAGAGCGGATGCGTTCCGTTTTTGGTCGCGACAACGCCCAAGACCCCCAGCAAACCGCCGTCATGGACACCTACGACGCCGATGAGGCCTTCCGCAGTGCCATTGACAAGGAAGACCTACAAAACACGGCGGTTATAGACACCCTAGACGAACCCAAAGCCCCACGCCGCCCCAGCATGACGGCTAAGGCCCGCCAAAGCCGCCCCGGGCGCCGTCGTAATCAAGAACCAGACGTAACCAGCCCACGCGACATTGACGCGCCCTCTGAGGACGCCCCCACCCAGGCCACTGTGCCCATGAACACCGCCCAAACCGCTGAACTGGGCGATCTGGGACTGTACTCGCAGGCAGCGCGGCAAACCTCGGCGGCCACCGCCCCCACCGCAGCCACCGCACCGGTAGTTTCCACTGCCGCCAGTGTGGGCGCTGAACCTGAATTCTCCATGCAGCTACCTGACGGGGGTACCTACCACCTACCCGACATGAGTGACCTGGTGGCCGGACGCGAACACGCCACACGTACCCCCGCCAACGACGCGGTAGTCCAAGCCCTGCAAGACGTATTCACCGAATTCAACGTGGACGCCAAGGTAACCGGCTACACGCGCGGCCCGCAGGTAACCCGCTACGAAATCCACCGTGGTCACGGCGTTAATGTTTCACGTATCACGGGCCTGGAAAAAAACATTGCTTACGCGGTGGCCAGCGACGAAATTCGGGTGCTCACCCCCATCCCAGGCAAGAGCGCCATCGGTATTGAAATCCCCAACGCAGACCGCGAAATGGTGACCCTGGGCGACGTGCTACGCAGCTCGGTGGCCCAAAACTCCACCCACCCGCTAACCGTGGGCCTGGGTAAGGACGTTGAGGGTAACTATGTGGTCACCAACCTGGCGAAAACCCCACACATGCTGGTAGCCGGGCAAACCGGTTCAGGTAAATCATCGTTTGTTAACTCCATGATCACCTCCATCATGATGCGCGCCACCCCTGAGGAAGTGCGCATGGTGCTGGTTGACCCCAAACGCGTGGAGCTAACCATTTATGAAGGCATTCCCCACCTGATCACCCCCATTATCACCAGCCCCAAGAAGGCTGCTGAAGCCCTGGAATGGGTGGTTAAGGAAATGGACGCCCGCTACGACGACCTGGCCTCCTTTGGGTATAAGCACATTGATGACTTCAACCGGGCAGTGCGCGCCGGCGAGGTACAGGCCCCGCCCGGTTCTCAGCGTCAGATCGCGCCCTACCCCTACCTGCTGGTGGTGGTAGATGAGTTGGCTGACCTGATGATGACCGCGCCTAAAGACGTGGAAGCCTCAATTCAGCGCATCACCCAGCTGGCGCGTGCGGCCGGTATTCACCTGGTGCTGGCCACCCAGCGTCCAGTGGCGCAGGTAGTTACCGGTCTGATCAAGTCCAACGTGCCCTCACGTTTGGCTTTCGCCACCGCCTCACAGCTGGACTCGCGCGTAATTTTGGACCAAAACGGGGCTGAGTCGCTCACCGGCCAAGGTGACGCCCTCTACCTGGGCCCGGGTGCCTCCGCACCGATCCGTGTGCAGGGCAGCTGGGTTACTGAGAAGGAAATCCGCACCGTAGTTGAGCATGTTAAAGACCAGCTCCAGCCCAGCTACCGCGAGGACGTGATTGTCCCCGAAACTAAAAAACGCATTGAGGAAGAAATCGGTGACGACATGGACCTGCTACTGCAGGCCGCCGAACTGATTATCACCAGCCAGTTTGGCTCCACCTCAATGCTGCAACGCAAACTGCGAGTAGGTTTCGCTAAGGCCGGGCGCCTAATGGACCTGCTCGAATCGCGTGAAGTGGTAGGCCCCTCCACTGGCTCTAAAGCCCGCGAGGTGCTGGTGCCGCCCGAGCGTCTGGAGGAAACCCTGGCTTGGATTAAGGGGGAAGGTGACGCCCCCAGCGACGACGACGCCCCTGGCGGCCCCGGTACGCCTGGGGATCGCGGCGACGGCTTTGCGGCCCCCGGCGCGGTTAGCGCCGCCAGCGTCAGCTCCTATGGGGCTACCGGGGCGTTTGCACCCAACCGTTACGCCACAGATCCGGTAGGTAGCTCCAACCTGCCTGAGAGTGAATCTTGGGATGATGACTCAGACTCTGAAGATTCCGAGGATGCCTGGAGCCTAACTAATCGCGGCCCCTCCTGGTAAGCGCGCGGCACGGCGCTAAGCGCATAGCGGTGCGCTAAACAGGCGCCGCGTTGCGCTGAAAGCGGCGCCAGGTGGGCGCGTTTAGGCAACAAAAAAGCTGGCTTACAAGGCCAGCTTTTTCGTGCTTGCAGCAAGGGCTGAGCGCTGGGCGGTAACGCCTGAAGCGCCGGGTGCTTTAGGGACGCAGCAAGGCTTTGAGGTCGATCTGTCCGGTGTAAAGGGCTTTACCTAGGATCACCCCGCACAAATTGGGGTGGCTGGCAGCCAAATCCTGTAGGGCAGCAATATCGCCCGCGCAGCTGACCCCGCCAGAGGCGATCACCTGCGCACTAGTGGCGCCGCTAAGCGCCCCCAGCAGCGGCAGGTTGGGCCCCGACAGGGCGCCGTCGCGCACCCGGTCAGTAACCACATATGCGCCAGTGCCGGCCTCATTAACCACCGCCAAAATTGGCTCTAGCGGCCCCACCGGCCCGCCCTGGCCGCGCGGATGCACCACATAAGCAGCCAAATCCGCGCTGGGCTGGGGGTGGGCGCCACGCTGAGCCGCGCCCGGCTGGGCGCCTGCCAACTGGGCTGCGCCTGGCTGGGCCGCACCTGACGTTGCTGGGTTGGCGGGAGCCGCTGGGCTGGGCGCGGCGCTCGCGGCTGACACGTCCAGGCAAACGTTGAGGTGCCTACCAAAGCGGCCCACTAAAGCCGTGGTGGCAGCTAAATCTTTAAGGGCACCAGCCCCCAGATTTACCCGCTTAGCGCCGGCGGCTAAAGCCCGCTCGACGTCGTCGGCGCTACTGACGCCCCCGGACCACTGCACGCTTACGCCCGGGTGCAGCCGCGCCAAATCGGCGATAACCTGCGCCAAAAGCGCCGCGTTAGAGCCACGCCCAAAGGCCGCGTCCAGGTCAACTAAGTGAATCCAGTCGGCGCCCGCCTCCACCCAGCGCAGGCAAGCCTCCAGGGGAGCGAGGCCCACGCCGGCGTCACCCCCAGCGTTAGTGCGGTGGGTGACGGCTAGGCCATTGGCGACGTCGACAGCAGGCAGCAGCCTAAGCGGACCTACAGCCACAGCTAGGCCTTGGTGGTGGCCGCGCACATGGAGGTGAAAAACTCACGCAGCTGAGCGCACAGCTCATCTAGCGGCTGGTTAACTCCCGGGGCGGTGGCCTGCAAAGCCGGGGCGCCTGAGCGCTCCTGGGCGGAGACAATCTCCTCAGTGCGGGCAGCAATCATGCGCACAATCGCCGAGCCAGTAATGGCCCCATCGGCGCCGGCCACAATCGCGGCGCGCACATGCTTGGGTTTGGAAATACCAAAACCTAGCAGCACCGGGGTGGAGTTGTGCTCGCGCAAGGTGGGCACAGCATTATTGAGCCCCTGAGTTTGGGCCTCATTTTCCACGCCGGTAACCCCCACGCGCGAAACGGCGTAAACATAGCCGCGTGCAGCCTCAGCTACCTGCGCCAAAGTCTCCTCACTGGCTGAAGGCGGGGCAATGTAGACACTGTCAACGCCCACGGCCCTAGAGGCGGCAGAGAAAGGACGGCCCTCACGGATGGGCACATCCGGGATCAGTACCGAATCAACCCCGGCGCTGGCGCAGCGCTCATAGAAGGCCTCCAAGCCCATAGCGATCGGGATGTTGCTGTAAATCAGCAGGCCCATGGGTACCTGCGGGTGCTTGGCGCGCAGGCGGCTAATTAGGTCAAAACAGTCGGCAATGTTGATCCCACGGGCAAACACGCGCAGGTGGGCTTCCTGGATGGCTACGCCGTCGGCAACCGGGTCAGAGAAAGGCAACCCTAGCTCTAAAGCATCGGCGCCGGCAGCAATCAGCTCGTCAATAATGCGTTCGCTGGCCTCCAAAGTGGGGTCGCCCAGCATCACGAAGGGCACCATGGCGCCCCGGTTTTGCTGCTCGCAGGTGGCAAACATGCTTTCGTAACGGCTCATTGATGATTTACTCCTTGCCCTTGGCGGCGAACGCGGCGTCTTGCTGGTGGGTGCGGTGGGTGCCGGTGCCCGCCTGGCCGTTAGCAACCAGGTCAGCGGCCCGTGAGACGGCGCCGTCGGTGGAGAAAGAGCCACCTAGACGCTCACGGATCTGGTCCAGATCCTTATCCCCGCGTCCGGACAGGCACACCAAAATGGTTTTCTGCGGGTCCCCACCTTCACGGCGGTTTTGCTCAGCTAGTTTCAGGGCGTAAGCCAGGGCGTGGGAGGATTCCATGGCGGGAATAATGCCCTCGTGGCGGCTAAGCAGCAAGAAAGCCTCAATAGCTTCCTCATCGGTGATACCCACATACTTGGCGCGGCCGCTTTGGGCCAGGTAGGCGTGCTGGGGGCCAACGCCGGGGTAGTCCAGGCCGGCTGAAACCGAGTAGGACTCTTCCACCTGGCCGTCATCGGTGCGCATCAGGAATGAACGCGCCCCGTGTAGCACCCCAACCTTGCCCTCATTGATGGGGGCGCCGTGGTGGTTGGTGTTTAGGCCCTCACCGGCAGGTTCGACGCCGTAAAGGGCCACTGCTTCGTCATCGATAAAGTCAGCAAACATGCCAATTGCGTTAGAGCCACCGCCCACGCAAGCCACCACCGCGTCAGGCAGGCGGCCAAGGCGCGCCAAAGTCTGGGCGCGTGCCTCGGTGGAAATAATGCGGTGGAATTCTCGCACCATGGTGGGGAAGGGGTGCGGGCCGGCAGCCGTGCCCAGCAGGTAGTGGCTGGTGGAGAAGGTGGCAGTCCAGTCACGTAGCGCCTCGTTGACGGCGTCCTTAGGCGTGCCGCTACCAGCGGTTACGGGCACAACCTTAGCCCCCATCAGCTCCATACGCTCCACATTGGGGGCCTGGCGTACCACGTCGGTGGCGCCCATGTAAATGGTGCATTCGAGCCCCAGCAGCGCACACACCATGGCGGTGGCGGTGCCATGCTGGCCGGCGCCGGTTTCAGCAATGATGCGGGTTTTACCCATGCGCTTAGCCAGCAGGGCCTGGCCCAGAACCTGGTTGCCCTTGTGAGCGCCGCCGTGCACCAGGTCTTCACGCTTAAGCAGGATGCGTGCGCCGCCGCCTAGCGGTAGGTTACGCAGCTGCGTAACCGGGGTGGGGCGGCCCAGGTAGTTGTGCAAAAGATCGTTGATCTCAGCGATGAAAGAGGGGTCATCTACCGCCTCAAGGAAAGCCTGCTCAAGCTGGTCTAGGGCAGGAATCAGTAGCTCAGGTACGTATTGGCCACCGAACTCGCCAAAGTAGGGGCTGATGCGGGTGTGTGCATCGCCGTCAAGGGTGCCCGCGCCAAGACGCTTAGAGGAGTAGGGCTGCCAGTCAATGGACTGGGCGTGGGCATCTAAACCAGCCGCGCCGGTGGTGGGCTGGCCGGCGGAAAGCTCCTGAGCGGCGGCGGCCGGGTCAGCAGCGCCAGAAAGGGCTGATCCCACCAGCACCGCATCCACGTAGGGGGCCAGCAGTTCGACGTCGGCGCGCTCATGCACCCCAGACTCACCCACCAGCACCACGCCACGTGGGGCCAGGGGCGCCAGGGCCGCAGTGCGGTGCAGGTCAGTTTCTAGGGTGCGCAGGTCACGGTTGTTAATGCCGATAATGCGGGCGCCCAGGGTGGCGGCGCGCTCCATCTGCTCAGCCTCATCAACCTCGGTGAGCACATCCAAACCCAGCTGAGCGGCCAGGGCCGACAGCTGCATGTAGGCCTGGTCGTCTAGCACTGAGAGCATCAGCAAGATGGCGTCAGCGCCGTGGTGGCGAGCAGCAATCACCTGGATGGGGTCAATGATGAAGTCTTTATCCAGCACCGGCTGGCGCACAGCCTTAGACACGGCGGTCACATCAGCCAGGTCGCCGTTAAAACGGTCGGGCTCGGTCAGCACGCTGATGGCAGCGGCCACGGGCGCATAAGCCTGGGCCAAGGCGGCAGGGCTGTAACCATCAGAGATGATTGTACCCAGGGTGGGGCTGGCGGCCTTGCATTCCATGATCAGGGCCGGGCCGCCGGCGCGCGGGTGCAGCTGGCCGTCTTCACCCAAAGTGCGGGTGCGCAGGGCAGCCTCAAAAGAACGCTGCGAACGCTCCATGGTGGCGGCCTCTAGATGCCCGTAGCGCTCATAAAGCTCAGGTAGGCGGGCTTTGCGGGCCTCTACCAGCGAGTCTAGAACGGTGCCGGTTTGCCGTAGACGGTCGGCAATAGGTGTGCGTACTTGACGCTGACTCATCGATTTACCTCTCTTAAATACGGCCTGGGCACTTAGGCGCTTAGCTCACGTGCCTGCGTGACGATCTTATCTAGGTGGCTGGCTACCGTGCCGTTAGCGATAGCCTCTAGCGCGGTTTGTACACCCTGGGCGAGGGTGTCTGCCTTGCCGGTTACGTACAGTACGGCTGCGGCGCTGGCGGCAATGGCGTCGCGGTGAGCGGCTTGACCTGCGCCGTCGAACACGGCCCGAATTAGCTGGGCGTTAACGCTAGCGTCGCCACCAACCAGGTCAGCCACAGTGTAGGTGCCCAGTCCCAGCTGGGCGGGGGTTAGCTCATAGGCGGTGATTTCCGCTCCGCGTAGCTCACGCACCTGGGTGGGACCGTGCAGGGCGATCTCATCTAGGCCGGAGCCGTGCACCACCAGGGCGTGGTCTAGATTGGCGCTGGCCAGGGCGCTAGCCATGTCGTCTAGCAGGGCCGGGTTACCCACCCCAAGCACCTGGGCACTGAGCGGGGCGGGGTTAACTAGCGGGCCGATCAGGTTGAAAACGGTGGGGTTTTTCAAGGCTGCGCGCACAGGCGCCACATAGCGCATCGCCGGGTGGTATTTCTGGGCGAACAGGAAACAGAACCCGGTGCTCTCCAGTAGCTGCACGCTGGCCTGGGGGGATAGATCTAGCGGAATACCTAGGGTTTCTACCAGGTCGGCGGCGCCCGAGCGGGAGGAGACGGCGCGGTTGCCGTGCTTAGCTACCTTCACCCCCAGGCTGGCGGCCACCAGCGCACTGGCGGTGGAGATGTTGATTGTGCCCGCACGGTCACCGCCGGTGCCCACCACATCCACTAGGCCGCCCTGGCCCTTGGGGTAGGGGAAGTTCACGGCGGCGGCGCGGAAAGCCTGGGCGGCGGCGGCAATTTCCGCCGGGTCTTCGCCGCGTGCGTGCAGGGCACCTAGGAAGGCCGCAATTTCGATCTCGTTAAACTCGCCGTTGGTGATAGCCGCAAATACTTCCACGGCTTGGCTTTGGCTTAGGACGACGCCGTTTAGCGCCTCACGTAGGGTGGTGGCGGCTTGGCTCATGGTTACTCCTTAAAAAATTGGTATTCAGCTTTTGGGCGGCCGCTCAAGCCTGGGTGCTTGAGCACCCGGCTTAAGCGGCCGGCGTTTAGCGGGTTGCCGCTTACGCCTCTTGGGTTAAGAACGTGAACAGGGCACTGATTAGGGTGGGCCCGGCGGGGGTGAGGATAGATTCAGGGTGGAACTGCAAACCCATGGCGGGGGCGCTGGCGTGACGCAGGACCATAACCACGTCGTCGCGCGAATGAGCCAAAGAAACCAGCTGCGCGGGGAGCTGACGCGAGCCCAAAGAGTGGTAGCGGGCCACATCAATCCAGCCGTAAGGGGCCTGCTCGCCGCTGCGGGGCGCAATCACGCAGGGGGCCAGCGGGGCAAACTCAGCGCCAGCTTTAGTCACCAGCACCCGGTCGGTGCGCCCATGGGTTGGGCCCACCGGCGCCACCTGGCCGCCGCAAGCCTCCACTAAAGCCTGGTAACCCAAGCAAATCCCCAGGGTGGGGATGCGCTGCTCAAGAGCGTAGGCGGTTAGCTCCATTAGGCACCCGGCTTCACGCGGGTGGCCCGGGCCGGGGGAGGTGATCAGCAGCGGACGCTGGCCCGCAGCCTTTTCAGCCTCGGTGGGCTCCAGGGCGGCGGTGAGCACAGATAGGGGTGTGGTGTTGCGGTAAACATCCACCTGGGCGCCGCGCGAAGTACACAAATCCACCAGGTTGTAGACGAATGAATCGCGGTTATCTAGGAAAACTACGCGCATGGCTCAGGCCTCCTTGCTCACTAGGTTGCGTTCAATACGCAGGGTTTTGCCTTGGGCGGCGGCAATTGCACGCAGCACGTTAGAGGCCTTGTGGGCGGTCTCGTCAGCTTCACGCTGAGGCACTGAATCGCTGACCACGCCCGCGCCGGCCTGCACAATTGCCTTACCGCCGCGCGCGAAGGCGGAGCGGATCACAATGCAGGTGTCAAGCTCGCCGTCGCCACGCAGATAACCCACCGCGCCGCCGTAGGAGCCGCGCCGGGTGCCCTCATATTGGCGGATCAGCTCGGCTGCACGCAGCTTGGGGGCGCCGGTGAGCGTGCCCATGGTCATGGAGGCACGGAAAGCATCCAGTGGGTGCAGGTCACTGGCCAGCTGCCCGGTAACCTCGCTGACCAGGTGCATTACTCGCGAGTAGCGGTCTACACGCAGCAGCTGGGTGACTTTGCGCGTGCCCGGGGCGCTGATGCGGGCCACGTCGTTGCGGGCTAGGTCTACCAGCATCACGTGCTCGGCTACTTCTTTGGCGTCGCTGCGTAGCTCCAGTTCCAGGCGGATGTCTAGCTCGTGGTCAATGCTGCCATTGGGGGCGAAGCCGCGTGGGCGGGTGCCGGCGATGGGGCGGATGGCCACCTGGCTGGTTTTGGCGCTGTGTAGCAGTGAGGACTCGGGGGAGGCCCCAAAGAGTTCAAAGTCGTCGGTGGCGATATAGAACATGTAGGGGCTGGGGTCAGCGTCGTGCAGGTAGCGGTAGGTTTGCAGGGGTTGGGGGCAGTCGATCACAAAGCCACGGCTGGGCACCACCTGGTAGGCGTCACCAATAGCGATATGCTGCTGCATTTTGGCTACCAGCTCGCAAAAGTCTGCGTCGCTCATGGTGGGGTAGGCAGTAATGGTGCACTCAGCTGCTTGCTGGGCCGACGCCGCCAGGGTGGTTTGCTGGGCCGGTGCGGCTTGCTCTGCTGGGGCCGACGCCGCCTGGGCGGGCAGCTCATTAATGGCCGCCTCCAGCGCATCCATCTGGGCACTTAACTGGGCGGCGTCGAGCGAGGCACCAACTAGCTGGCAGGAGCCGCTGGGGTGATCCACCACCAAAATGATGCGGGCGTTAAAGAACAGGTAATCGGGGCAGGTGTTGGCGCCGTCGGCAACCGACGGCAGGGACTCGTAAGTGCCCAGATAATCAAAAGCCACCGCCCCGGCCACCAGCGGCAGGTGCGGGTGCGCCACCACTTGATCAGTCAGGATCCGCAGCGGCTCCATGGTGGAGCGCTCACGCAGGCGGGCGTGCTCCTCAGCGCTATCTTCAGCCACGCTAGGCAGGTGCAAAACCAGCTCGCTGTCGCTTTGATGAGTTACGGCAGAGCTGAGGTACTGGGCCACAGCCTTAAGTGCCTGGGGGCCGTCGGTAGTATCCAGGGCTTTAAGGGTGACGGTGTCGCCCGTGCAGGTGATCTGGGCGCTGGCAGCCAACACCGCGATAGTGGTCAGGTGCTGTTTAGAGGCAATATCAGCGCTTTCTAGTAGCACTGTGTTAGTGGGGTGAGGGCCGTCCTGGACAGTGTCAACCAAACCTAGCTGGGCTAGGTGGGCTAGTAGCGCGCCGCCGTCGGCATGGTATTTAACCGGGCGGGTGAAAACCGTTGGGGTATTAGCCATAACATTCCTTCTTGCCTGCGGCGAGCCGGAACGTAAAAGGCTCGCCGCGAGGGCGAGCCTTAAAACTTAAAACGCATCACGAAAGTGGCTCACCCATTAAGGTAGCCACCACCAAGCACGGATCATGGATACGTTCTGCACGCGCTAAGCCTAGCATTCTTGTCGCCTAGGTAAAAACCTAAGTTTGTCAGGATGCCCGTGGTGACGCTGAGCTGCGCCCGTGGTGACGGTCAGATGGTGAGGCTGGCACTGTGCGCACGGTGACGCTGAGCTGCGCCCGTGGTGACGATCAGAGGGCGCGCACAGTGACGTTAGCTATGCGTACTGATGCGAACAGGCGTTAGCGCTGGTAGACAATGCCCTGCTTGACGCTGGCCACCACCGGTGCGGCGTCGTCGCCCAAAAGCAGGCGGATAATCTCAAAACCCAGCTCAGTGGCGGTGCCCATGCCGCGCGAAGTGATCAAGTTAGCGTCACGCACCACCGCAGCCTCACTCATAAGCGCCCCACCTGCGGCAATAGCATCCATGAAGCCGGGGTTGGCGGTGGCGCGGCGGGCCTGCAGGGCGCCATGCTCAGCCAGGATAGAGGGGGCGGCGCAGATAGCGGCTAGGGGCTGGCCGGCGGCGCTACGACGGCGCACCTCGTCAATGACTAGGGCGCTGGCACCCAAGTTCAGCGTGCCCGGCATACCGCCAGGTAGGAACATTAGGGCGTAGCTGGCGAGGTCAACCTGGCTGGCTAGGGCATCACAGCGAAAGTGAATGCCGTGGGAGGAGGTAACTTCAAGCGAATCAGAGATGGACAGCAGGTCAGCGCCAATACCGGCGCGGAACAGCACATCCACCACCGCCAGGCACTCGACCTCTTCAAGCCCATCGGCCACCATCACGGCAACGCGCTTATCAGTTACCACACTTGCAGGGGTAGGCATGGGAGCCTTCTTTCTATCTAGAGATATATGCCTAATGTGCAGTCTAATACCTGATCAGCCTCGCAGTTACCTGCCCCGCCCTGCAGCATGGAGGCGGGCAAGGGGAGGCGGGCTACAGTCTGACCGCCGACGGCGCGAGCGCGGCTGCCTCGCCCCGCAGCCTGGAGGCGTGGCAAGGGTAGGGATGTAAGGAGGTGAGGAGACGCTGCGGTTCTGTGATCTAAGTCAATGAAGAGTGTCCAGCTGTGCAAAATAGTAGTGATGTGTGTGGCAAATTGTCGATTTGGTTGAGCGGAAGGAATGGTTTGGATTAAGGTTCAAGCAATCGTTCAGCCCGCCTCAACTTCGGTAGAGAGTGGGCTGGATCTCTTTTTGAGACTTGGGGTAATCGTGGCGAGTAAGCCGGTAAAGCCTGCAATATCAATTCCTGAGCACATTGATTTGTTACGTAATCGTGGCATGGAAGTAGATGCTGAACTTGCGCAACAATGGCTCCAATATGGGGTTATAGGACAAAACGTGTTGGTTTTGTGGTGACTTTTCGGCTTTTTGGTGCGGAAAAATCGGTATTGAAGTTGGTGGGAGCCAACTTGAAGGATGGACAAAACGTGTTGGTTTTGTAGCGACTTTTCGGCTTTTTGGTGCGGGAAAATCCACATTGAAGGTGGTTGTTTCATCGTGGGGGTATGAATACCCCCAAATGCCCGGCGTGCGGGCGAG
>ERZ772770.113-NODE-113-length-18029-cov-3.04451_pt1 | contig 18029 bp, 17 predicted proteins | sample MGYA00511361_ERZ772770 | MGnify/ENA primary metagenome ERZ772770 (study PRJEB29015, sample SAMEA2738026) | human oral metagenome | biome: human oral; feature: human-associated habitat; material: saliva | place: China | collected 2251 ... | reverse complement strand
GGCGGCTGCCTCTAAAACAGCTGCGTCTAAAACGGCTGCCGAGTGCGGTGTTGAAAGAGATGTATGAGCCCGGTGAAGGCCGGCTCCAAGTTGAAAGGTGAACCCAGTTGAAAGGTGAACGATGCGAGTAGTTATTCAGCGCGTGACCCGCGCGGCGGTGCGCGTGAACGGTGAGACGGTCGGCGCGATTGAGCAGCCCGGCTACCTGGTGCTGGTTGGTATCACGCACGGTGACGGTGCGGCGCAGATTGCGAAGCTTGCCGATAAGACCGCGAACCTGCGCCTGCTGGAGGGGGAGAAGTCCCTCCTCGATGAGGGTGCACCCGTGCTGGCGGTCAGCCAGTTCACCCTGTACGGGGATGCGAAGAAGGGCCGTCGCCCCTCCTGGTCTGCCGCGGCTCCCGGTGCGGTGAGTGAGCCGCTGTTCAACGATTACGTTCAGGCGCTGCGTGAGCGTGGCCTGCACGTGGAGACCGGCGTGTTCGGTGCGGACATGCAGGTGGAGCTCGTCAATGACGGCCCGGTGACCCTGATTCTCGATAGTGAGACCCTCTAAGAGCGGCTCACAATTTAGACGCTAGGTTCTGAATTCTGGTCATGAGTTAGTGACTTTGGCGGGGGTCTTTAACCCGTACCAGAGTCACGAAGTCATGACCGAAATTTCCTGTGAAACGATAGAGTAAGACTATGGCTGATTCCCTCTTTGATCTTGAGCTGCCCGATGACGGGGACCGCGTGAGCTTGATTGGTGCCTCCGCTGAGGAGCCCTCCTCGCGTGCTTCTGCGCCGTACGCGCACTCTTCCCGTTCGGCGTCTCGTGCGCCGTTGGCGGTGCGTATGCGTCCGCGCACGATTGATGAGGTTCTCGGCCAGGATCATCTGCTGACTCCGGGTGCGCCTTTGCGCGTGTTGGCGGGGGAGAACGCCGGACCGGCTGGCCCGTCTTCGGTGATTTTGTACGGTCCTCCGGGTACGGGTAAGACCACTCTGGCGCATGTGATTGCGCGCGCGCCGGGCCGTAAGTTCGTGGAGCTTTCGGCAATTACCGCGGGCGTGAAGGATGTTCGCGCGGTCATGGATCAGGCGCTGCTCGACCGCGACATGTACGGCACGACCACCGTGCTCTTCCTCGATGAGATTCACCGTTTCACGAAGGCTCAGCAGGATGCGCTCCTGCCCGGCGTGGAGAACCGCTGGGTGATTCTGGTGGCGGCTACGACGGAGAACCCGTCGTTCAGCATTATTTCGCCGCTGCTCTCGCGCTCGCTCCTGTTGCGGGTTCATTCGCTGGAGCAGTCCGATATTGAGCATCTGATTGACCGCGCGCTGGCTGACCCGCGCGGTTTTGGTGGCGCGGCGGTCATTGATGAGGATGCGCGCGCCCACCTCGCCGCGGTTTCGGGAGGGGACGCTCGCCGCTCCCTGACGTCCTTGGAGGCGGCGGCTGCGATTGCGTTTAGCGAGGCCGAACAGGCTTCGGCAGAATCTGCCCGCTCCGCCGAGGGTTCAGAAGACCCGGAGGGGGAGAAGGACCCGGAACCTGCCGCGCCCGTGCGCATCACCCTGGCGCACGCTACGGAGGCTGTGGACCGCGCCGCGATCCGCTACGACCGGTCGGGCGATCAGCATTATGACGTGGTGAGCGCGTTCATTAAGTCCATGCGCGGCTCTGACGCGGACGCCGCGGTGCACTACCTGGCGCGCATGTTGGAGGGTGGCGAGGATCCTCGTTTTGTGGCTCGTCGCATCATGATTTTGGCGAGTGAGGATATTGGTTTGGCTGATCCGCAGGCGCTGCAGGTGGCGACGACTGCGGCGCAGTCGGTGGCGCTGGTGGGCATGCCGGAGGCGCGCATTATCCTCTCGCAGGCGGTGATTTATTGTGCGCTCGCGCCGAAGTCGAACGCCGCGTATAACGCAATTAACCGTGCGATTGCGGATGTGCGTGCGGGTGCTGCCGGTCAGGTTCCGGTGCATTTGCGTGACGGCCATTATGCGGGGGCTAAGCAGTTTGGTCACGGTGAGGGGTACATTTATGCCCATGACGCGCCGGGTCATGTGGCGGCGCAGCAGTACCTGCCGGATACCCTGCGCGGCACGGTCTACTACGAGCCGACGCAGCATGGTTTTGAGCGCACGTTGACGGAGCGGCGTGAGCGTATCCGTAGGATTCTTGACGGCGGCAATTAGCCGCGCGGATTTATTACGCAAGCCACCCGCACCAAACAGTAGGCAAACAGAAAGCGGTGCGTAGTACCTCGGTAGTACTGCGCACCGCGTCAGAGTTTTGAGTTGTGATAGACGTCTTGGCTGTCGGCCTTCCCGGAAGGGCGGACGCCAAGCTTGTTATGGTTTCTAGTCTAGGCGATATGGGGGCGCGGTTCAAGCTATTTCCCATAAAGACACAGGTTAAAAATAACGAAATGATTACAATCCAACATCTTAGCGCCGCAATTTTCTGGGGAAGTCGCGCCTAAAGAGTCCTGACGGGCATAAATAATTCCTGTGGGGGTCGTGTGGGTATGCATCAAAAACCCACATGCACAGTGATTTGAACCAAAGATTTCCCAAAAGGCTGGTAAAGCCCGGGTGCATCCGGTAAGCTTGACGGGTCTGGCAATTACTATGCCCGCATCCGTGCGGGTGTCAGTAATGTAGCTGCGGGGTACTCTGCCCCGAGCTCTCCGCCCCACCGCCGTACAGCAACGACCGAGTCGGTCGCGTACGGATCCCGGCGGGGTCAACCGAGGAGGCCAGTATTCAACAGACCGAGGCCCCACCCGTGAGGGTGCAGGAGCCTCACATATGAAAGGTAGATTGTGGCTAAGCACAACCGCACCCGCCGTACCGTGCGTCAGTCCCGTGCCCTGGGCATTGCACTGACCCCGAAGGCAGAAAAGTACCTCGAGCGTCGTCCTTACGGCCCCGGCCAGCACGGCCGTGCCCGCAAGAAGGCTGACTCCAACTACGCTACCCAGCTGAAGGAAAAGCAGCGTCTGCGCGCTCAGTACAACATCCGCGAGGCACAGATGCGCCGCGCATACCTCGAGGCAAAGCGTACCGAGGGCCAGACCGGTAAGAACATGGTCGAGCTGCTCGAGACCCGCCTCGACGCTCTGGTTCTGCGTGCAGGCTTCGCCCGCACCATTGCACAGGCACGTCAGATGGTTGTTCACCGTCACATCATGGTTGACGGCGTTCGCGTGGACCGCCCCTCGTTCCACGTCAAGCCCGGCCAGCTGATCCACGTTCACCCCAAGGCTGAGAAGACCACTCCCTTCCAGGCTGCGGCTGCAGGTGAGAACCAGGCAGTTCTGCCCGAGGTTCCCGCATACCTGAACGTTGAGATCGAGAAGCTGCACGCAAAGCTTGAGCGCAAGCCCAAGCGCGAAGAGATCCCCGTGATCTGCGACGAGCAGCTGGTCGTTGAGTACTACTCGCGTCTGGCATAATCTCGATTTTTCGAGAAGCAACCCGTCCTGCACCGTTCGGTGGGGGCGGGTTGTTCCCGTTTAACGCGCGGGTTTTTGGGGTATATACACCAGAGGGCGGTGGTGCCGCTGAACCTGTGAATCTTCCGTCGCTGGGAGTTTCATGAGAGTTTAGGGGGCGTTTGAAGGATTTTTCGACTAAAATAGGGGATTGAACTGTGTATACGGTCCTGAACTGTACGCACAATCCGGCTGCGTGCCACGGTGGCACGCGGTCCTGTACGACTATTGATAAGCATCATGCATTGAGCGGAATGGGGTTATAGATGACTGGCGGAGATATTGCGGGCCTGATTTCAGCAGGAGTTTTTGCGATTCTGGTGGCCCTTCTTGCGCTACCCATTATTCGCCTGACTAAGGTGTTTGATGAGCTTATCGTGACGATTCGTTCGCTGAACCAGAGCACCGGCCCTCTCATTGAAGAGGTGACCCGCACTGTGGTGACCACCAATGAGCAGCTGGAGAAGGTTGACGACATCACCTCGAACGTTTCGGATGCGTCCGCGAACGTTTCTGCGCTGTCCTCGCTGGTCACTTCGACTGTGGGTCAGCCGCTGATTAAGGTTGCATCCTTCTCGTACGGTGTGCGTCAGGCGTTCCGAGGCGGCAAGTCCGGCGATGCGCACGGCACCGGCAATGCTGGCAACACCGCTGGTGGCCAGTACGGTTCGGCACAGTCCTCTTACTCTGCAGGTGGTGAGAACTAATGGGTCTGCTTCGTTCAGCTCTTCTGCTTGGCGCCGGTGCGGCGGTTGGTTACTTCGCTTCCAGGCGTGCCGCCTCCGAACCTGCTCAGCGTACCCCCGGCAGCGCCCTGCTCATGCGTGAGCACGGTGAGCTTGCCCTCAACCCGGAGTCTCAGATGGGAAAGTTCTTCGATTCGCCGATTGGCAAGCCCCTGCAGCCGTATGCGTTGCGTGCTGTTGAGTTCGCCGCCCGCGTGCGTGAGGGCATGCAGGAGAAGGAGATGGAGCTCAACGCTAAGGTGGAGCGCCAGAAGCAGGATTTGCGTCCTGGCTCCCTGGATACGTGGGACCGCCAGATGAGCGCCGCTGAGATTGAGTCCACGAACCGTCGGCTGGCTGAGCGTGAACTCATTGAGGTGGAGGCTGAGATTGCCTCGCTGGAAGAGGCTCAGAAGCGAGCGCGTGAGCAGCGTATTGCGCGTGACCGTCAGCTCGGTGACGGCTTCTTCAACTAGGTTTTAAGGTGGTGTCTTCGCCCGTAAACCACGGTACGAGACTGGCTCGATTAGCCATTTTGCTCTCGGGCAGGCACCATAGGTCAGTAGACTAATTTAGAATTTCGCACAGATTACTCTAAGGAACGAGATGCTCTCACAGGAGATTTCTAAGCGCTGGATCGATTTCTTCGCTTCCCGCGGCCATACTGTGGTGCCTTCGGCATCGCTGATTTCGAACGAGCCCGGCGCCATGTTCACCATCGCCGGTATGGTTCCGTTCATTCCCTACTTCCTGGGCCGTGAGACCCCTCCGTTCTCCCGCGCGACCAGCGTGCAGAAGTGCATCCGCACCCTGGATATTGAAGAGGTCGGTAAGACCGCACGTCACGGTACCTTCTTCCAGATGGCTGGTAACTTCTCCTTCGGTGATTACTTCAAGGAGAAGGCTATTCCCTTCGCTTACGAGCTGCTGACTACCCCTCAGGATCAGGGTGGCTTTGGCCTGGATCCCGAGCGTCTGTGGGTCACCATCTACGAGGGTGACGAAGAGGCGTTCGAGATTTGGACTAAGACCGTTGGTTTCCCCGCTGAGCGTATTCAGCGTATGGGTATGAAGGAAAACTACTGGTCCACCGGTCAGCCCGGCCCTGCAGGCCCCGACTCGGAGATCTTCTACGACCGTGGCCCCGCCTACGGTAAGGAAGGCGGCCCGGCGGCTGACGACGACCGTTACATTGAGATTTGGAACCTCGTGTTCATGCAGTACCAGCGTGGCGAGGGCATTGGTAAGGACGACTTCGAGATTCTGGGCGATCTGCCGAAGAAGAACATCGATACCGGCCTGGGCGTTGAGCGCCTGGCAATGCTGCTGCAGGGTGTTGAGAACTTCTACGAGACCGACCAGGTCCGCCCCGTTCTGGACGCTGCTTCTAAGCTGTCCGGTAAGAAGTACCACGGCTCTGAGTCCCCCGAGGACGAGGGCTACGAGGACGACGTGCGTATGCGCGTGGTGGCTGACCACATCCGCTCCTCGCTGATGTTGATTGCTGATGGCGTGACCCCCTCCAACGAGGGCCGCGGCTACATTCTGCGCCGTCTGATGCGCCGCGCTATTCGTGCGATGCGTCTGCTGGGCGTTACTGAGCCCTGCCTGCCCGTGCTGTTCCCGGCTTCTTGCGAGGCTATGAAGGGTGCTTTCCCGTACGTGGGTGACGACTTCGAGCGTATTTCCCGCATTGCGTACGCTGAGGAGAAGGCGTTCCTGCACACCATTGAGACCGGTACTGAGCGCCTGGAAGAGGCTGTTGCTGCCGCTAAGAAGGACGGCTCCAACTCTGTTTCCGGTGCTGAGGCGTTTGCTCTGCACGACACCTACGGCTTCCCGATTGACCTGACCCTGGAGATGGCCGCTGAGGCTGGCGTGAAGGTTGACGAGAAGGCTTTCCGTGAGCTGATGGCTGAACAGCGTCACCGTGCGCAGGCTGACGCTAAGGCAAAGAAGGGCGCGTTCGCTGATCTGTCCGAGCTGCGTAAGCTCGTGGACGAGCGCGGCTCTATCTTCACCGGTTACACCGAGCTGCGTACTGAGACTAAGCTGCGCGCGATCCTGGTGGACGGCGTGTCTGTTCCCGCCGCTAAGGCTGGCGACAAGATTGAGGTTGTTCTGGATGAGACTCCGTTCTACGCGGAGGCTGGTGGCCAGGCAGCTGACACCGGTGTTATTACCGGCAACGGCTTCATCATTGACGTTCAGGACGTTCAGCAGCCCGTGAAGGGTCTGAGCGTTCACCGCGCCGTTGTGCGTGAGGGCGAGGTTCACGTCGGCGCCGATGTTGTGGCACAGGTTGATGTTCAGCGCCGCCGCGACGGTGAGAAGGCACACTCCGGTACCCACATCATTCACGCTGCCCTGCACCAGGTGCTCGGCAACGAGGCTACTCAGCGTGGCTCCTTCAACAAGGAAGGCTACCTGCGCTTCGACTTCGCGTGGGGCGAGGGCCTGTCCGAGTCCGCTAAGCGTGAGGTTGAAGAGGTTGCTAACCTCGCGATCCGCGATAACCACGAGGTGATTACTCGTGAGATGCCGCTGGCTGAGGCTAAGGCTCTGGGTGCTATGAGCCTCTTCGGAGAGAAGTACGGCGACGTGGTGCGTGTTGTTGAAATCGGCGGCGAGTTCTCCCGCGAGCTGTGCGGTGGTACCCACGTTGGTTCGTCCGCTGAGATTGGTTCTCTGACCCTGCTGACTGAGAGCTCTGTTGGTTCCGGTAACCGCCGTGTTGAGGCTCTGGTGGGTCTGGATTCCTTCAACCACCTGGCTGCTGAGCGTACCCTGGTGAACCAGCTGACCGGCCTGATGAAGGTTCAGTCCTCCGCTGACCTGCCGGAGAAGATTAACCAGACCCTGGCTAAGCTGAAGGCTGCTGAGAAGGAACTGGCTCAGCTGCGCCGCGAGAAACTGCAGGCTGAGGCTGGCAAGCTGCTGGAGAACGCACAGACCATCGGTTCTGTTCGCGTTCTGGCACATGACGCTGGCGAGCTGGACGCTAACGGTGTTCGTGAGCTGGCTCTGGATCTGCGTTCGCGCTTCGGTTCCGAGGCTGCGGTTGTTGCTGTGGTGGGTGTGGCTAATGGCCGCCCCGTCATCCTGGTGGCAACCAACGAGGGTGCTCGTGAAGCTGGCGTGAAGGCTGGCGCTCTGGTCCGCGTCGCTGCCGGTGTTCTCGGCGGCGGTGGCGGTGGTAAGGACGACGTCGCTCAGGGTGGTGGCCAGGATGCATCCAAGATTGGTGCTGCTCTGGACGCTGTCCGCGACGCTATCGCACAGGCTCAGGCCTAAATATGGCAGAATTCCAGCGCGGAGTGCGGATGGGTGTCGATGTGGGTAACGCTCGCGTCGGCACCGCTCTCAGCGACCCCGACGGTATCCTCGCCACCCCGCTCAAGACGCTGCGCCGCGACGCGAAGAAGAACTCTGACCGCCGTGTTTTGCGCAAGCTGATTGAGGTGAACGAGGTGGTGGAGGTTTTCGTCGGGCTTCCGAAGACCATGCGTGGTGGGGATTCTCCCTCCACGGAAATGGCTCGGGAGTACGCGCAGGCTCTGCGCTCCGAGCTGGATGCCGAAGAGAAAACACACATTAACATTTGGCTGGTGGATGAGCGACTCACCACCGTGAGCGCTCACCGTGCACTGCACGAGGCTGGGGTTTCCAGCCGAGATTTCAAGACTATGGTTGACCAGGTGGCGGCTGTGAACATTTTGCAGTACAGCCTGGATGCCCTCAAGGCGGGGCAGTCCGTAGCCGGGTACAAGGTGAGCGATCCGGCCCACGAAGAAAACCGACCGTCCGAGTCAGAAGGGACCACGGTCGGTGCCGTCAACGAAACGGAGAACCTTCAGTGACCGAACAGAATAAACAGCCCGAAGAGAGCGGGCTTGACCTCTTTAGGCCGACGGCTGAGGACGAACGTAAGGGCATTACCGGCATCACGATGGAACAGGAAATCGTGTCGGTGGCTACGTTGCGTGCGCGTAAGCGCCGCCGCCGCGCCGTCATGCTGAGCGCAATTTCCTTGTTTGTCGTGGCTCTGGTCATCATTTCTGGTGCCCTGATTACTCGCTACGACCCGTTCAAGACTCGCGACTACTCGGGTGGCGGTAACGGTACGACCGTGACGTTCACGATTCGTTCTGGCCAGTCCACCGCGCAGGTGGCTGAGGAGCTGGAGGCGGCGGGCATCATTGCTGATGCTGATAAGTTCGTTGAGGTGTACACCAAGGAGAGCAAGGGCAAGTACCTGCAGCCTGGCACCTATGAACTGCAGCAGCACATGAGCAGCTCGAGCGCGATTACGACCATTATCGAGGCGAACAGCAACGTACTGTACCTGGCGATTCCGCAGGGTAAGCGCGTGAGCGAGACCATCGATCTGATTGTTTCTGGCTCCGATGGTGCGTTCACCCGCAAGCAGGTTGAGGACGCAGTCAGCAACTACACCCAGTACGGTGTGCCGAGCAACTTCCCCTCGATTGAGGGTTGGCTGCACCCGGGCGAGTACCGTTTCCCGAAGGGCACCGACATCAAGAAGGTCATTCAGACCATGGTTGATAAGACCAAGTCTGACCTGAAGGAAGCCGGCGTGAGCGGCGATCAGAAGATCTTTGAGGTTCTGACTGTTGCGTCCATCGTGGAGCTTGAGGCTCAGCCGAAGGACTATGTGGCAGTTGCAGGCATCATTGAGAACCGTCTGAACAACCCCGATGGTGAAACCTCCGGTCTGATTCAGTCGGATGCGACCGTGACTTACGGTCTGGGTGTCCGCTCGTACCACCTGACGGAAGAGCAGAAGGCCGATAAGAGCAATAAGTACAACACTTATGCGAATAAGGGTCTTCCGAAGGGTCCGATTGGTTCCCCGCAGCTGGCTTCGATTAAGGCTGCTGCGGCTCCCGAGAAGAACCCGTACTACTACTGGGTGACTGTGGACCTGGACTCTGGTGAGACTAAGTACTCCCGTACTTATGCTGAGCACCAGCGTTATGTTGAAGAGTACAACCAGTGGTGTTCTAATCACCCGAACCGTTGTAGCTAAGTTGCTGCTGATTGGTTCAGCCGGTAGCTACGATCGATAGTTTTGGACTGAATGTTTCTTGCTGAGGCGGGTACCGCCTCCACGAGAGTGGGGGAGGTGCCCGCCTTTGCTGTCCCGAATGCCGGGGGTACTCGGTTGTACTCGGTTATTTGGCTATACCCGAATAGTGGTTTGTCCCTTAAAATGGGTAGAGTGCGCCTGCGAACGCGGGTTCGTGGCGTGCGTGTCTGCAGGTCCCGGCGTTGAGAGCGAGAGAGTATCGATGAAGACTGAACCGTACCGTGAAGCGCCGTATCTTCGCCGTGCCTACGTGCTGGGGCACCCGATTAAGCATTCCCTGTCACCGGCGCTGCATCGTGCGGCGTACGACTTTTTGGGCGAGGCGAATCTTGAATATGATCGCCGCGATACTCTACCCGATGATTTGCCGGCGATAATGCACGGTGTGCGCCACCCGGACGGTACGGAGGACGCCCCGTATATTGCGGGTCTGTCGGTGACGATGCCGTTGAAGACCGCGGTCATTCAGTATTGCGATGAGCTGAGTGAGACTGCCCGCGTGACCGGTGCGGTGAACACGGTGTATCCGCGTGGTGAGAAGGTTCTGGGCGATAACACGGACGTGATCGGTATTGTGAACGCGCTACGTCACGCCGGTTTGGAGCCGCAGCCACTCAAGGATTCTGCCGCGATTGTGGGTGGGGGAGCGACCGCTATTTCCGCCCTGACCGCACTGCATCAGCTGGGGTATTCCCGTGTGAGTGTGTACGCCCGTTCGCTGCATAAGCTCGGTAGCGTGCAGGAGGCGGCGGACCGCCTGGGCGTTCAGCTGGAGCAGGTTTCCCTTGCCGAGTTGCCGCAGAATCTTGCTGAGCGCGGTCATCACCCGGTGGTGTCTACTCTTCCTGCCCATGCGGCGGATGAGTGGGCGAGCCAGCTGAGCGGGCTGAAGGGCGCCTCCGCGACGCACCGGCCGGTACTGCTCGATGTTGCGTATAACCCGTGGCCTTCGGTGCTGGCGAGCGCCTGGGAGGCTAACGGCGGCACGGTGGTTTCTGGCCTGGAGATGCTGCTGTATCAGGCGGTGGAGCAGGTGCTGCTGTTTACTGACCGCACCCTGTCTGAGGGTGAACTGCTGGGCTTGGTGAATGCGATGTGTGCGGCGGTTGATCTTGCGCCTCGTGCTTCCGTTTCGTGAAAAAAGCGTGCTTTCACTCGCTCAGTAAACAGGCATTTTATACACTATTTATACACGTGAAGAATTATTATTCCTTCCTCCTGCGCTGCGGTGCGGGTGCGATGAAAAGAGGTTAACCTATGGCCCTGCGTTGGCTCACTGCCGGAGAATCCCACGGCGAGGCGCTCGTCGGCATTATTGAGGGCGTACCCGCCGGTGTGGAACTCACCAGCGACATGGTGCGTGACGCCCTGGCTCGCCGCCGCCTCGGCTATGGTCGCGGTGCCCGCATGAAGTTCGAGGAGGACCGCGTGCGCATCCTGGGCGGTGTGCGTCACGGCCTGACTCAGGGCGGCCCGGTCGCGATTGAGATTGCGAACACCGAGTGGCCCAAGTGGACTGACGTGATGAGCTCCGATCCGGTGGATCCGAAGCTGATTGAGGGTCGTGCGCGTAACGCCGCGCTGACTCGTCCGCGCCCCGGCCACGCCGATTTTGCGGGTATGCAGAAGTACAACTTCTCTGAGGCTCGCCCGGTGCTGGAGCGTGCCTCCGCTCGTGAGACTGCGACTCGCGTGGCTCTTGGCGTGGTTGCTGCACAGATTTTGAAGGCTCTGGGTGTTGAGCTGGTTTCTCACACCGTGGCTGTGGGTGGCGTGCACGCTCCCGAGGGTGCCCCGGTGCCTTCGCCCCGCAACGTTGACCAGCTGGACGCTGACCCGCTGCGCTGCTTCGATAAGGCAACCTCCGACGCGATGGTTCAGCGCGTGGACGAGGCACACAAGGACGGCGAGACTCTCGGCGGTGTGGTTGAGGTGCTCGCGTACGGTATGCCTCCCGGACTGGGTTCGTACGTGCACTGGGACCGCCGCCTGGACGCGCGCCTTGCCGCAGCCCTGATGGGTATTCAGGCTATTAAGGGCGTTGAGGTTGGCGACGGTTTCGCGACCGCTGACCGCCCGGGCACTGCCGCTCACGACGAGATTTCCATTGGTGAGCACGGCGTTACCCGCGATACCAACCGTGCTGGTGGTATTGAGGGCGGCATGAGCATTGGTGACCTGCTGCGTGTGCGCGCGGCAATGAAGCCCATTGCGACCGTGCCGAAGGCTCTGAAGACCATTGACACTTCCACCGGTGAAGAGGCTCGCGCCCACCACCAGCGTTCGGATGTGTGTGCTGTTCCCGCCGCCGGCGTGGTGGCGGAGGCTATGGTCGCCCTGGTGCTCGCTGAGGCGGCACTGGAGAAGTTTGGCGGCGACTCCATCGGTGAGACTCGCCGCAACATGGATTCCTACCTGGACGCTATCCCGGCGTCTCTGGCGTGGGAGTCTAACGTGGCTGGTTGGGACGCGTAGTGCCCCTTCCGGCAGAGTCTGAGGGCCGCGGCACTAAGGGTCGCGGTTCCGGGGAAGTTTCTGTGGAGCAGGGTGCTCGCCCGGTCGCTTCGAGCCCCCTTGCGCGTATTGCTGCGGCAACGCAGCGTGCGCGAGGGGGCGCTTCGCCGCGCCCGGAACCCGGTGCAGAATCCGGTGTATCTGAACCCGGTGTATCTGCTACGGCTGAGCAGGCTGTTGAGGCTGCGGGCGCTGAGACTCTTGAGGCAGCAGGCGCTGGGGCTCGTGAAGCTGTTGCTCGTGAGGTTGCCGCGTCGGTTTCTTCTGCCCGCCCGGCCTCTCGCGTGCCCACCCCGGCTGACCTGATGCGTTCTGGCACCCGCCCCCTGCCCGCCGCTGCGGCGAGCACGCAGGGTGTGCGCCTGTACGCCTCCTCAGTGTCTGAAGACGCCGACCCGGCGCTCGGCCTGGACGAGGACCTGCGCCTGAAGCTACTTAGCGCCCTGCAGGGCATGGGCACCGCGGCAGAGGAACCCGGCAAGGATCCCGCGGAACCCGGCAAGGATCCCGCGAAGGCGGAAGCACCCAAGCCGACTGCGCCTAAGTCGGCACCTCCCAAGCCTGCTGCACCCAAGCCTGCTGCACCCAAGCCTGCCGCGCCCAAGCCAGCGCCTCCCAAACCGGCACCTCCGAAGCAGGCTCAGCCTGTAGAGGCGGCGGGGGAGAACGCTACCGTTCCTGCTCCCGTAGCCCCCGTACCCGCAACTCCCGTAGCCGTGCCTGTGGCTGAACCCGCCAAGCCGGTGTGTCCGACCCCGGCGCTGTTCGGTAAGGTTCAGGTTGCCGCACCCGCAGTGCCCGCCGCGGAAGAAGAGAGCCAGGCAGGGGAGAAGCCCCTCGAAGCTTACGCGCCGGAAGAAACGCCCGCATCGGAAGAACCCGTCGCGCTGGAGAAAATCCCCGCAGAAACCTCCGCGGAAATCCCCGCAGAAGCGCTCGCAGAAGACGAGTCCGCCGGCGGCGCTCGCATCCACCCGCAGCAGGTGCGTGAAATGCACGAGAACTTCGCGGAACGCTCCCGCCCCATCGTGCTCATCGGCCCCATGGCGGCAGGTAAGACCTACATTGGTACGCACCTGGCGCGTTTCTACGGCTACGAGTTCCTCGACGCCGACCAGCTCATCGTGGAACGCTACGGCGAAGTCTCCGAGATCTTCGAGATTTTTGGTGAGGCGCACTTCCGCGAGCTCGAACGCAAAACCATCGAAGAGGTCCTCACCTCGCCTGTGTACCGCAACACGGTGTTCTCCCTGGGCGGTGGCGCACCCATGACCGACTCGGTTGCGGAGCTGCTCAAGGACGAATGCGTGGTGTACATCCTCGTTGATGCTGACACCGTCACCCCACGCATTACCGGCAACAAGACCCGCCCGCTGCTGCAGCCGAACCCGGTTGAGCGGTGGACCGAAATTTTTGAGCGCCGCCGCAGCCGATACGAAGAGCTGGCGCACTTCACCCTGGACGCACGAGGCGGCCGCCCCATCACCGAGATGACCGCCGAAATCCAGGCGTACGTGACCGCAACCCGTGCCTCCCGCGCGCAGCGCCCCCAAGCATAACCCCTCACCTGTGAAAGGACACATGATGAGCACTCAGCCCACCCCCACTTTCGGTGCCTCCGGCGCGGAAGATATCACCCGCATCCCGGTGACCGGCAGCTCCCCGCGTGAGAACTATGAGGTTCTCATCGGCCACAACCTGCTCGGTAAAATCCCCGAAATTCTGGGCAACCGCACCAAGAAGGTGCTCGTGATTCACCCGCGTGCCCTGCGTTCCACCGGTGAACTGGTCATGGAAGACCTGCGTGCCATGGGCTACGAATCGTTCAGCGCCGAAATCCCGGACGCTGAGGAGGCGAAGCACTACCAGGTGGCGGCGTTCTGCTGGCAGGTGCTCGGTCAGAACGACTTCACCCGCACCGACGCGATCATCTCTGTGGGTGGCGGCGCTATTACCGACGTTGCCGGCTTCGTGGCGGCAACCTGGCTGCGCGGCGTGCGCGTCATCCACATTCCGACCACCCTGCTCGGCATGGTGGACGCGGCTGTGGGCGGTAAGACCGGCATCAACACCGCCGAGGGTAAGAACCTGGTCGGCGCGTTCTGGCCGCCCGCAGCGGTACTCTGCGAGATCGGCACCCTGCGCACCCTGCCCGAGCATGAGCTGCTGACCGGCATGGGTGAGGTCGTCAAGTGCGGCTTCATCGCAGACCCCGAAATCCTCGACCTGATCGAGGCGAACCCGAACGCCGTACGCGACTCGCAGTCCGCCGTGATGCGTGAACTCATCGAGCGTAGCGTGCGCGTGAAGGCTGAGGTCGTCTCCGAGGACCTGCGCGAATCCGGCCGCCGCGAAATCCTGAACTATGGCCACACCCTCGCCCACGCCATCGAGCGCAACGAACGCTACCAGTGGCGTCACGGCGCGGCAGTGTCCGTCGGCATGGTCTACGCCGCCGAACTGGCGCTGGCAACCGGTCACGCCGACGAAGAGCTCGTGGCACGCACCCGCCGCATTCTCGAATCCCTGGGCCTGCCCACCTCCTACAAGGCAGACGCATGGCCCCAGCTGCTCGAAGCAATGCGCCGCGACAAGAAGGCACGCGGCAACCTGCTGCGCTTCATCATTCTTGACGGTTTGGCTCGCCCGCGCGTCTACGAGGTGCCGGACGATTCGATTCTGTACATGACCTACCAGGAGATTACCGAGTAGGTGATGAGTCCCGTACATTCACCGGATGCACACGGCACATGCCCGCCGCATATGGCAGTCAGTACGCGCCAGCCGGGCGGGGTGCCGCAGAAACTGTGGCGCCCCTGCTAGGCAAATTCGTGCGCATCCTGTAGAATGTACGGGACATATTTTTGCTCATTGAAAACTTAGCGCCGCGCCGGGTACCACTACGGCGTGAGCGTCGATGACACGAAGGAGAGCCCCATGGCATCCACCACCGATATTAAGAACGGCGCCGTCCTGAAGATTGACGGCAACCTCTGGTCCGTCGTAGAGTTCCAGCACGTGAAGCCGGGTATGGGTGGGGCGTTCGTTCGCACCAAGCTACGTAACGTTACCTCCGGTAAGGTCGTCGACCGTACCTTCAACGCTGGCGCTAAGATTGAGACCGCAACCGTTGACCGCTCCGACTACCAGTACCTGTACCAGGACGGCGACGACTACGTCTTCATGGACATGAAGACCTACGACCAGATCAACGTTCCCGCAACCGTTGTCGGCGACGCAGCAAACTACATGCTCGAGTCCCAGACCGCAACCATCGCAATGCACGAGGGCAACCCCCTGTACATCGAGCTGCCCGCATCCGTGGTCCTCGAAATCACCTACACCGAGCCCGGCCTGCAGGGTGACCGCTCCACCGGCGGCACCAAGCCCGCAACCGTTGAGACCGGCTACGAGATCCAGGTTCCCCTGTTCCTGGAGACCGGCACCAAGGTCAAGGTTGACACCCGCACCGGTGAGTACCTCGGTCGCGTGAACGACTAATGAATTCGCGTACGAAAGCCCGATTGCGCGCCCTCGAAGTGCTCTTCGAGGCGGATCAGCGCAACGAAGATTATATTGAGGTACTCCGCCGCCGCCGACTGTACACGGTAGCGCAGATCTCTGCTTACTCTGAGGAAATCATTCGTGGCGTCCGCGACCACGACGAAGAAATCCGCGAGTTTGTGGAGACTTACGCCCGTGACTGGTCCTTCGAGCGTATGCCCGCCGTGGACCGTGCCGTGTTGCGTATTGGCACTTGGGAGCTTCTGTACAATGACGAAGTTCCGGATGCTGTCGCAATTTCTGAGGCTGTCGGTCTGGCGCGTGTGCTGTCCACGAATGACTCTCCGAAGTTCGTGAACGGTCTGCTGGATAAGCTCCGTCAGGTGAAGCCGACCCTGCTCGCGTAAGACGTCCCGCCACGGCCTACCCGTCAGCCTATGGCTGGTTGGTTTGCCGCTGTTGAGGATGCACCCGCAGGGGAGCGTACGTGAAACCCCCGCCGTACTGTAGTTCGCTACAGGACGGCGGGGGTTTTCTGTGTCTACGCTTCTTCGGTTGGTGCGGTTCTGCGTGGGGTTCCGGATTGGGTGCAGATGCGCTCGCAGGGTTTGTTAGCAACAGTTGAGGTTTCATCAGAGCCCGTGGTAACAGACGAGGCTTCACCGGACAACGCGGGCGGGGGAGTGCCCCCTCTGCGGCGCTGAGCGCCTTGAGGACGGAGCCCCCGCCCCGCGTGCCCGGTATGCGCCTCGTGCAGTATCAGCTACTTGCTTTGAGCGGATGCGGTCGCCTCGCTGGTAGCGTCTGCTTCGTCTCCGCAACCGTTATGAAGGGTCTCAGACTTGATAACAACAAACGCATTATCTTCAGAACGGCGAACAACAAAGACCCGTCGCGTTAGCTGCGGGTCCTTAAATTTCTTACCCTCAGCAGAGCGAACGTTGCTCCAGTCTTCACAGAACGTGATGGTTGCGCCGGTGTTGTATGAGACAGAACCATCGTCGTTCATGGTTCCATAGGTGACTGGATCGATGTTATTGAAGGCAATTTCGCCCTTGATAGGACCGTGGTTTTCTTCTGTGAACTTTTGAATATTCTCCACTTCCTCCTTTGTGTCTTCCAGGAAGTTTTTATGCACGTATCGGAGCAGCTCTTCATCGCTCGTGTGCTCCAGGTTCCCATGCATCCATGCATTCCAAATGAGTCGGTACTGTTCCAACGCATCGTATGCAGCCTTGAGGGTCGCATCTGCTGCTTCCTTCGACGGGTTATCCAAGTCAACGTTCGCACGAATCAGCACGGGCTCATAACCCGTCGGAGTGGGTGAAGGAGTAGCAGTGGGAGTTGCGGAAGCTTCAGCGGTCGCGGAAGTGGAAGCACTCGATTCTGCATTGACCTGCGCGCCGCCGGAACATGCGGACAGGGTGAGTATCATTGCCGCAGAAAGCGCGGCAATAGAACTACGGTTAAACATCATTGTTGGTTCTTTTCTGGTGTGTGGTTGTGTAAACCGCAGAATTATCCACGCAACAACGTGTGGAATTCAGCGGAATGTTATCGGTTGATGCCATTACCCTAACATAAATCCGTAGAGCACACACCCCGGCGTATTGTTTGTCCATTTTGGTAATGTTCCAATCATGCTGGTGCAGACAAGGATGTATCTGAGATATGTATAGAAGCGTATATCGGGCACGCGAGGCAGGGGCATTCCTTCTTTTGCCTACTAGGATTCCAATAACCTGGACACCTTTGAGAGGGGATACCTCCGCTTTTGTGCACCCAGCTGCCTGGAGAGGGTTGTACATAAACCCTAAATATTAGTAAATATATTCGTACATATAGCAATAATGTTCTATAATTGGTGTAGGTTTATTCTAAACTTTTGAGAGGCGAGCGCGATGGATTCATCAAGCAACAACCCCTTGAATAGTGCCGTGTGTGATTCGAAGCCGATGAGCAAAACCGCTTCTTCGGCTGCTGTGCGCGCTCGGTCGTCTTCTAAGAAAAGCCGTGCTGGCTTTGTGCGGCATAAACCCGCTGAAGGCGCAGACGGTGGTTGTTTTTATTCATATGACTTTCCTGTGAGTAAGAAAAATGAGGAGAGGCCTGTAGGTTTTGCTACTGTCCTGGAAGATATCCGTGACATTGAGCAGATGCAAGATGCCTCTAACAGGCGCTTTAGTATGATTGTGTCGCTTCGTGCTTCGGATGGAACCTCTCGTCAGAAGCGTATTAGCGGCATGAAAGGCTTCAAGGCTTCGGAAGTCCTCACCGAAATAGAAAACCGGTATAAGGGTGATTTAGAAGCTTGGATACATGGCTATCTGCAATTTACGTATGAGGGTATCGTTGGGAATATCGTGGGTATTCAAATGTGTACCTTTATTCCCGCCGATTCTTCGAAAGCGCGACTACCTCAAGCCACGAGTTCGCGACGAGGACTCTGGGGTCAGCTCCGTAAACCGCGGTCCTAAGTTCTGATGCTATAGGCTCACTAGTCACATTATTTAGACCTTATTGTTTTAGAATGACCCTCAAAACGTATAAGTGAACCCCTGCTGACTGTAATGATTTACAGGTCAGCAGGGGCTTTTCTATGTATCTGGGGAGAGCCCCACCGTACACTATGAACTGCGCCCCGAAACTTGGACGCGTTTAATAATAGCCGCTACGCGGCCTCCT
>ERZ772770.112-NODE-112-length-18072-cov-3.15896_pt1 | contig 18072 bp, 17 predicted proteins | sample MGYA00511361_ERZ772770 | MGnify/ENA primary metagenome ERZ772770 (study PRJEB29015, sample SAMEA2738026) | human oral metagenome | biome: human oral; feature: human-associated habitat; material: saliva | place: China | collected 2251 ... | reverse complement strand
TGCACCAAAACGACACTCAGATAAAGCTCCCCGGCAGGGATTTATCAGGCGCAATATCAGCAGCGTGGTGGTCATGGTGGTGATCATCGCCGTGGTGGCGCTGATCAAGACCTTTATCGTGCAAAACTTCTCTATCCCCTCAGCCTCCATGGAGCGCACTTTGATGACGGGAGACCGCATCATTGTTAGCGTCTGGGACCGTGAAGATGTAAAGCGCTGGGACGTGGTGGTTTTTGAAGACCCCGACAATTGGCTACCGAAGCTGCAGCGCAGCGGCGTTAAAGGCGCAGCCGTAACCGCCCTGGAATATGTGCACCTGCTGCCAAAAAATTCCGGCAAGCACCTAATTAAGCGCGTTATTGGTGTGCCCGGAGACCACATTGTGGCTGATGGCTCCGGCCCCATGACTATTAACGGGGTCAAGGTTAATGAAACCTACCTGGCTAAAGGCGTGCACTCTTCAGATATGGCTTTTGATATCACCGTGCCGGCCGGTTACGTGTGGGTTATGGGCGATAACCGCAACAACTCTGCCGACTCACGTATGCACCAAAGTGACGCTCACCACGGCCTGGTGCCGATTAAAAACATTGTGGGCAAAACCCGCATGGTGGTTTGGCCGCTAAGCCACTGGAGCTCAGTTGACTCTAAGGGCGTCTTTAACACTGTACCCAGCGCTAAATCCACCCCCACCAGCCTGCCTACCTCCACATTGAACCCGATTTCTACCAACCGCGTCCCTAAAGACCCGGCTCCCTACACTCCCAGCCCCACTGACATTGAGTCAACTGAGCCTGACCAGGGTCACCAAGGCGAGAGCAGTGATGGTAGCCAGGGCAGCGACAGCAGTGGGTCTGACTCCAGTCAGAGCGAAGAAGACAGCGGCCAGTGAGCCAGGTACCTACCCGCGTACTTGAAAAATCCCTGCTAGCCACCTACCCACTGGTGGCCGGCATGGATGAGGTGGGGCGTGGAGCTTTAGCCGGCCCAGCCACTGTGGGGGTAGCCCTGGTTGATAACTCAACCAGCGATGCTTTCCCCAGCGGCCTAAACTGCTTAGCCCCACCCGCCGCCAAAACCTGGTGGAGCCGGTTAAACAGTGGGTGGTTGACAGCCAAGTAGCCCACGCCAGCCCCAGTGAGGTTGACCGTTTTGGGATTGTGGGGGCGCTGCGCCTGGCTGGTTTTCGGGCCCTAGCCCAGCTAGCCAAGCGGGGCCACCGCCCGGATGCCATTATTTTAGATGGTCGCGATAACTGGCTTAGTAGCGCTGACTTATTTCTTTCTTTGGCCGACGCCGAAATGGCAAGTTTCATGGAAATTTCAGGTGAGCTGGCGCCGGTAACAATGCAAGTTAAAGCTGACGCTAACTGTGCGGTGGTGGCTGCGGCGTCGGTGCTAGCCAAGGTGGAGCGTGACAGTTTAATGGCCGCCCTGCCAGACCCCGGCTACGGCTGGGCCTCCAATAAAGGCTACGCGGCACCGGCCCACCGTGAAGCTATCGCCACTTTGGGCGCTAGCGAGCACCATCGCCGTAGCTGGCATCTGCCCGGACTTGACCAATATCGCCAGCGCCTCGCCACGGGCGAAAACTAAGCGAAAACTGTTAATTCAAGGCATTATGTAAAGGTGAGTGCCTACGATATCGAAGCCTACGAAAACGAGCAGCAGTTAGAGCTCTACCACGAATACCGTGACGTGGTGGGCCTGTTTAATTTCGTAGTGGAAACTGAGCGGCGTTTTTATCTGGCTAATTACGCAGATGTCCAGATGCATCAAAGCGCCGCCGGCGACATCTATTTTGAGGTAGTCATGGATGACGTGTGGGTGTGGGATATTTACCGCCCTTCACGTTTTGTTAAGCGGGTGCGGGTAGTTACCTTCAAGGATGTAAACGTTGAAGAGCTAAACAAACCCGAAATTGAAATGCCGCCCAGCCAGGTTTAAACCCCAGCCTTAAACCAGCTAGCTTTAGCCCGCGCCCTTTAAACCCCAGCCTGGCTTTGACAGGGCACGTTAAATCTCAGAGAGGAGAGCAGCGCATGCGCCTGCGTAAGACCCTGCCTGCCGATATTGAACAAATCATTGACTCAGGTGACGTTGAGGCGCTGGCGCGGGCAGTGCAGCGCTGCGAGATTGGGGCCTACCTGCGTAGTAGCGCTTTTGAGCTGCGGCTGATGCACTTTCCGGCCTCTAAGCAGATCACTGATTTTCTGTTAGAGCGCGGTGAAGACATCAACTCACGTGACCACTATGGGCGCACGCCTATCCATTCGCGCGTATGGTATTCGCGCCTTGAGCAGATCCCTTACCTGATTGAACGCGGCGGTGATATCAACGCCCGCAGCAGCTCAGATGATCAAACCCCGCTGTTTGGGGTGGTTGAATACAAGCGAGCTAGCGATGTGGAAAAAATGATTGCCTGGGGAGCCGATCCGCGAGTGGTTGCTGATTCACGGGTGTACGGTAAAGCCACACTCACCGGCTATACGCTGCGCCGTCGCTCATTTGTAGACTCTGTGCGAGCGCTGGAAGTTATGCAGCTGTTGCTTTCTCACGGCGCGCCGGTAGATGAGCGCATATCTGTGGCGCTAGAGGAGATGGACCGGCAGCGCTGCACATTTATCAGCCACGGTCATGACCATATTTCGCCAGCCGAGTTTGCAGCCATCTCAGATGCGTTTGCGCAGCTGTGCGAACTTTTCGGGGTGCAGATGCAGCAAGCTAGGCGGGCCCCTAAGCCGGGCGAGCAGCTAACGCTGGATGCAAACGAGGATGTGTTTGAGCAGTTTGATCAGCTGTGGCAACTGCTGGTGCCCACTAGTGGCCAATGCGAAACGGTTCAAGGTGAAGTTATCCGCATTGCCGGCAAGGTGGGCTACGAAATCTACAACAATGGTGGCGTCAACTGGAGACGCAGCTTCACGGCCCTGCTTAGGCAGTACCTGACCATTGTGGCATCTGGCCAAGCCCTGGCCCCTGCTGATTTAGCCCGCGCCAAGGAGGCGGTTGCCTCCCTAAAGGCACGCAGTATGGATAACGACGACGCCAAAGTGATCACGCAGCTGGCAGTGCGGTGGGTGCAGCTAAACCCGCTCGTAAAAGCCTTAGATCTACCCGACGTGGGGCTCTAAGATGCCGCCAAAGCACTAGGGCCTTAAAGCAGCCAGGCCCTAGGAGGCGCCAGCCTGCCTCAAGCTTGCCTATTTTTGCACAGGTGGAAAACTTTTTAGCCCCCTAGCACTTAGCCACAGGCCTTAAACGCCAGGCTTGTACCTGCCCTCATCATGGAGGCAGGAGGTGGTCGAGGTGGCCGCAAAACAAAGCCCGCAAGATTTAGGTAAACGCGGTGAAGCCATAGCCAGCCGTTACCTGGCTGATCAGGGCTGGATTGAGCTTGAACATAACTGGCGTCCCCACGCCCAAGGCCTACGCGGCGAGATTGACCTGGTAGCAATCGAGCCGCGCGGGGCGGCTAGTGCGTCCCTGGTGTTTGTGGAGGTTAAAACCCGCAGCTCCACCCGCTACGGCTGGCCCGCTGAGGCAGTCACCCACGCCAAGCTACACCAACTGCGCCTGTTGGTGGCCGCCTGGTTTAGAGAGCATCCCGGCTCCTGGCCCCCACCTAGGGTGGATGTAATCTCCCTGCTAATTGGCGACGTCGCCCAACTACGCCACCACCGGGCGGTAGAGCAATGAGTAGCGCCACCACCCTAGCCGTGGCCTTAAACGGCCTAGCCGGCTCCATCATTGAGGTAGAAGCCCACTGTGCCAACGGCTTGCCCGCGTTTGTGTTGGTGGGGCTAGCTGACACAGCTATTAAAGAAGCCCGCGAGCGGGTGCGGGCAGCCATTAACGCCGTCGGCATTAGTTGGGCTGAGCGGCGCGTAACCGTAAACCTTTCCCCAGCTGACATCCCTAAAACCGGCACTGGCTTTGACCTGGCGCTGGCTGTGGCCCTGCTAAGCGCCGGCGGCTACATAAACCCCGCTCTTGCGCGCGGCGTAGTGCATATCGGGGAGCTGAGCCTGGACGGCTTTTTGCGGCCCGTGCGTGGGGTGCTGCCGGCAGTTAACGCGGCAGTTGCCGCCGGCTACAACACGGTGATTGTGCCCACCCAATGCGCTGATGAAGCGCGGCTGGTGCCCGCCGCGCAGGTGATTGGGGCCAGTAATTTAGCCCAGGTGCTGCGCTATTACGGCAACCACCAGGTGGCCCTGCCCCGGGGACGCAAAGTCAACCAAACTAGCCCAGCCCCATCCGCGCAAAGCCAGGCCAGCCAGGCCAGTGAGCTGGATTTAAGCCAGGTGGTGGGCCAAAGCGAAGCCCGCTACGCACTGGAAGTAGCCGCCGCCGGCGGTCACCACATGTTGATGATAGGCCCGCCCGGCGCCGGTAAAACCATGCTGGCCCAGCGCCTGCCAGGAATTTTGCCGGATCTAAACGACGCCGACGCAGTCACCGTCACCTCCGTGCACTCCCTGGCAGGAACGCTGGAAGCCAAAAAAGGCCTACTGCGCCGGCCCCCACTGCGCAGCCCACACCATAGCGCCACCCGCGCCGCCATTGTGGGGGGAGGCTCAGGACTGGCCCGGCCGGGGGATATTTCACTAGCCCACTGCGGGGTACTGCTACTAGATGAGGCCCCAGAATTTGCCCCCTCAGTGCTGGACTGTCTGCGCCAGCCGCTAGAGTCGGGCACCATCACCATCGACCGCGCTCGCGGGCGGGCCACCTATCCGGCTAAATTTCAGCTGGTGCTGGCCGCTAACCCGTGCCCTTGCGGTAAGGCTAGCGCTAAAGGCGATAAATGCACCTGTTCTTCGCTGCGCAGACGCAACTATTTACAGCGTTTATCAGGGCCGCTGCTAGATCGCATCGACATCCAAATTGAGGTTATGGCCCTTAGTAGCTCAGCCCTGCGTGGCCTGGGCCAGGGCGAGTCCAGTAGCCAGGTGGCCGCGCGGGTGGCCTGCGCCCGCTCCCGCTCCCGTCAGCGCCTAGCTGATACGCCTTGGAGTCTGAACAGTCAGGTTCCTGGCCACTGGTTGCGTGGGCCGCAAGCTGATCTGAACCCGCAGGTTTTGGGGCTGCTAGAGCTAGCAATGCGGGCGGGGCTGTCGCTACGGGCCATTGACCGGGTGCTGCGTGTGGCCTGGAGTATCGCTGATCTGCAAGGCCATAAGCGTTTAACAAAAACCGATGTGGCTAGCGCTATTAGCCTGCGCAGTAAGGGGATTTGTGATGGTTAAGCTGCCTTTTGATACCGCTGATCCGCACTTGGCGTGGGCGGCCTGGTCTCGCTTGGTGGAGCCCACCGACAACGCGGCTATTGAGCTAGTGCGGGCGCTGGGGCCAAGCGCGGCCCTTGACTGGGTTTGTGAACCCAGCGGCGCGGCCCTGGTTAGTTTAGACGCGAAAACCATCCAAGGCATTTATAAGGGCGCTAAACGCTGGCAAGGGCGCCTAGATAAGCTCGATATTCGCCGCGAACTGCACGCCATTAAAGCTTTAGGAGGCTGGATCATTACCCCCAGTGACGCTAATTGGCCCAAGTGCCTAGCTGATTTGGCCTGGCCGCCGTTTTGCCTGTGGGGGCGCGGTAATCCAGCCCAGTTGCGCCAGTTGAGCCTAGCTTTAGTGGGCTCGCGTGCCTGCACTAACTACGGTCAGTGGGTAGCCAGCCAGTTAGCCGGTGACCTGGGTGCTAAAGGGGTTAGCATCATTTCTGGGGGTGCCTATGGGGTCGACGCCGCCGCTCACCGCGCGGCCCTGGCTACGGGCACGCTGTGTGTGTGCGCTGGGGGAGTGGACTACCTTTACCCTTCAGGTAATGAGCAGCTGCTGCGCCAAATTTGTATCCAAGGGGCGCTTATCAGTGAAGTGCCGCCTGGCTGCGCGCCAGCTAGGCACCGGTTTTTAACCAGAAACCGCCTGATTGCGGCGTTAAGCTCGGCCACAGTGGTGGTGGAAGCTAACTGGCGTTCAGGGGCCATATCTACCGCCAACCACGCCCTAGAGTTGGGGCGAGCGCTGGGGGCTGTGCCCGGGCAGGTAACCAGTTCTAGCTCAGCAGGCTGCCACCGCCTGATCCGCCAAGGGGCAGTGTGCATAACCGACGCCGATGAAGCCTATGAGCTAGTCACCCCGCTGGGACAGTTTTTCCCTGAAGTGGCTAAACAAGAAAAAGCCCGTATTGAACAGCCGGGCCTGCTAGATGGTTTAGATCCACTTGCCGCCCGCGTCTATGACAGCCTGCCGCGCCGGGCCTGCGCCAGTGTGGACTCCTTAGTGCAGGTGTGTGGGCTAGAGGCTGCAGATGTGTTGGCTGCTTTAGGTCAACTGCAATTAGCTGGCAAGGTAAAAGCTTTAGGCGGCGCGTATAAACGGGCTTAAACATAGGCCCTGGCTATGCTGATAGCCATGAAATCGGTTGCGATCACGTGCGGGCAGTTAATTGACGCCTTTTGTTGCTGGCTGGAGTTAGCTAAAGGCCGCTCTGAACACACTGTGCGTGCCTATCGTGGCGATTTAGAGACGCTGGTGGATTTTCTAGACATGCAGCCAGATACGCCGGCAGGCGCGTTAGCTAAAAGCTTGGATTTGAACGATTTACGTGCCTGGCTGGCCCACATGCTGGCAAATGGCTGTTCACGTGCCACGGTGGCACGCCGGGCCGTGGCCGTGCGTACCTTCTCCACCTGGGCTTACCAGCAAGGCTACCTGCCCCATGATGTGGCTTCACGCCTGCGCAGCCCCAAAATCGACAACCGCCTACCCGCCGTGCTCAGTGTGGAACAAGCCAAGCACCTGGTTGAAGACATTGAGGGCGAAAGCATCACCGATATTCGCGACAAAGCTATTTTGGAGCTGCTTTACGCTACCGCCGTGCGTGTATCTGAACTAGTGGGTTTAGATCTGCGTGATCTAGACCGTGAACAGCGCACTATCAAGGTACTGGGTAAAGGCAATAAAGAACGCGTAGTGCCCTACGGGCTGCCGGCAGCTAGGGCCCTAGAAAACTGGTTTAACCAGCGTTGGCAGCTAGCTAACGACTACTCGGGTCAAGCCCTGTTTTTGGGGGTGCGCGGCGGGCGCATAGGGGAGCGGGCGGTGCGCCAAATTGTGCACCGCAACTCCGCCCGTATCGGCACTGAGCTGGGCCCTCACGGTCTGCGCCACAGCGCCGCCACACACCTACTGGAGGGCGGCTCAGATCTGCGCACCGTGCAAGAACTACTAGGCCACTCCTCACTGGCCACCACCCAGCGCTATACACATGTGACCAGTGAGCGTCTGCGCGCCATCTATGCTCAAGCCCATCCACGCGCCTAAAACTGGTTGCATTACCGGCCCAGCAGGGCGCTTCGCCGCCCAAACTACCTGCATTGGCGCACGCGCGGACTGTCTTGTCTAAACTGGCTGCCTGAGCAGCCAACGCCTGCGTTGGCGCCCATGCGGACTGTCCCACTAGTCCGCAGGCATCGCTGCCCAAGCGGGGTGCTTCGCTGACCAATCTATCTGGAGCGACGCCGTCGCCAATGCCGCCAGCAGCAACCTCACCCGCACGGGCAAGCGGCTTCAAAACTATGCGGGGTCGGCGCAACAAAGACAGCGGATCAATATAACGATCGCGCCCAAAACGCGCCCCCCAATGCAGCGCATCGCGCCCGTCGCTGCGGTGACCTGCCTGCAAAACCCCAATCACCTGCCCACCCCTAACACTCTGACCAGCCTTAACTATGCCCACCACCGGCTCATAAGTAGTGCGCAAACCCGGCGGGTAACTATGCTCTATGGAAACCACCGGCTTAGTAGCCACCACGCCACTAAAAGCCACCACCCCCTCATAGCTAGCCATTACCGGGCTACCAGCAGCTAAAGCCAAATCCACACCGCGATGACCTGCCAGCCAACGCTGAGCTGGGGGAGAAAAACGCTCTAAAACCGCCACCGGGCCCCCGGTAGGCCACTGATGACGGCGCGCCCCGGATGCATAAACGTCGCTAAATGAGCTTGCTACCAGGGCAAATAGGCTAATGCAAACAACTAAACAAGAAGTAATAAAACGGTTACGCACCTAAACAATAATTGTGGTTAGCAGCCAATAAGGGTAAGGAGGCTGTGGAAAATACCGAAATACGGACCCATATATTCAACCTGTGACGAAAATGGTATAAAAAGCCCACAGCAAAAGTGCATATACATCATCACAAACGGAAAGATTTTCAGGTGACAACCCCCGCAAAAGCACCCCGTGGCAACCTAAAAAACAGCCACCTGTCCATGATGGCTCTGGGCAGCGCAATCGGTGCCGGTTTCTTCCTAGGCACCGGAGTTGCCATCTCTCAGGCAGGACCAGCGGTACTCATTTCCTATGCGATCGCGGCCCTAATCGCCATTTCTGTAATGTATTGCCTAGCTGAACTAGCCTCAGCGCTACCCTCATCAGGCTCCTTTTCCACCTACGCCCAAGCCGGTATTGGCCGCTGGGCCGGATTCACCGTGGGGTGGCTGTACTGGTTCATGCTAATCATGGTGCTCGGACTAGAAATTACCGGTGCCGCAACCATATTCATTGGCTGGTTTCCACAGGTGCCTCAATGGGTAATTGCCTTAGCCATTGTGGTGGTGCTCGGTGGCGTAAACCTACGCACCGCCGGCGAATTTGGAACCATTGAAGCCTGGCTGGCCGGCATTAAAGTCGCCGCCATTGCCGTATTCCTACTTGTAGGTGTGGGCCTAGTATTCAACATCATCCCTGGACGCACCCTGTCACTAACCCACAACCTCCTAGGTGAAGGCGGCTTTGCTCCCGCCGGCGTAGGCGGCATCGTGCTAGGCCTACTGGCAGTAGTAACCTCCTTTGGTGGCATCGAAATCGTCACCATCGCCGCCGCTGAAGCAGAAGATGCCAAAGCCGCCATGGGCGCAGCCATCCGCCAAGTCGTATGGCGCATCATGGTGTTCTACATCGGCACCGTCACCCTGCTAGTACTGCTGCTGCCCTGGAACTCAGCAGAGATGAAAAACAACCCACTAGCGGCAGTGCTAAACATGGCTGGCGTGCCCGCCGTCGGCCTAATCATGGAGATAATCGTATTCATTGCCCTGATATCCTCCTTCTCAGCCAATGTTTACGCCTCCTCACGCCTGGCCTATTCACTAAGCGCCCGCAATATGGGCTCAACCTGGCTGCTGGGCAAAAAAGCCAGCACTCAAAGCGGCCAAAGTGAACAAAACCCCCAAAATGAGCCGGTCCAAGGCACCTCCGCCATCCTCACCCAAGAAGAAGAACTCACCGGCGACATGACCTACGGGCGCACCCCCAGGCGCGCTGTGTGGATCTCCATCCTGCTGTCCCTAGTGTCAGTAGCCCTCAACTGGTACGTGCCAGATCAGCTGCTAGGTATCTTGCTCAACGCTATCGGCCTGATCTTGCTGGTGGCCTGGCTGTTCATCGTTATCTCGCAAATCCGCCTACACCACAAACTCGAAAAACTCGGCATTATCGCTATCCGCACTCCGCTATGGCCCTGGCTGTCCTGGGCGGCGCTCGCGGGTGTGTTAGCGGTGTTTGTGTTGCTAGCCACCACAGCAAGTGGTCGCGGTAATATAGTGGTTATCGCCACTATGACGCTTATTGCAGTAATTACCTTCAAAATCCGTGAACGGGTTGTGGGCAAAGTGTGATAACCTCGCGCGTGCAGCTGTGTCGCCACAGTTGACTTCGCGTGCCCGCCCCGTCCTTTCGGGCGTGTAGCTTCGGTCTATTAGCTGCTACATGCAGCGGGCACCAGGGTAGGCCTCTGATCAGCTTAAATGCTGTTCAAACCTACATAAACCAAAACCCTCGGCCCTGCCAACCGGGCAAGGCCACCGGATAGCCGTGTGCTTGGCAACCTCTAGGCACACAATTGAAAGGACCATCATGGCCGTTGTGACCATGCGCCAGCTACTAGAGAGCGGTGTCCACTTCGGACACCAGACCCGTCGCTGGAACCCCAAGATGAAGCGCTTCATCCTCACCGAGCGCAACGGTATCTACATCATCGACCTACGTCAGAGCGTTGAGGAAATCAACCGCGCCTACGACTTCGTTAAGGAGACTGTGGCTCGCGGTGGCAACATCCTGTTCGTTGGTACCAAGAAGCAGGCCCAGGAAGCCGTAGCTGAGCAGGCTCAGCGCGTGGGTATGCCCTACGTTAACCAGCGTTGGCTCGGCGGTATGCTGACCAACTTCTCCACCGTGCACGCCCGCCTAGAGCGTCTGCGTGAGCTAGAGCAGATTGACTTCGACGATGTGGCCGCCTCTGGCCGCACCAAGAAGGAACTGCTGATGATGCGTCGCGAGAAGGACAAGCTCGCCCGCACCCTGGGTGGTATCCGTGACATGGCCAAGCTACCTGCCGCCGTGTGGATTGTTGACACCAAGAAGGAGCACCTGGCTGTAGCCGAGGCCAACAAGCTCAACATCCCGATCGTGGCCATCTTGGACACCAACTGTGACCCCGACGAGGTTACCTACGGCATCCCCGGCAACGACGACGCCATCCGCGCCGTCACCCTGCTCACCCGCGTTATCGCTGACGCCGTGGCAGACGGTGTGCTGACCCGTTCCGGTGGTAAGGCCAAGGCTGGCGACAACGCCGAGCCCATGCCCGAGTGGGAAGCCGAGCTGCTAGCCGGCGAGACCGCCACCACCGAGGAAGCTGCCGCCCCCGAGGCTGAGCAGGACTGAGAATTTTTAACGACGGCGCCCCCGGGCTTGCCCGGGGACGCCGTCACCTCGAAACTTTAGGAGCAGTTAAATGGCTAACTACAGCCTAAACGACATTAAGGCCCTGCGTGAGGCCACTGGCGCGGGCATGATGGACGTTAAGAAGGCCCTGGAAGAGGCCAACGGCGACCGCGAGAAGGCCGTCGAGATCATCCGCGTTAAGGGTCTAAAGGGTATCGCCAAGCGTGAAGGCCGCAGCGCCAGCGCTGGTCTGGTCGTCGCCAAGGTAATCGACTCGGCCGAAGGCCAGGTTGGTGTCCTGGTGGAGATCAACTCCGAGACCGACTTCGTAGCCAAGAACGAGAAGTTCATCGACTTCGCCAACACCGTTCTAGCCGCCGCTATTGAGTCCGGCGTCACCAGCGCCGAGGAGCTAGCCAAGGTAGAGGTCGACGGCCAGAGCGTCCAGGCCCTGACCGATGGCATGCAGGCCGTCATCGGCGAGAAGATCGTCGTGCGTCGCCTAGCCCGCCTAAGCGGCGAGGTTGTCTCCCTATACCTGCACCGCACCAACCCTGACCTACCGGCTCAGGTGGGTGTGCTGGTAAGCACCGACAAGGCTGCTGAAGAGGTTGCCCACGACGTGGCTATGCACATCGCTGCTTACTCTCCCAAGTACCTAGAGCGCAGCCAGGTGCCCGCTGAGGACGTGGAGAAGGAGCGCGCCATCGTCGAGGAGACCACCCGCGCCGAAGGCAAGCCCGAGAAGGCTCTGCCCAAGATCGTCGAGGGCCGCATGAACGCCTTCTACAAGGAGAACTGCCTCGTAGACCAGGCTTACGCCAAGGACCCCAAGACCACCGTAGGCAAGGTTGTTGCCGCCACCGGTGGTAAGATCAACGGCTTCGCCCGTTTCCGCGTAGGCGCCTGATCTAAACCATAGTTTTGTGGGGACTCGCAGCAGCGCTGCGAGTCCCCACAGCTTTTAAGGTCGTTAGCCAAGCTAAAGCGCGATAGACTTTGCTAGGCCCCCAGTTATGTGGGCTTGCAATTAAGTCAACAACTTACAGGAGCATGCATGAGCGCGAGCGACTCAGGGCACCTCGGCCACCAGCGCCGAGTGCTGTTAAAGGTTTCCGGTGAAGTGTTTGGCGGAGGCTCCATCGGTTTAGACCCGGATGTCGTCTCAGATGCTGCTAAGCAGATCGCTGCAGCAGTGCGCCAGGGCGTGCAGGTAGCTATTGTGGTGGGCGGAGGTAACTTCTTCCGTGGCGCCCAGCTATCACAGCGTGGTATTGACCGCGCCCGCGCCGATTACATGGGAATGCTGGGCACAGTGATGAATGCACTAGCCCTACAGGACTTCATTGAGCAGGCAGGCGTGCCTGCCCGCGTCCAGAGCGCCATTTCTATGCGTCAGGTAGCCGAGTCTTACATTCCGCTACGCGCTATTCGCCACATGGAAAAGGGCCGCGTGGTTATTTTCGGGGCCGGTGCTGGTCTGCCCTACTTCTCCACTGACACGGTTTCTGCCCAGCGCGCGCTAGAAACCCACTGCGACGAGCTGCTGGTGGGTAAGAACGGCGTCGACGGCATCTACACCGCAGACCCGCGCAAGGACGCAAACGCCCGCAAGCTAGACTCGCTCACCTACGACCGAGCCCTAGCTGACGGCCTGAAGGTACTTGACGCTGCAGCATTCTCACTGTGCCGTGAAAACGCCCTACCCATGCGCGTGTTCGGCATGGAAGGCGAAGGTAACATTACCGCCGCCCTAGTTGGCCAAAAGATCGGAACACTTGTCACTAACGACGAAGGAGCCCTCAAGTGATTGAAGAAACCCTGCTAGAAGCCGAAGAGAAGATGGAAAAGGCCCTAGTGGCCGCTAAGAACGAATTAGCTTCCATCCGCACCGGTCGCGCTAACCCGGCCCTATTCACCTCCCTGAGCGTGGAGTACTACGGCGCCCCCACCCCGCTGCAGCAGCTAGCTTCAGTGACTGTGCCCGAGGCCCGCACCGTGCTAATCACCCCCTTTGACCGCACCGCCACCAAGGACATTGTTACCGCCGTGCGTGAGTCAGACCTGGGCGTTAACCCCACCGACGACGGTAACGTCATCCGTGTTAACCTACCGGCTCTAACCGAAGAGCGCCGCAAGGAATACGTAAAGCTAGCCCGTTCGCGCGCCGAGGAGTCTCGCGTGCAGCTGCGCAACGTGCGTCGTAAGACCAAGGACGTGCTAGATAAGATCAAGAAGGACGGCGAGGCTGGCGAGGACGAGGTCGAGCGCGCAGAAAAGGAGCTTGACGCTCTAACCAAGCGCTACGTCGAGCAGGTCGACAAGGCCCTGGCCGCCAAGGAATCCGAGCTATTGGAAGTCTGACATGACTGGGCCGGCTCGCTTGGGTCGGCCCAAATTCATGTCTCGTAAAGAAGTGAGCCCATGACCGCAAATACCGCAGTTTCAGCGCCGTCTGCTAAACGCAGCTTGTTTGTGCGCTTGTTCTACCCCGGTCCTACCCAGAACCGGGTGGTTGAAGGCCCTGCCCGTAAGGGTGGACGCAATGTGCCCGCAGCGGTGGGTGTGGCCGTGCTACTGATCGGGCTGGTTGCGCTCAGCTTGATCTTCAATAAGGTTTACTTCGCAGTTTTAGTGGCGGTGGCTATTTGCGTGGCCCTGTGGGAGCTGGCCGGGGCTTTCGCTAGGCGCGCGGTAGGTTTGCCGCTGCTACCCCTATGGGTGGGTACTTTTGGGGCGGTTGCATGCGCTTATGTGATTGGCCCTGAGGGTTTGCTGGCAGCCGTGTTTGCCACTTCTGGGGCCTGCATGGTGTGGAGTTTTACTACCCAAGCCCAGTATGACTATGGCACTGCCCTGGAGATCGCTCACCCGGAAGATCCGCGTACCTACGCTCACGACGTGGTGCGCCGCTCACGTACCCTGGAGGCGGCGGCAGCTATTTTTGCAGTCTGCTACCTGCCTTTCCTGGCGGGCTTTGCGGTTATGCTGCTGGCCCAGCATCAGGGGGTTGGCAAGATTGTGGCGCTAATTGCGCTGCCTGCCTTAAGTGACACCGGCGGTTGGCTGGCGGGGATCACTTTCGGCAAGCACCCTATGGCCCCCAAGATTTCGCCTAAGAAAACCTGGGAGGGTTTCGCTGGCTCCGTAATTGCCACCACCATTGGTACCGGCGTTGTACTGTGGGTGCTTGGCGGTACGCTGTGGGCGACTCCACTACTAGCTTTAGCGGTGGTTATTAGCGCCACCTTGGGTGACCTAGGGGAGTCGCTGATTAAGCGTGATTTGGGCCTAAAGGACATGTCTAACCTACTGCCCGGACACGGTGGTTTGCTTGACCGTATTGACTCGATCCTAACTACCGCCCCCGTGCTCTATATTGCTTCAGTGCTAGCTTTATAGTGGTGGTGCGCCTTAGCACTAGCTATTAACGACGCCGCCGCCCGCTAAGCTCTACTTGTCCCCAAAGCCCCAAGGATTTTAATGGCTGACTCCCGCCCCGTATCAATTGCCGCCCCCCGCCGTCGGGGGCGTCAGGTGCTGCCCACGGACCAGCCACCGGAGGGCGCTACTAGCCCTGATGCCAAGCCGCGCCTATCTTTCGCGGTACCGGTAGCTAAGGGTAAAGCCCCGCGTCACTTGGCTGACTTGGATTTGGCTGGACGTAAGCAGGCTCTGAAAGAGGCAGGGTTGCCGGCTTTTCGCGCCGACCAGCTTTCGCGCCACTATTTCACGCATTTCACCCGTAACCCGGCTGATATGACTGACCTGCCGGCCTCCCAGCGTGACGCGCTATGCGATGAGCTATTGCCGGATCTGCTTAGCCAGGTACGAGCCTTGAAAGCTGATCAGGGTAAAACCATTAAGTACCTGTGGGAGCTGTTTGATGGGGTGCGGGTAGAGAGCGTGTTGATGCGCTACAAGGACCGCACCACGCTGTGTGTCTCTAGTGAGGCCGGCTGCGGTATGGCCTGCCCATTTTGTGCCACCGGGCAGATGGGCTTAACCCGTAACCTAACTACCGCTGAAATCATTGAGCAGGTGCGTCAAGCCGCAGCGGCTTCACGTGACGGTGAGCTAGCTGGGGGACCGGCCCGGCTTAGCAATATTGTGTTTATGGGTATGGGTGAACCCATGGTCAACTACAAAAATCTGATTCCGGCCCTGCACCGGTTAACCCAGAGCGCCCCTGAAGGTTTTGGCATTAGCGCCCGTAACATCACGGTTTCTACCGTTGGTTTGGTGCCGCTAATTAAAAAGCTGGCAACTGAAGGCATGCCGGTTACTTTGGCGGTTTCTTTGCACGCTCCCGACGACGAGCTGCGCGACGACCTGATTCCGGTTAACTCCCGCTGGAAGGTGGGGCAGCTGCTTGACGCCGCCCACGAATACTTTGAGGCCACCGGCCGGCGTGTATCTATTGAATATGCCCTGATTGAAGACATGAACGATCACGCTTGGCGCGCCCAGCTGCTAGCTGATGAGCTCAACAAGCGCGGCCATGGCTGGGCGCACGTTAACCCCATCCCGCTTAACCCCACCCCGGGCTCAATTTGGACTTGTTCACGCCCCCAGGTGCAGCAGGAGTTTGTAAACACCCTGCGTAGGGCTGGTATTACTACAACTGTGCGAGACACTCGCGGTTCTGATATTGATGGTGCATGCGGCCAGTTGGCCGCCGAAGTGCTGCAGCAAGAAAGGCGCTTGAGTTAAAGCATGAGCGACTTATTCGAGACCGTAGCCTGGAACCAGAAGGGCTACCGTAAAAGCGAAGTTGACGAGTTTTTCAACCGTGCCCACGATCTTTACGAAGCTGGCGACACCACTAGCTTGACCCCCACCCAGGTGCGCATCAACTGTTTTGATGTGGCCCGTGGCGGCTATGACATTCACGCGGTAGATGCGGCTATGGACCGCCTTGAAGTGGCTTTGATGCGTAAAATGCGTGAATCATTTGTGGCCCGCAGAGGCCGCCAAGCCTGGATGGATGAGGCAGCTAATCTAGCTACCACGCTTTACCCGCGCCTGCTACGTCCGGAAGGTAAGCGTTTCGCGCCGGCTAAGCGTGGCTATTCGATTGCTGAAGTAGACCGGTTTATGGACCGTTTAGCGGCATTTTTTGACAAGGGTGACCCGCTTAAGTCTACCCAGCTGCGTAAACTAACTTTCTCTGCCGCCAAAGCAAATAAGGCCTATGACGAGGCCAGCGTGGACGCATTTATTGAGCGCGCCATCGAAGTATTGATGCGCGTGGAATAAACACTAGGGAGTGTCGTGAGTTTTCCAAATCAACTGATCATTTTGGGCTCTACTGGGTCAATTGGGACCCAGGCCCTGGATGTAGTGCGTGAGCTTAAAGCTAGCGGCCAAAGCGATATCCAGGTGCTTGGCTTAGCAGCAGGTGGCTCACAGCTGGATTTGCTAGCTCAGCAGGTGGTGGAGTTTAGCCCGTGCGCAGTTGCGGTGGCTTGTCCTAGCGCCGCTGCCAAGCTACCGGATTTGATCAGCCACTATGGTGCGGCCGATAACTGCCCGCAGGTGCAGATTCTCAGCGGCCCCGACGCCGCTGCTGAGCTGGTGCGTAGCCTAGCTATGGGCCAGGCGGGCACGGTACTTAACGGCATTACTGGTTCGGTTGGTTTGGCCGCCACTTTAGCTACTTTGGCCGACGGCGCCCGCTTGGCACTGGCTAATAAGGAATCTTTAGTGGTGGGTGGGGCCCTGGTAAAGCAGGCTCTAGCCTACCCGGGCCAGGTGGTGCCGGTTGACTCTGAGCACAGCGCTATTGCCCAGGCTTTGTTAAGTGGCCGCCACGAAAAGGGTTTAACCAGCCCGGTAGTTAGCGGTTACAGTGAGGTCTCACGTCTGATCCTGACCGCCTCGGGGGGCCCGTTTAGGGGTAAAAAACGCGAGCAGCTCAGCCAGGTAACTGCCGCCCAGGCTTTAGCTCACCCCACCTGGTCAATGGGTCCGGTAGTTACGGTTAACTCTTCCACGCTGGTCAATAAGGGCCTAGAGCTAATTGAGGCCCACCTTTTGTTTGATGTGGACGCCAGCGACATTGATGTGGTGGTTCACCCCCAGTCGATCGTGCACTCTATGGTGGAATTCGTCGACGGCGCCACTATCGCCCAGGCCAGCCCGCCCGACATGCGTTTGCCGATCGCCCTGGGCATGACTTGGCCCCACCGTCCACGCCTGGTGGGTAAGCTAACTAAACCCACCGACTTTACTAAGGTAAGCAGCTGGGATTTTGAACCGGTAGATAACCACACCTTCCCGGCCCTGCAGCTAGCCCGTCACGCCGTCAGCGCCTCGCCTACTCATCCGGCAGTGTTTAACGCAGCCAATGAGCAGGCCGTAGATGCTTTCCTGAAAGGCGCCCTGAACTGGGTGGATATCGTAGATATCGATATTGCGGTAGTAAACGAACATGAAGGGGTTAGCGCCCCCAGTTTGGATGATGTATTGGCGGTGGACCGCTGGGCGCGTGCACGCGCAGATGAACTGATCGCGGCGAAAGGCTAAACACGCATGTATTGGCTGGGCATAGTTATCTTCATTGTGGGGCTACTGATTTCGGTGGCCCTGCACGAGCTGGGACATATGATTCCGGCCAAAGCTTTTGGCGTTAAGGTTTACGAGTACTTCATTGGTTTTGGGCCGCGTATTTGGTCACGGCAAAAAGGCGAAACCGAATATGGACTAAAAGCCCTACCCCTGGGTGGGTATGTGCGTATGGCCGGTATGCTGCCACCAGCTAAACCCGGCCACCCTGACAAAGTTAACTCTAAAGGCGAGCTAGGCATGGTGGGCCAAGCCCGGCAAGAGTCACTAGCTGAGCTAGGCCCAGGTGAAGAGCACAAAGCCTTCTACCATTTAAGCGCCCCCAAAAAACTGGTGGTTATGTTTGGTGGCCCCGTGATGAACCTGATTTTGTCAGGGGTGCTAATCATCGTCTCAATGAGTTTCATTGGGGTACCTAAAGCCACCAACACCCTGGCTGGGGTATCTAGCTGCCTACCCACCATTGAATCTGGTCAGTCAACATGCGACACCAAAGCCACGGTTCCCGCCCGCGCAGCGGGCTTAAAACCTGGTGACACCATCACCTCCTGGGATGGCCAGCAAGTCAATGACTGGACCCAGCTGCAAACCGCTATCGCTAGCACCAAAGCCGGCACCGGCGTCGTCGTAACCGTAAAGCGAGCAGGCCATAGCCATCAGCTAAACGTGGTGCCCACCCAAGTGACCCGGGTAGTGCAAGACGCCCGGGGTAAAGCCCTAGCCGCCCCCGACGGCTCAGCATTAACCCGCACCACCACCTTCGTG
>ERZ772770.111-NODE-111-length-18115-cov-3.7366_pt1 | contig 18115 bp, 31 predicted proteins | sample MGYA00511361_ERZ772770 | MGnify/ENA primary metagenome ERZ772770 (study PRJEB29015, sample SAMEA2738026) | human oral metagenome | biome: human oral; feature: human-associated habitat; material: saliva | place: China | collected 2251 ... | reverse complement strand
TTTTAGAGGGGTTGCGGGTGGGGATTAAAACGGGGGGTCGGTGGGCATGGGCTGGTTGGCCCACGGGGTGCCGCCGCCGGGCTGGCCGGTGACGTTGCCGGTCGCTGGTGCGGGGCCTCGCTGCGTCTGGTATTGGCGGCGGGCGGCGGTGGTGCCCAGGAGGCGCGGATTCAGGATCTCGAGGGCTTCGTGGCGTTGACCGTCTTTGCCGGTGAACTCGGCCTTGGCGATCACGCCCGCGACGGCGACCTGGTCGCCCTTCCGGCACGTCTCAGCGATCCACGAGTAGCGCTCACCCCACAGGGCGGCGCGCACCCACACCGGCGCGCCGGCGTCCTCCCACTCGCCCGTAGGCTTGCCGTCCTGCCCCCTGCGCTGCCTGCGCGGCGTCGCGCAGATACGCAGTTCGGTGACCTGCTGGCCGCCCTGGGTCCACCGCACGTCGGGGTCTGCGCCCAGGTTGCCGGTGATCGTTGCTTCGATTGCCATGATTGTTGTGTCCTTTTCGTTGATTTCTCGCCGTTTGTCGGGCGTGTGCTGGTTGGTGTGGGGCCGCGAGCGCGTTTATTGCCCGCTCGGTCGATTCGCTGTGCGGCGTTTTGCGGGCCTTTCAGACCGTCGGGTGGGTGTGGGTACCGCCGGGGGGTTGTTCGCCCGTCAGCGGCCCGCGCCGGGGGCGTGGCGGGGTGTTGCTGCGTCGAGCATGGCCTGCCACTCGGGCGGTGGGGGCTGTGAGGGCAGTTCGCGGCGCTCGCGGGGTGTGCGCCCGATGGCGTGCCAGGCGCGGGCGGCGGCCTGTGTGGCGTCGCATCCGGCGCGGATGGCGCGGATCTGGGCTTTCTTCCAGGCGGCCCAGTCGCCGGGGGTGTCTGCGAGTTCGTCGGGTGGCTCGGGCAGGCCCATGCGGACGGCGGTTTCGAGGCGGGCTTTGCCGAGGCTGCGCCACCGTCGGTTGATGTCTGCGGGCATGATCCAGGCGCGCTCGTCGCGGTAGTGCTCGCCCACGATGCGCAGAGCATCCTGCAGGGGCAGGTCGTGGTCGAGGGCTTCGGCCCATGCGAGCGCGGCGGCCTGGTCGGGCTGGCGGTTGTCGTAGGCGGCGGCCTTGGCGAGGACTTGGGCGGCTTCGGTGGTGTTCATGCTGCGCCTCCTTCGATGGCTACGAGCGCGGGTTGCGCGGTGGGCTGGTGGTTGGGGTCGAGGCTGTCGGCGAGGGCGAGCCACCCGTTGACGCGGTCGCTGGTCGTGCTGCGCGGGGCCTGGCCGCGGCTTGGCTGGGTGTGCTGTTCCTGGCAGCGCCTGGCCCAGTTGCGCCAGGTGGCCGCCCAGTCGGTCTTGCGGCCCTTGGCGCCGGGCTGCGCGGTCCAGTAGTCGCGGAACCGGTCAAGCTCGAGGGCGTTCGCCGCGGCGGGGGCGTTGACCTTGGTCCAGTCCACGAGGGCCTGGTCAGGCTGCCACCCGTCAGGCAAGCGCGTGCCCCTGGCCTTCGAGGCTTTCGAGGGCTTCGAAGCTGGCTTGGCGCTCGCGGTTGCCGGGGCCGCGTCAGCGGCGACGGTCTGAGTCTCAGCGACGGTCTCAGTGACGCCCTCGGCGTGGGGGGAAACTAAAAGGGGAGTAGTAATAGTTTCTTTTCTCTTTTCTCTTTTCTCTTTGCTCCGCGTGTCACGGGTGTTGTCACGCCCCATGTCACGCCCCATGTCACGCGTGACATCATCCGGTTTGCCCTGTTCGGACTTTCGCGCGCGCTCACGGGCTTTTCTCGCCCTCGCGGCGGCTCGTTTTGCGTCGTTTTTTGCCTGGGTGTCACGGTAGGGGGCGTTCCATTTGAGCCAATTTGTCACGCTCACGTCGGCATGACTTTTTGTGACAAGGCCGTGACTGTCACACGCTGTCACGCGTGACATTGCGTTGGGGATGCCGAGGCGGTTGACGGCGACCTCGATGGGGATGACGCCGTCGGTTTCGGGGTGGGCGGCGCACCAGGCGAGCGCGCGCACGTACCAGAGTTCGGCGTCGGGGCCGACGGCGATAATGGCGGGGTCGTCGTAGTACGCGGCGGCGAGCGCAGCGTAGCGGCCAGGCCGCTTAAAGCCGGTGCGTGCCATTACTCTTTGTCCTTCGGTTTCGGGTGCGTGTAGTAGGTGATGTCAACGCACGTGCTGTAGCCGCGCTGCACTGCGTCGATTGTGAGTATCCACGCGGTGAGGGGCAGAGCGTTGATCTCTTTGGCGAGCTGGTCGGGGCTGATCCCGAACGAAGCGTTGAAGCTGATGCGCTTCGTCTCGATCTTGCGGGGCATTACTGGTCCTCCCCTGACATTGAAGTGGTGTAGTAGATAGCGACGTACCGCGAGCAGAGCAGTTCGTTCTGATAACCGACACACATCTCGACGATGTCCGCGTGCGGGGGAATCTTGTCGAGCATCATTCGCACAATGTCCGGTGTCAGGGGGATTTCGTTATCGACTCTGAGTAGCGCATACGCGTTGGCGCGGCGGAGCTTGCGTTGGTCAGTCATTTCGCGGCCTCCTGAGCAGGTTGCGCGAGTCTGTCACGTAGGTGATCGTGAGTGCTTGCTTTGCTGCATGGGCTATCTCGTGTGGCTCTTCCATTGGGATGTCAGCGACCGTTAGGCCTGTGATAATTGCGCCGTTCGGCAGGGTGTCGCTTAGCCCGCGAATGAGGTCACCTTTTTCGATCGGGTCATTCTGATCCCAGGAGAGCTTCACGGTGTGGGTGGTCTTGGCTTGAAGGTTTCCCATGTCAGTTGCCCTTCTCGGCGGGTTCGCGGTAGTTGATGATGAGGCGCCGGGTGCCGGTGAACGGGCCGTCCGGGTCAACGGCCATGTCGTCGATGACGGCGCCGGGTTTGAGTTGGGAGAGGATGGCGGTCACGGCGGCGGCTGCGACGCCGTCGGCGAGGGCGAACGTGATCGTGAACTGGCCTTTGGTGTAGTGCTTCATTTGCTGGTCTCCTGTTCGTGAATTATGAGGGTCACGGTATGCGCGCCCTTTGGTGCTTTGTTCGGGTCGCGGGTGAAGGCGACGCTGGGGATGTGCGTGTGGTCGTCGTCGTCCCAGACTCGTGCGTCGACCAGGCCGTCGATGATGGCTTTCACGGTGGGGGCGGCGTTCGCTGGGTCCGCTCGAGTGGCTGCCGGGTAGCCGATCACGGCGGTGACGACGCACGGGCCGAGGTGTTGGCCTGCCAGGCCGTGGATGCGGGCCTCGCTGGCCGCATACGCCCGGAGTATCCGTGTCCGGCGCATTCGCTTCGACCAGTGGAGCCGCTGGTTCGCAGTGAGCCATAGGGCTTTGTGAACCTGGACCGTAAGCGTTTGCCGTGTCATGGCTCGCCCATTCGGGTGAGGCCAACGGCGACGGCGTGCGCGGCCTGCAGGGGCACGGTGCCGGCCTGCAGGAGGAACAGCCGTTCGGCGCGGGTCAGGGGCAGGCCCGGCGTGGACACGTAGCCGACGGGGAGGCCCATCATCCACTCGATGAACGCGGGCGTGGCGCCCCCTTGGGTTTCGGGCTTCGGGGCCGTGTAGAGGGGATACGGGTAGGGTTCGCCGGTTAGTTTGGCCCAGTGCTCGAGGGCGCGGGTTCGCCCCTTGTCGGGGTGCCCGGCGAGGTCGTCGAGCGCCCACTGGTAGGCGGTTTCGACTAGCATCGTGTCGTCCACTTCGGGGGTGGGCCACAGGTGGCCCGTCCACGGGGCCGCGTCCAGGTAGGCCGCGTTCACGTTGGGCGCTTCGCAGTCTTTGCGGACGGCGGTCACGTACACGCGGGGCCGTACGTGTGGGGCGCCCACGTCGCAGGCTCGCACGGCGCCCCAGACTGCGCGGTAGCCGCGTTTGTTCATGTACTCGCAGATCGGGCGGGCTTCGTCTCGCGGGTAACGCACCTCGACAACGATCATGGGCGGCTTATACCCGCACCAAAGCAGCGGCCTATATGAGTGCCACCAATCGGAGTACCCGTTGATAGTGAGGACGTCCACCATCGGTGGAGGCGCGTCGACGTTGATGTAAGCGGAGGCGCGGGGGTGGTGGTAGTGCATGACAGTGCGGCCCGCGTAGTCGTGGGCCTGGTCGGGGTGAGCGTGCCAGGCAAGCTGTGCGCCGCCCAGGGCGGCTGCCACGCCGATAGGGAGGCCACCATAGCCGGGGTTGATCGCGCCGATGGTTAGGTCGGGGTTCATGCTAGGTCCTCCTCGCTGATCGGTGCGCCAGCGTGCGAGTACCAGGCGCGGAAGTCCGTCGCCGTGCGATTCGAGACGCGCACACGGCCCGGCGTGGCGACGATCATGTCGCCTTCCATGGCCCACACGGCGGTGCCGGGGCCGACCAGGAAGATCGTGCCCTCGCTGTCGCGGGCGATCGTCTTACGCGCGATCTTGGCGATCACACCCGCGTTATCGCGGGTGAGGCGGACGGCGCGCACCATGACGAGCTCCTGGTACGTTTGCACGCCGTCAAGACCGGCGAGCGGGTCAAACGTAGTCATGCTGTTTCCTCGTCTGTGAGAAGTGATTCTTGCGTGGGGGGTCGGTCCCACGTCCGGTAGTAGGGGTTTGTGTATTCGGCCAGGCCGCGCGGGTTCGCGATCTCAAGGAGCACGTCGGCGTGGCATGGCTGGCCCGGTGGACACCAGCACGCGAGGTCAAGACCCCAGAGGATGCGACGTGCCGAGTCCCCTACGTGGTGCCCCTCCCTCGTTGTCGCGATCCACTCACGGAACCGCTCGACTGCCTCCTCGGGCGTGGCGACGATCATGGGGTCGCCTCCGTCAAGCTCGCGTCGTGTGCGGGCGACTCGGTAGGGGTTGCCGTACAGGCTTCCCCTGCCCACGTACTTGGTGTGTGCTGGCATGCGCCACCCGCGCGTGCGCTTGCGCTGTATGCGGATCGGGAGTCTCATTGCCCCGACTCCACCATCTCAGCGCGCTGGCAGCGCTCCAGGTAGCGGGCGGCCGCCTCGTGTGTGGAACACTGTGCCCATTCGCGTAGGTCGTCGGCGGTGACGCCGTCGTCCCATAGATCGAGATCAGTCATGCACAGGTGGGCGCATTTGTCGCATTCGTCGCACACGAGAGTGGTCACAACGGTCCCCATGTCGGGGATCTCTATGCGGTCATATGTGACACCCCGGGGGATGCGGGTGTCGCACATGCTGCAAGTGACATGCCCACGGCTGCGGGGCCGTGTCCTGCGGAGGATGTCACTCATGGGCGGCCACCTCGTTGACGAGTGTCCCGACCGCGAGCGCGGCTTGTTGTGGTACGACACCGTTGCCGAGCATCCTCAGTTGTCGTTCGCGGCTTAGGCCTAGGTCGGGGCCTGTGACGTGGCCGTCTGGTAGTCCCATGAGCCATTCGACGAAGCGGGCGGATAGCTGAGGTTTGCCGCCTTCTCGGCGTGGTGGGTTGGTGGGCGGTGGGGCTTGGCGGCCTGTGACTTGTTCCCACCTGGCGATTGCGGGGGCATAGTTCCCGTAGTCGGTGTATTCGAGGCGGGTTGCGAGGTGGGTTGATTTTTCGGGCGGCCTGCCCGATGTGCGGGGTAGGCCCATTACTCCGTCGCCTGCTTTTGGGGTGGGTAGGAGGCCGACGGCTTCGTGGAGGTTGGGGCCGTATCCGGGGGATGAGCGGGGCGCGTACGTTGCTTGCGGGGTTGGGAGGAGGCCGCCGGTTGGTAGGAGGTTGTTTTCGACGATGATTGCTAGGTCGGTGACGCGCTCTCTGCCTGGCTTCTTCCGTAGGTGCTCGGATGGGCTGTTTCCCGAGGGCTGCGCAACCGGGGTGGGTAGGAGCTGTACCGCCTGGGTCAGGGAGTGGCCTGTGCCGTCTTGGTGGCGTCCGGCTTTGTGGTCTGACGCGGTTGGCGTCGGGATCAGTGCGGGAACATCGTCACCTGGTCCTGCAAACTCACGGTGTGGCCGCCCGCTCGGCGCTTGTCGGGGTGTTGTGGGCCGCCGGACGTCCCAAGGTTGGCCGTCGGGGTAGCCAATAATGAACAGTCGGGCGCGTTGGTGGGGTGCTCCTGCGTCTGAGGCGCGTACAACGCGCCACGCTGTGCTGTACCCGAGGCTGGCCAGGTCTCCGACCACACGGCCGGCTGCCCGGACAAAAGGTCCATTTGCTCCCGTTCCCAGCATCCACGGTTCGGATTCCACCGGGCTATAGGCTGTTGCACTGAGTGCTCCTTGTACGTTTTCCCACACGACGAGGCGGGGTTGGATGGTTTTGATTGCGCCGGCCATTGATTCCCACAGGCCAGAGCGGGTGCCCGTGGCCATTCCCGCGCGCTTGCCTGCGAGGCTCAGGTCTTGGCACGGGCTGCCGCCGCAAATGACGTCGACAGGCTCCACGGCGGCCCAGTCGATCTGTGTGATGTCCCCAAGATTCGGGACACCAGGCCAGCGCACCTCGGCGAGACGGCAGGGGCCCGGTTCGACGTCGCTTGTCCAGGCGACCCGAGCGTCGGGGTCTAGGGCCATGGCTACGCCCATGTCGAGGCCCCCGTAGCCGGTAAACAACGAACCGATGGCGGTCATGATGCCCCCATATCGCTCACGTGCAGTATGAGATGGTCAACGCGCGTGGTTTCTTCGTCGATAGCAAGGCCGATACCCAGCTCTTTGGCGAGGCCTTCGGCTTCTCTGAGCGACTCTCTCGCCTCGAATAGGCACGTCAGTAGGTCATCCACGTTCATGCGAGGCCCTCCTCGCTGTTGGGTGCGCTGAGCGCTGTTTCCACGCGGCGCGCGCCCTCGTTGGTGAGGGCGTCGAGGGCGTCACGGATGTTCGTCGCGTGAGTGTTGTTGATATGAGCGGGGGTCGTGTTGGCTTTGGCTCGGGATCTCTCCATGAGTTGGCGTTCCCAATGCCAGACTTCGGCGGCGACAACCGCCGTGACGATCAACTGATGTACGCGTTCACTCACGTGCGGGCGATTCTCGTACATGACGCGGGCTCGCCTGGCGGCGATAGACACGGTATCCGTAATAGGAGTTTTCATGCCGCGCCTCCGTTCGGATCGGTGTCGTCGCCGTAGTCGAAGATCGGGGCCTGGTCGTCGATGATCTCAACCTCAGCTTCGGGCTCCGGTTCGGGCGCGGGCCGCGTGTGGTTGCTGTTGTAGATCGCGAGCAGCTCCGTGTGGAGGATCTGCGCTTGTTCGTCGTTGAGGGCGTTAACGGCAACGATCTGCCCGAGGCAACGCTTACACAGGGCGGCGAACGCGTCCTGTGTGAAGCTGAGGGTTTCGAGGCCTTTTGCGACGCTTGCCTGCGCGGGGGTGAGCGGCTTGTCGAGGGGCGCGGGCTGTGACGGGGCCGCCGCGGGCTTCTGCTTCGCGGGCGCGGGCGTGTCGTTGACGATCTCGGCTTCGAGGACTTCGCCGGTGTCGGTGATCGTCGCCCCGAAGTCCTCGGGACTGTAGATCATGCCCATGAGGGCTTCGGATGCGCCCTGACGGGCGACCTCGGTGATCGCGCGGGCACGTAGCATCTGCGTGGGGTACTGCGACCAGGGGCCGCGCTGTCCCCACAGGCCGGCCTTGGTGGCCTTGTCCTTGTCCCAGGTGACCTCGAACTTGAAGGTCTTGTCGTCGGCGCGGATGAGCGTCGCGGTGACGCTCTCGGGACTGTTTTCGACGATGCGCAGGGTGTGGCCTGCGCGTCGGATGACGGCTGCCATGAGGTCCGAGGACAGGGTCGCGCGGCCGTTAATGACCGCGATAGAGGCCAAGGCCTGCAGGGGCTCTAGCCCGAGGGCGGCGCCGGTTTCGGCGGCGACGAAAGCGTTAGCCGCGTTGCCCCTGTACGCGGTCGGCAGGATCGTCGAGGGGGCGAGGCGGGCAATGTAGTCGGCGCGCTCCTGCAGGCCGGCGGTGATGTAGGAGAAGCCAGGGGCCGGGGCGGGGGCCGGGGTGTGGGTGGTTTTCGCGGCGGCCTTGCCGCGAGGCTTAGCAATTTCGGTCGATGCCATGAGCGGGGGTCCTTTCAGTAGGAGAGGCCAATCGGGGTGAGTCCCCAGTCGTCGAGTTCGTTCTGCATGTCGTAAGCGCAGTCCTCACAGACGTTGTGAGGGGGGGCAGTTCGTCGCCGCAACGCCTGCAGGTGTTCACTTGTGCAACCGCCTGTTCCGGTTGGCGTCCTGCCTGCGCTTCGCCTCATGCGGGTTCCACGACAGCCAGATGTGGAAACCGTCGTCGCCGTCTGAGCGGGAGTCCACGACCCAGAAGGAGCCGCGCTTGTTGAGCTTGTTCGCGTAGGCGCGGATGGTTTCAACGGCGCGGCGGGGCCAGCCGCCGGTCTCGCTGTCCTCGTTAGGCAGGAGGAAAGTTTCGCCGGGATTCATCTGAATGTGCCGCCGCTCGCCAGGGGTGGTGATGCGCAGGAACAGGGGAGCGTGCGCGCCGCGCGTCGACTTGCCGAGGATCGGGGCTTTACGGATGGTCACTGCGCTTCGCCTCCCTGAGTTTCTTCGCGGCCCAGGACGGCGTTGCCGAGGGCGATCCCGCAGGCGGTGGGGATGAGGGCGAGGAGGCCGGCGGCGGCGTTGCGTTCGTAGCACGCAAGGAGCATGGCGAGGACACCGTAGGTGGCGGCTGCGGCGGCGATCAGGTGGTAGACCGTCGCGGCGGTCTTGGTGTAGGCGGGTACGTATCGCATGGTGGTTTTTGTCCTTTGGTTGATTAGGGGGTGGTGGGGGCCGCCGGGCTGCCAGCGGGGGGGCCCCCACACGGGCGGGGTTAGGCGACGGGCGGCGTCATTGCGGCGATCTGCCTTTTGAGGGATTCGTTCGTGTCAATGATGTTGATCGTCTTGTCGATTGCGGCGTGGATCTTCGTCATCGTCTCGTGTTCATGTTCGAGCGTTTTCTTCGCTACGCGGATAGCCAGGGTGGTGTGCAGGGAAAAGACCTTTTCGTGGTCGTTCTCAGCAGCGACGATTTCCTCCGCTAGGAAACCGCGCAGCCAGCACAGGTTGTCGAGTGTGAGTTCAAGCGTGACGCGTCGGTCCTGGTCGTTGGTGGTCATCGTTAGGTTCTATTCGTTGTCGGGGGTGGTCAGGGCGTTGATGCGGGCGTCTTGGATGAGGCGGCGCACCTTCTTGTCGGTGCAGGGGCGGGAGGGGTGCTTGATCAACCAGGTGGTGGATCGGAGCCATTCGACAGCGGTGAGGTCAGGAGACATTTGCGCTCCTTTGGACTCGATGCATAGTTGAGCGCTTGTCTGGCTTGTGTGCGGGGCAGTAGTCGCGTCGGGCGGGGTGGGTGCCTGACCATCTCGTCCAGCCTTGGGCCTCGAGTGCGGCTTCGGCCTCGTACTCTGCGTGCCTACGTTCCCTGTACGTCAATGCGTTGATGCGGATCGCGGCTTCTTCTTTGCATCCGCTTTTGTCGCATGCGACGTACAAGTCGTAGATGTAGGGGATGATGCTAGATGTCATCGGCGGGCCTCCTCGTCGGCTTCAACTTCGTCGGCCTGGGCGGCGAAGTCGGCGAGGCTCTTCTCGAACAGGGCGTTCATGAACTCGTCGGGGTGGAGGGCGACCATGAGGCCGGCGACTGTCAGGGCGCGGATGCACTTGGGCATGAGGGCCCAGGCGAGGCGGTGGCGGAATCCGTGCCAGCCGTGGTGGCCGTTGCGCAGCTGGTCGATCTCGTCCTTGTACTTGGCGGGGATGCGCATTTCGGTCACTTGGTGGCCTCCTGATCCTCGTTGATGAGAGCGATCAGGTTGCTGATCTCATCGATGGTGAGGATGAGCGCGCCGGCGACGTGTTCGCGGGCCTTGGGGTGTACCGCCGTCATGTCGATGATGCGCATGGCGTCGGTGGCGCGGGTCTGCTCTCGGAGGAGCGCGCCGCCGATGAGGGCTTTCTGGCGCTTGGTGAGCGTGGTACCGTTGATCTGCACGATCTTTGTCCTTTCATGTGGGGTCGTGCGTGGGTCTCGCGGGGTGGCAGCCTCGCGGGGCCCGTCTTTACTTGGTGGTTACGCGGCCCGTTGGGCTGCGCGGGTTGCGGCTGCCTTGCGGGCGGCCTGCGAGCGTTGGCTGCGGGCTGTGATCCTGCCTTCGCCGGTGGCTGCGTGCTGCGCCTGGTAGGCCGCGAGCGCGTCGGCGGGGATACGCCACCCGGCCCGGCCTTTCTCGTTCCACGCGTCGATCTGTCCGTCGCGGATGCGGCGGCGCACGGCGGCGGGCGAAAGCCTGAGCATCTCGGCGGCCTCGGCGAGGGTGAGGATCTGAGTCACGCGGCCTCCTCGGTGCGGGCTTCGGCGTCTGCCATGAGGCGGCTCGGGGTCTCATATCCGAGGGCGGCGCTGATGGTGGCGATCTCGCCTAGCGTGAAGTCGCTCTCACCTGAGAGTTTGCGCGCAAGCGTTGTGCGCGAAAGTCCAACCTTCTTTGCGAACGCCCGAACCGAGCCGCCGTCATTGCTGATTCGCAGTTTGAGCTCTGTTTGCAGCGCGTTCATTGTGTCCCTCCTTTCCGGGGTGGCCCATTTGTGGGCCGCACGTGAGTAACCATAGCGGCCCAGAAGTGGGCCAGTCAAGTCGAAACACGAAAGTTCCTGACACAATATCCCTACCAGGTGGCCCGTTTCTGGTCCATAATGGGGCACATGAATGTCACAGCATTTGAGCCGCACGACTACGAGCAGGCCGTCGCAGCCGCCCTACGTGCCGAAATGGGCCGTCAGGGCATGTCGCAGCGCACGCTTTCAACTCGGTCGGGAGTTTCGCGGTCACGGCTGATGCGAATTCTTGCTGAGGAGGGGCAAACCGCGCCCATGACCGTCACGGTCCTAGAGGCACTGTGTCGTGCTCTAGGCGTATCGATGACGCGGATACTCACTGACGCTGAAAACATGCTCACAACCGGGCGGGCATAAAAACAGACCCCACCAGGCAGGCGCCCTGGTGGGGTCTCGCGCATTTAGAACGCCCGTGCGCGCGGGCAACCCAGGGGCCGAGCCTGGTTCAATATGTGTGCGCTTGGGGCGAGCATATCACGGCGGCCCACTAGTGGGCCATATAAGACCGCCGCCCCTGCGCTGACTTTCCCGATCAGTTGCAGGGGCGGCGGGGTTTGCGCATGTGAGGCCAGCGCAGGTGGCCGGGTCTCTCGCGTCGGGGCGCGGTTTACCCAAGATGTCCCCGCGCGGAATTGTGGAAGGAAGGAAGTGCGGGGATCTGGTGCCTTTGTTCTACCTCGGCGCGCCCGCATCTGCGTACAGGAAAGCCGCCCCTCATACCGTGAGAGGCCTGGTCGCGGTATAGGGGCGGGGTCTGCGCATTGGTGCCCGCGCATGGGCCGGGGCGGCGTGGCCATGAACCGCGCTACTCCTAAGCGGTCAGGTCGCACCCCGCGTCGGGCCGGGGCCTGCAGTGCCTAACCTCGATATGGCCCCGGTCATTTGTGCGTGAAAACAGAGGCCTGACCGGGGGTCTGTCACCCCTATCCTACCTCGGGTCGCCCACATCTGCGTCCCCACACGCGGCCCTGCGCGAGGCAATGTGTCAAGACAACCAGCCGCGAGCGCAGCGCCCCGCGAACGCGATTTTAGGCGTGTGTCACGTGACACGCGGACAACGTCACGCAAGGGTGTTCTAAGCCCATTCAAGGCCATTCAGAAAAACCGACTTTTCGGCGGAAAATCAAGACCTTTCCCCGCCCTCGCACCGCAAACACGAAAACACCCTGCGGGGGGTTCGATTCCCCCCATCTCCACAATCTCCGCCACAATCCTGAGGAACTCAGTGATTGTGGCGCTTTTCTTTTATTGCCGCAATGTGCGTGTGAATACGCGCGTGAATATACGCGTCCTGAATGAATCCAGAGTTCTTCGGAAAAGGGCATCAGAAAATCTGCTTCCCGTATGAAAACGTATACAGATTACGATTTGGTGAAGCTTTGGGGGCAAGTCCCTAGTTCTTGACGAGATTGCCGCAAATGATCTACTATCTCCGGTGTGGAAACGTATCCACAACTCCGAACTGTGCATAGACACATATTGCAACGGAAGGCTCAATGATGCGCGCACGCTACACTGCTCTCCCCGCCGCCCTCCTGGCACTCTCTCTTGCCGCATGCTCTGCCCCCGAAGGCCAGAGCACCGAGGGAGGCTCCGCCTCGGCAGATACCCTGAACATTGCCTGCTCCCAGCAGGAAGATTTCTGCCAGGCGATCGTCACCGCCTACACCAGGGAAACCGGTCAGAAGGCCACCTACGTTCGCCTGGGTGCCGGCGAAGTCCTCGCCCGCCTCGAAACCAACCCCGGTGAATTCGACGTCTGGTCCGGCGGCCAGGCCGAAAACCACCTCGTCGCCAACGACAAGGGCAAGGTCGAAAAGTACGTCTCGAAGAACGCCTCCGCACTGCCCTCGCAGTACAACAACGCCGAAGGCATCTGGTCCGGCTTCTACACCGACTCCATAGCGTTCTGCTCCAACAAGAAGGAACTCGAACGCATCGGCGCACAGGCTCCCACCTCCTGGCAGGACCTGCTCAAGCCCGAATTCAAGGGGCGCATTGCCATGCCGCACCCTGCCACCGCAGGCGTTGGCTACATGGCCATGTACACCGTCGCCACCCTGAACAACGGCGACCAGGAGAAGACCATTTCCTACTTCAAGGAACTGGTTCCCAGCATCATGCAGTTCTCCAAGTCCGCAGCAACCGGTACCGAACAGGCCGGACGCGGTGAGGCGGCCGTTGCCATCGCCCTCGACTCCGACTGCGAAAAGGCCAACAAGGCCGGTTATTCCGACCTGGTCACCACCTACCCCTCGGAAGGCACCGGCTACGAAGTGGGCGCAGTCTCTGTCCTCGCGGGTGCACGCAACCCCGAAGGCGCCAAGGCCTACATGGACTGGTTGCTGACCACCAAGGCTCAGGATCTCTACGCGGACGTCCCCTCCTTCGCAGCACCCACCCTGCCTGACGCCAAGGTCGGTCCGAACGTCCCCAAGCAGGACGTCGTGAAGCACGTGGACTGGGATGTACGCAAGGCAGCTGACTCTCGCGCCGACTACATCGGCATCTTCGAAAGCCAGATCGCCGGAGCGAGCTCCGCCAAGTGAGACCACGGGGTGCGCGAGAACCCACTGAGGAACTCGCGCACCCTATGTGCGTCTCTCCTGCCGTTTTCATTGGAGACAAGCTATGAGCATTCCACAGCTGCGTAAAGGTCGGCAGCTCGACATCCCCGTCGCCCTCATCACCACGGTGACCGTTATCGGGCTGATTCTCCTCCTGGGAATCCCCGTTGCCAAACTGATCGGTATCGGCGTGTCCGAACGCGGGCTGGCAGCTATCACCCAATCCTTCGGCGCCAACGTCGACACCCTGGTGAACACTCTGGTGCTGGGACTGTGCGTCGGAATTGTCGGAACCTTCATCGGATTCGTCACCGCATTCGCCCAAGTGTTCCTCACCTTCCCCGGGAAGAAGCTCCTGCACTGGGTGACCCTCCTGCCCACGATTTCCCCGCCCTTTGCGACGGCCACCTCCATCATCACCCTGTTCGGTAAGCGCGGCATCATCACCTACGGAATCTTCGGCATCGAGAACAACATCTACGGCCTGGTGGGTCTGGTCATAGTGCTCTCCCTGACCTTCGCGCCCGTGGCCTACCTTAATATCCGCGGCATGATGGAAAACTTCGACAACTCCCTGTTCGAAGCATCCGCCACCCTCGGAGCGCAGCCGCTGAGTACCCTGGTGAAGGTCACCATCCCCATGGTGGTTCCCGCAATGCTGGCCTCCTTCCTTGTGCTTTTCGTTGAAGGCATCGCTGACCTGGCAAACCCCCTGGTACTTGGCGGTGACTTCCGAGTCCTGGCCAGTCAGATTTACTTTGCCGTCGCAGGAAGCGGTGACATCGCAAGTGCCGCAGGAATTGCCCTGGTGCTGCTCCTGCCCGCACTCACGGTGTTCGCCGTTCAGAAATACTGGTCGAACCGTAAGTCTGTGATCACCGTGACCGGTAAGCCCGTGGGCTCCCTCAAAGAGGTCACTGCGTCCAGCGTCAAGATCCCCATGCTCGTCCCCGTCTACGGGTGGATCGTCTTCGTCATCGTCGTCTACATGACGCTCTTCGTGGGAAGCTTCGTCAAGATCCTCGGCGTTGACAACACCTTCACGATGGAACACTTCTGGTACGTCCAGCGCCTGGGATCCTCCGCAATTGTCACAACGCTGTCGATGACCCTGGTCGCCGCTCCGATCGCAGCCGTCATGGCGCTGATTATTGCGTGGTTGGTCGTCCGCAAGTTCCCGAAGATCGGTAAGATCTTGGATTTCTGGGGCATGCTCGGTATCGCAATCCCCGGCACCGTCCTCGGTCTGGGATTCGCCTTGGCCTACTCCAACCCCACGTGGCTGTTCGGCAAACAGATTCTGCCCACTCTGGCAGGTGGCTTGGCCGTCGGAAGCGGCGCCATCGCCATCATCCTGGTCTACATTGCGCGCGCCATCCCCACCGGCCAGCAGGCCTGTATTTCCGCGCTCAAACAGATCAACCCGCAGGTGGAAGAAGCCGCGCGATCCCTGGGAGCCAGCCAGGTGTCCACCCTGGTGAAAGTGACACTTCCGCTGGTGCGTTCCGGCATCGTCACCGCCGTCACCTACGGCATCACCAAGTCCATGACCATGATCACCGCGATCATCTTCATTACGACGCCTCAAACCAAGGTGATGACCTCCCAGATCTTGGACGAGGTTGATGCCGGGCGTTTCGGCCACGCCTTCGCCTACTGCACCTTCCTCATCGGCCTCGTGCTCATCATCTTGATGATCGCCAACCTTCTTGTTAACCGACTGAATCGCTCCACCAGGACGGTAGTGAAATGACGACTGAACACCACACGCAGGCAGGCGCACTCCAGCTGCGCTCTGTCACCAAAATCTACGACGCCAAGCAGGGGCAGCACCGAGCTGTTGACAGCATCAACCTCGACATTGAGGCCGGAAAATTCGTGACCTTCCTGGGACCGTCCGGCTGTGGGAAGACCACGACCCTGCGTATGATCGCCGGATTTGAGGACGTTACGGAAGGCGAAATCACCCTGGACGGCCAGTCCCTGGTGTCTGTCCCGCCCGAAAAGCGCCCCATGTCGATGGTGTTCCAGTCCTACGCGCTCTTCCCACACCTGACGGTGAAAGACAACGTGGGATTCGGTCTGAACTACCAGAAGCTCCGCGCCGCAGAACGTGAGCAGCGGATCGCTGACGGTCTGGCGCTCATGGGGATCGAACAGTACGCTCACCGCTACCCGCATCAGCTGTCCGGCGGCCAGCAGCAGCGCGTTGCCCTGGCGCGAGCACTCGTCATGGAACCGAAGATCATCCTCTTCGACGAACCCCTCTCGAACCTGGATGCGCGCCTGCGTCTGCGCATGCGCAGCGAAATCCGTGCACTCCAACAGCGTCTGGGACTTACCGCGATCTTCGTGACCCACGACCAGTCCGAGGCTCTCACCATGTCCGACATGATCGTGGTGATGAGCGCGGGCACCATCGAGCAGGTCGGGGAGCCGCGTGAAATCTACCATCGCCCGGTGAACCGCTTCGTGGCCTCCTTCATGGGAACTGCATCCTTCGTGGCCGGCACGGTCAGTGAGGTACGAGGCGACCGCTACCTGGTGGCCACCCCGCTGGGTGATCTGGACACCGCGGGAGTCCCCGGACTTGGTGTTGGCGATCACGTGGAGTTGGTCGTCCGAGCAGAAAACACCGCGGTCGGCCTGGATGCACCCGGGAACGAGCAGGCAGGGGAGGGCAGAGACGTGGTTCTGGAAGCCACAGTGCGCTCCGCAGCTTTCGACGGCTCGGTCAACACCTACGTCCTGGACACCGCGGCGGGCACCCTCGAAGGCCGTTCTCACGGCATGAATGAACTTCATGCTGCCGGAGAGAAGGTCACCTGTGTGATCTCGCGCGAGTCCCTGTGGGTGATTCCCGCGGATTCCTCGGAGAAATAAAAGGTCGGAACCATGCGACGCTTTTTTGATCGTGAGGATACGCGGTGGCGCCGAGGAAATGGTGCGCTCCACTTCTACCTCGCGCCCCCCGAGGATTCCCCCCTGTGGGACTTGGTGCGCGAGGCGGAAAAACCCCTGTCAGCGCTCCCACAGATCGGTATCCAACCGCCGGAGTGCATCCACGTGACGGTGCAACGCCTCGATCTGTATCGAGACGAGATCAGTGACGCCCAATGGGAGAAACTGCGCTCGCAGATGGATCGTCGCATGGCGCAGATCGACCCCTTCACGTTGACCTTCGCTCCGCCGGCCGTCCAGGAACGGGCAGTGGAAGTGATTTCCCCAGAGAACCCCTCATTTACGAGGCTGATCGACGCTGTGCGTGACAGCATCGTTGACGCGGGGCTGGGGGAGGCGCTCACGGATCCGCCGTTTGGCCCCCATTTCAGCCTGGCCTATGCGGTTGCGGGGACGAGTAGCGAAGAGGATCGGGCGCTTGCTGATGCTCTTCACGCTCTGAAAACCGACAATTCGATGGAGTGCTCACAGATCGCTCTTGTCGAAGTCGATCAAGACCAAGAGGCCGGTATTTTTTCCTTCCGTCCTCTATATACTTGGACGGTCGGAACCCCGCGCTGACGTCGGGGAATACCCCACCACTCACTGAAAGGCGGATGTTCGAGGATGCCCAGAAAGAAACGGGCCAGCATTATTGATGTGGCTCAAGCAGCGGGAGTGTCGCAGGCGACTGCCAGCCGCGCACTTTCTGGGCATCCCGCCGTCAGTTCCCAAGCGCGCGTCGCTGTGCGCCAAGCTGCCGCCCGCCTCGGATATGTGCGAAACCTCGGTGCTGCTGGGATCGCCAGTTCCAGCACCACCACTGTCGGCCTTTTGGTGCGCAACGTTGGACACAGCTTCTATGGGAAAGTTGCAGAAGAACTCCAAGCGCACACCGACGAACTCGGGTTAGAACTGCTGATTACCGCCGGAGGTGACAGCGAAGAAGGCCAGATGCAGGCCATTAACAACCTCGTGGGACACGGGGTGGGCGTGGTTATCGTTGCTTCTGGTCGAGTATCGAACGAGGCCATGCAGTATGCGGCTTCCTTCGTCCCGCTCATTACTATCGGCTGTGGGGAAACCCGCCCTGAATTTGATTCCGTGCGCATCGATCCCGCGTATGAAGCGATGCTGGCGCAAAAAGTTGTGGCCTATGGACACCGGAAAGTTGCTGTCACCGCCACCAGCCACCCCCTCGCGGCCACCCTGCATGCCCGTACCGCAACCTTCATTACCCAGCTGGTTGTCGACGGCGTCCAGCCACATATCATCACGTCTCACAGCGACTACGGTGAGGATCTTTTCGACGGCATTGACCGGGCGATTGATGCCGGGTGTACTGCGGTCATTACGGGAAGTGATCTGATTGCGGTGAAAATTTTGGAACACTTGGCGTCGCGAGGGATTGCCTGCCCGGAGCAGGTGTCGGTGACCGGCTTTGACGCGACCGGTCCGTATTCTTCACCGCTTTTGAACCTGACGACGGTTGCGCAACCGGTGCGTGAATTGGCGAGGCAGACCGTGCTGCTCGCGCAGGAACGCCTAGCCGGTTCCGAGGCACGCAACGCCTCGATCCTGGTGCCCGGAGAGTTCATCGAAGGAGGAACTCTGGGGCGCCTTCCTGAGGTCAAATAGGGATCTTTTCTCGTGAAAACGGACTGTGGGTGGAGGGGATCTATAGCTTTCTCCTCCACCCACAGACGTCGCTAGCGAACAATCACTCGATCAATATCAGGAGCCCATGGGGTGTTCCCTGAGATGGTCACAGTATTTGTACCGGAGTGGAGTTCGACTGGAATACCAACGGTTCGGACGATTTCCCATCCGCTGGGCGGCCCGTCATTTCCTTTTCCGGAACATGGAGGTGCCACCACAATATTGCGGTCGTTGACGCGTAGCAGGAAAGGTGGTTGAGGAAATCTCTGAGATGCTTGCCCTCTACGCCTGCGAGGAGGTTGAGCGCGCCTCACGCTGCCATGGCCACCAACAAAAGGTGATCGCGAGCCGGCACGAGTTCGACACGTGCCCCGTGAACTCCACCTGAGGGGCTGCGTTGA